>Ga0210396_10003683_pt1 | contig 15193 bp, 13 predicted proteins | sample IncBWH17OmetaG_FD_155466 | JGI IMG/M metagenome (GOLD analysis project Ga0210396, IMG submission 155466) | Forest soil microbial communities from Barre Woods Harvard Forest LTER site, Petersham, Massachusetts, United States - Inc-BW-H-17-O ... | reverse complement strand
CTTTTTTGTCGAAGAAATGGATGGTCCTGGATGATGCCGGCGACCATTATGCGCTGACCTTCGACAAAAAAGACAGCTGGAGTCAGAAGTACAACCTGGTCTGGGATAAGTTATTGGGGCTGGGTATCTTTCCCGCCGAGGTCTATAATAAGGAGACGAAATATTACCTGGCGCATCAGCAGGCCTTTGGGTTGCCGCTGGACAGTCGCAAGACCTATACCAAATCGGATTGGATCTGCTGGACGGCCGACCTCACCGGAAATGCGGAGGATTTTCAGGCGCTCATCGATCCGGTGTACAGGTACCTCACGGAAACGCCCACACGGGTGCCGCTGAGCGACTGGCACGAGACCACGGATGGTAAGCAAGTCGGGTTCCAGGCCCGCAGCGTGGTGGGAGGATACTTTATGCGGTTTCTGGACTATCAGTGGAATGGACGTTAATAAGCGTTCTGTTCGGGGCGGAAGAGGCTGAAGATGGTCATAAAGACGATGCGGACATCCAGCCAGAGGCTCCAGTTCTCGAGGTACCAGATATCGTGTTCGATGCGTTTCTCCATTTGGGTCAGATCGCGGGTCTCGCCGCGGTAGCCGTTGACCTGGGCCCAGCCGGTGATGCCGGGTTTTACAAATTGCCGGATCATGAACTGGTCGACTAATTTCGAGTAATCGCTGGTGTGTTTGAGCATATGCGGGCGGGGGCCTACGATGCTCATGTCGCCTTTTAGCACATTGATAAATTGCGGGAATTCGTCAAGACTTGTGCGGCGCAGGAACCCGCCCAGACGGGTCACGCGTTTGTCGTTGCGGGTGGCCTGGGTCAGGTCGGCGTTGGAGTTGGTCACCATGCTGCGGAATTTGAAACAGTTGAAGGAGCGGTTGTTCTTGCCGGAGCGGGCCTGTACGAAGAAGATGGGGCCGCGGGATTCCAGCCAGATCAGCAGACCCACCAGGGGGATCATCCAGCTCAGGATAAAGATACATACCAGGGAGCTCACGATGACATCGAAGATACGGCGGCGGACCTGGTTGCCGAGGTCTTCCAGCGGTTCGCGGCGCAGCGAGAGGATGGGCATGTCTTCGAGATAATCGATATACACCTGTTTTTTCATCATGAACACGCCCAGGTCGGGGACGATCCGGAAGCGGATGCAGTTACGTTCGGCGCCGCGGATCAGCTCGTACAGCGAGGCATTCTGTTCCGGCGCGATGGTGGAATAGATCTCCGTGACCCCATAACGCTGGCATTCTTCGAGTACGCCGCTGATACCTGCCAGGATCGGATAGTTGGTGACCTCGCGAACGTTCTCCTGGTCTTCGCAGAAGCCGATGACGCGGGAATTGATGCTTTGGTTCTCGAGGTATTGCACCAGTTTTTTGGCCACGGGGTTGTAGCCGATGACCACGATCTTCCGCATCAGGTAGTCTTTCCGCCGGAAATACTGATAGATCAGCAGGAAGATAAAGCGGTTCGCCAGCAGCAGGACGCCGATGCCCGAGAGCTCCATGACGATGAAGGTCCGGGAGATCACGATCTGGTGGAAGAAATAGAGATAGAGCGTGACGAAGCCGGTAAAGTAAAGGAACGCGTTCATGGACCGGCGGGAGAAGGTCTCGAAGTTGACGATGGTCTTGCTGCTGTAGACGCCGCTTATCGAGGTGGTCAGTATCCAGCAGATGTTCATAAAATACAGGAAATAATCGTACTCGATGACGGCCGTGATGGCCAGGCTCCGGCGGAACAGGAGCTGGGAGAAGAAAAAGATAAAATTGATGACAGCCAGGTCCAGTACCACCAGGGTGATCTGGAGATGATTCAGAAACCTGTTGTTCATAGCTGAAAGTTTTAAAGGTTTACTTGCATTTAGATTCAGGCCGTGAGCAGGGTACGGAGAAAGGCGTTCTCGTGGTGATCTTCCACGAAGCGCTGGAAGCCGTTTACCGGCAGGGGATGGCGTTCGGCGCGGGACATGGCGCCGGCGATACCCGCGACATCATCGGGGTCCACCGCATAGCCCAGCTCGTATTCCTGGTTGAGGGCGCCGAGCAACCCGCAGTCGGGGACGATACAGGTCTTCCGGTGTTGGGCCGCCTTGCCCATGAGCCCGCTGGAACAATAGAATTTGCTGTAGCAAAGGAGGATGGTGCCGGCCTCGCTGAAAAAGCCGTCGATATGGCTCTCGTCGACGAACCGGTCCAGCACGATGAGCCGTTTAGAGGGGTCGGTGTTCTCCGCAAAGCTGCCCGTGGCGGCGTCGAATTCCTGGCGATAGTCGTTGCGGACCTTCCCGGCGATCAGCAGGACCGTATCACCGGAGAACCGCGTCTGGCGGTAAGCGGCTACGATATTGGTGATGTTCTTCCGGGCGCCCATCGCGCCGAAGGCCAGCAGGATATGGGTATTGGACGGGATGCCCAGCATACGGCGGATGGACTGCGGGCCAGGGGTGCCATCCGCGAAGTCGAATATCGGGTCCGGCAGATAACGGAACCAGGAAGGATAGCGCGTGCCCGCGGCCCGGTCGTTGAGCAGGAACAGCGGTTCTACCTTTTTGTTGATCCGGAGGACATGGAAAAGCGCCCGTTTTTTCCAGTGATAGAGCATGGATTGGAAGCTGGTCCTGAATCCGCCGGAACGGGTAGGGATCTGATGGAAAGGGCGGAAATAGATCCCCGTTACCTGGAACTGCGGCCGGCTGAGGCCGATGGCGACCTGGTAGCTGTCTATCTCCAAAAAGATCACCCGCTGGATACCGTTCCTGATAGCGAACTGCTCGATAATGCGGTATTCCCGGAACTTACTCTGAAGGTTGCGGTATTGATCGGGATGGAGTTGCGCTTCGGGCACGAGGGTGATGCGTTCGTCGCCTTTGATGCCGCTGCACAGGGTCGCCGCCTTTTCGTTGAACAGAAAAAGAAGGTCCTGCTGCTCTGCAAAATAGCCGAGGATCGAATTTACGAACGCGATGTGGTGACCGTTATCATACACGTTCAAGTCGCATATTAGCGTCTTCATGTAAAAGCAAAGATTTGATATCCTTTAAAATCGTTTCTTCCCGGATCTCCCAGGAGAATGCACGGGCGTTGATGGCGGCATGCCTGCCCATGGCCGCGAGTTTCTCCGGTTGACGAGTCAGGTCCCGGATAGCCCCGGCGATCTTTTCCTGCATTTCGCCGACCGTTCCTTCGATGGGTATTTTAATACCGGTATCCTCGTTGATCAGCAGGGAAGCGCCAAACTGGTCGAAGGAGAGGACGGGTACTCCCTGCGAATTGGCTTCTACGATCTGGAGTCCCGCGCTGTCGCGATAGCTGAGAAAAAGCAGCAGATCGGCTTTCCGGTAATACTCCAGCAGTTTCCGCTGATCGACCTGTCCGACGAACTGCACGGTCTTTTCGAGGCCATGTATCCTGATGAATTCGAGGGTCTTTTCCCGCATGGGGCCGTCGCCCACCATGGTGAGGGTAAAATTCTCCTCTTTCAACAGGAGGGCGGTATTCAGTAGGATCTCGATGCCTTTTCGGGGGATCAGCCGGCCCACCCACAAAGCGGATAGCTGACGCTGCGCAGGCCGTTTCTCCGGCGGGGGAGTGGCAAGAAACCGGGGGTCCAATACCGTATCGAGCATCATCCTGAGTTTATGCCGCTGATCGGCCGGAAGAAAACGGGTGGCGGCCGACCAGGTCTCTTTGTTGGAGCAATAGATCAGCGATGCATTGGCGAGTGTTCCTTTGAAGAACGGATTGAAGCGGTAGAAGATCGCGCTCACCATATTTCGGATGCCTTCGATATACCGGGCCTTTCCCATGAGCGGGTAGAAGACCTTGTTAGTGACCTGTCCGCCGCCCACCGGACCGAAGATAAAGGGGCAGCTCAGCTCATAGATGGGCGAACCGAACTGCAGGCTGCCGTAGGTGATATGATGGGCGAAATCGATGGTCTCGTCGAGTTTGCGTAGGGCCCGTTTCGCTGCTTTCAGCCAAAGCCAGTAGTGCAGGTGTATGCCGCCTACGGGAACCCGGTGGAGTCTATCCAGCTGGAAAGGCATCCGGATCACCACGAGGGCGACGTTATGGATATCGAGGGCTTCCAGTTCCTGCCGGACGCGCAGGTGATCCGTCGCCGAGGTCAGCAGGATGACCCGGCGGTAGGTGCGCGCGTACATCAGGAGATAGGCCCATCCGTAACGTGGCTCGGAGCCCCGGCCCGGACAGCAGGCGTAGGCTGAAAGGAGAACGGTAGAAGCTTTTGATTCAGGCATTGAGTAAAATAGTTAGTTCATTTCGTGAGGTTCAAATTTTTTCGTAAAGGTTTTTGTGACCAGTTCCCGGCTCAACAGGTAGAGGAAAACGGAGTTCGTAACAAAATACCGTTTGAACAGGCGGCGGGGTTCCTGGAGCAGGCGGAACAGCCATTCGAGACCGGCGTTCTGCATCCATTTAGGGGCACGTTTCTGCATGCCGATGAGAACGGGCAGGGCGCCGCCGATGCCGATCATCACGGCGTTGATTCGGCCCGCCATGTTCGCCATCCATTGCTCCTGTTTGGGGCAACCCAATACGACGAACAGCAATTTGGCGCCGGAGTCGTTGATGCGTTCGATGGTTCTTTCCTCTTCTTCGGGCGTCAGCTCGCGAAAGGGGGGACTGTAGAGCCCTTTGATGTGGAGGTTGGGATAGTTGCTGTCCAGGTAATTCTGGGTGCGGGACAGCAGGGTCTCCGTGCCGCCGTAGATGTACACCGGCGTTTGGCTTTTCTCCGACTGTTTGAGCAGGGCGGGGAGGATATCCATCCCGGCGACGCGGTCCTGTTTGATCCCGTGCAAGAGCCGCAGGGCCCAGGTTAACGGTTTGCCGTCGGGCGTCACCAGACCGGCATGTCGGACCTTTTCCGAAAAAGATTTGTTCCAAAAAGCTTCTACTACCATGTGTACATTGGCCACGTAGATGTACTGACTTCTGCCCGTGGAGGCCGAATTCATGATGTACTCTATGTAGTCCTGGTACTTGCCCACGCTGATGGGGAAGTTAAAGATCTGCATTGTTTTCATGTAACACCGATTTATAAATGTTAGATAATAAGCGGAGATTGGTTTGAGGAGTGTAAAGCTTGAAATAGGTTTCACGGGCATTACGGGAGAGAGATTGACGGGTGATCTCGGGCAGGGAATGGAAGTATTGGATCTTTTGACGGAGGTCGGGGACGGAACCGGTCCTGAAATGGAAACCGTTATAGCCTTCTATGATGATCTCGGCGGGAGCGCCGCTATCGGGTCCGATCACGGGGGTGCCGCAGGAAAAGGCTTCTATGATGACGAGCCCGAACTGTTCAAAGCCGATGGTCGTGAAAATAAGGGCGCGACATTCGTGTAAATATCTGATGATCTGCTGTCTATCCTGCAGGCCGAGGTAGTGGATATTGGGGTAGTCGGCGACGCATTCCTCTACTTCCGGGCGCAGGGGACCGTCACCGATGATCGTGAGATTGAAGGGGCTGTTGCGGAAGCTGTCCAGCAGGAGCGTGATCCCTTTTTCCGGTGAGAGGCGGCCCACGAAGAGGTAGTCTTTACGGTTTGCGGACAGGCCCCCGGTGGTCCCGTTCTCCGGAAAGCCGGCGAAGAAATTAGGTTTGACGGCGATCCGGCGGGGTTCGATGCGGAGCAGGCTGTCACAGAGCATCTGCCGGGCGGGGCCGGTTAGACAGATCAGCCTGTCGATGTGTTGCCAGGTCCCTAACAGGATATGCAGACGGGTGCCTGTGAGCAGCCAGGCGGTGTTCAGGGCCGAGTTGCGGTAGATCCTCCGGCGGATCGCTTCCATTGGGAAGATCTTGGACATGCAGTCGAGAAAAAGTTCGTTGTTGACGAAGAGGAAGCTGGACGGACAGAGTATCCGGAAATTATGAATGGTATGGACCACCGGCACGCGCATCCAGCGGGCCGCAATAAAGACAGCAGGCGAGGCCGCAAAGAACCAGTTGTGTACGTGGATAACGTCGGGCCGGAAGCGGCGGATGGTGCGGATGGTGCGCCAAAAGGAAAAGGGATTGAAGAAGAAGAAAAGGAATTTTATCGCTGCATATTTTTGGTTATTGAAGAGCAGGGATTGCGTTTCGATGCCCGCCTCCTGCATCAGACGCAATTCGCCCTCGTATACGGTGTCTTCGCCGCCGCGCTGAATGTAGTAAGTATGGATAAAAAGTATCTTCATGTTAGCAAGCTTTTTCCAGTTGACCGTTCTCTATATAGGTGAAACCCGGCAGCTGGCTGATGGCCGAGAAAATGCGTTCCAGCTTATCCCAGTAATCGTGCTGGTCGATCTCCCAGGAATGGCCCCAGAGATGGAGACAGCCGCCATGTTCGGCGATAAATTCCAGATAATGGTCGACCAGTCGGAAGGTATCGGCAGCGAAATGAGATCCGAACCACAAGCGGAGATTGCGGATCCGGCCCCGTTTCAACAAATGTTTGAAAAGGGTGAGGGAGCTGTGATCGAACATCTGGATCGTCGTAGGTATCACGCCTGAGGTCCGGACGGGCGAGAGCAGCTCCACGGTGCGGATGACCTTGAAGCCGGCCGCGTAGATATCGGCGAGTGATCGTTTCGAATATTTCCCGAAGGGTGGGCAGAACGACACCGGATCTTTTTGCAGCAGCGAGCGGAGCCAGGTGAAACTACCGATAATTTCTTCCCGCGCTTCCAGGGCGGAGAGGCGTTGCAGGTTGCGATGCCGCAAGGTGTGGCCGCCGATCTCGAAGTGCTGGGCGAGACCGGTGATCTCGGACTCCTTCATGACCCGATGACCCGGGTTCTGCTGGGGCACATAAAAGGTCCCTTTGAGCCCATACTTCCCCAGGAGATCGGCAAGTCTGCGATCGCAGGGATGACCGTCATCCCAACTGGTAGTAATGTATTTTGTCATTGGGAAGTAGTTGCTTTCAAAAAAAGACGGTAAGGTTTGAGCAGGTTGCGGCTCAGGGAATAGAGCTGTCTGTTCAGCGGACTTTCTTCGTCGAGCCGGATAAGGCCGTTGTGGCGGTTGAAGATGCGGATCCCTTCGCGAAGCCGCTCGGTGCGCCCATGCGGGGTGTCCATGGATTTGTTGGCGCCCTGCCAGCGGAATACGGCGAAACAGGTTTTCAGGTATCGGAGGTGGAAGTCGTGATACAGGAGGTTGGCGGCGAATTCCTGATCCATGCAATAGTGCAGGTCTTCGGAGATATAGATGTCCTCCATGACCTTTCTTTTAAAAAAGAAACATTCGGAGGAGATAAAAGCGTGGAACAGCGAAAGGAATCTCGCCGGCCGGTGGGACCGGTAGTGTTTGACGATATGGCCGTCGATATCGCAGAATTGCAGATCGGAATAGACCCCGTCGACCGTCGGATCGGTAAGGGCCTGTGCCGCGGCCGAGAAGGCGCCGGGCAGATAAAAGTCGTCGCAATTCAGCCAGGCCAGGGCGTCACCCGTCGCCAGCCGGAAGCCTTTGTTCAGAGCGTGGCTCTGCCCGCGATCCGGCTCGGAGATCCAACGGATATGCGGATAGGATCGCAGAATATCCAGCGTATTGTCGGTGGAGCAGTTGTCCACGACGATGTGCTCGAAATCCGGGTATTCCTGCCCGAGTACCGAACGGATGGCGTCCTCAATAAACCGCCCCTGGTTGAAGGAGGGTGTTATGATGGAGATCTTCATATACAAATGGTTGATGTACTGTCGCCAACCGGCAAGAGTACCCCGCTAAAAAGAAAATCAGAAAAAACTGGAAATGATAGGATGGGATATTTTCTATGAAAAGGATGAGGAATTCAGTAAGGATATAGATGGATATCAGGAAGGCGATACGGCTGTTGTGGCGGCTGAACAGTCCTTTGTAAATAGCCGACACCAGGGGGGTGATGTACAGTGCGAAAAAGATGAATCCGCCTTTGAGCAGGCATTGCAGGAAGCCTACCTCGATGCTGAAGCGGTAGTAGAAGTCGCCGTCGAAATCGTGATTGGTCATCTGCTGATAGAGAAAATACGGGCTGAAATAGTTGCCCTGGAAACCGCGGCCGAAGACCAGATCGCGGGCGTTCATGTCGCCGAACAGCTCCGTGTACAGGAAGGTGCGGGTATCTTCGTCGTCGAAGTTCTTCACGTGGATAAACGACTTGAACAGTTCGAGCCAGGTTTCGAGGTTGGTCAGGAACTGGAAAATGAACCAGGCGGTGGTGGCGATGACCAGCAGTTTCAGCGGCCGCCATTTTTTGACGAAGCTCAGAGAGACGAGCAGTCCGAAGAAAAGCATGATCCGGAGGATGATGGTCCGGGATTGCGATTGCTGGCTGAAGACAAAGGCCAGCACGATGAGCAGCAGGACGAAGATGCGGTATTTCCGGTATACGATCGCGAAGATCGACAGCGGGATGATGACATAGCAGCAGGCGAGACCCTGGCTATAGATATTTCTGCCCTGGATGGGAACGACAAAGAAAAAGCAGAAGAGCAGTCCTGTCCCCAGCAGGAATTTCACGAACTTTTTTTCGTCGCTGGTCTGGTAGCCGATGCGAAACGCCAGGAGGGGAACGACGGCGAGGGCGGCCAGCGGGTGGTTGAGCTCGGTGACGAGGCTGAATTGCGGGTTACGCAGATCGACCACGAGATTATAGGCGGTGAAAAGGGCAACCGACCAGATCCAGGGTTTGTACCAGGCGGGCATGGGCAGGTCTGTTTCTTCGACCGGCCGTTTGAAATAGAACAGATACAGCTGCCAGGAGGCAAGCGCCATGAATATGACATAGATGATGCGCTTGTAATAATACAAGTGCGGATCATCGAAGAAGATCGTCGCGACCAGTACGAAAAAGAAAAATAAGTTAAGTGAGAACTTTTGCATCATGCCTGGTTTAAAGCGATGGCCGGGTAGGTCGCGGCGATCGTAGAGATGGGCGTGTTGTCGGGAGCGATGGCGATAAAGCGTGCCGGGTTGCCGGCCCAGATCTCGCCGGCAGGTACCGATTTGGCGACCACCGATCCGGCGCCGATGATGGCGCGGTCCCCGATGGTGACCCCTTTGAGGATGGTGGAATGGGCGCCGATGAAGACATCATTCCCGATGGTCACCGGCTTGCTGACCGTGCCGGAGTAATCTTCGGGGATCATGGCCCGTTTGCGGTAGTCCAGATCGTGGAAGTCGGTATCGTAGATCACGCAGTTCATGCCGATCTTGACACGATTGCCGATGGTCACGCGTTTATGACAGACGATGGCGGTTCCGCTGAGCCCCACGTGATCGCCGATGGTCACGCCAGCGCCTTTGCCGATGACGAAATAACATTTTTGCTGGCGCCCGATCATGTTGTAATGCAGGCCGTTCTGAAGTTCCAGGTGATGGCCGATGGTGAGGCTGCCGCTGATGCTCATCTCGAGCTCCGGTACGCCGTTGCTGAGGAAGGGCTTGCCGACCGTGGCGCCGTTGGCGCGGAACCACAGGCGGGTATAGCGCGTCGTCAGGACGGCCCAGGCGCCGCGGCGGGCGATCTTGATGGCCCGTAAAGAATATCTAAGCCAGCTCATACTTTGCGAGTTTTTGGTAAGTGTCGACCGTCCGTTTGACGATCGTGTGTTTATCGTGACGGCGCCGGGCCATCTCCCGGCTGTTATGACTAAGACAGCGTTGGAGGTCGGTATCCCAGTAGAGCCGGTCCAGCGCGTGGTAGTGTCCTTCTTCGTCGTTTTTTTCCACCAACAGCCCCGTTTGTTCGTCTTCGATGAGGGAGGGCACGCCGCCTACGCGGGTGGCTACCACGGGAAGACCGGCGACCTGTGCCTCGCACACGGAGTTGGGGCTGTTGTCGATGAGCGAAGGGTGGTAGAGGCAAAAGCATTCGGCATAGACACGGCAGATGCCCGCGGCGTCGAGGCTGCCGTGAAAGATCACATTGTGGTCGTGCAGGTGGTGGGGGCTCAGGGTATGGAGCAGCCGCTGGTAGCTCGCGGGGTTCACGGAGCCGACCACATGCAGTTTCATGTCGGGGTGACGGCGCGCCAGCTTGTTGAAGACCCGCAATCCGAGCTTCAGCGCTTTGATGGGGTTATCGCCGCCCATAAAGAGGATATCTTTTCCGGTGAAGCCGGGGCGATAGGCGAAAAACTCGGGTCGCAGCATCTCCCAGCAGAGGGTGATCTCGGCGTCATGGTTGATACTGCGGACAAAATGCTGGTCCCAGTCCGTCCTGCAGAAAAAGTAAGGTGAATGGCGCACTTCATTGCGTTCATACAAGCTGCTTAGCGACCAGTACAGATATTGTTTGGAGAACTTCCGCGGCAGTTCTTTTTTATACTTGGAAATGATCCCCTGGATGGAGATGATATAGGGCGTTCTTACCTGCTGTCCGAGAAGCGAAGAGGCATATTGCAGTTCCGTGCCGTGGACATGGATGATATCATATTCGCCGGCATGGGTCTTCAGAAAGGCAGCCATAGCCGATACCTGCGTGCGGAAGGCGCTAAGCAGGTGGCGAAGACCTCCCTTGTAGGGGAGGACGAGCAGGTCGTAGCCGTGTCCGGTATCGGTGCGTTGCAGCTCCGTGATCCGGGAGCTAGCCGTCAGGATGGTCAGCTGATGGCCGGCGGTTGCCAGCTCGGCGGCAAGCGAGGTGAGCCAGGGGGCGGGATGGCCGCCGGCTTTGAGCGGGAAGGGTGCTATCCAGAGAATTTTCAGCGCGTTCATCGTTTTGTAGCTATGATGGAAATGACAATGGGGTAATTGGGATCTTTCACGGTCAGCTTTTTCTTATCGAGCTCCTCGAGGGCGATCCCCCGGAGGAAATTGATGGCGGCGTAGCAGTTCCCGCCATAGTCGACGGTTACATTTTGATCGCCGAATACTTCACTAAAGGAGCGTTGGGCGGAGAGGGTGGTGAACCGCCAGTAGTCGCCCCAGCGATCCATGTCGAAGCGCGAGATCTGGGCGATGCCGCTGAGGGTGCAAAGCAGGACGCCGCCCGGGGCGAGCAGCCGGTAGGCGCCGCGGATCGCATCCATATAGTTATAGATCACGTGGATGGTCTGGGTGCAGATAAAGCAATCGAACCGCGATTCCGGCAGGGTCGAGGGTGTGCTGAGATCGCCGATAAGGGTGGCGTGTGGCGCCCCCGCTTCGTAATGCAGGACGTCGAAGGAGTCGACATCGCTGCCAAACTTACGGGAATAGGTATCCTCGGCCACTTCCAGGACGCGTCCCCTGATCAGATGACGGTTCGCGGCGAGAAAGCTATCTATATACAACCGGTCTACGGGTGTTCCGCGGTCGTCGCCAAAGTGATCCGAGACGGGATAGACGGATTCGAAATCGATACCGCGGGGCCGGCTCAGATTCCTTTTGAGTAGCTGGAAGGATTTCTTGATCATGGTTGCCGGTTGTAGGGGATATAGATGGAACGAAGCCGTTCTACCTGTACGTTTTTTGAAAAATCCGTTTTGGCCCGTTCGTATTGCCGTGCGCCGATGACGGCCAGCTGCTCCTGGTTGCCGAGGAGGTAATCGACCATCCCGATGTGGTCGTTGGGCGAGAACAAGGTCTCCTGGGGCAGCATTTCGGGCAGACCGCCGACGTTGAAGGCGAGGGCGGGGACGCCTGCCGCGATGGCCTCCACCACGCTATAGGGACAGGTATCCAGCAGGGAGGTATGGATATACAGATCGGCCTCTTCCAGAAAGGCAGGGATATTATCCGACCAGCCGGCGAAATGAATGTATTCCGCGAGTCCTTCCCTGGCCACGATAGAGCGGAGTCGTTCCAGGTCGGGGCCCTGACCCACGAGGGTGATGCGGAATTTCCGGAAATCGCGGCGCAGCAGTTCCTTGGCGATGGGGATGAACAGCTCCTGGTTCTTGCGTCGCTCCACATAGCCGGTATTGAGGATCGAGAGGTAGCCGGCGCGGGTCCTGTGACGAGTGGCTTCGAAATCCAGTCCGTTATAGATCACGGTAGTTTTGGCGTCCCTGGGCAGCAGGAAGCCGGCGGTGCGGATCGTGAATCCGGCGACGAAGATGAATTCGTCGACCGCCGCGAATTTGCGTTTATACCGTTGGGTGAGATAGTGCCGGCTGTCCGGCCGGAGGCCGTAGCGCAGCATGTCCTCCTCGACGGGGTTGTTGTTGAAATGGCAGGTCAGGATGAGCGGGATGCGGTTGTTAAAAAAGCGTTTGGCGGTATAGCCGCTAAGAACGTCCTGGGCATTGATGCCGTCGAAATGCGCATTCCGGTAGCGGGTCAGGCCGCCACGGACCAGGAGACGATAACGGTATTCGAACGACAGCTCGATGAATTTGGGATCGATGAAGGCCAGCGAGCGGATGAGGCGCCGGACGACGGCCGCCAGGATGCGCCAGGGGAGGGGAGCTTCATCTACCAGCAGGAAGGTGAGTTCGATCCCGGCGTCGTTGTCGAAATAGTCGCGCAGCTTCCGCATATAGGTGGCAACGCCGGATTTGGCGTTGCGGGGAAGCCAGGATGTCACGAGTATCTTGGTCATGCGGACAGCTTTTTATTGAAACACATATAGACGAAGTCGCGCCAGAAAGCCACCGGCCGGGTATTGACATAGTGCCGGGCCATGATGCCGGGGGACTGTTTAAGTGTATATTTCAAGGCGTAGTGGTCGTCGGTGCGGATCAGCACTTCGCCCTGGGTCCAGTAGGACGCCGCGTTGAAATGGTTGGCGAGGATCGCAAAGGCCGTTTGTTCGCTATAGTCCATGGAAGAGCCGGGCGGCTGGTGTGTAGCCAGGCTGTGGCAGAGCTCCTTCCATTTCGGATAGCTGGTCAGATCGCCGCCGATGTACATCAGTCCCGCGTTGAACGGGGTATTTTCGAGACAACGGTCTTCGTCGAGGTGTTCCAGCAGCGAGGAGGTATAGTAGCCGCGGTCGACGTCGCTGCCCATCTTGACATAGGTTTCCCCGGCGGGTAGGGCGTCTATTTTGGGTGTCGAGTACCAGAGGACGTCGGTGTCCGAGTAGAGGACGGGCGATAGCCTGGTAAGATACGCCAGGCTGATAAATTTCTTGCCGTAGACAATCCTGTCCGCGTAGCGGCAGATGTCCTCATTACCCTGATCCATGAAATAGTCGTAGGCTTGTTTGTAGGAGATCACCTCCAGCTTACGCGGCCAGGAGACGACATTGCGCAGGGGCGTGCCGTCGGAGACGACGATCACTTCGGGCAGGCTGTCCCAGAAGAGGTAGACGGAAGTCAGTGAAGCGTTGAGATAACGTTCTCCTTCGCGGCCGCATAGGTAGACAAGTTTATGGGGAAAAGTGGGGCGGTCGTCGTTTCGCAGCCGGAAGAGGCGATGCAGCTGGGAGCGGCGGATGGCGAACCCGGCGACCATATACAGGTCATTGCGGAGCCGTATGGGATCAAACCGCTGGCTGAATTTGCGATAGAGGTTGCGGAGCATTTCGACTTCCCGCAGCCGGAAGGTCCAGCAGAACAGGGCGTAGATGGCACTGCCGGCGGCGAGTTTTATCGTCAGCGCGGCGATATGGGACATGTTGGTCCCGGCGAGCAGGTAATCGAGTCCTTTGACCAGCACCCCCATGATCCCGGCGGCCAGGAGATACGGGGCGATCCAGGTCAGGTCGCGTTTCCAGGAGATGCCCGAGATACGGGACGAAAAACCCAGATAGACGAGGTATTGCACGGTCTTGCTGATGATGGAGGCGATGACGACATACATGACGCCATAGTGGACCAGGAACAGGACGAGGGCGATCTCCCCGGCCGAGGTCAGCAGGAAGATGCGCATCATCAGTTTCGCGTGGCCTTTGGCCATGATCAGCTCGCGGTAGATCACGACAAACGGTTCGAGCAGGTCGATGAAGATCACCAGCTCCATGAAGATCACCGAGGGCGTCCATTTCGCGGTGAAGAGCACCAGGGTGATATCGAAGGCGTTCACGAACATCAGGGCCAATAAAGGAAAGCAGATAAAGGCCACCAGCTGTGTGGTGCGGCGAAGCACTTCTTCGAGCTGGTCCTTTTCGTCCCTGACCTTGGAAAACAGGGGGAAGGCCAGTTTAAGCACGATGCTTTGAAGCAGGGCAACGACGAGATCGGGCAGGCGGCCGCCGCGGTTGTAATAGCCGAGATCCGTTCCGCTATAGAATTTTCCTACGATGAAGTTGTTGAACTGGAGCATCAGGAAAAACAGGATACTGATAAACATGATCCGTGTCCCATAGGGCAACATCTCTTTGATCGCCGAATAGGAGAACTCGAATTTCGGGTACCAGTCCGACTTTGTCCAGTAGATCAACACGGCGACGATCTGGGCAGTCAGCAGGGAACCTACCAGTGCCCATACCCCGGCGCCGGCAAAGGCCATCGCGACGCCTGCGATACCGCCGGCGGTTGAACTGGCGATCTGGGCGAGCGAGATCTTTTTAAAATGCAGCTCCTTCATCAGCAGGACGCGCTGTACGCAGGTAAAGCCGCTGAGGGGCAAGGTGATCGACACGATGCGAAGGACGGGCCCGAGACCGGGTAGACGGAAAAAGGCGGCGATGGACCCGGCCGTCGCCCAGAGCACGGCCATGAGCGCCAACCCCATGACGAGGTTGACATAAAACACGCTATTGATCTGTACAGGGTCGAGCGTTTTAGCGCGGATCAGGGTCTTTTCGAAACCGCCGTCGATGATGGCTGCGCTCAGCGCGGTAAAGATACCGGTGAGTGCGATGAGGCCATAATCTTTGGGTTCGAGAAGCCGGGCGAGGATAACGCTTACGACGAACTGGACGATCTGCAGGGAGAATTTCTCTACGATCGCCCAGAGGGATGCGGTAACGGCTTTCGATTTTAGCGCCTGAAAGTCTGCCATAAAGGGTTTGGTTGTGAACGAACCGCCTTCGGCGGTTCACGTGTGGATGGAGTTAGAAAGGCTCCATCAGGCCATAGAGCGATTCCGGAACGCGGCTTTTCAGCTTTTGCACGTCGCCGGCGACCATTTCCCTGCAGAGCATGGGGAGGTCGTATCGAGGTTCCCAGCCGAGTTTTTGTTTAGCCTTGGTCGGATCGCCGATGAGCAGTTCGACCTCGGTAGGCCGGAAATAGGCGGGGTCGACGGCCACGACTTTCGCGCCAATGGGGACCTGGAACTCTTCGTTGGCGCATGCGACGACGACACCGGTCTCTTCGGGACCGCT
>Ga0210396_10003682_pt1 | contig 15195 bp, 16 predicted proteins | sample IncBWH17OmetaG_FD_155466 | JGI IMG/M metagenome (GOLD analysis project Ga0210396, IMG submission 155466) | Forest soil microbial communities from Barre Woods Harvard Forest LTER site, Petersham, Massachusetts, United States - Inc-BW-H-17-O ... | reverse complement strand
CTGGCCGGCGAGGGGGTGCACCGCATGGGCAGAATCGCCCACCAGGACGGCGCGCGGGGCGGTGATGCGGCGGGCGAGTTGCAGGGAGAGTGGGTAGGCGAAGCGCTGACCCAGCACGCTCACCTCGCCCAGGAACGCGCCGAACCGACGGCGAAGGTGCGCTTCGAAGATCTCCGGTCGCGCCGACATCAGGGCCGCGCCATGCGCGCGGCTTTCGGTCCACACCAGGCTCGCCCGCCGCTCAGTGAGCGGGAGGATGGCGAAGGGCCCGCTGGGCAGGAAATGCTCGTAGGCCACGCCCTGGTGGTCGCGGCCGAGGCCCACGGTGGCGACGACGCCCACATGGCCATAGTCCCAGCCGGTCACCTCGATCCCGCTGTCGGTGCGGACCTTCGAATTGCGCCCGTCCGCGCCCACGGCGAGGGCCGCGCGGATGGTCCGCCCGTCCTCGAGGACCAGGCGTACGTCGCCCGGTCCCACCTCCACGGCGGCCACCTTGGCCGGGGCGAGGACTCTCACTGGCGCGGCCGTGACCGCCTGGGCCAGGCCCGCGCGGATGCGGCGATTCTCCACCAGGTAGCCCAGTGGTTCGCCCTCGATGCGGTCGGCGATCTCCGCGGCGTCGAAGCGCAGCCACACGCCCTGGGCCGGAGCGGCCGCGGCGCCGGGCGAGCGGCCATCGGTCACCAGGATCTGCTCGATCCTCTGGGCGTGTGGCTCGATGCCCGAGGCGGCGTCGATCGCGCGCCACTGGCGGAAGCAGGAGAAGGAGATCGCGCTGGCCCGACCATCGAAGGTTTCGGCCGCCTGGCTCTCGAACGCGAGCGGGTCGATCAGGACGCAGTCGAGGCCGCCCTGGGCCAGGGCGAGGGCCAGGGTCGCCCCGGCCATCCCCGCGCCCACGATGGCGACATCGCAGCGGATCTCCTCGCTCATGCGATCAACCCTCTGCGTCTTCCTCCTCGCTGGGAAGCCCCATCATGTGGAATCCGGCGTCCACGTGGATCACCTCGCCGGTGGTGGAGCGGCCGAGGTCCGACAGCAGCCAGAGGGCGCAGCCGGCCACCCCCTCCATCGAGGTGTCCTCCTTCAGCGCCGACAGCCGCCGGCCCTCGGCGAGCATGCCCCGGCCGCCGGAGATCCCCGCCAGCGACAGGGTGCGCATGGCGCCCGCCGAGATGGCGTTCACGCGGATGCCCTTGGGCCCGAGGTCGCGGGCGATATAGCGCATCGTCGCCTCCAGCGCCGCCTTGGCCACGCCCATGGTGTTGTAGTTGGGGATTGCGCGCTCGGAGCCGAGATAGGTCATGGTGATCAGCGACCCGCCGGCGGGCATGATCCGGGAGGCGCGCCGCGCGCAGTCGACGAAGCTGTAGGCGGAGATGTCCAAGGCGCGGGCGAATCCGTCTCGCGTGCAGTTCTCCACGAAGGAGCCCTTGATCTGGTCGCGGTCGGCGAAGGCGATCGAGTGAACCAGGAAGTCCAGCCGGCCCCACTTGGCCTCGATCTCCGCGAAGGCCGCGTCCATCGATTCGTCGCTGCCGACGTCCATCGGCACGAAGAGGTCGACGCCGATGCCCTCGCCCAGCGGGCGCACACGCTTTTCGTTCATCTCCATGTAGGCGAGCGCCACCTTGCCGCCCTGGGCGGCGATCTGGGAGGCGATGCCCCAGGCGATGGAGTTGCGATTGGCCACCCCGGTGACGAGCCCGCGCCGGCCGCGCATGAGTTCACCTCTGGGGAAACCGGAATCCTCGTCCATGGGCGCCCTCCTGGCCGTCGACGTCGAGGCGCTCCCTAACAGGGCGCCGCGGCGGCCGCAAAGGCGCCGTTCGGCGCGGTCAGGTTCCGCGGCCGTAGGTCACGTCGCCGGAGCCGACGATGGACTTGGTCACCGGGCCGGTGACGTGGGCGGCATGGACGTCGCCCGAACCGGCGATGCTGGCCTTCAGGGCCTGGGCGACGCCGCCGAAGCTCACGTCCCCCGAGCCGGCGATCGCCGCGTCCATGTCGCTGACCTGGCCGCCACGCACGGTCACGTCGCCAGATCCGGCGATGTGGGCGTGCAGCGGCCCGTTGACCCAGGCCGCGGTGATGTCGCCCGAGCCGGTGACCGAGGCGGTGAGGCCGCCGCGCACCCCGTTGAAGGCGATGTCGGACGAGCCAGAGGCGTGAACCTCCGCTGCGCCTACGGTTCCGGCCCGGATGTCGCCTGAGCCGGAGGCATGGATCTTCACCGGCCCCTGCTGATCGGCGACCGACCAGTCGCCGCAGCCGGCGTTGGCGAGGTCGAGCGAGTGGCCTCGGCCCACCTCGCCCCACACCGCCCCGTCGGCCGAGACCCTCGCGTCCAGCGGCGTGCGCACGATGATCCTCGGCAGGTGGTCATAGGGGACCCGCCCGGTGCCCCAGATGAAGACGCCGCGCACGCCCAGCACGGAATTGCAGGTGGCCGGCCGCACGCCCAGCGGACCGTCCACGATCACCGTGTCGCCGTAGCGGCTGGCCGTGGTCGGCAGCCGCGGATTGGGCGCTTCGATGGTCACCTGAACGTCGTTGCGCGCCTCGGGGATGATGACGACCCGCGCGGCGGCGTGGCGGATCTGGATGTTCGGCTCGGCGACCGCGGCGCTTGCGGCCGCGGCGCTCAGAAGGGTGGCGAAAACGAAAAGTCGACGCATTGCAGTGGCCCGTGCTGTCCCTGATCCCGAACGGAGCCTAGCCGCGGGTGGGGACGGGCGGGAGTTAATTCGTGGTTAGGGGGTCGCTCTCGCCGCAGGGGAAGCCCCGCGGTGAGAGCGGGGCCGTCAGAAGTAGAGCGCGCGGGCTTCCTTGACGTGGGGAAGGGCGCGGATGCGGGCGACGAGGGCCTCGTCGGGGTTCTGGTCGACGCCGACCAGGGCGATGGCGTCGTCGCCGGCGCCCACGCGGCCGAGGTTGAAGGTGGCGATATTGATGCCGGCGTTGGCCAGGAGGTCGCCCAGCGCGCCGATGAAGCCCGGCTTGTCGAGGTTGTTCACATAGAGCATGGCCGGGCCGAAGACGGCGTCCAGCTCCATGCCCTTGACCTCGACGATGCGCGGCGCCCCGGCGATCACCGTGCCGGCGAAGGAGCGTCGGCCGAGGTCCGTGGCGATGGTGATGCGCATCAGGCTGTCATAGATCGGCGAGGTCTCTTGCAGGCTCTCCGAGACGGTGATGCCGCGCTCCTTCGCCACCGCCGGTGCTGAGACCATGTTGATCTCCGCCAACATGGGCCGCAGCACCCCGGCCAGGGCGGCGGAGGTCAGCGGGCGGTGGTTCAGCTCTGCGATCTCGCCCTCGAAGGCGATGTCCACGCCCTGCAGGCCCTCGTCCACCATCTGGCCGGCGAAGGCGCCCAGCTTTTCCGCCAGGGCCACGAACGGGCGCAGCTTGGGCGCCTCGTCGGCGGTGACCGAGGGACTGTTGAGGGCGTTGGTCACCGCGCCGCTCAGCAGGTAGTCGCTCATCTGCTCGGCCACCTGCAGGGCGACATTCTCCTGCGCTTCCTCGGTGCTGGCGCCCAGGTGCGGGGTGGCGATGAAGTTGGGGGCGCCGAAGAGGATGTTCTCCTTCGCCGGCTCCTCGACGAAGACGTCGAAGGCCGCGCCGCCGACATGGCCGCCCTCGAGCGCCTCGCGCAGCGCCTGTTCATCCACCAGACCGCCGCGGGCGCAGTTGATGATCATCACCCCCTTCTTTGTGCGGGCCAGGGCCTCGCGGGAGAGGATGTTGCGCGTCTTTTCCGTCAGGGGCGTGTGCAGGGTGATGATCTCGGCGCGGGCGAGCAGGTCGTCGAGCTCGACCTTCTCGACCCCGATCTCCACCGCGCGCTCGGGCGAGAGAAAGGGATCGTAGGCGATCACCTTCATCTTCAGGCCGTTGGCGCGGTCGGCGACGATCGAGCCGATATTGCCCGCGCCGATCAGGCCGAGCGTCTTGGCGTAGAGCTCCATGCCCATGAAGCGGTTCTTCTCCCACTTGCCGGCCTGGGTTGAGGCGTCGGCGGCGGGCAGCTGGCGCGCGAGGGCGAACATCATTGCGATGGCGTGCTCGGCGGTGGTGATCGAGTTGCCGAACGGCGTATTCATCACCACCACGCCGGCGGCGGTGGCGGCGGGGATGTCGATGTTGTCCACGCCGATGCCGGCGCGACCGATCACCTTGAGGTTCCTGGCGGCGGCGATCACCGCCTTGTTTGCCTTGGTGGCGGAGCGGACGGCGAGGCCGTCATAGTCGCCGATGATGGCGATGAGCTCGTCCGGCTTGAGGCCTGTCTTCACCTCGGCGGCGACGCCGCGCTGGCGGAAGATCTCGACCGCGGCGGGCGAGAGGGAGTCTGCAATGAGCACGCGGGGGGGCATGGGGCTCTCCTGGGGAGGGGCCCGCGCAGCGCTCGGGAGAGGCGTGAAGCCGTGAGGTGACGGGCGGATGCGTCGGGCGCATCCCAAGCCTCGCCCTCTCGACCGCTTCGCGGCCCCCTCCCCCGCTGCGCGGGGGAGGATTGATCAGGCGGTGACGAGTTCGGAGGCGAGAGAGGCGAACGCCCAGTCGAGCCAGGGGGTGAGGGCGATGAGGTCGTCCGTCTCCACCGTGGCGCCGCACCAGATGCGAAGCCCGGGCGGGGCGTCGCGGTAGCCGCCGACGTCGAGGGCGACGCCCTCCTTCTCGAGCACCGAGGCAAGCCGCTTGGCGAAGTCCGCCTGACCGTCGGCCGGCAGGCCGGTCACGCGCGGATCGACGACCTTGAGGCAGACCGAGGTGTTCGACCGGGTCGCCGGATCGCGGGCGAGAAAGTCGACCCAGGCGGTGCGTGCGACCCACTCGTCGAGGACTGCGAGATTGGCGTCGGCGCGGCGCCTGAGCTCGCTCATCCCTCCGATGGAGCGGGCCCACTTGAGGGCGTCGAGATAATCCTCCACGCAGAGCATGGAGGGGGTGTTGATGGTGGCGCCCTCGAAGATGTCCGCGTTGAGCTTACCGCCCTTGGTCATGCGGAAGAGCTTGGGCATCGGCCAGGCTGGCTTGTGCGACTCCAGCCGCGCCACCGCGCGGGGCGAGAGGATCAGCACGCCGTGCGCGCCTTCGCCGCCGAGGGCCTTCTGCCATGAGAAGGTCACCACATCGAGCTTGGGCCAGTCGAGGTCCTGGGCGAACGCGGCGCTGGTGGCGTCGCAGATGGTCAGGCCCTCGCGGTCTGCCGCGATGAAGTCGGCGTTCGGCACGCGCACGCCGGACGTGGTGCCATTCCAGGTGAAGACGAGGTCGGCGTCAGGGCGCACGCGCGCGAGGTCAGGCAGCTCGCCATAAGGGGCGTCGAGCACCTCCGCCGGCAGCTTGAGCTGGTTGACCACGTCGGTGACCCAGTCCTTGCCGAAGGATTCGAAGGCCATCACCTGCACGGGCCGCGGGCCGAGGAGGGACCAGAGGGCCATCTCCACCGCACCGGTGTCGGAGCCGGGCGTGATGCCGATCAGGTAGTCCGCCGGGACGCCCAGCACCTCTCGGGTCTGGTCGATCGCCGCCTGCAGGCGCGCCTTGCCGACCTTCGAGCGGTGCGAACGCCCAAGGACGGCGGATCGTAGGTTTTCGGGGATCCATCCGGGGCGCTTGGCGCAAGGGCCGGACGAAAAATTCGCGCAAGCCGGGCGCATCGCCGGCCGGGCGGAGGTAGTCATATCGATGTCTCCCATCCTCACAGATGAGTCGCGCCCCGTTGGGAGGGCGTGGCCCGCCGGCCACAAGCCCGGGTTCGCCGGCGGAGGCAAGTGAAAAGTTTGTGCGGTTGCGAAGGGAGGATCTTCTCTCGCATCGCAAGGCTTACCCGGAGCGCCGGCGCCCTCGCCGGCGACCCCGCTCGCCACGGCCACTACGCTTGGAGGATTCTGGAGCGGCGCCGATGTCGCGGAGACACGCCGGCGAGGGCGCCGGCGCTCCGGGTTCATTCGGCGGAAAAACTAGAACCCCGCGCCGATTCTCCCCAGCCGCGAGCGCAGTTGGCGCAGGCGCTTGTCGAGTTCGGCCATGGTGCGGTTGAGGGCGCCTTCGTCGTCGCGCCAGACCTGGACGACGCGGGCCCACACGAGCGCCATGGCGGCTACGCGAGGTGCGGTCGCAGGAACCCCGGCAGCCTCGAGGATGGCGCGGGCAGTGGCCGGGAAGTGGGCGGCCGCGATCAGGCGCGGGGCCTCGCGCGACAGGGCCATAAGGGCCGCTCTGTGGGGCTCCATCGCCTCGATTCGCGCCATCGCGGCGTCGAACAGGCGGTCATGAGGGTCATCCGACGCCGTGGAGGCCGTACGCAGGGCCGCGCGATCCAGCATCTCGGAGATGCGCCAGAGGATGGCGGCCTTCCCCCGCGCCTCGCTGTAGAGGTCCACGAGCTCGACGCCGGCGCGCCCGGCGACATCGCGCAGGGAGATCTCGCTCCAGGGCCGCTCGCTGGCCAGCTCGAGCAGGGCCGCGGCCGCGGGGTCGAAGTCCTCGCCCGTGACCACCGCCTCGTTCACCCCTCGCCTCCCAGTTCTCTCGAGCGTTGCGCCGCGGCCAGCACCGCGCGCTGTACCAGCCCCTGTAGATCGCCCTCTCCGATGAGAACCCGCAAGGCCGCATCGGTGGTTCCCGCGGGCGAGGTGACCTGGCGGCGCAGGACCGCGGCCTCCTCGCCGGTCGTCCGCATCAGGGCCGCCGCGCCGGTCACCGCCGCGCGGGACAGCGAGCGGGCCGCCTCGGGCGCGAGCCCGGCGCTGACGCCGGCGGCCTCGAGCGCCTCCACCAGGGCGTAGACATAGGCTGGAGCCGAGCCCGAGGCCGCGGTGGCGGCGTGGATCTGGGCTTCCTCGTCGAGGTCGACCACGACGCCGAGGGACCCGAACAGGGTGCGGGCGCGGCTGCGGGCCTCCGAGTCTGCCGACCAGACGCTGGCCGCTCCTTCGCCGACCGCAGCGGCCGTGGTGGGCATCACCCGCGCCACGGGCCTGCCGGGAAGAACTTCAGAGATATCGGCCGACTTCACCCCGGCCATGATCGAGATGATCACGGCGTCGGGACCGAGGTGCGGGGCGAGGTCGGCGACGATCCCGCGCCAGACCTGGGGCTTGACGCCGAGGATGACCGTTCGCGCGGCCATGAGGCCCTCGTCCGGTCCGTTGAGGACCGCGCCGGCCGCCGCAGCCACACGCGCCGCCTCGCCCGGCGAGGGGTCGCGGATCAGCAGATCCCGCGGAGACATCGCGGCCGCGCGACGCCAGCCGGCGATCAGGGCGCCGCCCATGTGACCGGCCCCCACCAGGAGGATCGGCGTCTCGCTCCCGCCCATCTGCGAGTTCCGGCCCGGTTTCAGGCCTGGCCGGCGGTCTCGAACATGCAGGCGGTCATCGCCTCCTCGGGCGACTTGGCGCCGGCGATGAGGAAATCAAAGGCCGGATAGAAGCGGTCCGCCGCCTCAACCGCGGCGTCGACCATGGAGGCGACCTGCGAAGTGCTCGGCCGGTCGCCGTCCGGCAGGGCCATCGAGTGGCGAAACACCACCTCGCCTTCCTCGGCCCAGATCTCGAAGTGGCCGAGCCAGACGCGCTGGTTGATCAGGTTGACGAGAGCGAAGGCCGCCTCGCGGCGTGCGGCGCCTGCGCGCATGTCGATGGACAGGCACAGCTGAAGGCAGTCCGCCTCGGGGCGCCAGGCGAACCACAGCTCGTAGTCCTTCCAGTCGCCGGTCAGGGCGAAGGCAAGGTCGCCGTCCTCGGTACGCTCGAAGTTCAGGTTCTCCGACACCAGCACGCGCTCGACGATATCGAGCGGATCAAGCGCGAGGAGGCCGTCGTCTTCGTCGGGGCGCAGACTATCCATGGACACCTCTCAAAACCTCCGTCTGCCCGCGTCTGGCGCCCGGTCGGCGCCGTCACAGGCGATCATTCGCGCGCGGGCGCTTCAATTCGCCGTCGCACCCTTGAGCGCCGCGATCTCGGCGCGCAGAGAGGCGACTTCGGCCTTCAGGGCCTCGAACTCCTCCCGCCGGATCAGGTCGAGATCGGCCGCCCACTTGTCGGACTGGGCGCGGACGGCGCTTCTCGCCTCCTCACCAGCAGCCTGGGCTATGCCCATCGCCGCCTGCGCCATTTTGGCCATCTCGTCCAGGAACGGATTCTGAGTCTGCATGGCCCGACCTTGTAGCCCATAGACGCGGGCAAGGCGAACCGCCTGAACCCGCGGGTCGGGCGATCATCCTGCCGCTACACCGCGTCGCGGCATTTGGGTAGAGGAGCGGATATGGCCCTGCCGTTTCCAGACATTCCGCCGCAGGCGGTGGAACTCCCGCGAATCAAGTTGGGCGGGATGGCCCTCGGCCCGTTCGCGATCCGTTGGTACGCCCTCGCCTATATCGCCGGCATCCTGCTCGGCTGGCGCTACGCGGTCGGCCTCGTCAGGAACGCGAAGATCTGGGGAGGCTCGCGCCCGTCCGCCACCCCCCTGCAGATCGACGACATGGTCCTGTGGATTACCCTGGGGATCATATTGGGCGGGAGGATCGGCTATCTCCTGTTCTACATGCTGCCGCTCGCCTCGGGTCGCGAGACCCTGGCGACCGATCCCCTTGAGATGTTCAAACTCTGGCACGGCGGCATGAGCTTCCACGGCGGCGCGATCGGGGTCGCGCTCGCCCTGGTCTTCTTCGCCCGCGCCCAGAAGCTGAGCCTCCTCAGCCTCGCCGACACGGCCGCCCCGGCCGTGCCCATCGGCCTGGGCTTCGGGCGCATCGCCAACTTCATCAACGGCGAGCTCTGGGGCCGTGTCACCAACCTGCCTTGGGGCATGGTGTTCTGCGGACGGCATATCCCTACCGACGCGTATGGGAATTGCGTCGCCGGGCTACAGCCGCGTCACCCCAGCCAGCTCTATGAGGCCTTCCTCGAGGGAGTGATCCTGTTCCTGATCCTTCGCCTGGCGACCCACCGGTGGGGCTGGCTGCGGCGGCCGGGCGCGATCAGCGGCCTTTTCCTGACCTGCTATGGGGTCTTCCGGATCGCCCTGGAGCGCGTGCGCATGCCGGACGCCGGGCTGCAGAACCTGCCGCTCGGTCTGACCGTCGGCACGCTGCTGTCGGTCCCGATGGTGATCGTCGGCGTCGCGATGATCTGGCGGGCGATGCGACGCCCCCCGACGGCGATCGCCCCGGAGGCTCCCGCGACACCCGACGTCCATGAGCCTGCGTGAACGGATCGCCGGCGAGATCCGCCGGTCCGGTCCTCTCACTGTCGAGCGCTACATGGACCTTTGCCTGAACGACCCGCAGGCGGGCTACTACGCGACGCGGCCGCGCCTGGGCGAGGCGGGCGACTTCATCACCGCCCCCCATGTCTCGCAGATGTTCGGCGAGCTGATCGGCCTGTGGGCGGCGGAGACCTGGGCTGCGCTCGGCAGGCCCTCCCGAATCATCCTGGCGGAGATGGGGCCCGGCGATGGTGTGATGATGAGCGACGTGCTCAGGGCGGCGCACGCTGCGCCAGGCTTCGCCGCCGCCGCCGAAGTGTGGCTGGCGGAGACGAGCGCGCCGCTTCGCGAGGTCCAGCATTCGAGGTTGGGCGACCAGCCGCACTGGGCGCGGCGCCTGGACGAGCTGCCAGGAGACGCTCCGGTCATCCTGCTGGCCAACGAAGTCCTCGACTGCGCGCCGATCCGCCAGGCCGTGCGCGTCGCCAGAGACTGGCGCGAGCGGCGGATCGCGCTGGACGCCGGCGGCGGACTGGCCTTCGCCGCGTCGGAGCCCGTCGAGCCGCCCGATGCGCCGAAGGGCGTTCCGGATGGCGCCGTGTTCGAGTGGTCGCCGGCGGTCGAGGCCCTCGGGCGCGAGGTCGGCGCGCTGGTGAGCCGGGCCGGGGGTGCGGCCCTCTTCATCGACTATGGACGCGACGCTCCCGAGGCGGCTGACACACTGCAGGCCCTGCTGGGCCACCGCAAACGCCCGCCGCTCGCCGAGCCGGGCGAAGCGGACCTCACCGCCCATGCCGATTTCCCGGCCTTTCTCGCGGGGGCCCGCGCAGCCGGGGCGGCGGTCAGCAGGATTGTCTCCCAGGGCGAGTTCCTGCGCCGGCTGGGCGTGGAGGTGCGCGCCGACGCCCTGGCGCGCGCGCGCCCCGATCGGGCCGACGTGATCGTCCGGCAGATGCGCCGCCTGATCTCGGCCGAGGGGATGGGGACGCTGTTCAAGGTCGCCGCGGTCGCCTCCCCCGGCCTCACCCTCCCCGCCCTGGAGATGGCATGACCCACCCATCGATCCTCACCTCGTCCCTGCTCGACGGCGTGAGGGGCGTTCGCCACGGATTCTTCACCCGCCGGGGCGGCGTCTCCAGAGGCGTGTACGAGGGACTGAACGTCGGCGTGGGCTCGCGTGACGATCCCGACGCGGTGGCGCAGAACCGCCGCCTGGCGGCGCTGGCCTTCGGCGATCCCGCCCCGCCCCTGGTGACCGCCTACCAGATCCACTCCGCTCGGGTCGTGACGGCGGACGGCGCCTGGACCGGCGACCAGCCCCGGGGCGACGCCCTGCTGACCACGCGCCCGGGCCTTATGCTCGGGGCTCTCGCCGCCGACTGCGCGCCGATCCTGATCGCCGACGGAGCCGCGCGCGTGGCGTGCGCCGTCCATGCCGGCTGGCGCGGAGCCCTGGCCGGGGTCGCCGAGGCTGCGGTGGAGGCCATGGTCGACGCCGGCGCGCGCCGCGAGCGGCTGGTCGCGGCGGTCGGCCCCTGCATAGGTCCGACCTCCTACGAGGTGGGGCTGGACTTCCTCGAGGCCTTCGTCAGCGCCGGCCCCGACAACATCCGCTTCTTCCAACCGGGCGCGGCTCCAGAAAAACGGCAATTCGACCTGCCGGGCTTCGTCCTCTCGCGCCTGGCGACGGCGGGAGTCGCCCATGCCGAATGGATCGGCCGCGACACCTGCGCCGAGCCGGACGATTTCTTCTCCAACCGTCGCGCACTCCATCGCGGCGAAACCGACTACGGCCGCCTGCTCAGTGCGATCATGCTGGAGTAGCTCTGTCCTCCCTTCCGGGGAGGGAAGGTGCGGCAACGCAGCCCGCCCAGCGGCGTTTGCCGATGTATGTCGATTTCACAAGAGACCGCGCGCGAGGCGCGGCTGGCGATCAAATTCGCGGCAGTCGGGATGGTGGGATTCGCCGTCGACGCGGTCCTGCTCAAGGCCGGGCTCGCCCTCCATCTCGGCGCGGCCTGGGCGCGGCTGATCTCCCTGACCCTGGCGATGCAGGCGACCTTCGTGGTCAACCGCACCCATGTCTTCCGCTGCTACGGGCGGGAGGGGCTGCTGCGCCAGTGGTGCGCGTACATGGCGACCAACGGCGTCGGCAACTTCTGCAACTACTGGATCTTCGTCACCCTCAGCTCGCTCCATGGGCGGCTGGTCAGCGAGCCGTTCGTCGCCCTGGCGATCTCGGCCGCCACGGCCTTCGTGATCAATTTCGCCGGCGCGCGCCTGCTGGTGTTCGGTCGCGAGCGGCTCCAGCCTCGGCGCCCGGCGGCGGCGCTCCCGAACGCCACCATGCCGGAAAGCGAATCGCTGCCTTGAGCTCTAGCTCGGCGCGACGTGACCGCGCTCCACCCTCACGGTGATCTCCTCGCCGGTGAAGGCCTTGGTCTGCCACGGCTCGCCAAGACCGACCTTCGGGATCGGCGTGCAGTAGGTCGTGCCGAAGGCGAAGGGGTGCGACTGGTGGAAGCAGAGCTGTCCGTTCTTCACGGCCCAGTGGCCGTTAGACATGTCGTGCTTGCGACCCTGGCCGGTGTACGTGCCATCGGATTTGAGCCAGACCGCCGCCCGACGGCCGTCGGGATAGGTCTCGACAATCGTGTTGCCGAACGCGCCCTTGACGGCGTCCGCCGTCGTGGAGCTGGGTTGTTCGTCGGCCGCAGCGCGGTCGGCGGCGGCGGCGCAGGTGAGCGTCGCGGCGGCGATGAGAACGATGGTCCGCACGTCTTCTCCTTCGTGTCCGTTAGACAGCTGCATCGGGCGGTAACGTTCAAAACATCGATCCGGCGCCGACACCACAGCCTTGCTCGATCGGCCGGCGCTGTTAAAGGCTCGCTCCGCGACGCCGGCTCCGCGCCGGGCCGCCCCGGACGACGAGGGGAAGACCTCCATGAAGCTGCTGGCCGGCAATTCGAACCGCCAACTGGCGGAGTCGATCGCCCAATCGCTCGACGTTCCCCTGACGCGGGCCCAGGTGAAGCGCTACGCCGACAACGAGGCGTGGGTGGTGATCGAGGAGAACGTCCGCGGCGAGGACGTCTTCGTCCTGCAGTCCACCAGCTACCCGGCGAACGACAACCTGATGGAGCTGCTGATCTGCATCGACGCTCTCAAGCGGGCGTCGGCGCGGCGGGTCACAGCGGTCACGCCGTATTTCGGCTATGCGCGTCAGGATCGGAAGGTGGGAGGGCGGACGCCGATCTCGGCCAAGCTGGTCGCCAACCTTATCACCCGCGCCGGCGCCGACCGGGTGCTGACGATGGATCTGCACTCGGGCCAGATCCAGGGCTTCTTCGATATCCCGACCGACAATCTCCAGGCCGCGCCCCTGATGGCAGCGGATATCCAGAATCAGTACGGACGGAACGCCGACGTCCTCATCGTCTCGCCCGACGTAGGCGGGGTGGTGCGCGCCCTTGCCCTCGCCAGCCGCCTAAACGCCGGTCTCGCCATCGTCGACAAGCGCCGGCATGGGCCCGGCAAGTCCGAGGTGGCAAACATCATCGGCGACGTGGCTGGCCGCCGGCTGATCATGTTCGACGACATCACCGATTCGGCGACCACCCTGTGCAGCGCCGCCCAGTCTCTGATGGATGCCGGCGCTGCCGAGGTGTCGGCTTATGTCACCCACGGCGTGATGTCCGGGGCCGCGGCGGAGCGGGTCGAGGCCTCGGTCCTGAAGGAGCTGGTGATCACCGATTCGATCGATCACGACGGTCGCCTGCGCAGCTCCACCAAGATCCGCCAGGTGTCCTGCGCCGAGCTCATCGGCGAAGCGATCCGACGAATCGCCAACGAAGAGTCGGTATCGAAACTGTTCGACTAGTCGAATGAGCCTCTGTGGGATTCGCGTGACACCTCTAGAGCCACGCGCGGCCTAGCGTCCCAAGGGCCGTTTCTGTCACAATCTTGCCCGATGGACGCGCGATTCGCGCAGTGCTCCCCAGTTGCAACTTTCCAGCAAGACACGGCAGGTTCGTGATGCGTCTGTTCACCCCCGCCCGCGCCCTGGTTCTGATCGCCGCGACCTCACTCGCAGCGGGCGCCCCGGCACTTCCGGCTTACGCCCGGCCCAAAAGGGAGCCGGTCGTAGAGGCGCCCCCGCCTCCGCCCCCTCCTGCCGGGCCGGTGGGCCTGCCCGACCGCCTGATCGTCGACGCTTCGGGCTACGAGGGCTACATGCTGCGCGTGGGCGCCACCTCGCCGGGATTCACCAGCGCCGAGACGGTCTCGTCGGCGCTCAAGAGCGGCGCGGCCTATGAGCCCAAGGCCTTCATCCGCGGCGCGATCGCCTATGCCGCCATCGCCGCCCTTAAGGAGCCCAGCTTCGTCGCGGCCCTGCGCGAGGCGGGCAATTCGCCCGAGCACCGCCGCGAGATGGTGGCCAACATCCTCACCAATCCGATCTACGTCTTCCAGTTCAAGGGATCGGGCGAGGCCGCCGGCCTCGCCCGCGAGGCGCTTGGCGAGACGGTCCTGCGCCTGACCCAGACCGGGCGACTGATCCGCCAGGCGGCCTATGACGTGCAGCACCAGAACTGGTCGAAGGCCCAGGTCGTCGACCTGCCGGGCCGCCTTGCCGCCGTAGAGGCCGAATCGACCCAGGGCATGGCGCCGGCTGCCGACGAGATTCCCGCTCTGACGAAGGCGGCCACCGGCGCTGAGCCCCTGCCGATCATCGCACAGCCCCTCGCGCCGCCCTACGCGCCCCTGGTGGCGAGGGCCCTGCAGGTCGCCGCCGTCGCCGCCCTCGGCGAGGCGACGGACAACGCCTACGACCAGCTCGCCAGCATGAGCAACGACCTGGAGACGGAGCTGTGCCTCGAGCGGGCCAAGCGGGACCTCTTCCAGTGCCTGGCGGTGTCCAAGCCGAACTACGAGGACATCTTCTGCATGGGCCGGCACGAGATGCTGCAGCCGGCGGAATGCGTGGCCTCCGGCGCCGGGGTCGACCTGCCCGCCGAACCCGCGCCCCCGCCGGCTCCGGCTCCGACGCGGGTCGCGAACCGTTCGAGCCATCATCACACGACGACGCACCACACGACCCACCACGGTTCGGCGACCTGAGGTGATTCGCGGCGCCGGGCGCCGTTGCACAGCGACGGCGTCGCATGTAAAGAGAGCGCCCTCTTTCCGGGGCCTGCCCGAGACAGCTCGGCAGGCCGCAGACCCCGGTCGCCAGGCGCACCAGCCCGGCGGCCGTTTTATCTTTTTGAAGGCAAGGCGATGGCCGAGATCGTTCTCAACGTGCTGGATCGCGAAGGCGCGGGCACCGGCAAGGCGCGCGCCGCGCGCAATGCAGGCCTGGTCCCCGGCATCCTCTATGGCGCGGGCCGCGGCCCCGTCGCGATCGCCGTCAAGGCGCCCGAATTCCGCAAGGCCCTGCACACTGGCAAGCTGCTCGGTCACCTGGTGACCCTTCGCTATGGCGATGAGGAACAGCCGGTCATCGCCAAGGACGTGCAGTTCCACCCGGTCACCGACGAGCCGGTTCACTTCGACCTGTTCCGCGTCGACGCCCACGCTTCGGTGCGGATCGCCGTGCCTGTGCACTTCCGCAACCAGGAAGCCTCGCCGGGCCTGAAGCGCGGCGGCGCCCTGAACATCAACCTGCACGAGGTCGAGGTCCTCGCCCCCGCCGACGCGATCCCTGAGGAGATCGTGGTCGACCTGACGGGTCTGGAAATCGGCGACTCCGTCCGCGCGAGCGAGCTGCAACTGCCCGAGCGGGTCCAGGTCACGGCCCACCACAAGGACGCCACGGTGGCGTCGATCGCGGCGTCAAAGGCGATGGCTTCCGAGGAAGCGTCGGCGGAAGAAACGGCCGAGTAAGCCTCCTCGCCCTGCCCCCGGCGGCCCCGGGGGCGAGACCACACGCCATGCTGATCCTGGCGGGCCTGGGTAATCCAG
>Ga0210396_10003678_pt1 | contig 15204 bp, 14 predicted proteins | sample IncBWH17OmetaG_FD_155466 | JGI IMG/M metagenome (GOLD analysis project Ga0210396, IMG submission 155466) | Forest soil microbial communities from Barre Woods Harvard Forest LTER site, Petersham, Massachusetts, United States - Inc-BW-H-17-O ... | reverse complement strand
GCGATCCTCGATCTGGCACTGGCCGCCGCGGACCGAAGACGACGCGGAAGGTTCCTCGCCCGTGCGGGTGGCGCGCTGGCAGTCATTGCTTGTTTGCTTGCGATTCCCCTGATGCTGTTACACGGCCCGCCGCCACCTCGGGTCGCCAAAATCGTCCCACCGCCGAGTCAGTCGAAATCCGATTCCCTCTCGAGCGTGACTTTAATCCCGACCGATCCGACCATCATCACCCGGCTTGCGCTCCGCCCGCAGCCCAGCAAAGTAGTGATCATTCACGACGACGAGCTTCTCGCGGGACTCGCCCAGGCGCACGAGCCGGCGGGCCTGGCATATGTGAACGGCAAGGCCATGCTTTTGTTCCGTGAACAGCCGGCGCGCTAATTTACTCAAATTGAGCGGCCTTCATCTGGCGCGAGCCGTTTCTTCGTGGCACGGGTTTCTAACCCGTGCGTCGGTGGAGTCGTTCAACAGGTAGTAGTTTTGGTGTGGGAAAACCACGTTCCATTAGCGAGCCCAACGCGGCTTCAACACGGAGGCACGCGGCAAGGCAAGGTGGTTTTCCCACACCAAGACCGGCGTCAGTTCAACGACTCGGTCGTCCACGGGTTGGAAACCTGGTTGGAAACCCGTGCCACAAAAAAACGCTCGCCCTCACGAAACCCCTCAGTTTGAGTAATTTACAGATTCGCCGAATCCAGCGAGTTGGTGAGATTGATGCCGCACTCGACCTTGCCGGCTTCGGCCCAGCGGCCGGAGCGGGCGTCGTCGCCGGCCTGGACCGGACGCGTACAGCTCAGCGGGTTGCAGCCGATCGAGAGGTAGCCCTTCTCGTAGAGCGGGTGGTAAGGCAGGTCGTGCTTCTTCATGTACGCGAAGATCTCGCGGCCGGTCCAGTTCAACAGCGGCGAAATCGCAAAGCAGTTGTACCGGCTCGACCACGAGACGAATTCGACGTTGCGCCGGGCCGCGGATTGATTCCGGCGAATTCCCCGCAGCCAGGTCCTGGGCGTCAGGTCCTTCATCGCCCGTTCCATCGGCTCGATCTTGTTGGCGGCGCAGCAGGCGTCGACATCCTTGCGCCAGTTGGGGTTTTCCTCGCCGGCGTGGTGCAGCCAGGCGATCGGATCATTCCTCGTACGATAGACCCACACGTTGAGATCGAGCCGACGGCGCAGGTCCTCCATGTGTTGCCAGGTTTCGGGGAAGAGGAATCCGGTATCGATCATGATCACGCGAATGCGCGGCAGGACCTGGCTCGCCATGTGCAGGAGCATCGCCGATTCGGCGCCGAACGACGAGGACATCACCAGATCATCGCCGTACTGGGCCGCGGCCCAGGCGATGATCTTTGCCGGGTCCGATGTCTCGAACATCGAGTTCAGCGTCGGCAGGTCGAGTTGTTCGGCAACGGCATTCATGTCCATCTTTGTCAAACTGATTCTATTCACCCCGTCTTGCGAAGCGAGGCGAGGCGCTCGACGAGGGCGTCGAAGAATTCGCGCGGGATCCGCCGGCCGTTGGCGACGCCCAAACGAATGTCTTTCTTGTTGGTCCCGTGGAAATCGCTGCCGCCGGTCTTGAGCAGGCCGAATCGGTCGGCCAGCTTGGTGTATTTCTGCACCAGGGCGGCGTCGTGATCGCTGTGGATCACTTCCAGGCCGTCCAGGCCCACGTCCTTCAAGTCTTTGAAGATCCGTTCGAGCTGGGCGTCGTTTTCGGTGCGAAGCTGCACGGGGTGGGCGAGCACCGCGATGCCGCCAGATTCGTTGACAAGACCGATCGCCTGCCTGGGCGTCAGACGTTCCTTGTCGAAGTAGGCGGCGGCGCCCTGGCCGAGGTATTTATCGAACGCCTGCTTAATCGAGGTGACATAACCTTTGCGGAGCAGGACCGCGGCGATGTGGGGCCGGCCGACGACCTCGCCACCGGCCTCGGTTTCGACTTCCGGCATCGTGATCGCGACCCCCAGTTCGTTGAGCTTTTGAATGATGCGCGGGTTGCGGTCGTCGCGGGCCTGAACGAGCCGCCGGGTCAGGTCATGGAGGATCGGGCTTTGCGGATCGACGCCGTAGCCCAGCAAATGCATCGTCGCGGGTCGCGGAACATCGCAACTGATCTCGATGCCGGGGAGAAAGTCGATGCCGGCCTTTCGCGCGGACTCCGCAGCTTCGCTCACGCCGCCGATGGTGTCGTGATCGGTCAGGGCCAGCGCGCTCAGCCCGCTGGCAACCGCCAGCGCCACTACCTTCGACGGCGCGAATGTGCCGTCTGATGCGGTCGAATGGCAATGAAGATCGACGAAACGTTCGCTCACGAAAAACTCCCAGCCTTTCCCCCTCTCCCTCCGGGAGAGGGCTGGGGTGAGGGGCTGAGGAAAGGCGCCTCCGATTTCCCCTCACCCTAACCCTCTCCCGGAGGGAGAGGGGAGAATCCAAGCCCTCAAGCGGTCAGGTATCCGCCCTTCTCCAGGTAATTCAGGATCTGCGTCGCCGCCTCGGCGGCGGGTGTCGATTCCGTCTCAATCACAATTTCCGGCTTTTCCGGCGCCTCGTAGGGATCATCGATGCCGGTAAATCCTTTGATCTGCCCGGCCCGGGCCTTCTTATACAAGCCTTTGGGATCGCGCTTTTCCGCCGCCTCGAGCGAGACGTTCACGTAGACCTCGATGAACTCGCCCGGCTTCATGTTGGCCCGCACGGCGTCGCGATCCTTGCGATAGGGGCTGATGAAGCTGGTGATCGCGATCACCCCAGCGTCGGTGAACAGCCTGGCCACCTCGCCGATCCGGCGGATATTCTCGGCCCGGTCTTCGGCGCTGAAACCCAGGTTCTTATTGAGTCCCATGCGAATGTTGTCGCCATCCAGGCGGTAGGCGTGCTTCTTTTTGTGCAGCAGCATCTGCTCCAGGATGCACGCGATCGTCGATTTTCCCGAGGCGCTCAGGCCGGTCATCCAGACGGTCACGCCCTTTTGATTGAGTAGCTGCTCGCGCTCCTGCCGGGAAACGGAGCCTTCGTGCCAGGTAATGTTGGTTGCTTTAACAGTGGTCATTGGTCAGTCGTCAGTGGTCAGTTGTTGGTAGTCAGTTGCATCTTAGAAGCTGGCCGTTTCATCAACTGACAACTGACAACGGACAACTGGCGATTCTCATTCGTCATCAAACAACGGGGTGCTGAGATACCGTTCGCCGAAGCTGCACATCACGGTGACGATGATCTTGCCCTTGTTCTCCGGACGGGCGGCGACTTTGGCGGCGGCGGCGATGTTCCCGCCGCTGCTGATCCCGCCAAAGATCCCCTCCTCCTTGGCCAGACGCCGCGCCCACTGGAACGCCTCCTCGTCGGTGATCTGAATCACTTCGTCGATGACGTTTGTGTGCAGGTTCTCCGGCACGAAACCCGCGCCGATTCCCTGGATCTTATGGCGCCCGGGTTTGAGGGGTTCGTGGTGCAGCGTCTGCGTAATCACCGGCGACGTGACCGGCTCGACCGCAATCGCCTTGAAACTCGGCTTTCGCGGCTTGATGACTTCCGACACGCCGGTGATCGTCCCGCCCGTGCCAACGCCCGCCACCAGAATGTCCACCTGCCCGTTGGTGTCCTGCCAGATTTCCTCGGCGGTCGTCTTGCGATGAATCTCCGGATTGGCCGGGTTCTGAAACTGCTGCGGCATGAAGCTTTTCTTGTGCTGGTCGAGAATCTGCTCGGCTTTCTGAATTGAGCCGCGCATTCCTTCGGCCGCGGGCGTGAGCACCACTTCCGCCCCCAGCGCCTTGAGCAGCCGGCGGCGCTCGATGCTCATCGACTCGGGCATGGTGAGGATGAGCTTGTAGCCCTTGGCGGCGCAGACGAAGGCCAGCGCGATGCCCGTGTTGCCACTGGTGGGCTCGACGATGACAGTATCGCGGTCGAGCTTTCCCGCCTTTTCCGCCGCCTCGATCATGGCGACGCCGATCCGGTCTTTCACGCTGCCCAGCGGATTGAAGAACTCGCATTTGGCCAGGACCGTCGCATGGTCCCTGGGAATCAGCCGGTTGATCCGTACGAGCGGCGTGCCGCCGATCGTCTCGGTGATGTCGTTGAAGATACGGCCTTGCGGTTTGATGGGCATTGTTTCCTCGACCTTCGGCTGTGAATCCGTTGTTCCATCCATCCTCGATCAACGACCAGTTCTATCAACTCGTCCCGATGATGTCCTGTTTCTCGAACTGCTCCGTCCGATGATTGAGCACCCAGCTCGTCATGTCGGCGGGTTTGCCGCTCATGATCGAGACGATGAGATAGCTGTAGAAGGGCCAGCCGTGCTCGCGGTCGTACTCGCTGGGCCGGGCCGGGTGGTCGGGATGGCTATGGTAAAAGCCCAGCACCACCTTCCCTTCCTTCTCCGCCTCGCGCTCGGCCTGAAGCTGGAGGCGCGGGTCGATGGAAAAGCGGTGATAGCGCTCGTCGGCCTGGAAGACGTTCTGGCCGGGCATGAGACGGTCGACCACCCGCCGCTGGTGGGAATCCCGGCCGATCAGGATGCCGCAGCATTCGTTGGGAAAGGCAGCGGCGCCTTCGGATTCGATCTGCCGGCGAAGTTCAGAAGGAAGCGATAAAGGAATCACGGCCAGTTCTCCGCTTCGCTGGTGACGTCCTGCCAGAAGCGCTCCGACAGATATTTCGCCGCCGAGTCGCAGAAGATGGTGACGATGACGCCTTCCTTCAATTTCGCCGCCACCTGAAGAGCGGCCACCAGATTTCCGCCCGATGAAACGCCGACCAGATATCCTTCCTCCCGCGCCAGCCGCAACACCATCTGATGGGCATCTTCCGTCGCCACTTCAACCTGATCGTCGGCGATTGCGGGATCGTAAATCCCAGGAACCATCGCCGTGGGCATGTGCTTGAGCCCTTCGAGCCCGTGGAGCGGCGAATCGGGTTGCATGCTGACGCACTGTATGTCGGGATTCAATTCCTTGAGGCGTCGCGTCACGCCCATGAACGTGCCGCTGGTCCCCAGGCCGGTGACGAAGTGCGTGACGCGGCCATCGGTCTGCCGCCAGATTTCCATGGCGGTGGTCTCATAGTGAGCCCGCCAGTTGGCTGGGTTATTGTACTGATCTGGATAAAAATACTTGTCGGGGTCGCTCTCGACCAGATTTTTGACGTAACGCTGCGCGCCGTCCGTGCTCTCGGACGGGTCGGTGAGAATGAGTTCCGCGCCGTAGGCGATGAGACTCTGTTTGCGTTCGACGCTGGCATTTTTGGGCAGCGCCAGCTTTACCTTGTAACCGCGCTCGGCGGCAATCATGGCGTAAGCGATGCCGGTGTTTCCACTCGTGGCGTCGACGATGGTTTTCTTCGGTGTCAGCAGCCCGCGCCTCTCGCCATCCAGAATCATCGCCAGCGCCGCCCGGTCTTTGACGCTCCCGCCGGGGTTGTACCACTCGGCCTTGGCGTAGATCTCGACTGGCTCGGCAGTGCGCGTCACCCGCTTGAACGAGAGCAACGGCGTGTTGCCGATCAACTCGAGGACCGAGCGGCCTTGCACGGCTTTGGCGGGTTGTACTTCGACCACACTCAATCCCTAGTAATCCTAGTGGAGTAACAGGACAACTTCAAATGCCGCAAGATTCAGGAGCACTTCAAAATACGACCCGCAAAACTGTATCAGGGCGCCGAAAGCCAAAAACCGTTCAGTTTTGTTCAAAACGTTCAGTTCCCAGGCCCAGTCGCCTCAATTCCCGATGAACCGGGCGTATATTGCCCGAGCCCGTTCTGGCTCGGACACGCCATGCACGATCGCCCTTCCGTCGCCGAACACCGTGAGCCGGACGTCTCGCGGCTCCCGCAGAATACAGCGCAAAAGATAAGGCGTCCGCTGGGTTTCGCCCACCGCCGAGAGTCGCTGCGCCAACGCCGCCAGATCCAGAGCGGCGTCGTGCGCCGGGCGAACCTGAACGGCGTTGCGCCCGCAAAGGCTGGCCGATCGGGCAATCGCACGATTCTCGAGAAACTCAAATCGCCTCTGAGCGCAGGTCGCACAAGTCGGATCGCGGCCTTGGGCGGTCGAGATTGTACGGAATCGACCGGCCCAAATGTCAAAAGCGATCAACTCGACGGGAGGCTCGCGCCCGAGCAGGACCGCGAGGGCGTGCGTCACCTGAATTGACGCCACGATCGCCGCCGCCGAGGCCAGGACGCCGGCGGTATCGCAGGTCGGCAATTCCGCCGGGGCCGGCGGCTCGCGGAACAGACACCGCAGGCAGGCCGTCTTCCCCGGAAGCACCGACACGCACCGGCCCTCGGTTCCGACCGCCGCGCCGTAGATCCATGGAATACCATGCTTCACCGACACGTCGTTCAAAAGGTATCGCGTCTCGACGTTGTCGGTTCCGTCCAGAATCACGTCGACGGGCGGCTCGTTGCCCGCGAGCCCGGCAAGCCGCTCGACATTGTCCGGATTCACATCCGCCACGATCGGCTCGATCGCGACCTGCGAGTTGATCCGCGCCAATCGCCGCGCCGCCGCGATCGCCTTGGGCGCCTGCTCCGCGGCGTCCTGCTCGTCAAACAGCACCTGCCGCTGAAGGTTGGTCAGCTCGACCAGATCGCGATCGACCAGCCGCAGCCTCCCGACGCCGGCGCGGACCAACTGCTCGGCGATCACACTTCCCAGCGCCCCGCAACCCACTAGCAGCACACGCGACCGCGCAAGCTTCTGCTGCCCTTCCGCTCCCACCTGGGGGAGAATGAGCTGACGATGGTAACGGTGAAAGTCCACGTTGCAGGCATGACTCGCGGGTTTCAGAGCCGGGGCGTGTCGCCCCGGTCGGACCGCAGGTCCGAAAAAGCTACGCGGGCCTTCGACCCGACCGGGGCGACACGCCCCGGCTCTAACAAACGCTACCTATCGTAGCGACGTAGACCGCAAATCGCGCGTGGTTTACAGCAGCACGCCGTACCGGTGGCACCAGTCCACCAGCGCGAAGATCGCCCACAGCCGCGACCAGTAAATTCCGCGATGGCCGTCATTGAAGGCGTTCCACAGCTTCGCCACCGCGCGGGATTCCAAACCGCTCGCGGAAACGCGGCTGGCGTCGAGCAACGATTCCGAAACAGCAGGCCCCATTCCCCGCCGGATCCATGCATCGAACGGGAGGACGAACCCGGATTTGGGCCGCTCGAACAGGTTCGGATCGAGGCCGCGCAACCCGATCCGCCGGAGCATCGCCTTGCGCCCAAGCGGTTCAAAACGCGCGGCTTCGTCGACGCCCTCGATCGCTTCGGAAACGTTCTGGTCGACCAGCGGCAGCCGGGTCTCCAGCGAAACCGCCATGCTGGCGGCGTCGGTGTCGCGCAGCAGCCGCTCACCCAGAAACAGCCGGTGCTCCAGCGTGCCGATCGCCGACAGCGGCGATCGCCCGTCCAGCTCGCCCGAAAGCCGCCGGCGAAACGGGTCGTTCAGCCCGTCATCGGACGCCGTCGCCCGGCAAGCCTCGCCCAGCAACTCGCGCTGGAACTTGGGGAGAAAGAGTGAATAGGCCAACTGGTACATCGCGGTCAGGTTCGGCGTCTGCGCCAGGATGTCCGGGAGCTTCACCCAGCCCGTCTGCGACCCAACTGAAGAGCCGCGTCCCCGACGGGCGACCGCAACAGCAGCGGATGCCGCGCCCGCCGCCAGCACCCGGGCCGGCTTGCGGTGAAGCCCGTCGCCGCCAAAGAGCCTCAGCAATCTCGGCAACCGGGAAAAGCTCGTGTACCCGCCGAACAGCTCGTCCCCACCGGTCCCACTCAGCGCCACCACCAGCCCCGCCTCGCGGACCGCGCGCGATACGAAATAGGAATTCAACCCGTCGAAGGTCGGCTGATCGAGGCTCCCGATCGCTTCCTGGAGCGTCTGGATGAATCGCGATTCGGTCAGCATGATTTCCCGATGATGCGTGCCGATCGCCCTGGCAATTTTTGCTGCGTGCGGGCCTTCGTTGAACTTTTCCTCCTCGAAAACCAGCGTAAAAGTGTGGACAGGCGTTTGTGACTGCCGCTGCGCCAGGTTCGCCACGGCCGAGGAATCGATCCCGCCGGATAGAAACACAGCGATCGGAACGTCGCTGGCCAGATGCAGCCGGACCGACTCCTCGATCGCGTGAGCTGCATCCGCTTCGCTCGCCGATTGGGACCGGTCGTGCGGGAACGTCCAGAACTGCTGCGAGCCGGAGGTTCGGCCCCGCTCGTCGAATTCGATCAGTTCTCCGGGCGGCAGAGAATCAATGCCCACCACGGCCGTCTGCGGTCCGACGACAAATCCATTCCACACGACCGAGCTGACCGCCGCCGGATTCAGCCTCGGATTCTTCAGCAGCCCCGACGCCAGGATCGCCCGCACTTCGGAGGCGAACATGAGCGACCAGTCGCCGTCCGGCTCGGGATTTTGGCAAAGGTATAGCGGCTTGATCCCGAGGGGATCGCGCGCCAGCAGGAGCCGGCGCGTCTTCTGATCCCACATTCCAAAGGCGAACATTCCGCGCAGCCGCCGCACCGCGTCGGTACCCCACACGGCCAGCGCCCGCAGCATGACGGCGGTGTCGCCGGTCGATTTGATCTCGTGCCCCCCCGCCACGAGCTCGTGTCGCAGATCGACGTAGTTGTAGATCTCCCCGTTGAAGACGATCGCCTGCCCGCCCACTGGATCGATCATCGGCTGATGCCCGGCGGGGGACAGGTCGAGGATCGACAGCCGACGGTGCGTCAGCATGCACCCCAGCCCATCCGCGCCCGCCGGGCTCGACCATGTCCCCTCATCGTCCGGCCCGCGGTGCCGCATCGCGCGGTTCATCTTCGCAAGCGCGCTCAGATTCGCTTCGCCCACGCGCCCGATGATGCCCGCGATTCCGCACATGACGTCGAACTTCCTCTCCTGACGCGCGATCGGATTCCCGTCGTGTCAGAGCCGGACCGTGTCGGTCCGGTCGGACCGAAGGTCCGAGAGAACCGGGCCCGGGCCTTCGGCCCGACCGGGGCGACACGCCCCGGCTCTAAAAAGCGCCGCCAGCTTTGCAGCTTCCGATCCCGCGTCATGCCATCGCGCGACACGTGCCGCGCCTTGCGCGCCCATCTGCCGCAAGGTTACTTCCGGCGCTGCCAATGCGGTATTCATCGCTTCCGCCAGCGCCGGCGCCGAGCCGGGCGGGACGAGCCATCCACAAATTCCGCTTTCCACCAGCTCCGGAATCCCGGCCACCGACGTCGCAATCACCGGCCGTCCCAGCGCCAGCGCCTCCATGATCACGACCGGCAATCCCTCGGCGAAGCTCGCCATCACCAGGGCCCGCGAGCGCAGCATCTCCCGCCGAACCGTCCCGGCGTCGGCCCAACCCGACAGCCGGACGCGATCGCGCAGGTTGAGCCGGTCGATCATCGCCTCCAAATGCGTGCGAAGCTCCCCGTCGCCCAGAATATTCAGAAAAAAATTCGCTCCCTGCTCGCGGAGCAGCCCGGCGGCCTCGATCAAAACCGCCTGTCCCTTTTGCTCCGACAACCGTCCGACCGAAACAAACGTCGGCGGCTCCGGAAACACACCGGCCTGCACCTGCGGTGTTTCGCCTTTGAGAAAGCTCGCATCGACGGTGCAGCGAACGACGTGAATCTTGTGCCAGTCCTTCGCATCGGACCAGCGATAGAGCTGGCTCCTGCCGAACTCGCTGATGGCCACCGCGAACGCCGAGCGCCGCACCTTTTCCCCCAGGGCCAACTGCCGCGGGCTGTCGAATTCTTCCGGACCATGACAGGTGAAACTGTACGGCGGCCCGCCCAGTTCCTGGCACAACATCGCCACTGTCGCCGAGTTCGTCCCGAAATGGGCATGCAAATGGTTCGCGCCCGCTTCGGCCAGCCACTTCCGCAGCACGCACGCCTCGGCCAGGTAAACCAGATGCATCAGCACGCCGCGCTCCGACTTTCGGCCGACGCGAATCGCAAGCCCAAGCGATTTCAGGAACGCCAGCGGGTGGGTCAAAGCGGTTCGGGCGACCGCCATCGCCAGCCCGCCCGCCCCCACGGCAAGGATCACCCGTGTCCGCTCTTTTTCCTGAATGTCGGCCGGCTCAACCAGCTTTCCTCCCCAGGAGCGGACGGTAAACCGCTGGATCGGAATTCCTTCCGACTCCAGCGCCGCGATCTCCCGCCGGATAAAGCTCTGGCTGGTCTGCGGATATTGGTTGATCAGATAAGCGACGACCACATGACTCCCAAACGCGCTCCGCAAAACACGGCGGTTAAGCCTTTGCCACCCTAAACTCCAAGCACCTAGTCTCCGGCATCCAGCCCAAGTATGATCGGGCCGGGACGTTGGACGACCGTTGAATTTTTCGCGAAAAGGGAATCCCATGCCAGTGGACACACAGCAGATTCTGGACGAGGCGGCCAAGCTGGGGGACCTGGTCAAAGAGCATCCCGCCGTCGCCCGCTACAAGGAGGCCCGCAAGGCCGTCGAACAGGATGCGGATGCGAACCGCCTGATGGCCGATTTCGACCGCCAGATCGAGTCGCTGAGCCGCCAGCAGGCATCAGGGATGCCCGTCACCGACGCCCAGCAGCAGGCGCTGGAGTCGCTTCAGAGCAAGATCGTGTCACATCTGAAGATCAAGGCGCTCAATCTGGCTCAAGTCGATTTTGTCGATCTGCTGCGCAAAATCACCCAGACGATCCAGCGCCCGCTCAATTTGCAGGAAGGCGCCGCAGCAACCGGCGGAGGCGCCGGACCAGCGGGAGGCGGCCCACGACTCAGCGGCTTGGGACGGAGTTGATTGAGCCGCGGCTCTTATTTAATGCTGAATTCTGAATGCTGAATGAAAACTTTCGCTCTTCGATTCAGCATTCAGAATTCAGCATTCAGCATTCAGCATTTGCCTCATCCGTTCAGATACTTGTCCGCCGGGTGTTGGTACGGGGCGCGGAACGGGCGCTTGAGCAGCGCCGTCGCCTCGGCGTCGCCGACAACCTCGCGCTTGGCGGAGTCGTATGACAACGGTCGCCCGCCAAGTTGTGAGGAAATGTTCGCCATGATGCACGAGGCGGTGGAAATGTGACCCTCCTCGACGTCCGCCACCGGCCGGCCGCGATTCTCGACCGCATGCAGCCAGTCCTTCATGTGCAGGCGTGTCGCCGGGGCGGCGTTCAGCTCGATCTGCGGCTCGGTCACGTCCTCGGGGAATTGCTCGCGCTCGTAGACACAGTCGAAATGGATTGGCTTGCCGCCTCGACGCTCGGGGATGAAATCGGCCCGCATCGTGCTGGCCTTCAGCATGCCGTGCTCGCCGTAGAAGATGGCGGACCAGCCGTAATCCGGGTCCGCGGGATTGCCCCACGTACGATGCTCCCAAACCACGTTCAGCTCGGGGTACTCGAACAACGCGGTCTGCGTGTCGTTGATGTTGGACTTGCCTTCCTTCTGCACGTAGATGCCGCCGCGGGAGCTGATGCGGGTGGGGTAGCCTAGCTTCAGCATCCAGCGCACGGTATCGAGCATGTGCACGCACATGTCGCCGACGATGCCGTTGCCGTATTCGTTGAACGTGCGCCACCAGCGCAGATGGGGGAGCATGTCGTAAGGCCGCTTGGGCGCCGGGCCGGTCCAGGTTTCGTAATCGAACCACTCGGGCGGCGTACTGTCCGGCGGATTCCCGTTGGCCCGCATGTGTTCATAACAGCAAATGTCGACGTGGCTGATCTTCCCCAGCATCCCCGTCTCGATGATCTCCTTCTTCACCTGAATCAAATGCGGCGTGCTCTTGCGCTGGGTGCCGATCTGCACCACGCGGTTGTTCTTTCGCGCCGCCGCGACCATCGCCTCGCCCTCCAGCACGTCGCGGCTGATGGGCTTCTGGCAATACACATCCGCGCCGCTTTCCACCGCGTCGATCATGATCAGCGAGTGCCAATGGTCCGGCGTGCCGACCAGCACCAGATCGAGGTCCTTCTCCTTGAGCATCTGGCGATAGTCGCCGTACAGACGCGGCTTCTTGTGTGACTTCTGGCGCTCGGAAATCCGCCCGGCGGCGGCCTCGAGCACGTGCTGGTCCGGGTCGCACAGCGAGACGACCTCGACCGGCGCCACCTGAATGAGCCGGCACAGATCGCTCTTGCCGTACCACCCGCAGCCGATCAGCCCGGCGCGGTAGGTCTTCGAGTCCGACGCACCCGCGACATACGCGCTGTTCAGCACCGACGTCGCCAATCCCGCTGCCCCAACCTTCAAGAAATCCCGGCGGTTCATTTCGGACCTCCTCAGGCCAAATGTTCACACGAGTTTTATAGTGCGAGCGACCGGGAATGTTAACGCGACGCCAAGCGCCACGCCAGCAGGATCGGCCTCGCCCACATGCCAAGCATTCCTATTCGCTTACCCGCCCAACTTGCTGGGCGCGTCGTAGAGTGTTTCGGGGCGCGCCCCGCGAGCGGGGGCGGCTCAGCGAGAAGGAACGCTTCGCATATGACGGGAGACGCGAAATGGCTAGGCAGCTCCCTGGCACCAAGGGGCGATCCACGAGCCATCCTCCGCATAGCCCAACTCAACGATCGCCTCCGGCAATGCTGGTAATTCCGCCAACACCTCCCCGATTCGCGATCGGTGGCAATCGTCCGCCCATCGCGCCACCGGCGACTGCTCGATCGGGCGAAGGCCGTTGAGCGTGCTGATGTCGAAGTCGCGTCGGTCCACTTCATGAAAGCGGCAGAACGGGATCGACATTTGGACGCCAAGAAAACCCTCGATCCGCTCCTGCTGGCGCTGCGGCGCGCCGACGAGGTCCTCGTATCGCACTTCAAGCACATCGGGCGCGTGGCGGTGGCGCTGCACCGCCTGGTAGTAACGCAGCCAGCGGTGCGGCGTCACCACGTATTGATCCGAGCCGCGATCTTTGCGCTGTGAGGTCAGGACATCGCGCGGATCGCGGATCATCATGATGATCCGAAGACTCGCTGGGCGCGAAACGTAAAAGTTGCGCAACGCATCGAGCCGGAACACGTCGTGCGGCACCTTGGAGATCAGCAGCGGATGATTCCGCCAGGCGAAGGTGGCGGCCCGCCAGCCGCCGACTTCGCGGCCGAAGCGCCGCGCCTGTGGCAACGCGTTTTCGAGCATGAGCTGGAGCAGCGTGGTCCCGGACCGGGGAAAGCCGCAAATGAGAATGTGCTTCCGCAGCCGGGTGAGCCCGAGCAGGCCGGTGTCAGGAATTCGGAACAGCGGCATCAGGAGCCGCCGTCGCACGCGCTTGAGAACGGGCCAATCGTCTCCGATCCATTCTGCTGCCGCCGCTGGGGCGCGGAATCGACGGCTAACGCCGGTAACAAAACCAAACATGACATTATCGTTAACATATAGGCCATGACATTGCAATAATGTAATTTATGTGATAAGTCTATATTCTGGTGTTATTTACGAATAAACATGCGTGAGAATTATCGCCCAATTCGCTCTGTAGTTGCTCTGTCCAAGTGCGGCGGCCGGTAGAACCTCCCATACGGGGGCCATTGCTGCCTAACAGATCAAAGGGACCCCTTAGTTCGGGTACCCTTCAGGCGACTCCCCGACGACCCTCGCCCCCCACTCCGCTGGGATGCACGTCGCGTGCATGTCTTGAAAACAACCAGTGGTGACCTGCCAGGTCTTCAACACCGTACTGCCGCTCGCCGTACATCGTCTCGTTCAGCTCTTCGACGATTTTCGCTCCCGCGGCCCTGGAGCGCTGATAGTGTGCGTCCACGTCCTCGACGAAGATCGTGAGCGACTGTGTCGCGGCCCCGAGTTTCGCGGGCGTCCATTCTCCCGGTCGGGCCTGCCTGAGCATGATCCACGCGTCGCCCAGGCGCATCTGCGCGCCTTGGGCGGGGTCGCCGTAGCGGTAGTGCTCGACGAAGCCGAATGTCTTCGTGAGCCAAGCCGCCCCCTCGGGGACGTCTTCATAGACGACGTGGGGCAGCAGGACATTCGTGGGAACGGAGCGATTGGTCATCATGGTTTCACCAGTCTGCGAAACGTCGAACCGTGATTTGCGAGTTGCCTCGTTCGTTTGCCGTAACGGAAGAAATGATACGTTTTTTCAAGATGACGCAGAATCGGTTTGTGCCGCCCCGCGCTTATTGCAGCCCCCTTCCCTTCTCGTCCGATAAGGATCGGGGAGATTCTCTATTCCCTCGACGAGGGGTGAATGGCCGCATGGCGCGAAACAAGAAACCCAAGCCGTTGAAGTTGAAGAAGCTGGCCGATCCGGAGCGCCGGCGGCGGATGATCAGGCTTACCACCCACCTGCTGATCGGCTGCGTTCTGCTGGGCGGGGGCGGGGCGGGGTATTACTATGCCGACCAGTACGTCGAGCAGCGGGTGGCGTTCAGCACGCAGCCGCTCATTATTGTGATCAAGAACCGGCCCCCGTGGATGAACGATTTCCTGGTCGAGCAGATCGCGGCGATCGCCCGGCCCATCGGGGCGCACTCGGCGTTCGATCACCAGTTGCTGGTCGACACGGCGGAGATGCTGGGGCGAAACCCCTGGGTGCGGAAAGTGCGAAGCGTGCGCCGCGCTTACACGCGCAGGCCGGCCGATACCCTGGAAGTCGATTGCGAATACCGCGCGCCGGTGGCGCTGGTGAAATACGGCGCGTTTTACTGGCTCGTCGATGAGAAAGGCGTGCGGCTCTCGGACCGCTTCACCGAACAGGATGTGCCGAGCATCCAGTTCGGGCCCGATGGGAAGACCCGCATTCGCGTGATCGAGGGAGTCGAGCATGCGGTGCCGCACATTCCCGGGGATCAATGGCCGGGCGACGATCTTCTGGCGGGGCTGAAGATGGTGAATTACCTCTTCGACAAGCCCTTCACCGGGCAGATTCTCCGGGTGAACGTGGCCAACTTTCGCGGGCGCATCGATCCGAAAGACCCGCGAATCGTATTGGAGACCAAGTTCCACACCAAGGTCTGGTGGGGCCGGCCGCCCAGCGACGACGACGTGGACTCCTTTATCGAGGTGAACACGGCGCGTAAGCTGAACTATCTGCGGCTGATTTATGACGAATTTGGGCGGGTGGACGGGAAGCACCAGTGTCTGGACATCCGGTTCGACAAGGTGACGTATCCGAGCGAGGAGGAGACGGCCCCCCCGCCGCCCACCGGGAAGAAAAGCCGCCAGAGCCAGCAGTCCCAGTAAAGGGGATGGCACCGGGGCTGG
>Ga0210396_10003675_pt1 | contig 15218 bp, 20 predicted proteins | sample IncBWH17OmetaG_FD_155466 | JGI IMG/M metagenome (GOLD analysis project Ga0210396, IMG submission 155466) | Forest soil microbial communities from Barre Woods Harvard Forest LTER site, Petersham, Massachusetts, United States - Inc-BW-H-17-O ... | reverse complement strand
ACATCACCTGATAGATGCCGGCGTGCTGCACGCCCGGCAACTGGTCGAGCGGGCGGAATTTCTCCCAGTCGCCGGTTTTCAGATCGACGCGGAAGATTTCCTGGGTGCCGACGCTCTTGGTCCACACCTTGTTGTCGACTTCGTAGTGCAGGCCGGTGAAGTTGAGCTGCACCTTGTCGTCGTTCCACTTGGCGTCGAGCGGATAATATTTGATCTCGCCGGTCTTCGGGTCGAGGCAGCCGAGCGAGCCCTGGTACATGGTGTCGAACCAGATCTTGCCGGTGGTGTCGAACTCGATACTCAACAGGCCCGTCGGCGCCTTCTCCTTGAACGTGGTGATCGGGTATTCGGTGAGTTGCAGCGTCTTCGGATCGAGCTTGCCGATGAACATCTCGCCGAAGTTCGAGTACCAGACGGCGCCGTCCTTATCGACCAGGATGTCGTGCGGCTCGATGGTTTTGCGGCCGACGTCGTATTCGGTGACGATGGCGCGGGTGTCGCGGCCGGTCGGGCGCGGCAGCGTTTTCAGGTCATATTGCCACTTGTCGACCGCGCTTAAGTTTATGGTGGCGAGATACTCGGCCACCTTGCGGTACTGCTCGGGCGTGCCGGCACGAGAACGATCCAGCATCGGCTGCGGCTTGATCGGCTGGCTCACGGCACCGTAGCCCATCATGCGGCTGACCACCTGCATCCACTCGTCGACGTCGTGGGTCGAGCGCACCACGCGTTCGAGCGTGTGGCAGCTCGTGCAGTTGAGCAGCATTGCCTTCTGGTCTTCGGTGCCGGGAATGCTCATCATCCATTCGGCATTGGTCAGCTGGCTGGCGAGGTTCTTGGTCTTGTCGAGCTTGATGTCGGTGTTCGCCGTCTTCTCGGCGACGACGTCGGCCGCGGCCGGCGCGCTGATGTCGTAACCGACGGCGCGAATGGCCAGATTGTAATGGCCGGGCTCGAGGCGGTTTTCCGGGAAGGCGTAACGGCCCTGCGCGTCGGTGGTGACGCTGACCGAGACGATGGAACCGTCCTTGTGGGCGGTGACGACGACGCCTTCCATGGCGCCTTCGGCTTGCGAGGTGACGACGCCGGTCAGCGCCGCCGGCGCCTGGTCCGCACGCCCGCTTGCCGGGATCGCCAGCACCAAGGCCAGCGCAGTCATGCCGAGAAGATAAGGTGATTTCATCGATCGCTCCCTAACGATGATTTTGGTTTTATCGGATGTGCGGCCGTTCATAGCCGCGCGTTTCGAATTCTTGGCCGATTGCGCACAGTATCCGCCTGTCCCAGCGTCCCGACAAGCCCGCTGCCGGTCTGGCTCGGCTACTCCAGTTGCAACCCTCGACGGTCTCGATGCGGCCCGCGACCTGGCCGAACGCTCAAACGATGCGGCGCAGCGCGGCATCCAGCACCAGGCCGGCGAACAGGATCAGACCGGCGTCGCGGTCGGATTTGAACACCGCAAGGCAATTGTCGGGGTCGCCGATATCGAGGCGGGCGATCTGCCAGGCGAGGTGGGCGGCGAAGGCGCCCAGCCCCAGCGCGAACACCACGCCGGCGCCGGCGAAATAACCCGCAAGCCCAATGAGGATGACGGCGAGGCCGTAAAACAGCGCCAGCATCGGCTTGGTTCGCGCGCCGAACAACAGCGCGGTCGATTTGATGCCGATTAGCGCATCGTCTTCGCGGTCCTGATGGGCGTAGATGGTGTCGTAGCCGATCACCCAAGAGATCGAGCCGGCATAGAGCAGAAGCGGCGCCAGATCGAGCCGGCCAAAGGCGCCGGCCCAGCCCATCAGCGCGCCCCAGGAAAACGCCAGCCCGAGCACGATTTGCGGCCAATAGGTAATACGCTTCATGAACGGATAGACGACGACGATGGCGAGCGAAGCGATGCCGAGCGCGACGGTGAAGCCGTTGAAGGTGATGAGCACGGCAAAACCGATCAGCGCCTGCAGGACGAGAAACAGCGCCGCCTGGGCGACGCTCACTTGACCGGAAGGAATCGGCCGCGAGCGGGTGCGCTCGACGGCACCGTCGAGATCGCGATCGACGATGTCGTTCCAGGTGCAGCCGGCGCCGCGCATGGCGAAGGCGCCGATGAAGAACAGAACCAGATGCAGGATGTTCGGCGCCCGCGCGTGGGCCGCGACGGCGGCGAGGGCGGACGACCACCAGCACGGCAACAGCAACAGCCAGGAGCCGATCGGCCGGTCGAGCCGCGCCAGCCGCAGATAGGGCCGCAGCCAGGCCGGCGCCAGCGTATCGACCCAATTGCCGGTCGCGTCGGCGACAGCACCGCCGCTCATTTGGCCAGCGGATTACCGGTCAGCGTGTCCAGCGTGCCGCGGCCGGTCCTGGTATTGGCGCCGTTATCGCCGGGCATCGCGCCGATGGCGTCGCTCAATGTCGGCGCCTTCGGCTTCGGCCCTTCGCCGCAGACCGTGTCGCGGAATTGCACCGTGTGGGCGTGCATGGCCTTGGCTTGGGCGACCGCCTGGTCCGGCACCCCGCATCCTCTCTTGTTGTCATCGAGGAATTTCACCACCTTTTCCTCGGCGGCGCTGAAATTTTGCACCGCAGCGCACATTTGTTGGCGATCGCCCTTGCGTTTGCCGACCGCCGAGACCGCGTCGGCTTTTGCCTTGGCGTCGTCGCGCAGTCTCGGGAAGCTCGCGCATAGCCCCGATTGCGGCGGCGGCCCTCCCATCGGCGGGCCTCCCTGCATCGGGCCCGACGGAAATACCGACTGCTGCGGCGCGGCCGGAAAAACCGACTGCTGCTGGGGTGGCGGGAACGGCGAAGACGCCTGCGGGGCCGCCGGAAACTGCGACTGCTGCGGGGGCGGCGGGAACGGCGACTGCGCCAGCGCGGCATGCGAGAGCGCAACGCCGGCGGCCAAGGCCAGTCCCATCGCCACCACCAGGCTCCGATTCATAGCGATCCTTTGCGGTTCCCCAAGCCTGTTCCCGATGCCGGCCGTGCCCGCGCCATCAGAAGCCTGACGAATTCGGCGACAAGGGGGCAGGCTGCCGGGTGCGACGCTTGTGCTCATCTGGCAAACTTGAGGTAAAGCCGCTGCGCCTTTGCTTGGCCGGTACAGGTTCGGCCAGTATAGCGTAGTCGCCGCCATGCCTGCTTACGATTTTCGCAGTCCCCGGCTTTTCGTCGAGGCGCCGCTCGCGGCCGGCGCCGCGGTTCCGCTCGACCGTGCCCAGGCCCATTATCTGACCACAGTGCTGCGCCGCAAATCCGGCGCCGGCGTCCTCGTCTTCAACGGCCGCGATGGCGAGTGGAGCGCGGCTGTCGGGGTGCAAAAGCGGGCCGCCTCGCTCGTCGTCGGAGCCAAAACCCGCGACCAGACGGTGCCGGCCGACCTGCATTATCTGTTCGCGCCGCTCAAATCGGCGCGGCTGGACTACATGGTGCAGAAGGCGGTCGAGATGGGCGCCTCGCGGCTCCAGCCGGTGCTCACCCGCCACGGCCAGGTGGCGCGCGTCAATCTCGAGCGCATGCGGGCGAACGCCATCGAAGCCGCCGAGCAATGCGGCATTCTTTCGCTTCCTGAGATCGCCGAGCCGGCCGACCTGCCGCGGCTCCTTGGCGACCGCGATCCGGCGCGGACCATCGTGTTCTGCGACGAGGATGCCGAAGTCGCCAATCCGCTTGCCGCGCTGTCCGCCGTGCCGCCGCACTCGCCGCTCGCGGTGCTGGTCGGACCCGAAGGCGGCTTTGCCGAGGACGAGCGGGCGATGTTGCTCAAATTGTCGAACGTGGTCCGCATTGCGCTTGGCCCGCGCATCCTGCGCGCCGATACGGCGGCGGTGGCGGCGCTGACGATCGTTCAGGCGGTGATCGGCGATTGGCGCTGATGACGGCGCTAGTGGATCATCCACGGCTTATCGATGCAGACGAAGCTGATGTAGTCGCCGTAAACGCGATGCACGCTGGTGATGTGCGACAGCCGGCGCCAGCGCGCGCAATAATCCTGCGCCATCTGCTGATAGACGCCTTCGAGGTCCGGCGAATAGGGAATGATGCCGCCGGTGTCGTTGCCGGTGATCCAGGGGCCGGGTCCGGTAAAGCTTGCCAGCACGGCGCCGGTCGAGCCGATGGCCAACAGCGCCGCCAGCGCGCCAACGATCAAGGATTTGCGACCCATCGCACCAAGCCTCCCGCCTTCACAGGCGCTGGAAGCTTAGAGGGTGATGCCAATAATGGGAAGCGGCGGCGGTGCCGCCGCCGCGGCATTCACAGCATCGAATAGGCGCTGGCCACCATGCCGACCGGCCGCTTGTCGTGGGCGGCGAGCAGCATGACCCGGCCAAAACTGGTGTTGCGGCCGATGCGCACCACGCGGGCGTCGGCAACGATGTCGTAATTCACCGGGCGGAGGAAATGCGTGGTCTGGTCGATCGTGCTCATCGGCCGGTAGCCGTTCCAGGCCGCCGAGCAGGCAATCACCATCGCGGTATCGGCAAGCGCCATCAGCGCTTGGCTGCACACCGCCGCGCCGTCGCTGCAAATCTTCTTGGAAAACGGCAGCCGCACCACGGCGCCGGGTTGCCAATCGTCCGCCGCGCCGGGCGGCCGGACCGGCTCGACGCTTTCGACGAGCAGCGCCAGATCCTGCACCCAGGCCGGAAAGACCTTGATCATCAGGCGCCCCGCCGCCTGCAAACCGAACGCCAGTTCCGGGGTTAAAAGCCGATGCACTTCGCCCATATCAGTTCCCCCCACGCCCCGGCCATCGTCTGCGATGGCTCATCGGAAGCCGCTTGCCAGACCGGCAAGCCCCCGCTCGCCGGCAAACGCCGTTACGCACCACCCCGCAGCCGCCGGATTTTTCGACGGAGGAGGGGAGACTGATGACGAAACTGACTACAAAGGGGAGCTCAGTGAGAGCCGGGACGCAGCCAAAGACGCCTCACACCCCGCCGGTACTCACGAATCAACGAATGCATTCTGGTAGCACAGCGCTGCAAGATTTGCCGTGGCCGTCTTGCCACGCTGGCCGGGCAAACGCGCCGTAGCCGGCTTGCGGCCTTGACCGGCCGGCGCCGCCACGGCACGCTGAATGGGGCTTTGCGGGAGTTAAGGAAGATGGTCGGTTTCGGCCGGATTGCGGCTGTCGCGCTTGGCTTTGCGTTCTGCGTCACTGGCGACTCGCAGCCGCGCGCGGCAAGCTGGCTGCAGATGAATTTCTGGATGCCCGGGCCGGGCTACGAGCGCGACGAGCGCCATGTGCCGGCCTGCGACTTTCCCGGCGCGCTCGACCGCGTCATCGCCAACTTCCACACCAAGGAATATCGCTTCTGGAACTCGGAGCTGCGCATCGTCGGGGTTGAGAACATCCACGAGACCGCGTGGCTGCCGTGGGCGGCGCAGTCGATCCCGCGGCGCTATTGCAGCGGCACCGCGGTGATCAACGATGGCGCGCGCCATCCGCTGTTCTACTCGATCGCCGAAGATACCGACATCGACGGCTTTGGCTGGGGCGTCAATTTCTGCGTCGATGGCCTCGACCGCAATGACGCCTACAGTCCGAACTGCCGCGCGGCAAAGCCTTAGAATTTTAATGGAGCGTGATCTTTTCCGAAAACCGGTATCCATCACCGGATCAAGTCCGGTGACAGGCCTTTTCGGGATCATGCTCTAACTCAACTCCTGCAACACCCGCTCGCGCAGATCCACGCGGTCGCTGACGCCGCGCTGGGCGAATTCGATCACCTTCCTGGCGACGACATCGGTCTTGCGGCGATCGCCGTCGCCTAAGCCGAGCGCGCGACAGACGTCGGCATAAGCACCAGTCAGGACGCTGATCGCTTCCGGCTCGAACGGCTTGTTGCGAAACAGGCGGTAGATGGCCATGGCGGAGTGCCCTCATCATCGTGACGGACCGGACAGAGCCGGTGCAACGGTCGCCTGCGATCCGGCCGCAATTGCGGCCACGGCCGCGATCTTGGTAGCCCTGTACCGCGGCTCAAGTGCAAACTCTCAAGTAGGTGCAGAACACCTTACCGTCGATACGCGGTTCCTCCATACTTTGTTCTTGCTCCGTTCAGGTCGCTTGCTATGGTTCGCTCCACGCGATGGTGAGGTTTTTCATGATCAGGTTCGTTACGGGCTTAGCCTTTGCCGGGAGCTTGTTGGCCGCCGCTTGTATGGCGGCTTTGGCGCAGGATGCGCGCCAGAACGAGCCCGGAAAATTCGACTTCTATGTGCTGTCGCTGTCGTGGTCGCCATCGTACTGCGCCGCGGCCCAGGACAGCGGCCGCGCCGGCGGCGCGGAATGCGGCGCGCGGCCTTATTCGTTCGTCGTGCACGGGCTGTGGCCGCAATACGAAAAGGGATTCCCGGAATATTGCGAGCAACCGTCGCCGCGGCTTTATCACGGTATCGTCTCGGAGATGCTCGACCTGATGCCGGCGCCGCACCTGATCTACGACGAGTGGGACAAGCACGGCACCTGCACGGGGCTCTCCGCGCGCGCTTTTTTCGAGACCATCCGCAAGGCGCGCGCCGTGGTGAAAATCCCGCCCGATTATGTCGATCTGAAAGACCCGCTCAGCGTCGCGCCGGGCGCGGTGCGCGATGCCTTCGTCAAGGCGAATTCCGGCCTGACGCCGGGCGGCATCGCGGTGGAATGCGACAAACGCCGATTGACCGACGTCCGCATCTGCTTGTCCAAGGATTTGCAATTCCGCGATTGCCCCGACGTGGTCAAACGCGCATGCCGGCGCGACCAGGTGGTCATGCCGCCGGTGCGCGGCGGCTGAGCGCTGGGCGTTAAACATTGAATTATCAGCACGCCTTCCATGCCGGGAATTTTGCCGACGTGCACAAGCACGCGGTGCTGGCGCGCATCCTGTCTTATCTGAAAGGCAAGCCGGCGGCGTTCCGGGTGATCGACACCCATGCCGGCGCCGGCCGTTACGATCTTCGCGGCGCGGAAGCGAGCCGCGGCGGCGAGTGGCAAGAGGGGATCGGCAGACTCTTGGGTAGGCCTCTGCCGGACGAGGTCAAAACGCTGCTCGCGCCCTACCTCGACGTTGTCCAAAACCTCAATCCCGGCGGCACGCCGCGGGTCTATCCGGGCTCGCCGCTGCTCGCGCTTGCCCTGATCCGGCCGCAGGACCGGCTCATTGCCTGCGAGCTCGAGCCGCGCGCGGCGGCGGCGCTCAAAGGCGTGCTGCGCGACCGGCGCGCCACGGTGCTGGCGATCGACGGCTGGACCGCGCTCGGCGCCTATGTGCCGCCGAAGGAGCGCCGCGGTGTCGTCCTGGTCGATCCGCCGTTCGAGGAGCCGGCCGATTTTACGCGGCTCGCCAGCGCCTTGGCGGCGGCGCACCGCAAACCGGCATCTATGCGCTGTGGTATCCGATCAAGGAGCGCGACGCGCCCGACGCCTTGGCGCGGCGGCTGCGCAAGCTTTCAATGCCGGGCGTGTTGCGCTGCGAGATAACGCTGGGACGGCCGCGCGCCGATGCCGGCCTTGTCGGGTCCGGCCTGATCGTGATCAACCCGCCGTTCAAGCTCGATGCCGACCTGAAAGTGCTGCTGCCGGCGCTGGCGGACGCGTTCTCCCCGCAGGCGGCCTGCCGGATCGACTGGCTGGCCGCCGCCAAATAGCCGTCCCAGGTAGCCGCCCACTTTTACACAATCAAAAATTGGTCTAGTTTTGCAGCGTTGGGCTTAGACGTTCCGCCTCCTGTGGGGGGCCGGCGGAGTGATTGAGGCCGTCCGCGGCTTAAGCTCTCTTTGCCCGTGTGGATGTCCAGCCTAGCCGTCGTGCCGTGGGGGCCGACGGCGAAGCATCCACGGGGGAAGGAGTCGCTCGATGGCAATGGGTGGTACGGTCAAGTTCTTCAACGGCGAACGCGGCTACGGCTTCATCAAGCCCGACGACGGCGGCCGCGATGTTTTCGTGCACATCACCGCTGTTGAACGTGCGGGGCTGAAATCGCTGGTCGAGGGCCAGCGCATAAGCTTCGATGTCGAGCCCGACAAGAAGGGCAAGGGTCCGAAAGCGGTCAATCTCGTCGTCACCGGATAAGGCGACGTTGCCGCGTCGTGTGGGAGCGCGACGCGTGACGCAATACCGTGCGGCCGCCCGGCCGAACGCTGAACTGTTGCATTGTGTCTTGCAATGCACTCGCAGAAAAATGCACTGGCAGAAAAATGCATTCCCAGAAAAATGCGCTCCCCGTAAAAATGCGCTCCCGCACACAAAATCGATAACGTCAAAGGTGTTGCAATGATGATTCTGCGCTCTTCGCCGGCTTCGCCGTTCGGCCGCAAGGTTCGGATTGCGATTTCGCTCCTCGGCTTCGACAATGACGTGAAAATCGAAGCCGCCGACACCAGCGACGTCAACGACAGCGTTCGCAAGCAAAACCCGCTCGGCAAGATCCCGGTCGTGATCGACGAGGGCGGCACCGCCTACTACGATTCCCGTGTCATCCTCGATTATCTCGACGACCGCGCCGGCGGCGGCAAGATCGTACCGCGCGACGCCAAGGCACGGCTTGCGGCGCTGCGGCTACAGGCTTTGTGCGACGGCATTCTCGATGCCTCGATCCTCACCATTTACGAGACGCGCTGGCGCAAGGCGGAGACCCACGAGCCGAAATGGCTCGAGCATCAGGCCGGCAAAGTGTCGCGCGCACTCGCAAGCCTGGAAGCCGCGCCGCCGCCGCTCGACGCGATACCCCAAGTCCTGCCTAACGTCGGGCAGATCACGCTGGCCTGCGTGCTCGGCTATCGCGATTTCCGTTTCAACGGCAGTTGGCGGAGCGCCCACCCGCGGCTCGTCGCCTGGCTCGATAATTTTTCCGCGCGCGTGCCGGCTTACGCCGCGACCAAGCCGCCGGGCTGATAGCCTGGCGGCGCTCAATCAATCAATCAATCAATCGCGGCCCTTGCGATGGCCGTTGCCATTTTTCATTTTTCCGAGGGCTTTCATTTTTCCATGAGCGGCCGGCCTGAAGCGGCGTGGTCGCCCGGCACTGTCCGGCTTTAACTCGCCATTGCGGGCCGGCGCATCGGACGCCTCGGCCGCAGGGGCGATCAGCGTGACGCCCTGCCAGGCGCCGCTTTCGATCATTTCGCGCACCAGCGATTTCAACGTCAGCGCCACCGCTTCGGTCGCGGGACTGCGCAGCCCCACCTCGGAAAAGCAAAGCGAGACGGTGCGCTCAAGCTTGGCGTCGGCAAACCTGCGGTGATTGAGTACGATTTTCGGATCGCCATCGTGCACTGCACACCATGTCATGATCGAATTGCCGATTCCGGATGCAACCAACCGGCACAACGTATTCATCGTGTCGCATTCGCCGATCGGCGTCACGGTCAGACCTTGTTTGTTGAACGCTTCCTGGGCGGCGCGCTGGATGCCGCTGCCTGGACCGGGCACCAGCAGCGGAAATTTTGCCGCCTCGGCAAGACGGATCGGCGAATTATCGCCATCGGCCGACACATAGAACAGCTCTTCGAGCACCAGCGGTTCGACCGCCAGGCCGCGCTCGGGCTGCTCGATGAGGAGAACGGCCATGTCGAGACGGCCATTGACCAGCCGCTCGCGTAACAGCGCGCTGTTGGCATCGGTGAGATGCAGCAAGATCTGCGGATAGGACTTGCGGATCCGCACCAGGAGTTCGTAGCCCAACAGCGACGCCAGCGCGACCGGAAACCCGATAGACACCCGTCCAGACGGCACGTTCTGGGCGCTGAGCGCGTCCTGCTTGGCAAATTCGACCTGCCGCAGAATTGCCTCGGCGTGCCGGTACAACACGCCGCCCGCTTCGGTGAGCAGGATACCCTTCGGGCCGCGCGTGACCAGTTGCCGGTCCAGCTCGGATTCCAGGTTGGCGAGATGATGACTGATCGCGGACTGCGCGACGTGCATTTGATCCGCGGCGCGCGACAGGCTTCCGGCCTGGACGATCCCGACGAAGTAGCGAAGCTGGCGCAGGTCCATGAACGTCCGTTATCCCATGCAAACTATGCCGTCCGAAGATGCGCAATTGCCAGCCATCGAGTCCAGCCGCCCATTGCTGCCTGATGAACTTGCGGGCTTGCCGAAGCTTACAAGCAAGGGGCACACTTTACACGTTTGCCGCGTGACCTTAAAGATGTACTACCGGAATCTTTTGCATGTCGGCGTTGAGCGGCTGCCGTGATGGCGGCGCTAGCGCAAGGAAATGGGCCATGATCCACCGGGTCGTGCCTCTATTATTGGCAATCTCGCTCTGCGCCGCCCAGGCGGCGTCCGACGCGCCGAACTGGCCGGCGGCCAAGCCGGTCAGATTCGAAGTGACTGCCGCGGCCGGCGGCTTGATCGACATGGTACCGCGCCAATTGTCGAATTACCTCTCGGAATCCATCGGTGTGCCGGTCGTCGTCGAAGACCGGCCCGGCGCCGGCGGCAACATTGCCGCCGCCCTCGTGGCGCGGGCGGAGCCCGACGGCCATATGCTTTTGGTCACCGGTTCCAACCAGGTGGTCAATCCGACGCTGCTGCCAAATCCCGGCTTCTATTACGAGAGCGATCTCGTGCCGGTGTCGATGCTGATCGCGTCGAAAATGCTGCTCGTCGCGTCGCCGTCATTCCCCGCCAAAAACATCACCGACCTGGTCAAAATCGCGCGGCAAAAGCCGCAGTCCGTCAGCATCGCGATCTCGGCAATCGGCACGCCCAATCATCTTGCGGCGGAAATGCTGGCGCAACTCGGCGACATCGACCTGACTTTTGTGCCTTATGACGGCGTCGCCCAGGCGATACCGGATCTGATCGCAGGCCGGGTGGACTTGACCGTTGCCGCGTTGTCGTCGCTGTTGCCGCAGGTCAGAAGCGGAGCGCTCAAGGCGTTGGCGCTCACGTCGCCGCAACGTTCGCCGCTTGCTCCCGAAATTCCGACCGCGGCGGAAGCCGGAATGCCCGAGCTGCGGATCGACGGCTGGATTTGCGTCTTGACCACCGGCGGCACGCCGGCCCCGATCGTCGCGCGCCTGGACCTGGAGATCGCCAAGGTTTTGGCGCTGCCGGAAGTGCGCGATGCCTTCGCCAGGCAGGGCGTCGAAACCTTCCACATGAACCCGAATCAGCTCGGCGCATTTCTGCAAGCGGAAGCCGCGCGTTTCAGTGGCCTCCTCAAACACTCCCGCGTCAGACGCGCATCGCCGTAAGTAAAAGCGCGGATCCGCGGCCGGCGCAATTTCCCTCAAATCCGAATGTGCTTGCGTCGTATCGCGCGCGGCGGCGTTGCTCTGAATTCCACCATCTGCTTTCAAGAGGGGGTCATATAGCAGCCCGTCTTTACAACCGCCTGCCATCGTCCGACTTTATTGACGCGCTCGTGCTTGCATCCGTTTCCGGCAATGTCGCGATTGGAGCGGCCCACCATGACCGATGCCAGGCTTTTCATGCTGTCATCTTTTCGTCAGGCGCGCGCCAAAGCCAAAGACGCGCCGTCTCCGGCGGAAGGCCTGAAGCTGGTCAAGGCATTCCTGCAAATCGACGATTCCAAGCGGCGTGCGGAAATCATCAAGATGGTGGAAGAGGCGTCCGCTTCGAAAAGCGGATAAGGGTAAAGCGAGATCGGCTAACCTCAACACTCTGCGGCGTTGCTCCGCGTTCCGGCAGTCAGTCGCCGACATGCTTTGAGGATGTCACTTTCACTGTACGGTTTTGGCACGAAGGTGCTGCCACCAACACATCGCCCGGCATCGAGCGATCTCCCGGATGTATAAACCACCGGTACGCCCGGCCGCACCATTCGGAAACATTCGGCAACGTCCCAGCCGCTGGCATAGCCGCCAAGATTGACGTCGGTGAAGACCACGTCAATCGACGTATCCGAATGGCACAGCGCGATGGCCTCTTCGCCGGTCGCGGCCTCGACGACGGCGTAACCCGCTTCCTGCAGACAGCTGACAATATTCAATCTCACGAAGAGTTCGTCCTCGATCACGAGGACCACGGGTGAATGGGCACCGTTTTTCGCTGATCCTGGCAAGCGCGCGCCCTCCGCGGCCAAGCGACGAGCACTTGGCGTGACAGATAATTCGGTTCCTTGGGTCGTTGCGGCGCCCGGATTTTCGACCCGCGAAAGCGCCTAATTTGATTCAACCGCGTCGCGACGGTACGGTTCCGTAGTTTGATCGCTTTTATCTCTTCGCGAGATTTCAATGGCTATTGGCGATCGAAGTACCTATCTATGGCCTACCGCTTGCAGCGACCTTCGGGCGCGAACGGTTGAGAGACCCTGATGTGCTCTTGCCCCTTTTGGGAACAAGAGCCATGGCTCCGACCTCTTCATCACGTCATTCATCGCGTCATTCATCACGTCATTCATCACGTCATGCATCGCGGCAGCGCAATCGGCTGCTGGCCGCGCTGTCGCCGACGGATTTGGCACTGGTGCAACCGCACTTGAACAGCCTTGCGGTCGCGGTCAGACACGAGATCGAACGGCCCAACCGGCGAATCGATGCCGTCTATTTCATGGACGCCGGCATCGCCTCGGTCGTTGCTGTCCAGGCCGATGAAACCAAGGTCGAAGTCGGACTGATCGGGCCCGAGGGCATGAGCGGCACGGCCGTGGTGTTGGGCGGCGACCAGTCGCCGCATTCCACCTACATCCAGGTGGCCGGCGAGGCGCAGTGGATCAAAGCCGATCAATTGCGCAAGGCGATGAAGTCAAGCGATTCATTGCGCGCCTTGCTGCTGAAATACGTTCAGACCTTCATGGTGCAGACGACCCACACGGCGATCGCCAACGCACGGGCCCAAATCGACCGCCGTCTGGCGCGATGGATTTTGATGGCTCATGACCGCACCGGCAACAAGATGCTGCCGCTCACCCACGAATTTTTGGCGTTGATGCTGGGCGTGCGCCGGCCCGGTGTCACCGAGGCGCTGCAAAGCCTCAAGCGGCAGAAGCTGATCGAGACCGGCCGAAATAAAATCTTCGTGCTGAGCCGCAACGGCATCGAGAAGATGGCGGGCCAATCCTACGGAGTGCCCGAAAAGGAATATCGGCGTCTCATTGGCTAGCCGCGTCTCATCGGTCGCGCTCACTGCATGATCGTCGTGCGCCAATGGATGCGCCGCTCGTCCGCGGAATAGCCTCCGGCGGCCGCATGCACGGTGCAGCGGTTGTCCCACAGCACGATGTCGCCCTTGTGCCACTTGTGCCGGTACTCGGCATTGGGCTGCAGCATGTACCAGTAGAGCTCGGCGAGGAGGCGATCGGCTTCGGCGTCCGCCATGCCGATGATGCCGATGGCGTGGGTCGGATTGACGTAGAGCGATTTTCGCCCGGTCTCGCCGTGAACGCGCACCATGTCGTGCACCGCCGGCGGCCGCGCCTGATCCGCGGGCTCGAGCAACATGCGCTGCCTCTGTCGCGCGGCCGCCCGTCAGCAGCAATTCGGCGGGATGATGTTGACGGAGCCCGTGGGTATTGTGCCCCCATTGTTGGCGGCGGCCTCGAGCGCTTCGTCGGGCAGCTCGGGGGTGAGGATTTGCGTGTCGGCCTGGTCGAGATCGCGGGTGTCGTCATTCATGGCAACGATCCTGTCCTTGTCAGGAACCCATTCTAAAGGCTGCCGATGGGTTTTTCAAAAGCCGTCTAGGACTATCGGAAAGTGGCAAAACCTATTTGGCCGGTGGCGAGCCGATCTGCTTGAGCGCCAACTCACGTATTCGCATCGGATCGCGCACGCCGGTTTGCGCGATCTCGAAGATGGCCTTGGCGATAATTTCGGTGAGCGGATCGGACCGGTTCGTCAGTTTCAGAATGCGCAGGCAATCCTCGTACGCGGCAGCGATCGGGTGAATGTCCTCGGGCGTGAATGCCGAATGCTGCAGCAGGCGGTAAATCGCCATTGGGGCGCTCCAATCGCCGTATCGAATAGGGCGGGAGCAACAGCCATCCCCGTTGCCGCCGGTTGGCCAGCAATGGCGCATGATTGTGCTTTTTGCCGCTGGACGCAAGCTGAACTGGGAGCACGCCAAATTACGTCAAAAGACAAATCTGCTACGTCAAAAGACATGTATTGATGGATCGATTATGCTGCCGTTCCTGGCCACGTTGAAAATCGTCTATTGGCAGTCCATGCCGGCGGCGCAATAACATCGATCATGCCCGAAGCTGCGGCGCCCGAGAGCGTCCTCAACCGAAATCCCAGGGACGCCCAGGCGCGGGCCACGACCGTTCGTCTTTTGCAGGTCCTCGCCGCCGCCGCGTTGCTGCTGCCGCTGTTGGCTTTCGCCATTGCCAGCGCCTTGAGCCATCGCGCGGCCTACACATTGGCCGATGAAAGAATCGAACGCTCGCTCGATGTGCTGCAAGAGCAGGCGCTCAAAGTGTTCCAATCGATGAATCTAGCGCTCGATACCATCGAGCATATGCTGGCGGGCCTTTCCGAGGCCGATATCCGAGCCAGTGAGGAGCAGCTGCACTCGCGGCTGCGGCAGATCCAGGCTGCGCTGCCGGAAGTGCAATCGATCTGGATTTTCGGCCCGACCGGCCACCCGCAAGTGATTACCCGCAACTATCCGGCGCCCTATGCCGAGGATTATGCCGCGCTCGACTACTTCGCCGTGCCCCGCGACGGTCCCGCCGGCGTCTATATCGGCGGCATCCACCAATCGGTCTCCGGCGGAAAACCTTACTTCACCTTCAACCGGGCGCGCCATGACGCCAGTGGCAAATTCATAGGCGTCATCGAAATGTCATTGCTGCCGAGCGACTTCACCCGGTTTTATTCCCACCTGTTGAGCGGCGAGGGCCTGCAATTCGCGCTTGTGCGCGACGACGGCGTCATGCTGGCGCGCTATCCGCCGATTTCGCGGGACGTGCGGCTCGACGCGCACAGCGGATTTCATCGCAGCATTACCGCCGATCCGGCGGGCGGTTTCTACACATCGATCGGCGGCAACGACAACGTCGAACGCCGCGTCGGCACGCGGCGATTGCCCGGCTTCCCCATTTACGTGGTCGTCGGCATCGATACCGTCCAGATCCGCAACGAGTGGATGGGCGGCATGGCCACGCATCTGATATTCGGCGTTCCGGCGACGCTGTTTCTGTTCCTGACATTGCTCGCGGTGCTGCGGCGGACGCGGCGCCTCTATGCCGAGACCGACCAGCGGCTCGCGGTGGAGGAAACGCTGCGGCAATCGCAAAAACTCGATGCCAACGGCCATCTTACCG
>Ga0210396_10003673_pt1 | contig 15222 bp, 14 predicted proteins | sample IncBWH17OmetaG_FD_155466 | JGI IMG/M metagenome (GOLD analysis project Ga0210396, IMG submission 155466) | Forest soil microbial communities from Barre Woods Harvard Forest LTER site, Petersham, Massachusetts, United States - Inc-BW-H-17-O ... | reverse complement strand
GTTTTACACCTTCCGAGTGCGGCGTTCGCTCCAGGAGATCGGTCAATACCTGCAGCTGACACAAACCGAAGCGGACAGGATCCGTCGCCGCGAACCCGATGACAAACCGGCACTGACAGCTATGAATCAGCCGTTATCCCTTGTACTACCGGCGGCAAAGCCTGCGTGGCCCTCTACGCCTTCGACGCCGCTTGACGGTGTGCAAGTCCAGGTCAACGGCGAGAATATTCAGCCCGGCGCGATGATGCGGCTCATTTCGAGGCACGACCCAAGTCAGGGATTCCTCGGCGTCACTAACCCTAACAGCATTGCCCCCGCTCCTGGCGCTAAGGGTCGATCCATCCTTGCCACGTTTGACCTGACCACGGCCCTTCCAGAGGCAGTGTCGGTCTACACAATAGTCGTTATCAACCCTGATGGCCAAACCGCCTGGCTCGATGATGGGTTTACACTAAATACAAAAGATATATCCCCCGTGGATGAGACATTTCCCGTGATTCTCTCGGCGTCTCCAAGCAGGTTGCGGCTCGCAAGCTTGAATATGAAGAGTACCACAATCACCATTAAGGGGGAGCACCTAACAAACACCGGAGCCTTGTGGATCGGACCGAGTGGACCAACTCCTCCTCTAGCAACACCAGCATTAGAATTCTTTCCCGGTGACGGTAGCCTTCTCATCATCTCGGACTCGCTCGCGAAATTGACCTTGGCAAAAGCTGCTCCACTGTCGAAAGGAGCATACGCCATTGCAGTAAACGGATTGGGTAATACGGACACCTTGCAGAACGCACTCATGGTGACCTAATAGCGAAACTCCGCACGCAAGGAGAATATTATGGCAAACGAGAAAGACTACCAACAGTTGCTTGACCGGCTCGCCGCGCTGCGCGAGACGATGGTCGACCAACTCTCCGCCGACTTAATTTCCAATCCCACGCTCGCCGATGCGCTGAACAAGCAGATCGACGACATGCAGCAGACCATTGTCGATGCCGACGAGAAAGCGCAGCCACCGCCGGATCAGGGTCTTGGGCAATTGGCCGGTGTAGGCCCGGATGCCGCTTCCCACATGGGCCAGACGCGCATCCCCGAAGGAATCGAGCCTTACGACGAGAACGTGGCTTCGGAGCGGATGATCGCGGTGGGCGACCTTTACTACATCTTTCAACACGAAAAAATCGGCATCTTCCGCGTCGTGCAAAAACTGAAGGAGCTGTTCAATGCCGGAGCGGTGCGACTCTCCGGCGGCGAGGGCGCATTTCATCTCTACCAATTTGATCGCCGCGAGGTGCTGCGGTACACCCGCAAAGAGCGCCTCTCCGCATACCGCCGCGCGTTCGGTTACGGCTCGGGCAGGCCGCTGCCGGGAAGCACGCCAAATCTCGACTTTCATCATCTGTTTACCCATTTTGTGAATCAGGTCGCCTTGTTTTGGCGCGATAAGCGCATTTCGGATGTCGTCCGAGAACGGGCCTATGATCCCAGCTTTGGCAGCATCGCCATTGTCCGCCGGGCTGGTCTGGATCTGCGCAACAATTTGAAGTTCACCGCGTTTGGCCACGTGAATGTCATGCGAGTGGAGGTGATGCAGCTGCTGGAGGAAGCATTCAGGATCCTCAATGCTGAGGATGTTAAGAATTTGTTTGGTGTGCAAAGCGCCTGGGAAGCGATCGAGGAAATCCTGGTGCGCTACTTCAACGAGCGCCTGGTCACTTCGCCGCGCCAACGCATGGCCGTAGCCGGCCGTGAAGTCCTCCGCTGGCTTGCCCAACCGCACATCATGAAGATGCAGCGCGGCCCCTTTGAAGGGTTGCTCCTGGAAATAGCCGAATATTCCGAAGAATGGCTAACTAGCGCGCAATCGCTTGGCCTGGCACGGCGGATGGAAGCTAACCGCGTACTTGAGTACCCGCCCGTGGGCCTGACGACATACCGAGCGAATGGCTCGACTTCGGGAAACCCGGCGGCGGCCGCGAGACGAGTGAATGGCGTCAGGCGAAAGGCGGGCGTGAACGGTTTCGCACCGAGGAAAGTTGGTGACAGATTTTGAACGAACGCCGTAACCGGCGGCCCAGTCAGTGCCGCAAATGCTTGATTCCCGGGGATGGCGAGTGGCTATCATTTCCCTTGAGCGATCGGCTGCTAAACACCTATGGAATCCGTGGAACGGCCACTTTGCTATGCTCGTGCGAACCGTTCGCGTTTCCTGCAAGAACTCAAGGAATTCATCCGCATTCCCAGCGTGAGTGCCCAGCCTCAACACGCGGGCGACGTAAAAAAATGCGCCATCTGGCTCGTTAGGCAGTTGCGGAAAATTGGGCTAAACCGGGCGCTGATTTTTCCAACCGACCGCCATCCGATCGTTTACGGCGAGTGGAAAGGCGCGTCGGGACGTCCGACGGTCCTAATCTATGGGCACTACGATGTCCAACCGGTCGATCCGATCAAACTCTGGCGAACGCCTCCGTTCGAGGCGACCGTACTAGAAGGGAACCTTCATGGTCGTGGAGCCTCCGACGATAAGGGCCAAATGTTCACTCATCTCAAAGCTGTCGAATCCTGCCTCCGCAGCTCGAACCGGCTCTCCGTGAATCTAAAATGCTTGTTCGAAGGGGAGGAGGAAATCGGCAGCCCCGATCTCGCCGGTTTCATTGAAAGAAATCGTCGGGTGCTGGCGGCCGATGTCGCTTTGATATCGGACACCAGTATGCTGGGGTTCAATCGTCCTGGGTTGTCATACTCGTTACGTGGCCAGTTGGCTGCCGAAATCGAGGTCACCGGCCCGAGCCACGATCTGCACTCCGGGAATTTTGGAGGCGCGGTCCACAACCCTTTGCAAGCCCTTTGCGAAATAGTTGCCCGCTTGCACGATGGTGGCGGCCGAGTAGCGATTCCCGGCTTTTATGATCGTGTCCGGCTACCGACGGGACGGGAGCGCGATTTTCTTCGGAAAACCGGCCCTGGTAACGAACAAATACTCCGCACTGCCGCGGTAAAATCCGGCTGGGGGGACAATGCGTACACCCTTTATGAACGTGTTGCCTTGAGACCCTCGCTCACCATCAACGGGATCAGCGGCGGTTACGCGGGTGCTGGTGGCAAGGGGATCATCCCATCGCGGGCGGCGGCCAAACTCAGCTTTCGACTGGTGGCTGAACAAGATCCCCGGGAAATGGAAGCTCTCTTTCGCGCGCAAATTGCCCGGATTACTCCCACGACGGTCAGGTCCGTCGTGCATTTCTACGGGTCGTCGTGGCCGGCGGTCATTGACCGGCAGCATCCTGCGCTACGGGCCGCCAGCCGGGCGTATAAGAAGGCCTTCGGTAGAAGGCCGATCCTGTTGCGATCGGGCGGGAGCATCCCTGCTGTCAGCATTTTCCAGCAAGCCCTTGGAATTCCGACCGTCTTGATGGGATTCGGCCTTCCGGGCGACCGTATCCACGCTCCAAACGAAAGGTTTCACCTTTCCAATTTCTACCGGGGCATCGAAACCAGCATTTGGTTTCTGCACGGTGTTACAACGGCACTTCGAAGCCGGTGTCGTGGTGAATGCGTTCGGCTGCTCGACCGGAACCCAGCGGAACCTTTCTCAGTCAGGCCATGATTATTGACTGCCATTGCCACACGGGGCGTGCCGACCTAATCGACCAATCATGGACCAACGGCGCCCCGTTGCTCGCCTATCTGCGACGGGCGCGAGCCGCCGGAATCTCCAAGACCGTAGTGTTTTCCCAGCTTCGCGGGGACTACAATGCCGGAAACGAAGAGGTGGCGCGGATTGTCGCTCGATTCCCGGAACGCCTGATCGGCTTCGTTTTCGTCGACGCGAGGAGGGACGCCGGGCACATCTTCGGTATGGTGGACCGGGCCGTGACAAAACATGCTTTCCGAGGAATCAAAGTCCATGGCATCGACGCCATGCCCACGCGTGAAGTATGCGAAACTGCACGAGCTTTCCGTCTACCTGTCGTGATGGATATTATCGGCCGTGCCGTTGTCGTGGAGAAGTTGGCTCCGCTGTACCCAGACGTTAATTTCATTATCCCGCATTTGGGCAGTTTCAATGATGACCTTGGCGTCCAGCAACGCGTAGTCGATCAATTGGCGCGTTACGAGAATGTTTACGCCGATACCTCCGGGGTGCGTCGATTTGATTCCATCGTCCAGGCAGTCAAAAGGTCATCCGCGCGCAAATTGCTTTTTGGCTCGGACGGTCCCTGGCTTCATCCAGGCGTCGAATTGCACAAGATCCGGGCGCTCGGTCTGCCGAAAGAAAAAGAAAATCTGATTCTTGGCGGCAACGCCGCGCGAATGATTCTTCGCGCGGCAAGATGATACTGCCGAAAACTCAGATCAACGTTCCCTCCCAGATGACCACCAGGAAGGGGTCCAGTTGGAAGCATTTGTTGGGTTTCCTTTTACACAATTGGTGTATCGTCCGGGAGGAGAGAAAACGGGTCAGTCAACAAATCTCCTGGGTATGCACTTGACTCCACTTAGGACTAAGTCCTCCGGTTCGTGAGCATCGAGTATGTCGCTGGCTCCGCGTTGACGGCCTCTTGAGCCAAACGATAGAAAAGTCTTCCGCGTGAAGCAGATTTACGTCTATTAAAACGAAACACGAATTCATTGAGGTAATCGTCGAGGTATTTGTGCGAAGCGCTGCCTTGGAGGGTTCCGAGCAGCCACCGTTTCAGCAAGGAAATCATCCTTGACAACTGACAACTGACAACTGGCAACCGACAACCGGCTCGGCTTCTTAAGATCTGCAAAAAGGCACGACGTATGGTCCTTCGGGAATCACGGCCACGGCAGAGTCGCCACTTGCGGCGATGCTTTCGAGCACCGCGGAGCGGACTGAATCGATCGACCTTACGCCGGTGAGAGCATGCTGTGCCCGATTCAGGCCAGTGCTGTACAGCTGGAGTGTGCCGACCGCCATCGGCTTAAGTTGCATCTGGGTTTGCCATTCATCGACCTCGGCGTGCGATTTGAGCAGAATGCGGTGCAGAAATTCGTCAGCTCCGAGCTGAATCAACCTGCGTTGGGCGTCGACGAACTGCGCGGAACCGAGGCCTTCCGAACACTCGGAGGCAACAATGAGGCGGCCGCCCGGCTCCAGAATATCGATCGGACCTACCATGCCCTTGACGGTCTGGTAGTAGGTGCGGTCCAACGGATAACCTGCCGCGCTGGTCACGACGGTCTTGAATCGGCGTTTTACGGAAACCTCTGCGTAGTCGCGCACGAAATCGACCGCTTCCGCGTGGCTGGCAACGATCTCACCGAAATTGACGAACGAGAGTTCGCGAGCCTCATCGACCACGGTGTTAAGCGCCAGCGCGCCCCCAAGCATCCGCACAATCTCCAGCTGCTCTTCATGGAGCGGGTTGCCTTCGAAATTGCAATTGATAGCGTTAGGGTCGGCCATGAACCGCGCGCTGTGAAAAGTCGTGATCGTCTCGGCATGCGCCAGCCCCGGAGCGATGACTTTGCGTCCACCGGAATAGCCGGCCATGAAATGAGGTTCAACCAGACCCGTTGCGATCCTAAGGTCGGCTTCCGCGAACCGCCTATCAAGCCGAACGACTGTCCCGCGAGTTGCGGTGGTCCCGAGCAGGACGTGATCCTCATCTCTGAGGGCGTAATGATTCACGACTTGCACGGTGCGCAGAACCCAAGGGTCTCCAATCAGTTCGTCCAACTCGGCTCCCAGGTTGGGCCGGTGCAACCCGGTCGCTACGAGCACCCGAATGGACGTCGCCGGGATGCCGGAGCGAAGCAAAATTTCAATGAGCGGCCGCAGGAACAAGTGATTCGGCACCGGGCGCGTGATGTCGCAGATCGCGATCGTGGCACTGCGGGCGGCGCGCGCCAGCTGGTCGAGCGAGGCCGTGCCGACCGGTTCCTGGAGGGCTTTTCTCACGGCCTCCGACGGATCAGGCAGAACCGGCATTGGAGGCTTGCGCACAACCGTGACCTGGAGGTCGTCCGGCAGTTCAACGGGCAGCTTGCCGCGACCGTAATTCAGTTCGACATGCATGTGCGAGGGTTCAGGAATTGCAGGAGTTCAGGTGCCAATAACTAAAACCGGGAATGAGACACTAGCATCGAATTGACTGCTAGCCGAGTCGAATTCTTCAGCTGCCGGTTCCTCTTGGCCTGTCGCAGCCGATCGACAGGGTCACTCTCTCAGTTTTTTCGGAAAATCCGTTTGACCGGGTGCTTATACGAATTATTAATTCGAATTAGTAGTCTCTCCCGAACGTGAATCCCCCGGGCCCCCGTCCGACCCAGAAATGCATCGCGAAGCTTGCCAACGTGTCGCAGGCTACGGTTTCCATTGTCCTCAGGGGGGACCCCAATGGGTTCTTCCCGGCTTCAACACAAGCGGCGGTGTCGCGAGTCGCCAAAAATCTCGGATACGTACCAAACAGGGCGGCGCAAATCTTACGCACGAAAAAGACCAGGGCCATCGCCTGCATTGTCCCAGACATCACCAATCCGTTTTACCCGGCTCTCGAACGGGGCGCGCAGAACCGTGCCGAGGCGGACGGATATGATTTGTTGATCTATAACACCGACGGAGTCCGCGCCAAGGAACTCAAATGTCTCGATCGCCTTCTCCAGGGGTGCGTCGATGGCATTGTCGGGATATTCTTTCACCTTACCGCGCGTGAATTCTTGCCACTTTTTGAGCGCAACATCGCCATTGTACGGATTGAGGCCCGCCCGCAAAACATGGGTCCCTGGCCCCTCGACAATTTGTTTGTGGACAACGTAGCGGCGGCGCGGGCTGCCACGGATTACCTGCTTGATAAAGGGCATCGCAAAGTGGCCATGATCGCCGCAAACGCGGGACCTTATTCGGCTCGGGTCACAGGGTATCGCGACGCGCTCAAAGCCAGAGGACTTCCGACGACCATCGTTTCTGGAATGGAGTTCTCAGAAGCTCAAGGCTACCAATCGACGTTCCATCTCATGCGGCGAGCCAAGCCTCCTACGGCGATCTTTGCCGGAAATGACATCATGGCCATCGGCGCCCTGATGGCCGCGCGAGATGCCGGCCGAAAGGTCCCAGACGACTTAGCAGTCGTCGGCTTCGATGACATTCCCATTGCTCGACTTGTTTCACCGCCACTCACGACAATCAGTCAATCTCAGCAGAAGCTCGGCAACCGAGCCGTCGAAATGATCTTGGAGCGCTTGCAGGGCGGGATGCAAGGTCCGGGGAGATGTGAAGAAATACGCTTCGAACTGCTCGCGCGTCAATCCGCCTAATCCTTTCCATGCACCAACCTTAACCTCTAGCGCTAATGCCCATGAAACGATGCTTGTTCGCCTTTGTACTATCCCTCGTCTTCCTATGGAAGGCTTCTGCCGAACCAAAAGAACTGACCTTTTGGATTACAGATTTTAACCAACAGCAGTTTGCTGATTTTAATAAGATCGTGGTGGATGGGTTCAACCGTTCACAAAGCGATTACACCGTCAAAGCAAGCTTGATCCAGCAGTATGACCGCGAACTAAAGCTCGCTTTGTCAGCAGGCAAAGGTCCAGACATCCTCTTTACCGAGGGACCCTCGTATTTGGTGCAGTACAGTAAAAACGGCCTGGTGATCCCGCTGGACGATTACGCGACCAAATACGGCTGGGATAAGAAGTTCATCACCAGCACGTTGAATCTGGAGCGGCTCAACAAGAAGCTCTATGGGCTGCCGGACGAGTATGAGAGTATGTTCTTGTACTACAACAAGACCCTGTTTGAAAAAAATGGGTGGACCCCACCGAAGAACGCGGAGGAGTTCCAACGCATTGTGGACGAAGCAAAAGCCAAGGGAATCACCCCGTTGGCGGGCGGCAATGCAAACTGGAAGGGAACAAACGAGTGGTTCATTACGGTCGTTCTGAATCACTACGCCGGTGCAGAAAACGTTTATCAGGGCCTGACCGGCAAGCTGCCGTGGAACGCCCCTGTCTTTGTGGAGGCGATCAATTTGCTCAACGACTGGTGGCAGAAAGGCTACTTCAGCAAAAACTATTACGCCTTATCCGATACGGAAGCCATCAACGAGGTCGCCACCGGTAAAGCGGCCATGACGTTTAGTGGTTCCTGGGCGATTCATGACATGACGCAGACCTTCTCTCAGAGCGGTCAAGAATGGGATTGGGCGCCCATCCCGAGTTTTGCCTCGAGCGCTACCTACCCGCTCTATGAACTCGGTATCGGCGGAACACAATCGATCAGCAAGTTCTGTAAAAATCCGGACGGCGCCGCGGCGTTTCTGGATTTTATGTATCAGCCAAAAGTATTCATGGCATGGACGGAGGCACAACCGTCCTCGGGTCAACTCTTGCCGCCAGGTAACTTTTCCGAGCAGGAAACCACCAGCTCCAAATTGGATCCGCGCCTCGTGAAGCAGAACGCCGAAGTCCTCAACTGCATTAGAACCGGCCAGATCGGGTACACCACTTGGGCGTTTTGGCCCGATCGGACCGAACAGTTGATGATTAACGAGATCGAAAAGGTGTGGTCAGGACAACTCAAAGTCGCTGATTACCTGAAGCAAGTGAACGATCAGTTCCAGCAGGATGTCAAGGACGGGCGCCTGCCTCCCGTCATCGCGCCGAGCGGAAAGGAGTAAGATGCCCGCCCGACCTGCGGGGAGTGAAGCTGGTTCGGAAGTGGCCCCGGGCGTTGCTTGGCCGGCTTCTGAGCGAAGGCGAGATCTCTCCGGCTGGTTTTACGTGGGCCCGTCGCTCCTCATCAACTGTCTTTTTCTGCTCTTTCCAGTTTTCGCGACCCTTTGGATGTCGCTGACCTCCTGGAACGGACTGGAGAGTCCGCAATGGGTCGGCGCGGCGAATTTTCTGGAGCTCTTCGCCTCCCAGCCTTTCTGGGGGGCGGCCGTCAACAATGCGAAGTGGACCGTGATCTTCCTCACTGTCCCCATCGCTCTGGCGCTTTTGGTCGCTGCTGCGCTGCTGCGAGTCCGACGGTTAGGGTTTCTCCAGACCCTTTTTCTTGTGCCGTACATCTTGCCGACTGTCGTCCAGGCCCGTGTCTGGCAGGGAATGATCTTAAACCCCGAAACCGGCCTGTTCGGCTGGCTAGGCAAACATGGCATCAATATCCCCGATCCTCTGATTAGCACCACCTTTTCTCTGTACGGCATTGCCATCGTCAACTTGTGGGCGTGGTGGGGGTTTCTCACCGTGATCTTTTTCGCGGCGTTTCGACAAATTGACCGGTCCTTGCTCGAGGCCGCACAAGTGGAGGGAGCTGGTTTCTGGCAGCAGCTGATTCACATCCAGATTCCGCTGATCAAGCCGACCGTCCTGTTTATGCTGATCATGACGTTCGTCTGGTCGTTTCTGGTTTTCGATTACGTGTACGTTCTCACCGACGGAGGACCTGCCGGCTCCAGTGAGGTGCTTTCCACGCTCGCCTTCCGTTACGGGTTCGAGCGCTTCGAATTTGGCAAGGCGGCCGCAATTTCGGCCTGTGCGGGCTTGCTCGGGATGTTCGCCATTTCCTTTTATTTGTGGCTGCAAAAGAAGGGATTTGAGCGCTAATGCAAACCCGAAAACTCGAAACGACCGCTTTGGCGGGCCTCTTGCTCCTGATGGCATTGGTCACGCTCTTTCCGATCGCGCTGATGCTGCTCAATAGCGTGAAATCGGACGTTGCGGTGCAGACCAATCCGCTCGCCTTGCCGAATCCTCTCGCGCTGGACAACTTCTCCAAAGCTTGGGATCAAGCGCATTTGGGAAGTTCGATTTTTCTTAGCGTGCGGATTGTCCTTTTGACCGTGCTGTTTACCTGTACCACAACTTGCCTGGCAGCGTACGCATTAGCCAGGCGCAAGGTCCGGCATTGGCCGTTGGTGAGCGGCTATTTTTTGGCGGCCACGACGGTGCCGATTACACTTCTGATCTTCCCGTTGTACAGCCTGGTTGTCAGGATGGGCTTGCTGGGCAACGAAATCGTGCTGGCGCTCATCTACACTGCCATCTACACGCCCTTCTCCATCTTTCTCCTGAGATCCTATTTCCTGGCCGTTCCCCTTGAGTTGGAGGAAGCTGCGCAGCTCGACGGAGCGGCCGGATTTCAAATTTTTCTCCAGGTGGTCCTTCCGCTGGTCAGTCCTGGCATTCTGACCGTGGCGCTGATCGTTGCCCTCTTCACCTGGAACGAGTTCTTACTGTCGTTGACCTTTTTTCAGAGCGAGGACGTCAAAACGGCCATTGTCGAATTCTATTCGTTCCAAGGCAGGTTCGGTACCCAATGGAGCCTGATGATGGCGAGTTCCGTCATTCTAGCCGGGCCGATCATTGTCATCTTTCTGGTTCTACAACGTTTCTTTGTCGAAGGTCTGGTCGCCGGCAGTGTAAAGGGTTGACCGTCCATTGCCCATTTTATGTTGGATTCACAGGAGTATGTCGAACGGGTGTACGCGGGGATTCTTGGCAAAATAATCGGCGTCTATCTGGGGCGTCCTTTTGAAGGTTGGACTCACCAGAAGATTCAGGCCGAACTCGGCGAGATCTGGTACTACGTGCATGATCGCCTAAACGTGCCGCTGGTTGTCGCCGATGACGATTTATCGGGTACTTTCACCTTTGTCCGAGCGTTGGCCGATCACGGTTTTCCACGCTCGATCAGCGCGGAACAAATTGGCCGCACCTGGCTCAACTATATTGTAGAGCAGAAGAGCATTCTGTGGTGGGGCGGCTTCGGAAACTCGACCGAGCACACGGCGTTCTTGCGCCTGAAGGCCGGGATACCAGCGCCGCAGAGCGGTTCAATCGCGATGAACGGCAATGTCGTCGCTGAACAGATCGGTGCGCAGATCTTCATCGACGGCTGGGCCCTGGCCGCGCCCGGCAATCCCGCACTTGCCGTTGAGCTGGCCGGAAAAGCAGCTTCGGTGAGCCATGACGGCGAAGCCGTCTACGCCGCGCAACTCCTCGCCGCGATGGAAGCCCAAGCGTTCATCGAACCACGGGTCGCGCAGCTGCTTGAAACCGGCCTTTCCTACGTTCCGCCCGAATCTCTGATTAATCGCTTGGTCCGCGACGTTCGCGACTGGAGCGCCGCCGATGGCGATTGGCGACTGACCCGAGAAAGAATCGAAAAGATCTACGGGTACGAGAAGTTCGGCGGGAACTGTCACGTTATCCCCAACCATGCCATCATTATCTTGAGTCTTCTCTATTCCGAAGACAGCTTTCATCGGGCCCTGATGATTGCCAATACTTCGGGTTGGGATACGGACTGCAATTCGGGCAATGTCGGTTGTTTCATGGGCATTAAGAACGGTTTGGCGGGGATCGATGACGGCCCGGACTTTCGCTCTCCGGTAGCGGACCGGCTTTATCTTTCGACCGCCGATGGCGGGCGCTGCATTACCGATGCGGTGCGCGAGACATACGAGATCTGTCGAACCGCCAGGGAGCTAAAACAAGTCGAGCCGATCCACCTACCCAAGGGCGGTTCGCGATTCCACTTCGATCTGCCGGGCTCTTGGCAAGGCTTTGAGCTCGAGTCGGCGGCTGATCCTTCTATCCTCACTTCGCTGCGCAACGTGCCGGGCCACAGCAAAAGCGGCCGTCGCAGTCTGGCTTGGGAGTTTCATCATTTGGCGAAAGGCAATTGCGCGCGCGTTTCGACGCCCACTTTCATTCCACTTGATGCAAAGGGACCCAGCCACTACATGCTGATGGCGTCTCCCACTCTGTTTCCTGGTCAGGTCGTCAAAATAAGATTGGAGGCTGATACGGCCAACTCGCGTTCCGTCCAAGTGTCGCTTTTTGTCGCGTTCTATGATGGCCAAGATCAGCTAACCCGCCATTACGGGCCGGTCTTTACGATCCAACCGGGTCAGTCCCACGAATCAGAATGGTCCATCGAAGATCTCGGCGGCGCGCCCATCGCTCGTTTTGGCTTTGAACTGACTTCCGAGTGGCGTGCGGAAGGCACACTCTACATTGATTACGTTAGCTGGAAGGGCACCCCGACCACCACCTTTCGACAACCGGCGATGGGCGGTAGCATGTGGCGTCGCGCTTGGATCAACGCCTTCGACAATGTCGGCACCCGATGGCCAGCCGCCTTTCACCTTTCTCAAGGGTGTGGAACGGGCTTGCTGATCCAAGGCTCTCGAGACTGGCAAGATTACCTGGTGCAGGCCACCATAACCCCGATGCTCGCCAAATCATTTGGCTTGGCGGCTCGCGTCCAAGGTCTCTTGCGCTACTATGCTCTACTCTTGGGACCGGGCCAACGGCTGCAACTCGTCCGGTCGTTCGATTCTACCCGGATTCTGGGAGAACAGTATTTTGAGTGGCAGTGGGGGCGTCCCTATAAAATGGGGCTTCAAGTAGAGGAGACCAACCTGGTGGGGTTTGTCAATGGAGAAGAAGTCTTTCGTATGCAGGATGTCGGCTCTCCATTGGAAGGAGGAGGTGTGGCGTTTGTCTGCGAGGAAGGCCTGATCACCAGTGACCAACTCGAGGTGGTGAGCAAAAAAATTTCTCCTTGGTAAGGTTCGAAGCTTGTGCCGGAAGCGTCGCAGCAACTGAGACGGCCGCTTGGGAAATTGCGGATCGCGGAATGCGGAATGCGGAATTTGTAGATTGGCAGCATTCACTTCGAATCAGTCTCGCTCGGAACGCACGGAGCATCTCTTCGGAGTTAACTAACCGCCTACCGCTTTATGCCGGTCCCATTTTCGCCGATCCACCAATCTACAGATCTCCCAATTCCGCATTCCGCAATTCGCAATTTCCTCAATGTTGAAACCTGGGCTAAATTCTCGAGCCCTTCGGGGCGAAGCACAGTCCCGAAGGGCGCTAGTTAAGGGTTCTTTGGGACGAGCAACTGCCCCGAAGGGGTTGAAGAACTCAACCCAAGGTTTTCAACCCGGAAAGGTAAGGCGGGACGCCGTACTTACGGCAGATAGGCGGGACATACTGGGTTAGAAGGGGTAATCAAACCACCGCTTCGCCCCCAGAAGTAGGTAAGGCGTCCCGCCTTACCCTCTTTGGTAAGCTAACCGTCCCGGTTCGCCCGGAGAAGTAAGTAAGGCGTCGTACGTGTTTAACGTCGTGCCCCAATCCTCCTCGTCGTCGTCCTTCGTCCTCGGCCGTTTATCGGGTGGTACGAGCGAAACTCTTGGGATTGGAACAGAAGCTGCCTATTAGTGCATGACACTATTAAAATCACTTTGCCCGAGAACTGACACGTGGCACGGTCGCTGGGGTCGAGAGTCATCCTCGTTCCCGATTGGGTGCGATAATTCCAAGAAATGAGACGCATTAGTGAAGGATGGTCGCAGGGACAGGCTTTCCTATCGATGGAGTTGCCCTGCAAGCTTTCCTCCTTCAAATGTCTGCGATAGTTAAAAGCAATCAGAACGCTGCAAAATGGGTATTGGAAGGAGTCAGGGATTTACGCAAGCTTATGGTACCTGAGTACAGGCCGGTTCTGGAGCCAGGTGGCGTACAGCATCTAAAATGAGTAGGAGTTTTTATGAACAAGCTTCAAATTAAAGGTTCGTGGAACGAGCTAAAGGGCAAGCTTAAACAGCAATACGGAAATCTCACCGATGATGATTTGGTGTTTGCGGAGGGTAAAGAAGATGAACTGTTTGGACGGCTGCAAAAGAAACTCGGAAAGAGTAAGGACGCTGTCCGGCAGATGATTGAGAAAATGTGATTTTTAATAGGGGAGTGGTCAGGAGTTGGGAGTTGGGGGTTGCTTAGTGGGACGTCGGTTTTTGCGATGTAATACATCGTTTGCTTCGCCTCTATGCAATGAGGAATTCGACTGGAAGGGAGTATCTCTTCCCGGCATAGATATTTAAGTCTCCGAACTCCTGACTTTCGTTGTCCTCAAGGTAATCGCTCGTAAGGTCTGATGGCCGGTATTTCGTCTGCCACGGCCTGTTCGCCTGGTCTGCCGCGAGGGCGGTCTGCGTGACTTGGTGACGCAGTTGGCGGCACACCAACTTGATGTCGTCCTGGCTCACGAACAGTCAAGAAGCGCTTTTCGAGGGAAGACGTTGAATTATCGCTGGGCAAGATCTGGCGTTATCCTGTGCGCTTCCGCGCGATTGGCCACCAAGCTGCGTCGGACATTTCCGCATTCATTGAACGGAGCTCCAGCCGTTCTGCCAACCATGGAGATGCCCTTGCGACGAGTCTTGGAATTCACTTTCGGCCGAATGTCATCGCAGAAGTTGACAATCGGAGGTTAGAGAAAACCGAAGAATAGGTTCTACTATTCGTATTGGTCTGAAGTCCGGAAAATAGTAGTTTGCCCGCGTTCACCATGAAGAGCGCCGACTTTAAGAAAACCATGACCAGAGAATTAAACGACTTTATCCAAAACCAAGCCCGCGCCCTCTCGCTCGCCGAGCTCGTCCGGTTGACCGCCGATTTGCCCGCGTTGCGTGAACGATTCGCCACCATTCCAGCGCGGACCTATCCCTCTCTGGCAGATCAACTGCAATTCCTTTCCCTCGTGGTCGAGGACCAGGTCGTGCAAAACCCTGCCGGGCAGATGGTGGGTGAAGCGGCGTTCGCGCTGCTCTATTTCCGACGCGCGAGTGATCTGATTCCCGACTCCATTCCAGGCATGGGATTATTGGACGACGCGATGATCGTCCGTATCGTGCTGGGTCGCCATGAGCCGGCATTCAAGTTCAGTCCGCACAGTGACAAGCTGAGCTGGCCAGCTCCGAGGTTTGACGTCGATCAACTGCTCTCAGTCGTCTCCCCACTCCGACTAGCTTGGTTTAACTTGTCAATGACGACCGACTCGCGCCCTGACGGTGCATGATTAGATCACCGCTGCCGTGGTTTCCGGAACACTCTTCCCCGCCCTTCCAAATTAGATCACATGAGACCCGTTAACTTATCTCTGGAATTCCAATCTACAGATCTCCCAATACCGCATTCCGCAATTTTCTCAATTTAGAACCCTGGGCACTAAGTTAAGGGCTGTTTGGGATCTTTTTTGCCCGAAGGGGCTGTAGGATTCAGAAGCCCAGGGTTTCAACCCTGGGCTTTATACACAATTTGTGGGCGGGAACAATGCATCGCTCAATGCTGTGAATCAATACAGGCTGGAAGCCTATGCTAGTGCGCCGCTGAGGTACACATCACCGCAGGTGAAAGTCCTGCATTGTTTAACCGTGAAAGGACAAGAAGCACGAA
>Ga0210396_10003671_pt1 | contig 15227 bp, 15 predicted proteins | sample IncBWH17OmetaG_FD_155466 | JGI IMG/M metagenome (GOLD analysis project Ga0210396, IMG submission 155466) | Forest soil microbial communities from Barre Woods Harvard Forest LTER site, Petersham, Massachusetts, United States - Inc-BW-H-17-O ... | reverse complement strand
CTGCTGCGCCTTGCCCGACTTGGGGTCGATGTCGGGAGGGAAGGCCAGGAGCAGACCGGAGTCGCCGCACGAGACCAGCACCCGGTCGCTTTTGGGGTCGTAGATGATCCCGTCGGCGTCGTCGGCCGCGGCGAGCTTGCCGATGACCTGGTTAGTCTTGAGATCGAAGATCGCGACCGAGCCGTCCTCGCCATCGGTGATGAACCCGCGGCCCACCCGCCCGACCAGGGCCACGCCATGGGCGCGCTTCTGCCCCGGAATGTCGGCGATGAGCTTCCCGGTGGCAGCGTCGATCACCATCGTGTGCGTGCTGCGCGTCAGATAGAGCCGCTGCTCCTGCGGATCGACGGTGACATAATCCCAGCTTCCGGCGCCGCCAATCTTGAGCGTCTTTGTCACCGCGTAGGTGCCCTGGGCGCGGGCCGATGAGGCCGCGGCCATCAGCATCAGCGCCGCGACTGCCAAATGGTTGCAAATGCGCGGGAGATCGAATTGCATCGACGAATCCTCCTTCGATTTTGGGATGGCAAACTTGTTCGGCGGATTATCCGCGCCGTCGACCGGCGCAGTCAACTCCACCCTGTACGATCCTCAGTCGGATCTCGCGCGCGGCCTTGCGTGAACCGCTCACCCCCGCCGTGCCGCTTCGATTGTCGCGATGTCGATCTTTTTCATCGTCATCATCGCCTCGAATGCGCGCTTGGCGGCGGCGCGGTCGGGGTCCGTGATCGCCTTCATGAGAGCATGCGGCGTGATCTGCCAGGAGAGGCCCCATTTGTCCTTGCACCAGCCGCACATGCTCTCCTGGCCGCCGTTTCCGACGATGGCATTCCAATAGCGATCTGTTTCGGCCTGGTCGGCGGTTGAGACCTGGAATGAGAATGCGTCGCTGTGCTTGACGTGGGGTCCGCCGTTCAGGCCGACGCAGGGAATGCCCATCACGACGAACTCGACCGTCAGGACATCCCCTTTCTTGCCGGCTGGAAAATCTCCCGGCGCACGGTGCGTCGCTCCAACGGACGAATCGGGGAAGGTCTTGGCATAGAACCTGGCCGCGTCCTCGGCGCCGCCGTCGTACCAAAGGAAAACAGTGTTCTTTGCTGGCTTCACGTCGTTCCTCCTTATGCGGTGCTTCGCTCCTGCAATGCTTTTTTTAGCCGGCTTTGTCACCGACCCGTTCCAACGTTTATCGCCATACATTTGCTGGGTAAGCCCAACAAGTCAAAGAGATTCCGGTGGCCGGAGGCTCGATCGGCAACCGTGCTTTGCAACGGGCCAGACGCGAAGATCTCCGAAGAGTTTCGCGAGGGCGGGCTGGTAGTGGGCGTTGAGGCCACTGGGGCTGGAAAGCCTGCACCACAAAGGGTTTAGATCGGTGGTCGGTCGAGGCGAGATCCGATTTGACTGGGCATGAGGACGTAACGGCGGTATTATGTCACTGTGGGCGAGTCATTTTGAGGCCGTACATTTTTGGCAAATGACTTCGATGGAAAAGGCTGAGCAGACCCCGGCGCGGGAATTGTACGACCCGGCGTTCTACGACCGGCAATCTTCTGCGTCGGAAAGGTCGGCCAGGCAGATCCTGCCGCTGCTGCTGGAACTCATCGACATTCAAAGCGCGGTGGATGTGGGATGCGGGGTGGGGCCTTGGCTGGCGGTGCTGGAATCCATTGGGATCGATGATTACCTGGGAATCGACGGTGATTACGTCGATCGCGACAAGCTGCGCATTGCCCCGTCCCGCTTCCACGGAGCGGACCTCACGCACCCGCTGCGGCTGGGCCGGAAGTTCGACCTGGTCCTGTGCCTGGAAGTCGCCGAGCATCTGCCCGAGGCCGCGGCCCCGACGCTGGTTCAGTCGCTGTGCGCGCTGGGGGACGTGGTGCTGTTCTCGGCGGCGATCCCGTTTCAACTGGGGATCCACCACATCAACCTGCGATGGCCGGACTACTGGGCGGGATTGTTCGCCCAGCAGTCGTACGCATGCGTCGATTGCCTGCGGCGACGGGTGTGGACCAACAAAAACGTCTCCTGGTGGTACGCCCAGAACGCCATACTCTACGTCAGGCAGAGCGTCGTGCCGGCCTGCCCGAAGCTGGCGGCGCTCGGTGATGTCGTCGGGGCTGCGCCCCTGCCGCTGGTCCATCCGACCAACTACGAATGGATCGGAGCGGGCATGAAGCGGCTGCGGGATCTGACCGACGCGCCAGACGTGCGGCAGGCCGGGGCGACGTTCGCCAAGTCCATCGGCGCGTCGGTCAGCCGCAGGATCGGACTCTCCCCAAACCGCCCGGCCAGATGAGGCAGCGAAGTCGCGCCTCGTCGGGAATGCACTTGCCTGCACGGGCTACCAGTATTCTGGAAGGTTGGCCAGATCGGACACGTTCAAGCGAAAAATCTGGCCAAACCCATTGTCCGCCAGATCGGTAAAAACCATCCAGTTGCGATCCGGAGTCAGAAACGGATGGGCATGGAATCGCTGCTCGCTGCGCGAGGGGGCCAGAGTACGAATGCAGGTATATCGCAGTCGCCTGGAGTCGTGCGGAAAGTGTACGGAGAGCAAACGATGCTCCCTGGCAGCGCTCTCGATGAAAAGAAATCGACCCGCCGGATCCCAGCCGGTATGCACAAATCCCAAATCGCCCAGGCGAACCTCCCGGAAACTGTCGGCAGCCAGGTCATAACGGCCAACACAAACACAGGCGCGACGTTTGTCGGCGTCCCAGTGGTTGGCTTCATAGAAGATGCCGTTCGCCGTTATCACCTGGTGACAGACCTCTGCGCCACCGGCGCCGGGGGCGTTGCCCGGACGCAGATGCCGGACATTGCCGCCGTCCAGATCCACCGACCACATCCCGTTACAGCCTTTAGGATGGTTAACCACCATCGTCTTGGGGGCGGCAAATACCACATGATGAAAATGAAAGTCCCGCGTGATGATCTCGCGATACTGACCGGTCGCCGTGTCGATGTACCCGAGCGTGACCGACCCCATCTGCTCGCGCATCGACTGATGGTCACCCCAGATGTCATGACCCATGTTGGCAAGCGCCTCGCGCTGACGCATGACCTGCAAGTAACGTTCGCGATCGGCATGGATGAACACGAATCCTGAGCCATCGGGCGAGAAATCATTCTGCCCGATCGGCATGCGGCCGGACGGCAGATCCGCGACCTTGCGATTGGTCAGCGTCCGCAGATGAGTGGCGCGAACTTCCTGATCCTGAAAATACCACACTTCTTCCGTGATCCGATTCAGGGCGCTGAGGTGAACGTAGACACCGCGCAGTCGCCACTGGCACCACATGGCCCAACCGCTATCCATTGTACGGGCATCGGTGAGCTGTACGATCTGACCGGTCTGGAGATCGAGCCGGTAAAGCTGCACCCAGGCGGTGCGTTCACCGTGGAAGACCAGATAGCGCCCATCGGCGGTGATCGAAGGAATGAAGTAGTACAGTGGATAGGAGTTGCTCTTCCCGCTGGTCAGTTGCTCTATATGGCGTCCGGTCTTGGGATCACGAAAGCGACGCAACTCCGGCGGATACTCACGACCGATGGATTGATTCACGTGCTGTGCCTCTCTTCATGTCATTGATCCTTAGGCGGTGAGGGGCTGATCCGTGGTGGACAGTTTACCGCCCCGGGGGCGATTCGGTAACGGGTTGATTGGCGACCGGCTTTTATGGACGTTCAGGTCGGCGTGACAAGACACAAGTTCAACTTTTCCTGGCGGGCGTCTTGGGCTGGGAGGCCGGGCCGCGGTGTTAGTTTGACGAAGTCGATTCAGATCAGCCCGTTCAGATCGGATTGGCGATACGCACAGGCAAGGTACAATGCACCATGAAGAGAGGTATCCGAACACCTTCAAGAAGAGATTAGTCATGCCGGCATTATCAACCGACGAGGCCACCGAGCGGCTAGCAAAGGTCGTCGAGAAGGCGAAGCCCGCCACGGTCACGGAAATTTACACTGAGCTCTTCCCGGAGAAGCCGGTGACCGCAGTGTCGTCCGCGGCTGACCTCGCAAAGCACGTCCGAAGTGGGCTTGAGGCGGAGGAGCTTGTCGATCTCTGGAACGTCGTGTTTCCCGCGGACCGGAACGTCTGGTACGACGAGGAAGACAAGAAGATTCATTACAACGAGGAATCGATCGGCTACGCCGAGGCGGACTAAACGGCGGACTCTGACCGGCTAGATATCTTCGGAGTCCACCCATGCCCGCTACAGCCCTCCAACACTTCACGGAAGACATCGGGCGCGCAAGGGCGATCGTGGCACACGCGGACCCGCTCCCGCACGCGACATCCACCGAGGCCCTGCTCCGCTCGGACCTGCTCCGGAGCGCTTGGATGTTCGCAGTCGGCGCACTCGACGCGTACTTCTGCGACGCCTACACGGATATCATCGCCGCGACGGCCATCTCCAAGAGCCGACCGCTGCGACGAGCACGTCAACTCCGAGTTCCGCGAATTCCTTGTCGGGGTCGGGTGTACGGTGGCGACCATTGCTCAGGCAGCGTACTGAGTCCGGCTCTCCCCACTATGAGAAGGCACTTCGACGATCTCGCCGAAGCACTCGGGGCAGAGTTTTCTCGGGGAGAGAAGACACAAATTGTCCGCTGTTTGGAAACCAAGCCAGGGAAAATTGTATGGGCACAGCAGGTGGCTCAAAATTGACCATCGTCTGCGGGCTGCCCGGTGCAGGCAAGGCAGCACTTGCCAGGAAACTGGAGCGCCAACTTGTCGCGATCCGGTTGCGTCCTGATGAGTGGATGGAAGAGCTCGGAATCGATCTGTGGGACGAGTGACGCATCCGGCCCGTGCCGGCCTTGACATATTCCTTTATGGGAATATAATGTCGTCATGGCCCGACCGGCAACGACCACCAACGTGTTCCACGCTATCGCCGAGCCGCGGCGGCGGCGGATCATCAATGACCTTCGAAAGGAGACCGAATCATGCAACACCAAATAGTCAGTCGAGAGCAATGGCTTGCAGCCCGCAAGGAGCTGCTCCAGGCGGAGAAGGAACTCACGCGGCGCAGCGACGAGCTGGCGCGGCGACGGCAGGGACTGCCGTGGGTCCGGATCGACCGGCAGTACCGGTTCGAGACCGATGAAGGAAGCGCCACGCTTTCGGACCTCTTCCGGGGGCGCTCGCAACTTCTGGTTTACCACTACATGTTCGGCCCCGACTACAAGGCGGGCTGTGCGACGTGTTCGACAATCGCCGATGGCTTCAACGGCGTTGCGATTCATCTGGCCCACCATGACGTGATGCTGTGGGCGGTGTCGCGGGCGCCGCTGACCAAATTGCAGGCGTACAAGCGGCGGATGGGCTGGACGTTTCCGTGGGCATCGTCGTTCGGCGGCGACTTCAACGCCGACTTGGGCGTCTCGTTCACCGAGGAGCAACAACAGCGCGAGGGCGGCATCGAATACAACTACCGGCGCGAGCCGGCGTGGCAGGCGCGGGACGACGGCGGGATGGCCAACCAAATGTCGGGCAATCCTGTCGCCGACAACGCATTCATGGCCGGCACCGACGTCGGGACGTACATTCGCGAGCGGCCGGGCATGAGCGCGTTCGTGCTCGAGGACGGCGTCGTTTACCACACCTATTCCGCTTTCGCGCGCGGACTGGACGCGCTCTGGGGCATGTACCAGTGGCTCGACCGCGCCCCCAAGGGACGCAACGAGGACAAGGGCATGTGGTGGCGCCGGCACGACGAGTACGACAAAGGCGCGTGACCTTGGCGGGATGATTCCATTGTGGCAGAGCCGCCCCCGGCTGACTTCGACGAGCTCAGTCGAGTCGTGTTCGACCGATGGTCGAAGCAGGACCCGCTGAAATCGTTCCGCCTTCGGCGGAAGACAAAGCCGGGGCGGCTGTGCCACTTTGCAGTCAGCTGCATGTCGCCACCAAGAGCAGTCACTCCCCCGGCGGCCGGCGGCTCGAGCGGCGACCGTGCTCTGCCATGGCCCAGACGCGGAGGTCTCCGAAGAGTTTCGCGAGGGCGGCGGACTGGTAGTGGGCGTTGAGGCCGCTGGGGTTGGGAAGAAGCCAGGCGTGGCTGCCGCCGAACAGGTCCTTCTGGAGGCCGACGCGGGCGTCTTTGGTACCGGAGACGACGCGATAGGGGTGAATGCCGACAAAGGCGACGACGGTCGGGCGCCAGCGTCTGACCTTGGCTTCGAGTCGCCGGCCGCCCGCGCGAAGTTCGTCGTCGCTGAGTTCGTCCGCACGAGTGGTGGCGCGCTCGACGATGTTGGTGATGCCGAACTTGAGGTCCAGAAGAAGGGATTCTTCAAAGGGGGAGAAGAGTCGCGGCGTGAATCCGCCGGCGTGCAGGGCCGGCCAGAAACGATTGCCAGGCCGGCCGAAGTGATGGCCGATGGCGGCGGTGTAGAGGCCGGGGTTGATGCCCACGAAGAGCACGATGACGTTTTTGGCCGCGAGATCCGGGACGAGCTTGTCGCGCGCGGCGAGGACCTGGGTTTTGGTGGGTTTCCAGGGAGTGATCAATGTCCGATGCACGGGGGTGTCTAAAGCTAGGGTGGCGTCCCATCCGGGGCGCGATTTCAGGGGTAGACGACGCCAGCTTCCGGCCAGATGAGGCCAAGCAAAAGCAGGAACGCGATTCCGAAGTTCGCGAGGATCAGGATCGCCAGGCCCGGATGGCGACGACTCAATGAGTAGACCGCCCCCGCGGCGGTGGTGAGCAGCAGCGTCCCGAGCCCAACTTCTGACGGGAGTTCGATGCATCTCCACTCATATTGTGCCGAGCGCGCCAGTCCCCACAGCACTTCCTGACCCTCGACTCGCTGGTAATGCTTTACCAGCAGGCCGGCCGCCACCGCGCAGACAATGCTGACGGCGTATTGCAGCAGCATCACGACGGCGCACGGGAGATCGTCCGCCTTTCTCAAGCGCCGCGCAAGGCCTGGCCGGGCATATGAGAGCTTCTGTGTCATTGCACCGAGCCGAATTTAAGTCACGATTGCCGCTTTTGCCATGTCTACGTCCCCCGCTCGGAGCCGCGTGGTCGATGGGGCCATGGCCCGATGGTGGTCATGCCGATAGGCGTCAACCCCGCGGCAGATCACGGTTTCTTTACCATGGGTGCCACTCGCACGGGTTGAAAACCCGTGTCACGAGCAAGCCGTCCAGCCAATCTGCCAGTTCAGCGTAAAGCCGGATCCAAAATCAAGTTATAAAACTCGTATCTCGTCATCCGCAAAATGCGTGATTTGGCAAGAATACGACAAGTGGCTCACCGAGATAGCAATCATTCGATAAGTCGCGCAGTTTGCCGCGGTTTATTAGGGGTGCGCATCTGCGCCACCTGCGCCATTGGGCCAAAGAGGCGAGGCAAGAAGACGGGATGGGTCGAGGCGGGACGGGGAATGTCTCAGATGTCCCACTTTCGGGGTCGAAAATGCGGAACATTTCGAGACAAGTGAGACATACACGACATCGGCCGCCGATCAGGCTCGATGGGCACCCAGCTATTTGCTCAGCATGACGCGTTCGATGAAGCCGGTGTCGACTTCGCCGTGGCGGAAGCTTTGGTTGTCCATGATCTGGAGCAGGAGCGGAATGGTGGTTTTGATGGGGGCGACGTGGAACTCGGTGAGGGCGCGGCGCATGATGGCGATGGCGTCGGCGCGGGTTGGGCCGTGCGCGATCAGCTTGGCGATCATGGAGTCGTAGTTGGGCGGGATTCTGTAGCCGGCATAGACATGGCTGTCCAGGCGGATGCCCGGGCCGCCGGGCAGGCGCAGCTCGGTGATTGCGCCGGGGGAGGGGGCGAAGTTGCGCGCCGGGTCCTCGGCGTTGATGCGGCACTCGATGGCGTGGCCGCGTTGGATGATGTCTTCCTGTTTGAAGGGAAGTTTTTCGCCGGCCGCGATGCGAATCTGCTGCTTGATCAGGTCGATGCCGGTGACCGCCTCGGTGACGGGGTGCTCGACCTGGATGCGGGCGTTGACTTCGAGCAGGTAGAAGTTGCCTTCGGAGTCAACGAGGAATTCGACGGTGCCGGCGTTGGTGTACTGGGCCTGGCGGATCAGCCTCACCGCCGCCGTGCACAGCGCATCGCGCGTTTTGGGTTTGAGCAGCGGGCTGGGTGATTCCTCGACGAGTTTCTGATGGCGGCGCTGCATCGAGCAGTCGCGCTCCCAGAGGTGAAGGGCATTTCCATGTCGATCGGCCAGCACCTGGACTTCGACGTGGCGGCCGAATTCGATGAACTTCTCGATGTAGACGGCGGAGTTTTTGAAGGCGTTCTCGGCCTCGGCCTGGGCCTGGCGCAGGCCGCCCTGGAGGGAGACGTCGTTGTGGGCGACGCGCATTCCGCGGCCGCCCCCGCCAGCGGCGGCTTTGATGATCACCGGGTAGCCGATCTCCCTTGCGATCCGGAGGGCCTGCTTTTCGTCATCGACTTCGCCCTCGCTGCCGGGCACGACGGGGACCTTGGCTTTTTTGGCGAGGCGCTTGCACTGGACTTTGTCGCCGACGGCGGCCATCGCCTCTGGCGAGGGGCCGATGAACTCGATATTGCACTCGCGGCAGATCTCGGCAAAGTGGGCATTCTCCGAAAGGAATCCGTAGCCGGGATGGATCGCCTGCACGTCGGCGACCTCCGCCGCGGCGATGATGCGGTCCATCTTCAGGTAACTTTCCTTGGGGGCGGCGTTGCCGATGCAGATGGCTTCGTCGGCAACCTCGAGGTAAGCGGCGCCCGCGTCGGCTGTCGAGTACACGACCGCGGTCTGAACGCCCAGTTCGCGGCAGGCGCGGATGATCCGCAGGGCAATCTCTCCGCGATTGGCGATGAGGATTTTGGAGAACATGATCAGTAGGCAGAAGGCGGTAGGCAGTAGGCAGCAAGAGCGTCAGACGGCTGTCGGTAGGCAGTAGGCAGTAGGCAGTAGGCAGTGAACAAATCGGCCGGCGGTAATTGTTGGAATAGCTGACGCATTTTTTCTGCCTACTGCCTACTACTAAGACGGCTTCACCAGAAATAGAATCGCCCCGAATTCGACAGGCTGGCCGTCCTGGATCAGGATGCGGACGATGGTGCCGCTGCACTCGGCCTTGATGTTGTTGAATGTTTTCATCGCCTCGATGATGCAGACGTCGGTGTCTTCGTTGACGCGAGACCCGATGGCGACGAAGGGCTTTTCGCCGGGCTTGGGCGCCGCGTAGAAGGTGCCGACCATCGGGCTGGTGATCCGCAGGTAGTCGTCATCGGCCTGGGCCGATGGTTCGGCCGCAGGATTCGCACCAGCGGCCGGCAGCGAAGCAGCGGACGAGACGGGCGCATGTGTCGCGGGCAGGGTCCCGAAGACCGCGCCGCGCTTGAGGATGACGCGACGGTCGCCGTCGCGAACGTCGACGGTGTTCAGGTCGGCCGAGGCCATCAGCTCGACGAGCTTGGCCAGCAGGTTGACGTCCATGGGGCTGGAGGAGGCGAGCGGCGCAGACGGCGCTTGTTCCCGGCGCTTTTTCGGTTTTCGTTTTTCACTCAATGTGGCAGCCCTCGAAGCTCCGGTCGAGGCTGGACAGCACCTCGCACCCGGAGTGGGTGATGAGCACGTCGTCCTCGATACGGACCCCCCCTTCGCCGGGCAGATAGATGCCGGGCTCGACGGTGACGACCATGCCGGGTCGGAGCTCTTCCTCCCCCCCGATCTTTCGCATGGATGGAAGTTCGTGGATATCGCGGCCGATGCCGTGACCGAGCCCGTGGCCGAATTCCTTGCCGAATCCGGCATGGTCGATGACGTCGCGGGCGACCTGATCGGCCTGCCGGGTGGTGACGCCGGGCCGGAGGAATTTGATTGCCGCCTGCTGGGCCTCGAGAACGGTCTTGTAGATCTGTTTCATCCGGCTGCTGACCCGGCCGATCATCAACGTGCGTGTCAGGTCGCTGCAATAACCTTTGTAGAGCGCGCCCCAGTCGATGAGCAGCGGCTGGTCGCGGGCGACGAGGGCTTCGCCGGGGCGGTAGTGCGGCAGCGAGCTGTTGGCGCCCGCCGCGACGATCACCGGAAAGCTACTGTTGCTGGCACCGCGCGAGCGCAGCTCCAGGACGAGCAGCCCGGCCATGTAGTTTTCCGTCTGGCCTTCGGTGATTTCGGAACGAATGGCCTCGAAGGCCTCCTCCGCGACGCCGACCGATTTGCGGATCAGGTCGATCTCATGATCGTCCTTCACCTTGCGGATGGTCGACATCACGTCCTCGAGCGGCACGAGGTCGACTGCCGGTGCCCCTTCGATTTCCTTCACCGCCTTGTCGATGGCATGAACCTGACCGAAGGTGATGAAGTTGGCCTCGAAACCGATGCGGGGTAACTTGAGGCCGGCCAGCAGTTTGGCGACGGCATCCGACATTTTCCCCTCGCGGAGGGTCTGCTTGAGCCATCCGGCTTCCTGCTCGGCCTGCTCCTGATAGCGAAAGTCGGTAACGAGGTAGAAATCTTTTTCGGTGATCAGCCCGACCGAATCCTCGCCCGTGAAGTTGGTGAGGTAGGCCAAGTCGGGAGGATGCGTCAGCAGGAGACCATCGAGCTTCAGCTCCTTGAGGGCATCACGGACGTTGTTTTGCCGGACCTTGAGATAGGCCTTGGCGCGAGAGACGACTGGCTTGGTTTGCATTCGGTCTTCCGTGAATAGGCCGCAGGACCGTGAGGCCGGCCACTCAAGTGGGTCGGAAAGTAATGGACGTGGGCGGGCGCTGTCAACCGCCGGCCATCTCGCAGGCGAATAGGACGTTGCGCGCTATCGAGGGGATTGCTAGGATCGTGTTTCCATGGAGCTTGCGGATATGGCAAACGGGGCCAAAACATCCAAATCGCTGAAGGAATATCGGGCCAAGCGCGATTTTAAGAAATCCCCCGAGCCCAGCGGGACGGCCAAGCCCAAGCGGGTCGCCAAGGGCAAGCCCGGCAAACACTACTTCTGCGTGCAGAAACACCTTGCCAGCCAACTGCATTACGATTTTCGACTCGAACACAACGGTGTGCTGCTTTCCTGGGCGGTGCCCAAGGGACCGTCACTGAACCCCAGCGACAAGCGGCTGGCCATGCGCGTAGAAGACCATCCGCTGGAATACGGCGACTTCGAAGGCGTTATTCCAGAAGGGTACGGGGCCGGGATCGTCATGCTCTGGGACCGCGGCAAGTGGATTCCGGAAGTCGATGACGTCGATGCGGCGCTGAAAAAAGGCGATCTGAAATTCACGCTCGAAGGACTGAAGCTGCGGGGCTCGTGGGTGCTGGTGCGCACCCGCGTCGGGCCAAAAGGTGCCGACGGGCAGTCGCGTTCGTGGCTGCTGATCAAGCATCGCGATCAGTGGGCCGGGGAAGTGGACGTTACGGCGCTGGACAAGAGCGTGAAAAGTTTCGGGGATTTTGCGGACATCCTGGCCGCGGAGAAACCGGATGTGTGGGAGTCGCATCGCCCCGCCGGCGGCGGCGAGGCCGGTGCAATGCTCAGAGAGATCATCGAAAAGGCGGCGAAGCTGAAACTGGCCAGATCAGATGCAAAGAAAGCGAAGTCGACGACGCGAAGCAAACCGGGGGTAACGCGTCATCGCTTTGCCGGCTGAGTGACGCCGTAATTGGCGTGTGTGGCGGCGGAGACGGTCTGGCGGGCCTGTTGCATCGGCCCGCGCAAAGCAGAATCGGGCGCGGGCGCGTCAAGCAGAGAGACGTAATCGCTGGGGGCGAGCGTTGCCGGCCAGGCTCCGGGATGTATATCAGTCGCGGCGTGCGTCGGTCGCAACGGAAAAGTTGCTCCAGCGCTGCGGTCTGCCGCCACGATGGCGGCGGCGCCCGCGAAGGTCAGAAGAGCGACCGCAACGACCTTTGCCTGGGCCGATAGTGCACCGCGCAATGCGATGCGCGTCAGCAGGGCTGCGTGGTGCGAGAGAACAGCCGTGGCGTGGGCGCCCAGGGCGAAGGCGGTGGCCGCCTTGCTGGTCGAAGCCACCAGCGCCGGATGAACCGCGCAAGTGAGATGCCGACTCAGCGTCCCCCCCAGCACGCTGGCCGACAAAAGCCGTTCGCCGTCGCTCAACCGCCGCCGCAACATCTCTTTGGCGCGGTTGAGCCGGGTCACCAGGGTCCCCTCGGGCCAACCCAGGTCGCGGGCGGCCTGACGGTTGCTTTTGCCCTCGAGGTAGCAGGCAACGATGGCGGCGCGGTACTTGGCGGGCAGATGATTAATCTCCTGATCCAGCCGGGCCTCGAGCTCGGGCGCCGGCGGCTCAGATTGGGCTTTGGCGGTGCGCATGAGTATCAATCGGTTGAGCATCGCGTGGCGGCGCGCGTTGATCGCCCGCGCCTTGGCGGCGACGCGATAAGCGACTCCGTATAGCCAGTTGGCCAGGAGCGCCGGATCTTTGATGGAGGCCGCCTTTTTCGCCAGGACCAGGAAAGTGACCTGAAAGGCATCTTCTGCATCTTGCCGGCTGTGCAGCGACCGCCGGCAGACCCCCAGAACCATCGGCCCGTGCCGCCGGACCAGCTCGGCAAACGCGCGTTGACGCCCCGCTTCGGCAAAGAGCCGAAGCAGTTCGGCATCGGTTCGTTCGGTAGCCCTGCTGTCGCGCGGCGGACCGCTCACGGCCAACTCAACCGACCCTGCCGAGTTCTTTAGCGCCACTACGCACCTTTCCGAAACCTACTCCCTTGCTAAGGGCCAGGCGCATTCAAATATTCCGAAAGACGGCCGCAAGCCGCTCAGGGGACCGATCCCGGCGGAGTCGGGCCGCCGGACCAGGCCTCAAGTTGGTAGGCGTCCGTCGTGTCCCTGGTGGCCAACACGTTAGCCGCACTATTTGTGTCTTGAAAGAAAATGGGGTTCGCGTACTGCCAGAACAGGACATGGCCATCGACGAACGAGATCGTGCACCCGGCGTTGGGCCCGTGGGTGTGGAACGTGCCGGGCAACTGAATGAACTTCTGGGCGGGATAGAGTGGCGTCGCAAATGAGCTGTTCAGATGGCCGTTGGTGTATTCTGGGTTGCCCGCAGAATCGACCTCAGGTCCTGCTTCAATGAAAGCAAAAGTTCGTTCCGGCTGAGGGACCTGCCCCAAGTTGAAAAGCGTGGTCGGGCGACCGATCCGCCCGGCCAGAAGCCCGTTGATCACGTAGATCGTATTGGGCACGGAAGAATCGTTCGGGCAGAAGTAGACCTGATTGTCTTTCAAATAGGGCCACAGCGCACCCGTGGTGAGGTCCTGATTGGGGGTGGCGTCGGCGATCCAGCTCCAGAAGAAAACGGGCTTCTGGGCGGGCGGGACGCCGGCCAGCGCATAATTCGTGAGGTTTGTCATCGGCTGCATTTCGGAACTACAGAAATGGCCTTTGTTCTCTCCGGCGTACATCAACCATGCCATCGTCAACTGCCGGAGGTTGGACAGGCACTTGGCGCGCCTGGCTTGCTCGCGGGCCGCGGCGAGCGCCGGAAGCAAAATGGCCACAAGAGCGGCGATGATCCCGATCACGATGAGGAGTTCGACCAGGGTAAACCCGCGGCGAGGAACAGTTGGCGACCGACACGAGTATGCGCGATTCATGTTGCCCTCTCACCGATTACTGCTTGGTGAGAGGGCAGACGTATTCATTTCTCTCGCGGATTTACCGGATTTACCAATCTTTGGGCGGGTGGAAATGGGCGACGAAGATCTGGGTGGTGTTGTCGCGGGCGCGCTTGCTGGTCCACATGAGGTATTTGCCGTCGTTGGAGAAGACGGGAAGGATGTCGGCGCCGGGGGAGAAGGTGACGCGGTTGTTGTGGGAGCCGTCGTCGCGCATGACGTAGAGTTCGTAGTTGTCGTGGCCGTGCCGGCTGGTGGAGTAGATGATGTGCCGGCCGTCGGCATACCAGTAAGGGCCCCAGTTAACGTTGTTGTCGTGGGTGATCTGGCGCTCGGCGGATTTGCCGGTGATGTTGCCGTCGGCGTCGAAGGCCAGGTCGGCGACGAAAATCTGGAGCAGGTCGTTGTGGTGGCGATCGGACCGGTAAACGAGGCGCTTGCCGTCCGGCGAGAAAAACGGTCCGCCGTCGTAGCCGGGGTTGTCGGTGATCTGGACGACGTGGGAGCCGTCGGGGTGCATGACGTAGACGTCGCCGTCGGTAGTGCGGAGCGAGCAGAAGACCAGCCACTTGCCGTCGGGGGAGTAGGCGCCCTCGGCATCGTAGACGTCGTTGTTGGTGATCGGATGGGTTGCGAGGTTGACGAAGCCGCCGGGCTTGACGCTTTGGACCCTCGCCTGCCAGTCATCGCTGCGGAAGATTTCCATTCCATGGGGGAAGGCCCAGCGGTAATTGCGGCCGCTGCGCTGATAGCCTTCGCTGGGCTCGCGGCGATCCTCCTTGCCGGCGGTTGAAGCGAAGATCAGGGACTTGCCGTCGGGGGAAAAATAGCCGCACGTGTTTCGGGAGGGCTCGGGACTGATGTGAATGGGGGCGTCAGCGCCGCTGATCTGGCCGGCCTGGTACTTCAGGTGGGCCAGGTACATCTGGTAATGCTGCTGACCGGGGGGGACGGCTTCAAAAATGATCCACTGCAAATCGGGGGAAAAGTAAGCTTCCCCGGCACGCTCAAAGCCGCGGGTGAGCTGCACGATATCGGAAAGCGTATCGGCTTCGCTGGTGGTTGTGCCGGTGCCCGAGGGCTGCGAGGCGGCAGGAACGTCGGCAGACAACGCGGCGCAGCAGGTGAGTGCCGCGACGCCCAGTGAAAAGAGGATGGCTCGGTAAACTGGCATCTGATTCGTCCGCCACGACGGTGGTCAGGTTTTTCGTTCGCTTAACGGCGACCGAGAAATTACAATCCGCGTGGGGTTGACCAATTCTCGATCGCGCAGGAACGATCATACTAGTCGTCGCAGATCGGGCAACGAGACAGCCGATAATCGTGGAACAGACTTCGCCGGACAGAGGCGGCGCGCAGATTGGGTGTAGCACGGACGCATCATGTCACTGGAGCAAAAGGTGAGAGAACGTCTTCAGCAGGCCTTGGCCGTTGTGGATGAGCACGGGACGATGGGCCCGCGGCTGATCGACGATGCGGTGCGGCTGTTCGCGCGCATCGGGAAGTTCGTGGCGATGAAGCTCGTGACCGAGGGCGTTGACCTGGATGCGCTGGAGCTTGCGTGCTATGCGATCCAGCTACAGGCCCGCCGGACCCGATCGCTTCCCACCGGCCGA
>Ga0210396_10003670_pt1 | contig 15228 bp, 18 predicted proteins | sample IncBWH17OmetaG_FD_155466 | JGI IMG/M metagenome (GOLD analysis project Ga0210396, IMG submission 155466) | Forest soil microbial communities from Barre Woods Harvard Forest LTER site, Petersham, Massachusetts, United States - Inc-BW-H-17-O ... | reverse complement strand
CGAAACGATTGCCAGAGATAACGCGACCGTCGAGGGGTACGAAGTAGATCGCGAATTTCCTCGCGTTGGGCGGCGCATCATGCTCCTGAATGCGCGCAAGGTATTCTACGCGGAGGCGGGACACACGACCACATTGCTTGCCTTCGAGGACATTACGCGCAGGCGCGCCGTTGAGGGGCAAGTGCAGGAACTGCTACGTGAGAAGGATATGTTGCTGCTGGAAATGCAGCACCGGGTCGCCAATAGTCTTCAAATAATCGCAAGCATCCTGCTCATGAAAGCGCGTACCGTTCAGTCGGAGGAAACACGACTGCAATTGGAGGATGCTCATAAGCGCGTTCTTTCGGTTGCCGCAGTACAGCAGCACTTGCAAGTTACCGGTCCCGGCGCCCCAATCGTGATCGGTATCTATTTGACGAAATTATGCGAGACGTTGGCGCAATCGATGATCGGTGGAAGCCGGCCAATTTCGCTAGAAGTCGAAACCGATGCCGAAACGGCCACCGTTATTTCCAATCAGGCAGTGAGCATTGGCTTGATCGTAACCGAACTGGTCATGAACGCCTTGAAACATGCGTTTCCCCGCGAAAAGAAGAACGCGGCTGTCGTCGTTTCCTACAAAGTATCGGATTCCGACTGGAAGTTGACGGTTTCCGACAATGGCGATGGAACGCCGATCCAGAACCATCCACATCAGAGAAAAGGTGGACTTGGCACCAGTCTTGTCAAGGCTCTGGCGAGACAGCTTGATGCTACCGTGGAGATCGAAAGCGATTCCGAGGGTACCGCGACCACGATTACGCACGCAACATTCAAATCAAAACCATTCAAGGCGGCCTGAACCATGCGCGTCACCGACCCAGCCATCACATTTCTTCTCGTTCTGGCAATCGGCATCATCGCCGGGCTCTTATTCGACCGGTTCGCCGGTCGATCCTGGCTTGCCCGTCAATTCTCCGGACCGAAACGCGGAATGATCACCAGCGCGTTGGTTGGTGTTGCCGGCGCTTTCGTTGGCTATCACATAGCCCTACTGCTTACGCTCCGCGGCGGGATCGTAACGTCGGTCATTGCCGCAGTGATCGGAGCTGCTGTCGTGCTATTCGGCTGGCGAATGGCCAAGTGACGGCCGAAGTCACGCCGCGCGCTCTTTCGTGCCATCTTATTTGTGCCCTGGGGCTCGTTATTTCGAACCTTTGATCCCATATCGTTGGCAGGCTGGACCTTGCAGCGATCCAGATCTTCGGCGCGAATCCCAGCGAGGCGCCGCGTTCGACCGCCAAGTTCTCTTTGCCGAGATTCTGTTCTCGGACACTACGGAAGGCGGCGAGACCTTGGATCCAAGTGAACTCGTGCGCGAGCCTTTGCCGCCGGAATTTCACCGGCGGAAACCGAGCCGCGATTAGTCATCGTGGCGATCGATCGTGAAAGGACCGACCAAATGAAAAAGCCTGTTCTCTCAATTGACGAGCCTGAGCCGAAGAAAATCCTACGAGCCGACCGACCTCCCACGGAAGGGTTCGTGACCATTGTCGACGGTCATTTCAAGTCCGAATTTGATACGGCCGATGCAGCCGAAGCATCGGGTCGAAAACTGAAGTCGGCTTATCCAATGCTTCAGATCGAAATCTACGACGCCGACAAGAAGACCCGTACCTTGTTGAGCGAACAAACCTAGCGATCGGTCGTCCGGGGCGACCAGAAACGCTGGCGCATGCCTTGATGCCCTTTATTTCATGTCTTTTCCCATGGCTTAAAGCGGACAATCCGCGCCGTCAAAAGCGTTGCAGACGGGGCGGTGATTTTCGCGAACCATGCCCGTTGGCGACTCCAACGCTCTGATCAATATTGCGCACAATGCCGCAATGAATTTCCGACTGAAATCGGAACCTCTCGAACGTTGGCGACTTGTAGCGCGCCAGGACTGCGGCCTTTCGCCGAAGCATGGGGATCAGGACATCTATATCGGACTATTGGAATCGTCGGAGTCAACCAAAGGAGTCAGGCCATGTCGCTCGGACTAATACTCATCATCATCCTCGTTATCTTTCTGCTTGGCGGCTTCAGTGGCCGCTTCGGCGGTTACGGCTACGGCTTCGGTCACGGTGGGGTCGGTGTCATCGGGATAATCGTGATCATCCTCGTCGTATTGATGCTTCTAGGCCGGATTTGATCCGCCAGCGTCTGCCGCGCCGAGCATGCCCAGAATCAAGCCGACTACCCGCCCGATGAGAACGCAGCCGTATCGCGATTGACGATTCCGATGCCAGCCTAAACGGATTTGGTCGATTCAAATATAAGTTGTATTTCTGGAACTATTTATTTCTTTGGTTGTTGTTGACCGACTCGCCGAGCCCGGCGGATCGGTTGTTGCATCAGTAGGCAACCTCCGGCGTTCACCTTAATAGGAGCAAGCAATGATCAGATACGCAGTAGCGGTGGTCGCCGTGGTGGGTATTTTTAGCGCAATTCCTGCTGGAGCGGAGGAGGTCGGAATCGGTGTAGGTCCTCGTGGCGTAACGGTGGGTGATGGTCATGGTGATCGCGATCGTGACCGTGAACACCTTCGAGATCGGGATCGCCGAGGTACCGATGAGACAATTGTGATTCGGAAGGACCGTGATCACGACCGAGATAGAGACCACGACCGTCGTCCGGTTGTTATTGACCGCGACTAATCAATGATTGCGAATCTGAGCGGCCTCCCTTCGTGGAGGCCGCCTGCGGCGGTTCTCGGCGTCGGTTATCTCTCCCAGAAAACTCAAGTGAATTCGTCGGGCCACAGGAGGAGGAGATGATGCGTGTCTTGATCCTCGCATTGTCAATGCTGGGAATTCTCGTTCTCGTCAGTGCGGATGCTGCCAACGCCGGTCTGAGCACGATTAGCCGCGACCAGTCTGAAGCCGCCGAGCCGGCGATTTTTACCGACGAAGCAACCCAGCAAACCGAAGACCAAATCGGCCTCGACAAGGGAAAGCGTCGCAACGTGCAGCGCGGACTGACTGGTCTTGGCTTCGACACCAAGGTCAATGGAAAATTCGACGAGTCGACCCGTGCCGTCATCACGCGCTGGCAGGGGGCACGCGATTATCCCAAGACCGGCTTCTTCAACACACTGCAGTATAACGCGCTACAGACCGAAATCGTCTCAGCGGCGCACGCCGGCTCCACCGGTAACGACAAAGCCGATGGCGACCATCCGGCGCGTCGTCGCGGTAGAAGTGACGGTCCAGGCGGTCTGATCGGCGGCATGATGGGCGGCCTGTTCGGACGCAGGTGAATATTTGCAGTCACCTTGGCATTGCCTTTCCCACAGGGCATCCCCACATGGTGAGTATGGTCAAATGGCAAAAGTCCGCATTCGCGCGAGAACCGCGGAAGACGAAGGCTGAACTGCGCGAGATGCTGACTGAGGCTGTCCGCAATACTCAAGCGAGCGCGAAACACGTATCCAAGGCCGAAGATATCCCGGCTGCAGATACATTCGTCGATTAGACCCGCCTGGTCCTGGATAGCAGCCCAGCTTTTCTGGACCCATTTCACCCCGGGTACGACCAACTTCATTCGCGACCCGTACGAAGGTCGGCAAGGAATAGTGCATGCGCAGACTTCCCAAGCCTACCGAACAAGAACTCGATGAGGGACCCCAAGCGGTGTCCTTTCAGATCGCGAACGGAAACACGCGGCAGGGCTGTATTCTGCAAACCAGATTCCCGACAAAGTTTGAGGCGCAGAGGTACCTTCTCTCAAACTGGCCGACCATCGAAAAGATGGCGCGCGACGCTATTGCGAGGGGAAGCTTTGAAAGCGGCCAGATCAAACTTTTGATGATCTAAAACGGCTCGGGCGAAGTCTCAACTTTTCGCACGAGCCTCCGATTTATCGTCGGCGTCCGCTGGATTTCTCCGGGCGGCCCCGCAACGGCGAATCTCTGTGAGAGATGCTTGGCCTGCCTTGATATCAAGCCCTGCTGCGTCGAACCCACGCCGCGCGCTCCGTCAACGTGGTTTAAGGATCACTAACGCGATCGCTCAATTGCGGTTGAGCCCACGATCCCACCCTTAAAATCTTTGGCGTATGAATGGCCGAGATGGGATCAAACGGCGGGGGCCGAAAATGACAATCGAAATTATTGTATTTCCCGGATTGGTGTTCCTCGCGGTCACGCTGGCCGCGAAGCTGATCGAATGCAGCGGTGACGTTTTGTATGGGCCGTATATTCAGGGCAGGATGCATCCTTTCGCCGAACTGCGCGCGCAGCTCGCCGAAGCGATTGCCTCGATCGGCCTGCGCCAGAGCTTCGGACGTCTCGCCTTCAAGTTCGCGACCGTCAGCTATTTTGCTTCCGCGATCATCGGCTAGAGAGCCGCCCATGGACCTCGACCATCGGTGTCAGGAACGACCGGGGCTAAAAGTGGTTTGCGAGGAGTGCGGCAACCTGTCGATCAGGGCGATCGACCCGGCCGCTACCACCGACCATGCCAAGGTCTATTGCGGCCGCTGCAACGCGGTGCGCGGAACCGTGGCCGACCTGCGGGAAATGGCGCGCCGAAGCACCGACGTCTTCGAATTCTAGATTCTTGCTAAAGGCTAAGAAGGCGGAAGTTGATGTTGGCGAGGCCGTCGCCGACAATTTTCACCGGCCGCGGCCGGAAGCGCAGATGCTCCGACCTCAATTGCAGACAATCCCGCAATTCGAGCTCGCTTTGCCTGATCCGGTTTCGGATCTCGCGGCGGTCGAACATCGTAAGCGATGAGCTGGCAAGCTCGCGCCAGGCGTCTCGCTGCCGCGCCTTCAGTGTGTCGATGTCGAGGCTCAAAGCGTCAGGTTCGGTCATTTCAGCGCACCCGTCTTGAGAAGAGGCCGCTTCGGTCTCTATCGCTGATTCCTTAAGAATGGTTAACGAAGCCCTTCCGTCCCCCCTCGCGTCGGTCCGCCGGCCTTGTCCGGGTTCACCTTTCTTCAAGGCCGGATGCGGTAGGCATAGTGGATGTCATCGACATCACTACCTGGCGCGTCATCGCGCGACACGGTTCCTCAGCCGCTCATGAAGGCCTGCCTGCTGCTGGCCGTCTTCAATGCGGCGATGATCCCGTCGATGTATTTCGCCCATGCATGGCTGTTCGACGCGCAGGGGCATCTCATCCACACCGACTTCGTCAACGTCTGGGCGGCCGGCAAGCTCGCCCTCGACGGACACCCTGCGCAGGCATGGGACTGGGGCATCCACAAGCAGGTCCAGGTCGCGATGCTCGGGCAGGACTATATCGGGGATTACGCCTGGCATTATCCGCCGCCATTCCTGTTCGTCGCGATGTTGCTGGCGCATTTTTCCTATGCCGCCGGCCTGGTCGGCTGGGCCGCGGCGAGCTTCCTGCCTTACATGGCGATGATGCGCGCCGTAGTCGGACAACGGTTCGGGCTGCTGGTGGGCGCGGCCTTTCCGGTGGTGCTCGCCAACACGATGGCCGGGCAGAACGGCTTCCTCACCGCGGCATTGCTTGGCGGCACGCTGGTTCTGCTGCCGGCGCGGCCGATCCTGGCGGGCGTTTGCCTCGGGCTTCTGTCCTACAAGCCGCAATACGGCCTGTTGTTTCCGCTTGTCTTGATCGCGGCGTCGCAATGGCGGGCGTTCGCTTCCGCCGCGGCGACGACCGGCTTGCTGGCGCTGGTGTCGTGGATCGCCTTCGGCACCGAGAGCTGGCAGGCGTTTTTCCATTGGATGCCGATGTTCTCGCAGGCCTTCTTCACCGAAGGCCGCGCCACCTTCTTCAAGCTGCAAAGCGTATTCGGCCTGGTGCGCACCTTTGGCGGCAGCGAGCAACTGGCCTGGACCTTCCAGTGGATGATGTCCGGCACCGTTCTCGTCGGCATCGTCGTGCTTTGGCGCAGCCGCGCCGATTATGCGCTCAAGGCAGCGGCTCTTGCCACGGGAACGCTGCTGCTGACCCCCTATCTGTTTCTCTACGACATGATGGTGCTGGCGATCCCGGTCGGGCTGTTGCTGCGGACCGGCCTTGCCGAGGGTTTCCGGCGCGGCGAACTCGCAAGCCTGGCCTGCGCCATGGCGCTACTGATCGCGTTTCCATTCCTTGAAATGCCGCTCGGCCTTGGCAGCTCGCTGATCGTCGCTTTCCTGATTGCGCGACGCGTTCTCAATCCATCCGTCGAGGAGCGGGTTGTGTCGAACGAAATCGTGGCCCACGGCTAGACCACGCCGACGCCTTCTTTGACCCATCTTTCGCCTTTTGCTATTGGCTTGAAGCTCAGCCATAGCGAGAGCCCGCCCATGCTCGACCGCCGCACCTTCACCGCGCTTGTTGCCGCCACCGTCGCCGCCCCCAGGACAACCTTTGCCCAGAGTTCCACGATGAGAAACGTGTTCTATTCCGCCGTCGGGCCGGAATTGACCCTCTACAACGTCGACGTCGACAATGCCGCGCTCATCAAGCGAGGGACGGTTACGTTACCGGCCAATGTCCAATACGCCTGGCCGCACCCGTCGAAGCGTTATCTCTACGTCGTCTCCAGCAATGGCGGCCCCGGCGGGATGGGCGGCGCCGGCGACACCCACACCGCGAACACCTTCAAGGTCGATCCCGCGAGCGGCGCGCTGACGCCGCATGGCGAAACCGCGAAGCTGGCCTCGCGACCGATCCACACCAGCGTCGACATGTCGGGCCAATATCTGCTCACCGCCTACAGTGACCCTTCCGGCCTGACCGTGCATCGCATCAACGCCGACGGCACGCTGGGTGAACGCATCAACCAGCCGGACAAGCTTGACACCGGAATCTTCGCACATCAAATCCGTGTCACGCCCGACAACAACCACGTCATCCTGGTGACGCGCGGCAACAACGCGCCGACCGACAACCCCATCGACCCCGGCTCGATCAAGATATTCACCTTCAGGGATGGCGGGCTCAAGAATCTGGCGGCGATCCAGCCCGGCGACGGCATGCATTTCGGGCCAAGGCATCTCGACTTTCATCCGACGCAGCCGTGGGTTTACGTCTCGATCGAAAGCCAGAACAAGCTCTCGGTCTACAAGCGCGATGCCGCGACCGGCCTTTCGCCCGATCCGATCTTCGTCAAGGACACCCTCAGCGACCCCGCCTCGAAGCAGCGGCAGGCGGCGGGTCCGATCCATGTCAGCCCGGACGGGCGCTTTGTCTATCTCACCAATCGCGCCTGGTGGCAGACCGATTTCGAGGGCAAGAAGGTGTTCGCGGGCGGCGAGAACTCGCTCGCCGTCTTCGCCATCGATCAGGCCACCGGCGAGCCCACGCTGATCCAGAATGCCGACGCGCATGCGAATTATCTGCGCACGTTCGGAATCGATCCGAGCGGGAAGATCCTCATCGCCGCGTCGGTATGGCCGATGCCCATGCGCGAAGGCAAGGACATCACGACGCTTCCCGCGGCCATCGTCCTCTACCGCGTCGGTGGCGACGGCAAGCTCGCCTTCGCGCGCAAATACGACATCGACGCGAGCACCTCGAAGCAGCAATTCTGGGCCGGGATGGTCACGCTGGCGTAAGGAGCGCGAGGAGGCATGTCTGACCACCGCAAGATGGATTTGAACCAGATGACGAGGCGGTCGCTGTTGGGAACGGCGGCCGCCATGGCCACTACACCGGCGCTGGCCGCGGGATGTCCGATCGGACCGCCGCCGCACGAAAAGGGTCCCAAGGTCTGGATGGAGATGGACCAGATCGAACTCGACGCGGCCTATGACCAGTCCGCCTATGCGCCCCTGATTGGCCAGATCATCAAGCGCCTGGCTTCAAGCAGCGAGACGACCCGCGCGCGCCTGGGCGAGCCGAAGCGGTTGGCTTACGGGCCCACGGCGATCGAAGGCCTCGACCTTTATCCGGCAAAGACGTCCAACGCCCCCATTTTCGTCAACATCCATGGCGGCAGGTGGCTTCGCGGCAGTGCGAAGGAAAATGGCTATGCCGCCGATCTCTTTGTCAATGCGGGTGTGAACTACATCGCGCTCGACTTCATTCAATCCGACGGCGCGGGTGGCGATATCAGGCCGATGGCCGAGCAAGTGCGCCGCGGCATCGCCTGGGTCTACAGGAATGCGGCGAGTTTCGGCGGCGACAACAGGCGGTTCTTTGTCGGGGGTCACTCGTCGGGCGGTCACCTCTGCGGCGTCGCGCTGGTGACCGACTGGCAGAAGGATTTTGGGTTGCCGGGCGACATGATCACGGGCGGCCTGTTGATGAGCGGAATGTACGACCTCAAGCCGGCGCGGCTTTCCGCCACCCGCAGCGCCTACATCAAATTCGACGACGACATGGAGCAGTCGTTGAGTTCGATCCGGCACATCGACATGCTGCGCACGCCGATCATCGTCACCTATGGCACCGACGAGACGCCCGAGTTCCAGCGTCAGTCCCGCGATTTCGCCGCCGCGGTGAAGGCCGCCGGCAAACCGGTCGAACTCGTCGAGGCGCCTGACTTCAACCATTTCGAGATGGCCGAAAGCCTCGGCAATCCCTACGGCCCCAACGGGCTTGCGGCACTCAAATTGATGAAGCTTGCCTGACAAAGTGCGCCAAGACGGTATGGCGGTGTGCACGGTGGGCTTGAAGGAAGTTCCAGCCGAGGTTTGATCCGGCTGGCCGAGGAGCTATCGTGGCCTTTCAAACGGCACGCAGGATCTCCCATGAAAGCCATATGGTACTACATCGAAAACGATGAGACGGTAGGTCCAACGACGTTGGAGGACCTGGCCGGACGGATCAGGCGCGCCGGCCGGTCGCGTCTGGTTTGGACCGAAGGCATGGCGGAATGGACGGAAGCGGATGCCGTGCCCGCTTTGTCGCAGCTTCTTCGGACGGCTTCCCGTCCCTCGGCTACGAAGATCGAACCATCGATCGTCCAGAACCGCACTCCCACGAGAGCCAGGCTCGTGCACCGTCTGCGGCGCGAGCTGTCCGAATATCTTGTGATCTCGACCTACTTGTTCGTCTGCTTTGGCGCCCTGCTTTTCTATAAGGCGGCCATCCTTGGGGGTGACGGAGCCGAGTTCGCGCCCTTTGGCATCGCCGCTGCGAAAGCGCTTGTGCTTGGAAAGTTCGTTCTGGTGATGCACGCGCTCAAGGTTGGCGAACAGCCGGGCGGCGCCCGCGTCTTGCTCGCCGACATCCTCAAAAAATCGGTGACCTTCCTGATATTTCTAAGCGCGCTGACGGTGGTCGAGGAAATTATTATCGGCTTCCTTCACGGACGGACCGTCCAGGAAGCCCTCGGCGAGATTGCCGGAGGCACGCTGCGACAGGCGCTTGCCACCAGCATTCTGATGCTGCTGATCCTCATTCCCTATTTCGCGTTCCGTGTCATTTCTATTCGCCTCGGTGAAGGCGTGCTTTGGAAGCTCCTCACCGAACGGACCTCACCCGCCTCGGCTTAAGCCTTGGGAATGCCGAGAGCCGTTTTCGCAGCAGCGGCCCTTGGCCGCAGAAAAATCTCGCGCACGAGATTTTGTGCCGGCGCCTCGAAATAGCGATAGACGAGATATGAGGCCAGCAGCGTCACCGCGAGATAGACGCCGAAAAACCAGAGGTCGTAGAGTGGAATTTTCGTCTCAAGCATCGTAAAGCCGATCACGACCATAAGCTGGATCGGGAAATGCAGGAGATAGCTTGAATAGGTCATGTTTCCGGCCGCCTCGATCGCCCTCTGAACGGCGGCGGGCACGGTGATCTCGCGCGAGAGGCAAAACAGCCAGACCGGCGTGCAGGTCAGGAACAGCGGAAAATCGATCTGGTCGAGCCGATCGCGCATCAAGCTCACGACAAGCGGCGGAGCGATCAAAGCAACAAGCCATACGGCGGCTTCGATTCCCGATTTGAACCTCGACGAGGCGACCGCCCGCCGGGCGATTGCCGCCAGTCCGCCGATATAGAAGAGCGCAAGGCAGTTCGTGACCTGCCCGCTTGTGTGCACGAAGGCAGCGCCAACACAGGCTGCGACAACGGCCACGTTCAACAGCCACGATCGGGTCGCCAGAAGCATCAGGAAGAACAGGAAATAGACCAACACCTCAACCGAGATCGACCAGATCGGCCCGTCGAAACTGTAGCCGTGCACAAAGCCCCAATCGCTCGCCATGAAGAGCTGCGCCAGGAAATGCGGCAGGTCGTTGTCCAGATAGACAAAGAAACTCCCCATCAGTGCGGAATAGACCGGTTGCAACAGCGCGACCAGAAGCAGCGTGACGAAATGCAGCGGATAGAGCCGCGAGAAACGCAGTACAAGGAATTTCCACCCACCGACGGATCGCTCCGCAATCGGGTCACGGTACTTCCAGAAGAAGATGAAGCCAGAGATGCACCAGAAGACCCAGACGCCGAACGCCCCGGAATCATGAAACGCCTGCAAGAGGCCGTAAAGCGGCAGGCGCTCCGGCACGAGACCGACGGGCTTGTCGCCAACAAAGGCAAAGTGGCGATAGTGAAAGACCAGAATCGCGAACGCGGTCAGGAAGCGCAGCGCTTCCAAGCCTAAGAGCTTGTTCGCCGCCTCTGGCGGCACCTTCAACGCGGGCCGCATATCGCCGTTACCTCCTTGAGGATGGCATCGTCCCAGGCCGAATATCCGACGGCGTTCAGGTGGACGCCGTCGATCGTGTGGGGTTTCGGCATCGCCGAGAGTGCAATGAAGGTGGCGCCGCCTTTCGCGGCCAAGGCAGGGAGAGCGGCATTGAAGCCGTCGATCCTGCGCATCGCCTCGGCCTGTATCTCGGCCGTCACGCGGCCCTGAACGTCGATCCCCGGAATTGCCAGCACGGAGAGACGATCGGTCACCTTGGCGAGCTGGGCGAGCAACGCGGCGTAGTCCGTCTCGAAGGCCTGGGCGCTCCGCGCCATCAAGGCGTCATTGGTTCCAAGCGAGACGACAATGGAAGCCGCGCGCTTGCCATCAAGCGCTTCGATCAGCCATGTCCCGAGATCGCTCGCCGTCGAAGCACCGTTCAATCCGGCATTGACGATTGGGTGGCCACAGAGGGTCCGGGGCAACGTGGAGGCTTCGGTGATGCTGTCGCCGACCAGGATGATGGGGTCATCGACCCGGCTTAATGTGTAATACAGCACGAGCTGGCGGGCTTGCCGGTGTGAATCGGCGATCGCTTCCTTTCTGAAAAACGAGAAGCCGGCGGCAAGCGTTGCTATCAAGAGGACAGCGAGTCCGATACGCGTCCTGTTCATGTCCGCACCGAGATGAAGTCTTTGCCGTCCAAGAATTGGCGCCGGAGCGCTTTGGCCTAAGCGCCTGGCGCACCACGGCACCACCCCGCCAACCGGCCGAAAATATCAAGGGAGTCTTAAGATATCATTCGCGCAACGGGCAAAATCCTAACGCAATCAGGCCTGCGTCTGCCTGGCGCGCGGGACCTTGACAGCCAATGGCGGCTGGCATTCACAATGCCTCAACCACACAAGGCGAGAAAACGAGAGGGAGCGCCATGGCGCGAACGCTGATCGACATTTCCGTGCCGCTGCAAAACGACGTGCCGGCCGACCCGCCCGGCATCAATCCGGTCATTCAGTATTTCGATCACCAGCAGAGCCTGCCGCGTATGTTGGGATTCTTCGAGGGCCTCAAGGCCGAAGATCTGCCCGACGGCCAGGCCTGGGCGATGGAGACGGTGGCGCTATCGACCCATAACGGCACCCATCTCGATGCGCCCTACCACTACCACCCGACCATGAATCGCGGCGAGCGGGCCTGGACCATCGACGAGGTGCCGCTCGAATGGTGCCTGCAGCCGGGCGTCAAACTCGACTTCCGCCACTTCCCCGACGGCTACGTCGCCACCCCCAAAGATGTCGAGACCGAACTCAAGCGCATTGGGCATACGCTTTCGCCGCTGGAAATCGTCGTGGTCAACACCAGTGCCGGCGCCAAATATGGCCGGCCGGATTTCGTCAATTCCGGCTGCGGCATGGGCTACGAGGCAACGATGTATCTGCTCGAGCGTGGCGTGCGGCTGACTGGCATCGACGGCTGGAGCTGGGACGCGCCGTTCGTCTATACCGCCCGGAAGTATGCGGAGACCGGGGATGCGAGCCTGATCTGGGAAGGCCACAAGGCCGGGCGCCATATCGGCTATTGCCACATCGAAAAGCTGCACAATCTGGAACTCTTGCCGCCGACCGGGTTCACCGTGTCGTGCTTTCCGGTCAAGATCGAGCGTGCCTCGGCAGGCTGGACGCGAGCGGTTGCGATCATAGACGCGTCGTAAAAGCCCGTTTAAACTGCGACCGACAACCGCCGACGCCGGAGAAACCGGCGCGGATCAGCGGCAGCACGGCCGCCGTCAACAGGGAGAGAAATATGGATTATGTTTTGCGGATTAACCGCTCCGTCGGGCTATTGTCCACCGTCACCGCCACCTTGCTGGCCTTGGCATTGCCAGCGCCCGCGCAAGAGAGTTTCAAACTCGGCATTGTGACATTCCTGTCCGGGCCAGCCGCGGACAGCTTTGGCATTCCGGCGCGCAACGGCGCCCAATTCGTCATCGATCAGTTGAACAAGGGCTCCGTCCCTTCACCTTACGAGAAGGTCGGGTTCGGCGGCATGAAGATCGAGCCGGTCATCATCGATGAGAATGGCGGCGCGACCAAGCAGGTGCAGGAGCTGCGCAATCTTTATCAACGCGACAATGTCGATGTCGTGCTCGGCTATATCGGCTCGGGCGATTGCCTTGCGGTTTCCCCGATCGCGGAAGAGCTGAAGAAGATGCTGGTGCTGATGGATTGCGGCACTCCTCGCATCTTCGAGGAGGCAAAATACAATTATGTGTTCCGTACGGCGGCCCACGCCACCATGGATAATGTCGGCCTCATCCGTTACATGAAATCCAAGAACATCAAGATGGACACGCTCTCGGCCATCAACCAGGATTACGCCTGGGGTCAGGACAGCCGTGCCGACTTCGTCGCCGCCGCCAAACAGCTTTATCCCGACGCCAAACTTGAGACCGACCTGCTGCCGAAATTCGGCGCCGGCCAGTATGGCACCGAGATCTCGGCGCTGGTTGGTGCCGGCTCCGATGTGGTTTATTCGAGCCTGTGGGGCGGCGATCTGCAGGCCTTTGTGCTGCAGGCCGCGCCCCGAGGCCTGCAGAAGCGCAGCCAATTGGTGTTCAGTGCCGCCGATCACGTGCTGCCGCCGCTCGGCGACAAGATGCCGGACGGCACCATCATCGGCGCGCGCGGCGCCTACGGCCTGATGTCGCAGAAATCGCCGCTGAACGATTGGCTGTTCAAGGGCTACGAAGCCGCCAATGGCATCTATCCGGTTCAAGCCGCCTATCGCGTCGCGCAGTCGATCCTTGGGCTGAAGGCGGCGGTCGAGAAGGCGATGGCCAGCAACGGCGGCAAGAAGCCGTCGACGGACGAGCTGATCGCGGCGATGACCGGTCTTGAATGGCAATCGCCCGGTGGCCTTATTCAAATGAGGCTTGCCGACGGCCATCAGGCCATCCAACCGATCGCCTTCGGCCGCACCAAATATGATCCGGCGAAGAGCCGGGTCGATGTGGTCGATATCCAGTACTTCCCTGCCGAGTGCGTCAATCCGCCTCCTGGCGTGAAGTCGATCGACTGGATCAAGGGCGGTATGGCCGGCGCCAAATGCAACTGAGACAGGTGCAACTGAGACAGGTGCAAATGGAAAATACAGATGCTATCGAACCTTGCCCTCAGCTAGGCTTGGCTGAACGTGGAATGCAGCGGCGCGCATGAAACGCTCGCGCCGCTGTGCCATGGCTGTTTGGCGGCGTCCGATCGCGATCGCCGCATTTTCGATGCCTGCGTCGAACTGCGTCCCGCTCGTAATGTCCCCTACGAAGCCAACGCCATGAATTTGTTTCTGACGATCCTACTCGACGGACTGATCCAGGCCTCCTGGCTTTTCGTCGTGGCCCTGGGGCTGACCCTTGTGTTCGGCGTGCTGAAAATTCTCAACATCGCCCATGGCAGCTTCTACGCGCTCGGCGCCTACGTTGCAGCATCGGCGGTAACGCTGGCCGCAGCCCACAGCCTTCCGCCGAGCATTGGCTTTGCCGCGATGCTGCTCTCGGTCGCGTTGATCGTATCGGCGGTTGGGGTCTTGCTCGAGCGCGGCCTATTGAAAATGTTCTATGGCCGCGATGAAGTGGTGTTGCTGCTGGTGACCTATGCGGTGTTTCTCATTCTCGAGGACGTCACCAAGCTGATCTGGGGCGTGAACCCGATCTATGCGACGCAGCCTTACGAATTGTTCGGTAACGTTGAATTCGCCGGTCTTTACTATGTCGGCTACGATCTGGTGTTGATACCGATCGCTGCCGCGATCGGCTTTGCGGTGTGGTTCGGCCTCAATCGCACCACGACGGGAAAGATCGTGCTGGCGGTCATCCACAATGAGGAAATTAGCGTCAGCATGGGGGTCAGGGTGAACCGGGTCTATGCCGCCGCCTTCGGCTTCGGCGTGCTGCTTGCGGCACTCGGCGGTGCGCTCACCGCGCCCAAAATCTCGATGCAGCCGGGCCTCAGCTCGGACGTCATTATCTTGAGTTTCGCCATCGTCGTGATCGGCGGATTGGGCAGCGTCGAGGGTGCTGCGGTCGGGGCGATCCTGGTCGGGCTCGCGCGCGCGGCCTCCGTGCACCTGATGCCGCAGGCCGAGCTGTTTGTGATCTATCTGATCATGGCGGCGGTCTTGATGTTTCGCCCCGAGGGCCTGTTCAAGCGCGAAACCGCGAGACGGATCTGATGAAACCGGGCCTTCACCCTCTTGTCATGCTCGCATTGGTGGCAGCCGTGACGCTGTTTGGCCGCGTGCTTCCAACGTGGACGCTGTCGCTTGCGACCATCGCCGCCGCCAATGCCCTGATCGCACTCGGCATCGTGGTGTTGGCGCGCACCGGCAATGTCTCGTTCGGCCAGGGCCTGTTCTTCGCGGGCGGCGGCTATGGCGTCGCCCTGGTTGCCAACGCCTGGGGTATCACCGATGCGGTGGCGCAGGTGATCATCGGGGCTGTCTGCGGCGGTCTGCTCGGCCTTGTCATCGGTCCCCTGATTGCCCGCTATAGCGGCATCTTCTTCGGCATGCTGACGCTCGCGTTGTCGATGGTGCTGTACGGTGCACTGGTCAAATCGAGCGCGCTCGGCGGTTCCGACGGTTTCAATGTCGGGCGGCCAAGCCTGTTCGGTATGATTTTC
>Ga0210396_10003669_pt1 | contig 15230 bp, 13 predicted proteins | sample IncBWH17OmetaG_FD_155466 | JGI IMG/M metagenome (GOLD analysis project Ga0210396, IMG submission 155466) | Forest soil microbial communities from Barre Woods Harvard Forest LTER site, Petersham, Massachusetts, United States - Inc-BW-H-17-O ... | reverse complement strand
CAAGATGCCTGCCATTGCCGAGGGATTTACCTTGATCGGCAAATAGTGCAATACCCCACCGCCAAACGGCATGGCGCAAGCGTCGGCACGAGCGATGGTCGAGGGTGACAGTGACTGAACGCCCCGAAACCGGATCGCCGACAGTGCCGGTCCCGATCCAAAATCTTCTTGCATCGGTGCGAGCCCAGGAGCCCCGCACGCTGACTGCGATTTTCGCGTTCGCCGTAGCAGTCCTGTTCGCGATCAACGTGCTGCATGCCTATCAGCTCGGCTTCCAATCGAAGATGTACGACTCGCCGATCTATCGCTGGCGCGAAAGCCTGGTGATCGCGTTGTCGCGCATGCAGCCGCAGCCGCTGCACGGCTATGTCGGCTACGGGTCGATTCTGTCCTACTTTACGCAGCACGGGCTCGCACTCATGGGCGGCGAGGCCTATCCGCTGCCGACGCAAGCGCAACGCGCGGCGCTGGTCGCCGACGGCGCGCGCATGAACCGGTTGATGAAAGAAGCCAGCGAGGTCGCCATTGATCCGAAGCTGGCGCCCGTCATCTTGCAGGGAAACGAGCTCGGGCTGGTCGATTACACATACTGGGCGTTCAAGCTTTACGGCATCAGCATCAATGCGCTCGTCCTGTTCTATTTCACCTTGCTGTTCGTCTCGGTCGCATTGTTCTTGGTCACGTTCCGCCGATCCCGATTCTGCCTGCTGCTCCTGATGCTGTATTTGGCGGCGCATTACTTCGCGCTCGATTACGCGCAAACCCGTGCCATTATCGCCATCCAGAACAGCCGGTTTTTCCCGGTCCTGGCATTGCTGCCGGCGCTGTATCTGCTGCTTCTCGTCGTGACGCGGGCACGCCCAACGCTCGCCTTGGCGGCAATGGCCGCCGTTCAGACCTTCATCCTGATGTTCATGGTGTTTTGCCGGACCCAGACTTATTGGGAAATTCTTGCGATCGTTCTGGCGGCCATCGTCGTCACTGGATTGCGGCCGCTGCGGCAAGCCTTGTTCCGCGCCAGCCGGTGGCCGTCGGCCATCGGCAAATCGGTTTATGAAACGTGGCCGGCGGCGCTTGCGGCGGCTGGAATCATCATGTTGCTCGGCTATAGCGGACTTGCGCCGGACAAGGCTTTTTATTCGGCGGAGTCAAAAGCGCATTTGTTTTGGCACGATTTCTTCGCCGGCACCGTCGGCTCCGATCCGAGGCTATATGCCATATATGGTTATAATTTACCGCCGTTCTCCGACGATCTGAGTTATGTCGCCGCCACGCATGATCTGCGCGGACGTAACGACGGGGCCTCACCCATTGCCACGGTTGTCGACGGTGTCCTCGATATCGATATCTGGAAGAGCAACGGCGCTTATGATGCGGAGATGCACCGGCTTTATTTCCGCGTCGTGCGCGAGCATCCGTGGCTGGTTCTGCGGTCGTTCCTGATCGGAAAGCCGCAGGCCCAAATCCGTTTTTTCCTCATTACGCCCGAACTGTGGAACCGGCATAATTACGTCATTCCGTTCCTTTTGGCTCTCGCTGCGACCGTTCTTGCGCTTGCGTTCGGCGCTTCGCTGCCGACGACACGGACGGCGCTCACGGGCGTGGCGGTGGCGGCGGTCGTGTTCGCCGCTTCGACGCTCACCAGCTTCTTCTATCCGACCGCCCTGATCGCCGAAGTGCTGGTGACCTGGCTGATCTTGGTCATGCTCTGCGCCGTCTATCTGCCGCTGGCTTTGCTGTTTTATGTCCTGCGCCGGTCTAGGCCGGCGGCCGCGATTTCATAAGCCCGCGGTCCGACGAAACGCGTTAGCCGTGCGGGTTCGCCTCGACACCGCCCAAAATCATGCCGAGGTTGCCGTCGCCTTTGAATGTCAACACGTTGCCGTTGGCCGGCCGCAGTGTGACATCAAGGTGGCCGTCGGACGTCATCACGTTGAGCCAAATTTTCTCCCAGCCATCGGGGCCCTGATCGATGCCGCCGTCTTTGACCGGGGTGTCTCCATCAAGAACCGTATGCTTGGAAAGACTGAAAATGGCGGCGAGGTGGTGGATGGGTTGTCCAGGGGCTTGGTTGCCGACTTCGAGCTGGATGTTGCCGCCCTCGGGTTTCACCCAGGCAGTGACCCGGTAAACCTGATTCTTATTGAGCCCGCTGAACTGCCCGGCCAAGGTGTGGAAACCATCCTGCGGCGTTGCAACGATCCGCAAGACCGGCTGGCCCGCCACCACTGGCGCTCCAGTCTCCGGCCGGATCAGCAAATGCGCGTTCGCGGCCCATTGGAAGCCTTGCGATTGAACTTTAGGCAACGCGTCCGTTGCCATGTCTTGTGCGACTGTGGGCGGCGCCGGTGACGCGGGCGATGCCGGCGCAATGGCCGGTGCAGGCCGAGCGGATGGGATCGACGCGGTGAAGAGCAGGTCGGAGTCGGAATCGTTGAACCACTTGTTCAAAGCAAACAAGGTGGCTGAAAATGACAGCGCAACGACAACGATTCCGACGATGCCGTAGGCCAGCCTTGATAGCATGATAGCCCCATGCCTCGATGTGACTACGCTACCCCGGTTCGCTGTTTCTATGTTAAGTATGATTAATACAAAGTTAAGACAGACTTTGCCCGATAAATCGCTTCGGAGCGCATGCGTGACGGCAACTTTTCTGCTGCAAACCGCTTCGTCTGTCGGGACAAAATCGGCATTGATTCGCATTAGCCCGTTCGCACCGGCAGATCAAGGCGATCCAGGGTATGCCGGCAATGTCTCCAGGGCCGCGGCGTAAGGTAGGGGCGCGCGATGCAGTCCTGGCTGGATTTCTGGAATGCGCCGAACGCGATCTATGTGAGCCGGCGCCACCAAAATGTGCACTATGCCAAGGTTTTGAGCGGCATCGGCCGGTTCATGCCGGCCGGCGGCGCGGCGGTCGTTCTGGACTGGGGCTGCGGCGATGCCCTGGCCGCCGTCGACCTGGCGCAAACCTGCCGGACGCTGTTGCTCTATGACCGCGCCGACAGTACGCGCCGCCGGCTGCTTTCGAATTATGCCGATAGTCCGAAGATCCGCGTCCTCGACGACGCTGAACTCGGTGCCGTTCCTGCGGCTTCGGTCGACCTGATCGTCGTCAACTCTGTCGTGCAATATCTCGACCGGGGCCAATTTGCCGACGCGCTGCAGCTCTTTCATCGGCTGTTGAAGAGCGACGGCAAGCTCTTGCTCGGCGACATCATCGCGCCGGATACGCCGCTGCTCGGTCACGTCATCACGCTCCTGCGTTTTGCCTGGCAGAACGGCTTCTTTGTCGCGGCCATCATCGGACTCGCGCGGAATTTCATTTCTCCTTATCGCAAGCTTCGCCGCGATGCCGGCTACGCTTGTTACACGGCGGACGAAATGCTACGCGGGCTGAATGAAAACGGCTTCGTCGCCGCGCGGTTGCCGTCCAACATCGCCGTGAGCCAGCTTCGCAGCTCCTATCTGGCAAGCAAAGGCGACTTCGCGCGTGGCCCTAAATCGCCTTCGCAACGCGATACGGAGTGAATTGCGCCCGGCAAGGACCTGTGCGCCAAACACATTCTGGAGCCGATAAGCTTGGCCGTCGTGAAAAGCAAACTGCAGAATTTCGGCTGCATCGGACTGCTGGTACTGATCGTCGGCAGCCTTTGTCTCGATTTTTTTCATGGCATCAGCCTGGGTCAGGACCGGGTCGGCTATCAACCGATCTATCGATTTCGACAGTCGCTCGCGGTCGCTATTTCCCGCCTGCGTGATCCCCCGCCGGGCGGCTACCTCGCCTACCGTTCGGTTCTGAATGTGCTGACCGAAAACGGCTTCGTCCAGTTTGGCAACGAGCCGGGGGAAAAGCTGGACAAGCAAGGTTGGCAAATGCTGCTCAACGACGGGCCACGGCTCGATCGGATCATTGACGAAGCGAAGAACGTCACGATTGATCGCGGTGCCGAGCCGGACATCATCCGCGCCAACGAGATCGGCTTGGCGGATTACATGTATTTCGCCTTTCGACTTTTCGGCGATAGCGTGTCGTCTCTATATTATTTCTTCTTTTTGATTGTGACGGTGACCTGCCTGCTTTACGTCCTGCAATTCCGGGATAGTTCTTTCCTACTGTTCGTTCTGGTCGTTTTTCTCGCCGAACTTTATTTCCTGGAGAACTATGCGCATGGTTGGGGCGTGAACCAAAATACCGTGAGCAACAGCCGGCTGTTCTCCGGCCTGTCTCTGGTGCCGGCGGTGCATATTCTGCTCCTGCTCCGGCGACGCCCGCCGCTCGGCCCGTTTACGGTAGTCGCGGCGATCGTGCAAAGCTTGATCTTCGCTTTCCTACTGTCGTGCCGCACGGAAATAGCGTGGCAGGCCATGATGATCGCCGCGGTCGCCTGCGGCACAGCATTGTCCTTGCTGCGGCGAGGCGAGGCCGCACGGCACTTGCGGATCGCCAAGTTGGCTGTGCTGTGGCCCGCCGCAGTGTTCTTCACAGTGGTCTTCGCCTACGCGGCGGTCGTATGGTTCAGCGCCGATGAACGCTACGCGGCGGAACCGAAGGCGCATATCGTCTGGCACGAAGTCATGGTGGGGCTGCTTAAGAGCAGCGAAGAACTGCGCCGCGACTATCTTGGCGACGCAGGGCCCGCCAAGGGCGGCGACGATGTGCCGGTCTATACCGCGGTCACCCGCGATCTCAACGCCCGCGATGATGCGAGCTCACCGATTGTGCGCCGGCTCGACGACGGTCAACTGGCCATCGATCAGACGACCAGTTGGGGCGACTATGACAGCCTGGTGCGATCGCTGGCTCTGCGCATCATTCGCGATCACCCATTGGCTGTGATCGAGGCGGTGCCGGTCAAGATACGGCAACAGATCGATAAATACATGTACGGCCTGGCTGGGCCCATCATGACATGGGAGAATCTGCGGGTCGCCGTTGCGCTGATTGCGGCGGGGGCGGTGATGTGCATGGCGGGGGGAGGGTTGATGGGGACTGCCGCAGCGGCAGGGAGCGCCGCGCGCCTCATTGCGATTGTCTTGTTGTTTGCCGCTATAACCCCCATGATCGAGCCCAGCTTCGTAGCGGTCGGCACGCTATTTTCCTATCTTGGCGCCATGGCGATTTTGGTCTCCGCCGCAGCAATGCTGTTGGTCCGGGCCGCCGGCCGGATCAAAGCGAAAGCCGAAGGTGTATCCTTGGGCGCCGAATCCATGCGATGATTTGTCTTGCCGTCCGAGCGCCGGCGTTGGGCGCAACATCTTTGCCGGCTTGATGCGATGCGCCATTCGATTATCCGCCGATCGCTGATTCTGACCACGTTCTATATTTCCGGGCACGGCTTCTATTATTTGCTGCTCCTGATCGCGAATGCGATGCTGGATCCGACCGGCTTCGGCCGCTTGTATACCGGCTGGGCTGTATTGAACGTCCTGGTCGCGCCCATTTCGATCATAGCGCTGCTGCTTTCCAGCTATTTCGCCGAGACCAACAGCAAAGGGCCGGCATTCGTTTCCAGGATGCTCGCCCGCATCGCGGCGATTGCCTTGCCATGGACGGCTGCGACGGTGCTGGTGCTGGAAGCGGTGTTCTATCTCGGCGGCCGGCTGATCGGCGCCGATTCGCTGGCGCTGATCCTGGTGTTGCCGCTGACCGCCGTTTCGTTTCTGGGCGTTGAGATCGTCCGCGCGTCGCTGCAGGGCACGCTGCGATTCGTGGCTTACGGCGCGAGCTGGTTCTTGTGGTGCGTCGCCCAATGCGCCGTCGGCGCGGCTGGACTGTTGTTGACCCGTTCGCCGTGGGGATGTTTTGCCGGCATGCTGGTGGCAAACCTGCTCACGCTCGGCGGCCTGTGCTGGGCGGTCGCCGGCGGCGGCCCGGCGGTGCCGGACGTAACGGACGACAGCCCAAAACTCGCGCCATACTCGCTGCGGCGGGCGCTGGCGTTCTGCAGCGCCTTCGTCGGCTTCGTGCTGTTCAACAACGCCGATATTTTCCTGGCCTATCTGATTTTGAGCCCCGCGGATTTAGGTATCTATACGGCGTCGAGCGTGCTGCCGAAAGCGATCGTGACCGCGACGCAGCCGGTCGTTCAGATCATCCTGCCGGTGGTCATCAGCATTCAAGGCGAAGGCGAAGATACCTCGCCGGCCGTAATGAAGGCGATCTTCGCCGCGTTTGCGCTCGGCGCCGCGGCATTCGTCGTGCTGTGGGCCGGTTCGGAACTTGCCTGCGGCGCGCCGCACGGCATCCGGTTTTGCACGTCGCCGCTGATGCTGCTGTTGGCCGCGGCGGCGGTGCCATTGTCGGTCATACGGACCCTGGTCACAGCCGATGTCGCGCACGGCCGCTACTGGCTGCCGCATCTGCCGTTCCTGGCGCTCGCCATATTTGCCGCGGCGATGACGCTGACAAAGGTGTCTGGGCCGGCCGAGAACCTTCATCTCGCCACCACGTACCTCTATTCCTGCTGGGGATTGCTTGCGGGTTGGGCCGTGATGGGAATTTTCCGAGGGCGACTTTTCGCGCGCGGCGAGATCGCGCCGGTGACACTGCACGGCCGGCGGTAGGACGGGAGCTGAGCTTGGCAAGCCCTGTATCGCCCGGACTGATCGTCAATGCCGACGATCTCGGTATTCATCCGCGCATTAATGCCGGCATCGTTTCGGCTTACCGTCGCGGCATCCTCACGTCGTGCACGATGCTGATGACGACCGCATATTTAGACGAGACGATCCGCGACTTTGTCCGGCCGCAGGTGCTGCCGATCGGGGTTCACCTGTCGCTGACGCTGGGCAAGGCCGTGGCGCCGCGCGGCGAGGTTCCCGATCTGGTCGATGAAGACGGCAATCTCAAGCTTACCGCGGACCGGCTCATTGTGTCCTCATTCAAGGGCGAGCGCGGCGGCGTCCTGCTGCGGCAGATAGGCCGCGAATTCGAAGCCCAGCTCGCCATCGCGCGCGACCACGGCCTGCGGCCGACCCATGCCGATTCCCATCAGCACGTGCACATGAACCCGGCGATTTTTCGCCTTCTCGAGGAGCTGTTGCCGCGGTTCGGCATCGATCGGCTGCGCCGTTCGCGCGAGTCTTTCCATGCCTCCGTGCTCGGTCCCGATTTCGCCGAGGTCATGCGGCGCAACAACCTCGCCAAATGGGCGTTACTGCGCTGGCGCGCCGCAGGGCTGCATCCGGCGCTCGCCACCACCGACGATTTTTTCGGCGTACTCTATTCCGGCGCGGTGACGAAGCTGGCCATGCTTGCCTTGCTGCGCGCGGCGGCGCCGGGGCGTTCACTGGAGATTTGCATTCATCCAGGCTTTCCGGCGCCGGCGGGCGTGCGCGACTATCCGCGGCCGGGCTATAACGCGTTCATCAGCGCGGCGGCGCGACAGACCGAGCACGATGTGCTGACCGATCCGGACGTTGCCGTTGTGGTGCGCGAGAGGGGTCTCGCCTTGCGCTCATTCGACGGGGCGATAAAGGTTTAAATTTTCGCGCGGCAAAACGCGCTTCTTGCTTGCGGCGGGTTGCCAGAAACGAAAGGCCGCGGGGAGTTTAAGCCGTGTGCCACAGGCGCAAATTAACAGGCAAAGCCAGACCGCGTCGTTCACGTCCGCCATGCGCGGGTCGGTGAATGCGCTGATGGATTCTCCCAGCCGTGTATCGGTGAACGGCATGACGATGATGGTTGGGATCACCGAGAGCGCCAGCAACGCAACTGGGATCACCAAGGCCGACAGCCGTCGCGCTGCCGGCACGACATAGGGCAAACCAACCGCCGCGAGCGCCATGGCGCCGGCAATCCCGCCGGTCGCAATCAGCGCAGCCGCCCGCAACAGCCAGAGTAACGGCGTGTGCGGACCGATACCGACCGCAACGACGGCGAGCGCGATCAGGCCGAGGTCCTGCAGCAGGCTGACGCCGACCGGCACCAGCGCAAGCAGATAATGTTCGATCATGATGCCGGGATAGTGGCGCCAAAGGTCGAGCACGACCTGCCTGGCCAGAGGATCGCGCTTGCTTTCGTTCCAATAGTCGCCGGCCAAATAATCTTCCAGGCGCTCGCCGCGTTCTTTGATCTTGATCCGCAACAGCGCGCCGGCATAGGCATCCGAATCCTGGATAGTTACGCCGGATTCCCGTTCGAGCTGCGGAATGCGCCACTGGAACGACGGCATGGTGCTGACGACGTAGGCCAGCCAATAACCGTGGCCGGAGAATGTCGCCGTGTTGTAAACCGTCGTGTCGCGCCGCCAATGATGGTTTTGGATCAGGATCGCGGCGCTCAGCGCGAACACCAGCACGGGATAAACGGACAGGCGATTAAGGCGCGCGCACAGCGGCAATCGCCAGGGCAACAGCCGCGCCGCCACGATCAGGACAACGAGCGCGAGCAGCGGTCCGGCCTGCCAATAGGCATAGGTCCGCGCATTGACCACGAAGGCAAAAACCAAACCGGTGATCGCCGCCGCTGCCGCGTCGATCAAACGAAAACCGAGGCCGGACCCGACTAGGGTCAGGCAATACATCACCGGATAAAGCGACAGGAACGGCAGCATGCGGCTGTTCGTCAGCGGACCGAAGCCAAAGTCGTCGGAACGCAGCGCGTCCTGGTCGATCAGCAGCAGCAAGAGATACAAGATGGATGGAACGATGAATATCGCGCGATGGCGAAACGAGCCGATGAAGCAAAGCGTCATCACGCCGAGAATACCGATATACAGCGCATAGATCGACCGCACGTGATAGCCGAACAGCTTGAATGCGAGATAGTAGTAATCGATCATCCCGGTTTCGTTGAGAGCGAGGCCGAACGTCTTGCTGCGATCTGAAATCGAGAGATCGGCTGCGGCGCGTAGAGCGGCGTCGGCCTGTTCCGGGTGCGCGTGAAGAATAATCATCCGCGCCCTGTCCGGATACATGCCGAGCCCGACCTTGCCCAAGGCTTGCTCCACCTCGACCAAACCGACAAAGCCGGACGTGCCGTGGGCAAGTTCGGAAACTGCGATCGCGACCGAGGCTTTATGCCGGTAGTAATCGGGAATGATCGTATCGAGACCCTTGCGCACGCCGTCCGCCGCGATCAGCAGGACGAGCAGCAGGCTGATGGCCGCCAGCAGGTAGAACATGCCGTCGGCGCCGATTCGGCGTTTGATCGCGGTTTCTGCCTTCGGATTCATGGTCGCCAATCGGCCGTCCGCGTCGTGTCGTCTGATAATCGCCGCGGCGCCACGCCGGGCGGTCCTGCTCCCAAAGCCGCGCTACTCGGCGGCCTTCCTTGTCAGTCCGTCGAGATTGCACACGACTTTCCCGCCGGCCAGATAAAGAGTTTGAACGTGGCCGTTCTGCTCGACGAGCTCCACGACATAGTTGTTCGGTGCAATCGGCGTGATGGTGAACGTCTTCGGGGCGCCGGTCTGCATTTGTTTGTCGCCGTCGATTTGGCAGGAAATGGAGCAATGCGCATTGGCGGCGCACTCGTAGGTGCGCGATACTTGCATCGGCGCTTGCGCCATGGCCGAAGCAAGATCCACAGCGAGAATGCCCGCGACAAGGCAGCCGAAGCGCCAGCGATTCTTCATGTCATTCTCCACTGGAGGGCGTAGCGTAGGGGCCAACGAGTCCTTCGTCGGATTAATTAGCATCGCGTATCAGCGCGGACAATGATGGGCCCGAGCGATTGTGCCATCGGGCTTTCGACGGCGCCGGCTCGTTCCGCCGTGGCCGCGGAATTGACATGCCGCTGCCCTGTGTTAGGACGGACAGGGATCGGCGGGTGTCCTATGCGCGACAGCAACAGATCGTTTGGGCTACTCATCGGCGGCGTCCTTCTTTTGGTCGCGGGCCTGCACTATTGGAAGGAACGTTCCGATTTTTTCGTTTGGCTCATCGTTGCTGTGGGTTTCATTGCGATTTCATTGCTCATGCCGCACACATTGGCGCCGTTGCGGCGGCTGTGGCTGAAGCTCGGACACCTGATGAGTATCGTCGTGAGCCCGATTATTCTCGCGCTGATGTACGTGCTTGCGATCGTCGTCACCGGCGTTCTGATCCGCCTGTTCGGCAAGGACCTGCTTTCGCTCAAGCTCAAGCCGGGGGAGTCGTCATATTGGATCAAACGAAACCCGCCCGGTCCCGAGCTCAAATCACTCGCGGACCAGTTCTGATGGGAATCGGCGCGGGGGTAGTGGCATCGACGGCGGGCTTTACATTATGAACGGGCGCAAGCGAGTCTGACTGAGACAATGCGCGTCCTTGGAATCTCCGCATATTACCACGATAGCGCCGCCGCTCTCGTCAGCGACGGCGAAGTCGTCGCTGCGGCCCATGAGGAACGCTTCTCGCGCAAGAAATTCGACGAAAGCTTTCCGCATCAGGCGATCGGCTATTGCCTGGAAACGGCCGGCGCCAGGTTGCGCGACATCGACAACGTGGTGTTTTACGACAAGCCGTTCCTCAAGTTCGAACGGCTGTTGGAAACCTATCTTGCTTTCGCGCCGCGCGGTTTTGCGTCGTTCGTGAAAGCCATGCCGCTCTGGCTCAGCGAAAAGCTGTTCCAGAAGAATATGCTGCTCGGGGAATTGCGCAAGATCGATCCGGACTTCGATGCCGCGCGCCTTATGTTCACCGAGCACCACCACGCTCATGCGGCCAGCGCCTTCTTTCCCTCGCCTTTCGAAGAAGCGCTGGTGCTGACCGTCGACGGCGTCGGCGAATGGTCCACGACCACCGCGGGACTCGGCCGCGGCAACCGGGTCGATATCCTCAAGGAAATCCATTTCCCGCACAGCCTCGGCCTGTTTTATTCGGCGTTCACCTCCTACATCGGCTTTCGCGTCAATTCCGGCGAGTACAAGCTGATGGGGCTGGCGCCCTATGGCGAGCCGCGCTACCGCGACGTCATTCGCGACAATCTCATCGATCTGAAGTCCGATGGATCGTTCCGGCTGGACATGTCGTATTTCAACTATTGCACCGGCCTGACGATGACCAACGCCAATTTTGACCGGCTGTTCGGGATGCCGTCACGCGATGAGCAGGAGCCGCTGACGCAAACTCACATGGACATCGCAGCCTCGGCACAGGTGGTTCTCGAGGAGGCGATGCTGCTGCTCACCCGTGGCCTGGCGGCGGAACATCCGCAGCGCAACCTCTGCCTGGCGGGTGGCGTGGCGCTCAATTGCGTTGCCAACGGCAAAATCCTGCGCGACGGCAAATTCGATCAAATCTGGGTGCAGCCGGCCGCCGGCGATGCCGGCGGCGCGCTCGGCGCGGCGCTCGTGGCGTATCACTATCAAACGAACGACGCGCGTAAGCCCAAAGCCGGCGACGGGATGTCGGGAGCGTATCTCGGGCCTTCGTATGGCGAGGAGGAAATCCGCCGGCGCCTTACCGCCGAGGGCGCCCGGTTCGAGGTCGTGGATGATGAACCGGTGCTGCTCGAGCGGACGGCACAGGCGCTCGCCGATGGGCGCGCCGTCGGCTGGTTCCAAGGCCGCATGGAGTTCGGACCGCGCGCGCTCGGCAACCGCTCCATTCTCGCCGACCCGCGCAACCGCGAAATGCAGCGAACACTCAATCTGAAGGTCAAATATCGGGAAAGCTTCCGTCCCTTCGCGCCTGCCGTGTTGGCGGAGGATGTCTCCGATTGGTTCGAGCTCGACCGGCCGTCGCCCTACATGCTGCTGGTTGCCGACGTCGGACAACGCCGCCGCGTGGAACCCAATGGCGCGGACCATCTCGACGGCTTGGATAAGCTCAAAGTCATTCGCTCCGAGATCCCCGCGGTCACCCACGTCGATTATTCGGCGCGCGTGCAGACCGTCCATCGCGAGACCAATCCCCGGTTCCACGCTTTGCTCAGCGCGTTCAAGGCGAAAACCGGCTGTCCGGTGCTCGTCAACACGAGCTTCAACGTGCGCGGCGAGCCGATCGCCTGCTCGCCGGAGGATGCCTTCCGCTGCCTCATGGGAACCGAGATCGAGATGCTGGTGGTCGGGAATTGCATTCTGTATAAGGACCGCCAGAATCCGGCTCTCATTCTCGATTATCGCAACGCGTTCGATCCCGATTGACGGCGCAGCAAGGGACAAGGTTCATGGCGTTTCTCCGTGAATTCGTCAGGTTCATCGCCGCGCGCAAGAAGTACTGGCTGGTGCCCGTCCTCGTCATCATGGTGGCCGTCGGCGGGCTACTGGTCCTCTCGAAGGGCAGCGTGGTTGCGCCGCTGATCTATACGCTGTTCTGATTGGCGACGGTTCGTGGATTTCCAATTCGGCCGATGAAGAAATATGCAAACGCAATCAAGGTCGTCGCGGTCAACCTGATCGTCCTTATTGTCTTGCTTGGCGGCATCGAGTTTTATTTCCGGCATTGGGGACACGAAAAGCAGGACAATTTGCTGAACGGGCTTTGGCAGACTTTCCAGCCCTACGTGATGATCACGACCGCGCCGGGGGACTACCGGGAATTCATCAATACATTCACGAACGAGACCTATCGTTCCACCGTGCGAACCAATTCGCTCGGTTTCAATGACCGGCATGAATTCAGCCTGAGCCGTCCCTATAAAAAGGCGGCCAACGAAAAGGTCGTGCTGTTCACCGGCGGCTCCGCGGCTTGGGGAGTCGGCGCCACTGCTACCGACCGCACGGTGGCGGGGCGGATGGAATATTACCTCAATAGCCTGCAGAGCGGCGAGCGCTACACGGTCATAAATTTGGCGATGGGAAGCTGGATCGCGTTCCAGCAGTTCATCGGGCTACAGCTTTGGGGCGTCCAGTTCGATCCCGACTGGGTTGTTTCCATGGATGGTTTCAACGACGCAGGCGTCGGGTGCAACTATTCCCAAGGCCCGGGCAATCCCATGTATTTCGCTACGATGCGTTCGTACATCGATGGTTATCTGATGTCGACGCTGCGCCCGGTGTTCTATCGCGGCTGGCTTGAAAACAAGCTGATCGAACATAGCAAGGCCTACCGTATCATCACCGGCAAGCAATATGTTCCCGACGATCAGATATTCGATCGGTCGAGCTCCGAAACCACGGCATTCCGGCGGCAAATAATCCCCACGAAAGTGGGCGAGGCGCGGCAAATGCTGGCGTTCTATCTCACAGCCGAGCGAGGCATGCTGAATCTGTTCCCGCAGGCGCGCTACATTTTATCCACGCAGCCGGTGGTCAATCAGTTTACCGGCGACTTTAACGATATCTATCAGTATCCGGTCGGCTCGCCGGAGCGCAACACCGCGATCGAAAAGCGGACCAAGGAGCTCGAAGGCTACCTCGCGCAATATGAGAACGAGGCGTGTGGCCAAGGCACCGCGAAGCCCGCCAACACTTATGTTTTCGGCGATGGCGCGGTTCAGCTCGAGCAGTTGGCCGATGAAGAAACCGCGCGCGGCAGGTTGGTCGAGTATTACAATATCGGGACGCTGTTTTCCGACCCCCGACCGGAACGCATTCCCTATTTCATCGACCCGGTGCATCTGACTGACAAGGGCATGGACGTAATCGGCAAATTCTATGCCGAGAAGATATTGGCGGCCGATCGTGAACGGCCGGCTGCGGCTATCGTTCCTGCCGCTCCTGCCGCTTCTTCCGTCCCTGCCGCTTCTGCGTCCGCCGCTCCGGCAAGCACAGAAGATCACGAATGGGATTATCTGGTGGGCTTGACCGTCAAGGATGAGACGGCGGAGAAGCCCGTCGTCGCCGGTTTCCAGCCGCGGCGGTTGACCGCAACGCCCACCGCCTCGCGCCATGGCCTCGGCGTCCGTTTTGACGGTCTCAAGCCCGGCGGCACCTATCACCTCACGGTGTGGCTCAAATCCGCGCCGAATGCCTGGGCCATGGTCGAGGGACGGGACGGCAACGACCCGGTAACCGGCCGTCCCGTGCATTACGGTGTGGCTTCATACGACCTGGCGCAAGCCATGACGACCAAATCGTCCGGAGATTTGGCGAAGCTCGGCGTAGCTTCGGCAAAGGATGGATGGGTTAAGGCGACTTTCGATCTCGTGACCAAGGACGGCCAGATCTACGTCACCGCGAACCTCCTGGAAGGCAGCAACGGCCTGATGAACTTCCTGGGCGCCGGCCAGAACGTCGTGTTCGGGGGAATAGAGATCGACGAGCGGGAGTAGCGACGTTCGGTCACGAGATGATCGTCGGGATTTGCGACAATGTCAGCGGCGTTGCGCCGCTCCAGACCAGCCACGGCTCGGCCGAGCAACGTTCAAACGATCCTATGATCACGAGCGGTTCCGAAAACATCAGATCAACCGTGCCGGGCCTCGCGATATCGAGCGCCGCCATCGCGACTTGTTCGGCGCCAGCCGGACCGAAGCCGCGCAGCACGCATTGGACGTGCAAGGTGCCGCCGCCGGATTCGGCGTCGATGCGCAATCCCTTGACCTCGGTCGCGGACGGCATTTCGCCAAAGGTCACCGGCCTCGATCCGATGCTATAGCCGCGCGGCGCCCGTAAAATCTCCAAGTCGGTTTCCGGCACGCTGGTGCGCTCGCGGTCGAAGGCCTTGTTCGGATCCACCCATTTGGGATTGCGAGCCTTGCATTGCGTCCAATCCGGATTGCTTTGCAGGAAATCCGTCGCCGCGTAATAGGGCCCCGGTTGCGATATGTTGTCGACCAGCAGGAAGCCGCGTCGGGCAAGCGACATCGCCAGCGACTGGATATCGAAAAGAGCTGCTTGATAGGAATGGTCGCCGTCGATGAAGGCGATCTCGGGCCTGATGCCACGTTCCTTCAGCCGGTAATAAAAATCCATCGAGGTCATGAGATAGAATTCCAGGTGCCGGCGCAGCTCCTGCGGCCAGGAATCGAAGATGGGAATCGCGCGTTCCGCTTCGAACGGGGCCACCGTATGAAGGATACCCGAGCCGTTCTCGTGCAGGGCCTGGCAGATCACTTCCGACGTGCCGCCGTAGTAGGTGCCGATTTCCACGACGTGCCGCGGCTTGGCGTTGCGGACGAGGGTGTAGATCAACGCCGCCGCCGCCGCCGAAATCAGCGCGCGCTGCGATGCCGCGGTCTTGTATATGGCCGTTTCGGTTGCGCCGAATTTCGGCGCGTTCAGGATCTCCGGAATGGGATTGTCGGACGAAAGGTCAATGATCGGGAATGGAATCGTCGGCCGCGTCGTCTGATGCTGCATTCTCGAAATCTCCTATCGGCGATAGGCAACCGGCATTACGCGATGGCCGGTCAAGTC
>Ga0210396_10003668_pt1 | contig 15238 bp, 14 predicted proteins | sample IncBWH17OmetaG_FD_155466 | JGI IMG/M metagenome (GOLD analysis project Ga0210396, IMG submission 155466) | Forest soil microbial communities from Barre Woods Harvard Forest LTER site, Petersham, Massachusetts, United States - Inc-BW-H-17-O ... | reverse complement strand
CAACGTCACTCTGCAAGTCCTGCGCGTCGGTCCGGAGTCACAACCCTAGGCCAGGATCAACTCCGGTAACGCAGAATTCTCTTCCGAAACTGCAATGACATGCACACCCTTCTCGCCTGCTGCCCAGCAGGGATCTGCGTAAATTGCTGAGTAACCTGGTATTAACGTGCCTTTGAATCTTCCACAGAAACGGAACCGCAATTGCTATCCCCGTGATGTTCAGAAAGTCTACTAATGCAATGGACTTTATGGCATAATCGCTGACCATGAAAATTTCTCAAAAAGGACTTTACGCGCTGCAGGCCATGATGATGCTTGCCCGCCGTCATCATCAGGGCGCCATCAAGATCCGCGAGATCGCGTACGAAGAAGATCTTCCGGAGAAATTTCTTGAGCTGATTCTCCTCGAGCTCAAGAACGCTCGCATGGTTGAGAGCGTGCGCGGAGCCAAGGGCGGTTACCAGCTGCGCCGCGACCCAGCCGAAATCCATTTGAGCGAGATCATGCGTTTGATCGATGGCCCGCTGGCCCCATTTGCTGACGCCGAGCAACTGCGCGTCCTGATCAACCGCGATCTGCCGCACCGCGCCCTCTATCAGGTGTTTCTCGATGTGCGCGATGCGGCTGCCAAGATTCTGGAAAACACCACGCTGGCCGACCTGATCTCCGGCACTGCGCCTCATTCCACGAAAGGCAAGCGCTCAGCCAAGAAGAATGAAAAAGAAAAGGGCAGCGTGCTGCCGATGGTGGTCGCAGGGCAGAAGAATGATTAAGCGAATTCCTATTGGCCCGCGCTCGACTACTGCACTGGTTGCCTTCATGATTCTGATCATGGCCATCGGCTGCAGCGTAAACGATGCGGGTTTCGACTCCAGAAAGCGCCTGTTGGCGCGTCGGTGCGGGTTGCCTCCTTCCAGCTAGGCAACCGTCTGCAGGAAAACTCCCCTTAGTTTTCTCCGTAATTTAACACTGTCTTAACAAAGAAGGAGTAGCTTTGCTTGTTCAAATCACTACTAAGTTGATTGTAATTATGGTGACGGCTGGGTGAACGAAGTATCGCTCGTAAACACCGGCCGCGAGAGGCGAAGGTCGCAGAGTCGCGACCTTCGATTGCGATGAAGTCCCAGTTATTCCCAGGGGAAGTATCGTCTTACCAAAACTCAAAAAGGAGAGGATTGAATTCCATGAAATCAACTAGAACCCTGTTTATCACCGCTCTCACGCTAGCGGCTCTAACCGCAGGCGCCTGGGCAGAAACTCCCGGGTCGGGTGCGCCGGCTGCCAACGCGGCCGCGCCAGCGCCCGCTCCGCCAACCGTAGTTACGGCTGCCGATGTCCAGGCATTGAAAGATGCGCTCGCGGCGCAGCAGCTACAGATCCAGCGGCTTACCGATCAACTGCAGCGCCAGCAGGCCTGGCAGTCCCAGCAATCTGCGGCCCCCGCTGAGTCCAAGAGCGACACAGCCCCAACTCAACCCGCACCGCGGCAGATGGCGGAAGTTAATAGTAGCTCCGCAGTCCAGCAAGATGCAGGGCAAGGCTCCGGACCAAACATGCAAGATACGAAAAACGTCAGCGCGGAGTGGGAAACCCCCCTGTCCATCCACCTCAAGGGTGTCACTATTACCCCGGGCGGATTCGCCGCTGCCGAATTTGTCCGCCGTTCGCGCGAACTGGGCGCGGACCTCGTCACCCCATTCAACAACCTCACCATGCCCGGTGCTTCACAGAGTTCTCTGCCGGAGTTCTTTGGCACCGCTCGCCAGTCCCGGCCTACCGTCTTTGTCGGGGGCAGGTTGAAAGACGTGGAGCTTTCCAGCTACATATCGGGTGACTTTCTCTCTTCTGGCACCACCTCCAACAACAACCAGACCAACAGCTACACGTTCCGTCTGCGGCAAGCATGGGGCCAGGCCAAGTTCAACAACGGATGGAAATTCCTCGGCGGCCAGGCGTGGACCCTGCTGACTGAGATGAAGGCGGGAATCGCCCCCAGCGACGACACCGGCAAAGTCAACGATGCCCGTCCCGCGACGATTGACGCCCAATATAACGTCGGGTTCACTTTCGCTCGGCAGTACGGAATCCGCTTGACCAAAGACTTCAACCAACACGTATCAATCGCTTTCGCCGTGGAGAACGCCCAAGGCACGCTCACCTCACACAACAACACAGACAATTTCCTGCTGGGCGAGGCAGGCGCCACCAACGAAGCTAACGCCTTCAATGGCACCTACACCGCCAATCCGGCTCCCGATCTCATTGCCAAGATCGCCTTTGATCAAGGCCCCGGGCACTACGAGATCTTCGGCATGGCCGACCGGTTCGCCGACCGGGTCTTTCCTTGCATCGAACCCGGCACCAACCCCGTATGTACTGGCACCGCTGTAACGGGCGCCTATAACAGCTCGAAGGAAGGCGGAGGCTTCGGCTTCAACGCGCGCTGGACTGTCCTCAACAAGCACGTCGTTGTTGGCTTACATGAATTCGGTGGCACCGGCGTCGGCCGTTATGGCGCAGCCGGTCTCTCCGATCTTGCGATTCATGCCAACGGAACTCTCAACCTGATCCGGGACTACCAGGGTCTGGGCACGCTCGAGTATCACGGCAAGAAACTCGATGTCTACTCCTACGCGGGAGTGGAGTATGCCGGCCGCGCGTACGACTTCGATGCTAACCCGAACGCTGCGGGGACCGCCCCAGTAGGCTACGTCGGCTACGGGGCGCCGGAATTCAGCAACGCCGGCTGCTACACCGAAACCGTTCCCGGCACGGGCAATACATTCTCCACGGGATTCAATCCCGGCGCACTCGCCCATTGCACAGCTGACACCCGGGCGATCATGGAGGGTACGATCGGCTTCTGGTACCGCTTCTACAACGGACCCAAAGGCAGGTTCCAGTTCGGCACCCAATATTCCTACCTCACGCGCCATACCTGGTCTGGCGTTGCTGGGCCCGGAACATCGGGGTCGCCCTCCGGACTCGACAATATGGTCTTCACCTCGTTCCGCTACTACTTGCCGTAAAACCTTAAGTGGTCCCGCGTCAGTGTCTGACGCGGGACCCCCATGGTCTTAGCTGACCAAGGTTTTACCTAATGTATTTTGACGAGCAAGTTTAACGGACACTTCACTTTCTGAGGGGCGCCTTCCCTTCGGAATCGCCGCCGGCTCGGTTTTGGCTTACTCTCCTTTTCCGGGCCGGTGGTGTTAACCTAAATTTACGATAAGACCTCACACCGGGCTATCGAGTCGAGGTCTTGGAAGGAGCCTGCTTCAACTCTGCCGCGCTTCGTTTCGGAAGGACACGCCTTTAGCCGTGCGCCTGGGTCCCCGAAAGACGCGGGCTTGAGCCCTGAAGGTCTATGAATTCCAGACGCGATTTCCTCAAGCACATTTCGGCTGCCGCGCTCACTGCACGTTCGGCTCCGTCCATCTTGACCTGGGCTCTTCCACAAGGACAGTCCGTCCAGGTTCCCGGCGAAGACGGCATGATTCTTCGTTCCTTCCGCTTCGTCGATCTCGAATCTCCGGTCGAGTATTTCAACACCTGGCTCACTCCCGTAACTCACTTCTTCGTACGCAATCACATGCACGAACCAAGCGAGCTCGATCCCCGCGACTGGCGTCTCTTACTCGGTGGAGAAGTCGAGAAGCCGCTCAGCCTAACCCTGGCCGATCTTTCCAAGATCGAGACTCACTCAGTGGTCAACACCCTCGAATGCGCCGGCAACGGCCGCAGCCTGCAGCGGCCCCAGGTCCCCGGCATTCAGTGGGGCAAGGGCGCGGTCGGCACCGCCCGCTTTTCCGGTCCACGCCTGCGCGATGTCTTGCAGCGCGCCGCGGTGAAGCCCACCGGCAAGAACGTCATGTTCCGCGGTCTCGATGAAGTCCCCGGTAAAGTTCCCCCCTTTATTCGCAGCATTCCAATCGAGAAGGCGCTCGATGCGAACACTTTAATCGCCACTCACATGAACGGCGCTCCACTCTCCAAACACCATGGCTTTCCAGCCCGCGCGCTTGTCCCGGGCTGGATCGGCGCAGCATCCTGCAAATGGCTCACCGAAATCAAAGTGCTAGACGCAGAGTTCGTCGGCAATTTCATGAGCCCCGGCTATCGCCTTCCGAACCAGCCGATACAACCCGGAGATGCCGTCAAGCCCGAAGACACGCACCCGCTCACCGCGCTGAACGTGAAGTCGGTGATCGCCGGCCCCACCGACGGCGCAATCCTGAAACTAGGCCGAGTCTCTGTACACGGCGCAGCCTGGGCCGGTGAAGCGGACATTGCGAAGGTCGAGATCTCCACCGACGCCGGTGCCACTTGGAGTCCGGCAAAACTGGGCAACGAGCAGGCCCACTATGCCTGGCGTCTATGGAGCTACGAATGGAAAGCCGCCAGGAGCGGCGACTACACCATCCTGTCGCGCGCCACCGACAGCCAGGGACGCACTCAACCTTCCACCCCACTCTGGAATCCCAGCGGCTATCTCTACAACGCAGTCGATCAGGTGAAGATCCATGTTTCCTAAAGCGGATTTACCGTGCCTGCGCCCTCCCACGACTTGTCATCCCAGCCGGAGCTATTCACTCCCGAAGGGAACGGGGAGCGGAGTGGAGGGACCTGCTGTTCTCGCAGGGCTTAACCGCTTCCGCCGAGCTTCCATCCTGACCAGCATCGCCCTGCTCGCGCTGGCCGCGACCTCACCGTTCTGGGCCCAGACTCAGAAATCCGGAGCAGCCAGCGTAACCGCCGAACTACCTCCCGGCGCAATGCAGCCCAAGGCCACCACAGCCTGCCTTGAATGCCACGAAGCCCGCATCATCCTTCAGCAGCGTCTCAGCAAAGCTGCATGGACGAAAGAAGTAGACAAGATGGTGAAGTGGGGAGCAGTAGTCGATCCCAACGACCGCGACGCCCTCATCGATTACCTGAGCGCGAACTTCAGCCCCGACAAGCCCGCCTACGAGCCCCCGCGCACCTCGCCCGCCAAGAGCGGGTCCGCAAAGTCGTCGAAGTAGAAACCTCTCCTGGAAAAAGCAAAGCGCTGCCGACCCAATGTCCAGAGGTTCTACGGACATTACGGCAGCGCCGCCACTACTGAGCCCAAGAACATAAGAAAGTATAGAAACACGCCTGCCCCATTTCTAGTGCATTGTAGGGAACCGGGAAGCCGGAGCGCAAACTACTGCAACGCGGATTGGGTCAGCTTGACCGCACAGTATGCCGCGGTGGTTCCGCAAATCGAGTTTGAGGTCGCCAGGGTGCCGAAGTAGATGCTCGACGCCTGCCCAGCGGTGGAATCGTTGTCCACGATGATGCCACTAGTCCCGCCCGCGACATCGGTTGTGTTCTTCGCCTGAATGGTAGGAGCGTCACCTGAAGCAACCAAAAGCGAGTTAGGCAAAAGGAAGGAATACAGTTCCGTTGGATTTTGAACAACTCCCACGAACATATAGTCCGGCCCGCCCGTAGCCGTCGCTCCGGTCACAGTGCATCCGGTGCCGGTAGTCGGGGTGAGCGTGGTATTGGCGTTGAACGTGAAATTCGTTGCGGTCGCCGAAGCCACCGTTTGCATGCTGGCAGTGATGGCAGGGAAGTCTGCCGCTGCGCAATTGGCGTTGGAAGCTACACCCGAGAGCGTCACCAGGTCGTTCACGGCGAAAGTGTTGTTCGCCGTGACCGTGACTACGGTGGTCGATGCCGTGACCCCGGTCACCGTGAATACGCCCAGCGGATTGTAGAACTCGGTGAGCGGCGAGAGCGGCGAAGGGTCGGTGCCCACTTGCGGCTTGTCGCTGTTTAGCGGCGTTGCCTGCATAGCGGAACTAACGAACTGTAATTCCTTGAGCTGTTGGCCGCCCGTGCCGGAGGTCGCGCCAATGATCTCCCCGTTGTTCGCCGCCGTGGCGCTACCAATACCCAATGCATAATAGCGTTCGTCCGGAGCGGGCGCGTAGTTTGGATAGCCTGCGACCGAACAGCTTTGATTTGCACCAGTGTCGAGACCCGCATACACATCTGCAGTCAACGTGCTGCCGGCGAACGTGAATTGCACAAGGGCGGTGTTGCCCTCCGTTCCTGTGTCCTGCTCGCCGGTGGTGTTGGGGTTGCATGCGGTTATCACGTATCCCACCCCGTTCGTCGAGTCCAGCACGACGGCATCGCGAATCCCGCCGTTGATGGCTCCTTGGTTCGTGGCCCCATTCACGCCAAGAGCAAGCGCCGTGGCCGCCGTAGCTCCGGCCGGGGTCAATTCGTACAAGTTAGAGCTACTGTCGCCGACCAAAATATTGCCCGTACCACCCACATCGACCACTGGGGCCGCGAGAAAGTTAGATCCCTGGGTAACAGTTGCGCCGGTAAGAGTGCACCCAGTAGTCGCGCTGGGTATCGTGGCGGCGAAGGTGATCTGGGTTGCGCTAGCCGAAGCAGGGATTTGTACTCCATTAATGGCAGCGACGTCACCCGCCGTGCAGCCATTACCCGTGTTGGCGGTTACGCCCGCGATGGTGACCAACTCTCCGATACTAAGCGAGTTGGCCACGGTGACCGTCACTACCGTTGTGGTTGCCGTCACTGCAGTCGGGGTGGCTGACGCAGGAGTGGTGGCATTTACGTGCACGGGAAAATTTCCCCCCGCATACGCTGGCGTTCCCTTAAACGTCGGGGTGATGGCATACAGGTAGCCATTGTTATCGCCGACGTAGGTTGTATCGTTGGCATAGTCTGTGAACGGAGATGAGAAGCTGTCCGCCGCTCCAGCCACACCGGTCGCTGCGTTCGCGGCGACCAGGCCCAGAGGCAGCATGAAGTCGGTGGCCGTGCTTCCCGAAGTGCTTCCGGGGATCACCGGGTTGGTCGCGCAGGTCGGCAACGTCGCCCCGCCGTTGTTGTTGCTGGCGCAGGTGGTGCTGGCTCCGTATTCGGTGCTGCCGCTCGCAAACGTCAGCACGTGCAGGATTGCTCCAATGTTCGGGTCATTCTCCACGTAGGAGACTTCTGTGCCGCCGACCGAGAGGCCGGGCGAGGTAGCCACTGGTCCTACCCCAGAGGCGTAGGAAAAGATGAATTCCGGATTCGTGAGATTACACAACGATGTCCCCGACCCGCTGTAAAGATGATTCAAGCCGACGATGTTCGCTTGCGATCCGTTCGTCCCGGCAGTAACCGTGCCCCAGCTGAAATTGGTCAGCGTGTTGGCGTCAGTCAGCGTCACGCGGGTTCCTGGCGTCAGCGCGTACACGGTAACCGTAGCTCCCGAAGCAACCGCCACGATCCGGTCGAGAGCCGTACTGCTGAGATTTCGATTGATCGCCGCCGCCAGATTCGTCGCATTCGTAGCGACCGTGCTGTTCACTTCGAAGTCCAGCCCAGTGTTCGTGGTGGCCGATGAGGTTAGGGTCAGTGTGACCGCGGTCCCACTGCTCGGAGTTATCGTGATGGCCGTAGTGTTGCCGGCCGCCGGCTCGGCGCTGAAGGTGCCGGTAACATTGGCGCGCGTGTTCCCGGTCGACGCGTTGACCGGGAATACTACAAAATCGGCGGTGCAGCTCGGCGTCGCGGTCACATCGAAGGAGTACTTGGCGGGAAACATGCCTTCAGCAACGCCGCCGGCGCCCAGCGAAACCGCCCAGTCCCTCGCAATGCCGGGCCTTAAACGCCTTCTCCACGGGCGCCGCCAGTGGCGCCGCTCCAGGCCTGAGCCTGGCGGCTCATTCCCATGCAGAAGCCACTCTGCATAGGCCCGTGGCTCGTTCCACATCTTCGCCGCCTGCTCCGCGGTGAACCCCGCGGTGAAGACAACATGCTTTGAGCTCCAATCCATCGGCACGGGGACCGAACCGTCCGGCCTCCCAAAGCCCTGTCCGAATGCCACTGCCGTAAACCCGATCGCCAGCCCGAACCCGGTCAGCAGCAGCGTCCTGAATCTTGCAGGAAAGGTCAGCTTCTGACGCTGCGGAGTCTTGAAATTCATTGTCGATGCGCCTGCATGCCGCGATTCCGGGCATAACGGTGTCGTACTACAGAGGTGGATAAAGCCTCAAGCACCTGAAGCTCCGAGGGAGGGTACTGCATGTTTACAGTGTAAGAAATGAACCGGGGATTGTCTCGCTTTGCGAGTAGGAGTGTTCCGTGGTAGTACCCCCCTCTACCCTGTACGAACCGTGCAAAACGGAGGGGCGAGGGTGCTCGAGCTGTCTTCCGTTATTTGGCCTCCAGCCGGCGAGCAGTAAACTCTTTTTGCCCGTACCGGGTCGTTAGGCCGTTGACGGCGCCCCCCGCATCCTTCGACATCACGACGTGGCCGAAGAAATTTCGCTCCAGGAAGTCATTTTCTGCGACAGGAACGACCGGCGTGCGAAGATCGCCCAATTCCAGGAGCAGGTAGCCTGGTTCGGCAGTCAGAGTGAACTTCGCATTAGGCGCAAAGTATTCTGGCCCGTACTGGTACGTGCCCGCGCAAGACGCGAGCGTTGGTTGCGGCATCGCAGTGGCGTGCATAGTTGGAGGGGATGGTTGTTGGCCAAAGACAATCGCCCCAAGACCTGCCGCGATCGGATCCTGCGAGACGGTGGAATAACTGTTACTGAGCAGAATGATCGTGACATCGTCGTCCGGAAAACGGTCCAGTTCAGCCCCGAAGCCAGGACTGCGACCTTTGCCGGACATCACACGATGCCCGATGCGCTTGCCGATGTACCAGCCGTAGCGATTCCCGGAGCCCTCGACGAAGTACTTCTGGCGGGTGGCGGATTTCAAGAGGGCATCAGTGTTCAGCGTGCGGTCGAAGCGGTAGAGGTCGTCAACCGTCGAGTACAAAGAACCGTTTCCCGTCTTGGTTGACCAGTCGAGATAGGGCGCCTTTTCGTAGTCGGCGATGCCGGCGGGTTTGTACCCAGAGGCAGCCAAGGGAATGAGCTGTGAGGCATCTCCATCGTGCCCGGAATCCTGCATCCCGAGCGGATCAAGAATGTGCTTGCGGAGGTACCCCCCGTAGCTCTCGCCTGTAACTTTTTCCAAGACAAGCGCCAGCAGATTGTAGTTGGAGTTGCTGTATTGGTAGCTGCTCCCCGGTTGGAACTCCAGTGGTAAATTGGCGAACTTGGCAACCAACTGCGCTATGGTGTGAGGGCTCCGGGCAAACGTGTCGTAGTCAGAGAGATCGTTGATGTCGGGAATGCCGGAGGTATGTGTCAGTAAGTTATCCAGGGTAATCCGGTCGCCGTTGGGGAAATCCGGAACAAAACGTGACAAAGGGTCCGCAACACTGAGACGTCCCTGCTCCTGTAACTGGAGGATAGCCGCGGCCGTAAACGCCTTCGAGATTGAGGCGATATGAAAGCGAGTCTCGGGCGAATTTGGAACCCGCAACTCGTAATTCGCCATGCCGTAGCTGCGGCGAAACAACACCCGACCCTTTCGAGCGATGAGTACGGTACCAGTGAGGTTTCCGGTCTCAACGAAGGGCTTGAGATAAGCCTCCACACGATTCGCAATTTGACCGTCAGACAGGTCTTGACAGCACCCAATACCGCTAAACAGAAGCACACATACGATTCGGCAAGCGCAACTGAGCGGTTTCATTCGCGTCCCTCCGGCTCTATTGAAGACGAGCCAACCGGCTGATGGTAAGCGTATGCTACCCACATCTGTCATGAGATTTTGACGAACTAGTACAAATCCCGAGTGAGGGACGAGTGGCTTTGGCGTTTCTGAAGCCGCTTGTACCCTTCGTTCGTTACCAGGCTGCGGAACAATTCCTTTTCAAACACAGTTTCGGGAAGGGCAAGGCCTTCAGTCGTGCAGCCAGTGCCAGAGATCACCGGGCTTCCAGTCGGTAAGGCTCTCCGTTGACATAAGTGGGCTTTCAGCAGCCTGCTGATACCACTTTGGATTTTGTTGCGTCTACTTAGTACCTTTATCTGATGCTTTCCAGCAACTGCGGCAATAAGTCACTGCACCGAGGCGAACAACCTCTAGTCCGAAAGGTGTGCTCATGACGTTCCCCGCGACGTACGGTGCGACATTCCGCACAATGCGGCTTCTTTTCTGTATCTGCATTATCTTTTTCGCGGCTGACTCCAGAGCCGGCTGCGATCGTCCGGCGCTTGCCCATCAGCGGCAAGACGTCGCCACCATTCAGAAACTGGAAGGTGCATGGACGCTCGCCTACCTGAGTGGCGACACCGAGTTTGAAACATGCCTCCTGACACCGGACTTCACCGAAATCATGAGCGACGGAAGCATCAATCATCTCAGTGAGGAGCTGGCGCTTGCGGAAAAGAATAAAGGTAAGGCAGTGACGCCTCCCAATATGCCCCCGATTACCGTACATATTCACGGCGACGTGGCCGTCGCTTACGGAATCTCCTCAGAGATGCTGATCGATGGCAAGCCCCACAAGTCTTATTTTGCCGACTACTACGTCTGGAAAAACGGGATGTGGCACGTGTATTTCGCGCAGCAGACGTCGTTCGCGTTGTGAAGCTTTGGTGCAGACGCAGGATTTGTACGTACAATATCGTCAATTTTACCGGAAGATTCCGGCCGTTTTGCTCCCTTTCGAGCCACCGATGAACCTGCCACCAACCCCTCTGGATTCTTCAATTTAGGAGGCACCGTCCATGCACTACGATACGCACAGAATTGCCATGACAAAGGCCAAAACTGGAACATTCAGCACGAATGTTCCCACCGGAACATTTCTCCATAAGGGAGTCTGAAGGGCCGCGTCCTACCCTGTGTCCCCTGTGGCCTCTGTGTTAGAGGTTTTTTCCGGCCGCAGCAGCGGAAATAGAATCACGTCGCGGATGGTGTGCGAATCAGTCAATAGCATGCACAGCCGGTCCACACCCACGCCCACCCCGCCCGCCGGAGGCATCCCGTACGACAACGCCCGGATGTAGTCTTCATCCATCTGGTGCGCCTCATCGTCGCCGCGCTCCCGTTCCGTCAGCTGCGCCTCAAAGCGTCGCCGCTGATCTTCCGGATCGTTAAGCTCGCTGAACCCATTCGAAATCTCCATCTGTCCTGCATAGATTTCGAACCGCTCCGTCCACTCCGGCTCGTCCGGCTTCTGCTTCGACAATGGCGACACCGCGGTAGGGAACTCATAGATGATCGTAGGCTGTGTGAGGTGCTCTTCCGCTACAGCGTCAAATAAGCTTGCAATCGTTTTGCCCACAGGCTCTTTCGGGTCGTACGCCATGTGCGCGTGCGCCTGGTTGAAGCGCTCGACCAGCGTCTTCACTCCCTCACGAGAAGCGAAGTCACTCATCAAAGGCTTCGCGCCGGCCGACTCCGGCCAGTAGTGAATGATGGCCTCGCGCATGGTGAGCCGCTTCCAGTTCGCCCAGTCGATTTCCTGCTCGCCCCACTTCGTTTTCGTTCCCCCGCTCACATCCCTCGCCGCCTGCGTGATCAACTCCTGAGTCAAATTCATCACGCCCTGATAGTCGGTGTACGCCTGGTAGAACTCCAGCATGGTGAACTCAGGATTCCAGCGCCACCCCAGCCCTTCGTTGCGGAAGTTGCGGTTGATTTCATACACGCGATCGAACCCGCCCACCACCAGCCGCTTCAAGTACAGTTCGGGTGCGATGCGCAGGTACAAATCCATGTCGAGCGTGTTGTGGTGCGTCACAAACGGCCGCGCCACTGCCCCGCCCGCAATGGGCTGCATCATCGGGGTCTCCACTTCGACAAATCCATGCACTTCCATCGTGTGCCGCAGCGAGTGCACCAGCTTGCTCCGCTTCAGAAAAACTTCCCGCACCTCAGGGTTCATGACCAGATCGACATAGCGCTGCCTGTAGCGCAGTTCCACGTCAGTAAGTCCATGAAACTTCTCGGGTAGAGGCAGAAGATCTTTGCTGAGGAATGTGATCTCCTCCACATGAATCGTCAGCTCGCCAGTGCGGGTGCGGAACAAATAGCCGCTGACGCCAATGTGGTCGCCCAGGTCGAGCAGTTTGTACAACTCGAAACCTTTGTCGCCGACCGCGTCTTTCTTGACATAAATCTGCAGCCGCTTTCCATCCTGCTGCAGATGGCAGAAGCCGGCCTTGCCCATGAGGCGGATCGCCATGATGCGTCCAGCCACGCGCACGCGGATCCGGGGCGTTTCCAGTTCCTCAGCAGACTTGTCTGAGTACTCCACCAGAATCTGCGGAATCGTGTGCGTGAAATCGTACTTGCTGCGGTATGCAATCTGGCCCAGCGCCTCGATCTGTTTCAACTTCTGGCGCCTGAGTTCGTAAATGTTTTCGTCGAATGCCAAGAGAGTCCTTTGACAGGGAATTGCGCCTTACTGGCGCAGAGGTTCATGAAACGTTGAAACGCGATTATAAACAACCCGCGCCCGCAGGGGTGCCTTCGCAGCCGGATCGGAAACCGTTGGCTAGTACCTAGATATGTTGGTACAATGGTATGCATGAGTGACGATTCGAACTTGCTGGTGGAGCGGGTGCAGACGGGGGTGCGCATGGAGAAGCGCCTGCTCAAGGTTCTGAAGGCCTTTGCCGAGTACCACGACATGACCCTTGGCGATCTTCTGGAGGGCATTGTTCTTCATGCTTTTGACGGGAAGACGCCGTTCAGCACGGCCTCGCTCGAACGCATTCAGGAATTGAAGCGGTTTTACGATTTTGACCTCGATTCGAGCGCCAGCCATCGACTGAAAGAAATCAAGGCCAGACCAGTGCGGAAGCGAAGTGTGGAGAAATAGTTCCTCCGGGGCCGAAGCCCCGATCGAAGGCCTGCTCCACCGGCTTGCTCTGTCAGGAAATCTATGCGCAATCAAGAACTCATCCGTCGTTTCGAGAGTGACGCCGTTCTCGAAAACTCATTCCACCATGCCGATCACGTCCGGCTGGCGTTTGCCTATCTGTGCGAGTATCCGGCGCTGCAGGCCCTGGAGAAGTTTGCCAGCTCCCTAAAGCGATTCGCCGCCGTCCGCGGGAAGACGCAGCTCTACAACGAAACCATCACCTGCGCATATTTCTTCCTGATCCGCGAGCGCATGGCTCGCTTCGAGTGTGCGGATTGGGAAGAATTCGCGCAGCGTAACCCCGATCTACTGATCTGGAAAGGTGGCATCCTCGGCCGCTACTATGAGGAAGCAACTTTGAAATCAGACCTCGCCCGCGTCGTGTTCTTGTTTCCTGATAAGTTTTCCTGATAGGTGCCGATGAGGATTTGGCCGTCCTACCGGTTCCCTGGGGTCGACTCAATCGCTCTCGATAGCGTAGGATTTCTCGCACGACCTGACGCTCGACAGACAACTGGTCGTAACACCACAAAGGAAGCCCATGAAACGCTTGTTGGTCCCATTTCTTCTCACGTTGACGCTGGCGCATGCGCAAGAGATCCGAAACGGCGAAGCGGTTTTGAAGGCGATGCATGATCGCTACAAAACCTCCTGGTACGACACTCTCACCTTCGATCAGAAGAGCACGACCTATAACCCGGACGGCACCACGAAAGTTGAAACCTGGTACGAGGCAGCGCTGTTGCCGGGCAAGTTGCGCATCGACATTGGCCCGCCCAGCGATGGAAATGGTTATGTGATGGTCGATGGGACTTTGACGATCGTCAAGGATGGCAAGGTAACTGGAACGCGGCCGCGGGTGAACATGCTGTTAGTCCTGGGGTTTGACGTCTATCGTCAAGAGCCGCAGGCCACGATCGATGTGGTGAAGGGGCAGGGTTATGACTTAACGAAGTTCCGCGAGGATACCTGGGAGGGCCACCCTGTCTATGTGGTGGGCGCGGACAAGGGGGATTTGCAGTCGAGGCAATTCTGGGTGGAAAAGGACACTCTGCTGTTTGTTCGCGAGATGGAACCGGCTCGAAACGATCCCAAGAAAGTGGACGACATTCGCTTTGCGGATTATCGAAAATTCGGCGGGGGGTGGGTGGCCGCGCGGGTTGAGGTGCACGTCGACGACAAGATGGTTTTCAGCGAAGACTATTCAGACATCCAGGCGAACGTGAAACTCACCCCGGCCGCATTCGACCCCAACCAGTTCAACTCAACGCACTGGGAAAAACAGTAAATAAGGGATTGCGAGCCTTGCCGTTCTGTGCCGTTACAAGAGCCTTGAAGCCAGGTGCAGACGGCGATACTATGGGTGGGCTCGTTGCCCGGTAATGCGCAAGGCACACTATGCCGCAAAACTACGTCCCTATCTTTATTTTTATGGCGGTCATCGGCGTCCTTCTTCCGCTCACGTTGCTGGCGGCGAAGCTGGTGCGTCCGGACAATCCCAGCAAGACCAAGCTGATGCCCTACGAGTGCGGCATTGACCCCATCGACAGCGCGCGCGGCCGCTACACCGTTCGCTACTACATTGTCGCGATCCTGTTCGTGGTGTTCGATGTGGAAACAATCTTTTTGTTTCCCTGGGCGGTCAAGTTCAAAGCTCTCGGCCTGTTCGGACTGCTGGAGATGCTGATTTTCCTGGTGATCCTGATCGCCGGTTACGTGTGGGTTTGGGCAAAAGGCGCGCTGGAATGGGTGTAACGCCGCCTACGCCCGCCGAGTCGCCGGTCGAAACCTTTACCGCCAGCCGCTGGACCCAGGGCAACTTTCTGTTTCCAACCCGGCTTGTGGTCAGCCCCCTGCGCGTCAGCCGCGTGAAGTCGAGGTGGTTTGGCAGCAACGACGAGAGCATCGCCATGTCGAAGATTGCCTCGGTGCACATCTCGACCGGTGTTCTCTGGGCCGGGATTCGGATTGAATCCACTGGCGGCACCGACCCCATCACCAGCCACGGGCATCGCAAAGGGGATGCCCAGCGCATCCGCGATCTGATCGAGCACTATCAGGCGCAGGGGCGTGTGTAGTAGGGAAGTGAGCCAAACGCGCGATTATTGTGTCGCAAACAGCGCGACACACCGCGCGGCTCGCCCAGGTCCTTAGTTGCTCAAAAAAGCATGTTCAGGATGACAACTACTTCTCGCCAGCCTCGTTGACACCGTATCCTCAAGCTGATAAAAGTTAACGTTCTCTCCGTAACTCCCTGAGCCGGAGGTTTGTTTGTTTCCGAGCTATGCCGGACGAAACCAAATCGCCCGCTTCACCACCGCCGGAAGGCGAACCGAAGCCGATGGCGCCCGCGCCGGCAGCGCCTGCGCCGGCAGCGCCTGCGGCAGCGGCGACTGCTAAACCTGCTGCTCCCGCTAAACCTGCCGCACCTGTTCCTACTCCCTGGGATTCGCCCATGATTGC
>Ga0210396_10003665_pt1 | contig 15244 bp, 10 predicted proteins | sample IncBWH17OmetaG_FD_155466 | JGI IMG/M metagenome (GOLD analysis project Ga0210396, IMG submission 155466) | Forest soil microbial communities from Barre Woods Harvard Forest LTER site, Petersham, Massachusetts, United States - Inc-BW-H-17-O ... | reverse complement strand
GAGATAGAACGGGCTGACCTTGTTGAAGAACGATTCGAAGTCGACCTTGGCCATCGACGACGGAAGCTGCTGCGAAAGCGACGCATGATAATCGGCAACGCCCTGGTTGAAGTCGCGGGTCCGGCCGTCACGATATGCCTGGAGCAGCGAGACAAAACGATCGGCGCCGGGAGTGAGATGGTCGCTGGTCAGAAGGGTTTCCCAGTCGGCGTTTTCCTTCGCCGCGGGCACAAGCATCAAACGGCCCGGCTCGCGGATCTCCAGGTACTGCTCGATGTGCTGCGCCAGCTCGACAATTCGCTTTTGATACAGGTCCCGCTGTTTTTCGGGAATCTGCATCGCCAGCTCGAACTGCTTCTGGACGATGTCCTTGTGTGCCAGCAGGTCGGAGAGCGAGAAGTACTTCTGCCCGGCATCCAGGCCGAGCTGCGTGATGATGTCGGGATAGTCGACTCGGATCATCTTGTAATCCGCGGCTGCGGGGGTTTCGGACATGGTGTCGAGCAGCCACCGGACCGCCGGGTGAGTCTTGCCGTCGGAATCCTTGAACGTCTCGCGGTTGCTGATGATCCGCAGGTCGGTGCGGGCGAGCGTATCGAGCGGCATCACACGTCCGCCGGACATGACCGGAAGCGCGCCAAAACCCGCGAGATCAAATCCGTTTTCGTCGTTCGCGGTCGAGGCAGCAAGGCCTATGACGATCAGGATGCCGAGCATGCCCGTCACGATGGCTGCGGACCAGCCCACGAGATTCGATTGCGGCTCAAGCGTATAGCTCGTCGCGGCTGCATTGCGCCCCCTTCGCGGGGGCGCCACTGGCGCCGGAGTCTGAACCAGCCGCCGACGCAGGAAGTTGGTGAGAATGATCCCGAAGTGAATGAGCATCCCCACGAAGCCCAACGCCAGTCCGATGTAGGGCATCGGCCACGCCGGGTTCGATGCCACCTGAAGCACAGTGGTGTGATCATTGTTGCGGAAGTTCTGCTGGTAGAACGTTTCTCCGCCGTACGTCAGCGGGTGGTTCATCCAGATCCGAACTTCACGATCGACGTGGCGATCAGGGTCCTGGAGCCGCACCAGGCTGGCAAAATTGCTCGGCTCGTCCGTGCCGGGATAACGATCATGCGAAAACTTGGTCAGTGTGATCGCGAAGGGCTTGTAGTAGCGCCGGAATCGCAAGTCGAGATCGAAGGTCCTGCCGTCAATCTGGATCGGCTCCGCCCGGATGAGCTTGGGCATCTCCGAATGCCACTGCGACACAAGATAGGTCCCGAGCACCCGCGCGCCCGTACGCACCGTGACAAAGGCCGAGGCCATGTCCTGGGCTTCGTCAGTCCCGGGCGTTTTCGATTGGGGCAAAATGCGAACCGATTTATTCAAACCCGCAGTCGCCTTCTGCACCGCACCCTGCCCATCCTGCATGGGGCCAAGGGGCTGTGAATTCGCGAAGTAATCTTCGACCTCAATCTCGAACGGTAGCGAGGCCGGGTTTATCACCGCTCCGGGCTTCAGCAGCGACGCGTCGATGACTGTTTGATTGTTTCGATCTCCGCTCGAAGCCTCTGTAACCGCCAGCTCGACATGTCGAAGATCGAATGTATAGCGGACAGTCTGCCCCTCATCGATCTGCATCAGACTTTCACGGGAGTACAGGCTTGCAAAAACTTCTCCCAACAGCAACACGATTAAACCAAGGTGAATCAGGATGATCCCCGAGCGTTTCCATCTCAGCTTGAACCGCACCGAGTGCGCGGCGACAAGGTTCAGAAGCAGCAGCGCAATGAAGCTGTAACCCCCGATCATCCAGAAACTGCCGGGGATTTCGCCTGCCGATCCGGCTTGGGCAAATGGCCGCAGAAGCGGGTCCAGGGGGATCCGCACGAACCAACTGTGAAAAAAGCTCTTCTGAACGTCTTGAATCCCGAGCTGCTTCTGCACCGTCGTGCCGGCGTAGATGAGCAGCATCGAAAGCATGAGCAACGGCACCGTCAAATACAGCGACGCCACCGGCTTGAGGAGTTTCTTGATGGGCTGGATCACTTTTGCTCGGGGGTGAATTTCAGGGAGCCGACAAACTGATCAAACGCGTCCTTCTGGCTGCTGACCAGGGATTCGGGCCCGATCAGTTTGATGAACCAGTCGTCGCCGCCGACGATCGTCATCGCGATCATAACTTCTTTGGGCGGCTCATCGGTCTTGGGGCCGACGAAGCTCACAAACATGGCCGGGATTCCGCCCACGCTACCGCTTTGCGAATGCGCCTCGGCCTGGTCGGTGATCGGGCCCAGGCCGACCTGGCCGCGCCAGCGGTTGTAATTATCGACCAGCGAACCGGAATGACCCTGCTGGATGCGGGAGACGATGACCTCCGCCCGCTGCCCGCCGTCGGTCACCCGAAAAGAGGTCATTCGCATCGAGTTGGCGCCCGGCTGCTCCTGCCAGCCGGCGGGCGTCTTCCAGGATGCCAGTCGATACGAGCCCGCATCGGGCGGGTTCGCCATCTGCCCGTGAGGTGAATCCGCCGAGGGCGCCGCGGAAGCGGCCGGTTCCGTCGGGAACTGAATCGAATGAATGAAAGTTTCGAAGCTCGCCTTCTGCGCCGCGACGATCGGCTGCGGGGCTTTGAGCGTGAAGAACCAAACCCGCCCGGCATGCGGAATGATCGCCGCCAGAAGCGCCGTGGGCGGGGTCCCGGTCTGCTCCGATCCGGTCATCTCGATGAACTGCGCCTGCTCGCCGGACACCTGCGTCTGGGAAACGAATTTCGCAAGGTCCGCATCCGTCGGCGCCGGCAGCTTCAACTGCCCCGCCCACCGGCTCACATTTGGCAGAATGGCCCCTGCCTCGGCGCCCAGCGGCACGACGGTCACTTCGGCCTTGGGGGCGTGGGAAACTTCGAGGGTGGCGTAACGCATCTCGCCCGAACCGCCGGTCTGCTGCCATCCCGAAGGCAGCGTCCATTGAATCGGCGCGGTTGCGTCCGCTTGCGCATCCGACGGCGCCGGCTGTTGCGATGAATCCATCGCCATCGCAGGAGAGTGCGACGCCTCGTCCTTGGGCGCGGAATAGGTGCGGATCGTGCTGTCGTCCCTGTTGCACCCGACAGCCAACACCCCCGCCAGGAACAGGACCGGGCCGCACCGTTGGAGGTAAGTCACGATAAACATACTCTAGCCGTGCCCCTGGTGTTTTCCAATTTGGCCGGCGTGCACCGCTGGCTCAAATTCCTCCGGCCCGACCACGATCGTCGAAAACACGTGAAGCCGGGCGTTTTCCTGCCGCCAGGTGCCGGCGGGCAATCCCAGCTTTTCCAGGCACAGCCGGTCGAGCAACTGCTCCCGCGTCCACCCCGTTTCCCGCGCCACCTGCGGCAGAAAGCACCCCGTTCGCTCGCCGACCGTCAGATAGATCCCCTGTTCGAGCGGCTCGAAATCCAGGGCATGGCTCGCCGGCCAGGGCGCCGACAGCACGCTGACTTCGATCTCGAGCCACGCCAGTTCCTCCGCAAGGATTGGCTCCCTTGAAAACCGGGGGTCGCGCAGAACGCTCAGAGAGGCGGCGTGTAGCGCCTCGGCCAGCGGTTGCGACGCGTCGATGCGCCCCACGCACCCGCGGAGCCGCCGGCCGTGCAATGTATGCAGCGTCACAAAGCACCCCGCGGGCTGGCGCAGCACCTCGTCGGCGAATTCCGGAACCACGTTGTCCACCCGCAACGCCCGCCGGATGTGTGCCCGCGCCAGATCCAGGATGTGACTGCGCTCGACACCGGACAAGGTCATGCCTGCAATTTTAGCATCCCGCCCTTTTCATGCGCCGCAAAATCCTCTCTGATGGGTATGCCGAACCGTCACTGGTCATTTGTCACTGGTCACTGGGGTTGCCGTACTTCAATGACCAATGACAAGTGACAAATGACGGTGTCGCACGTTGCGTTTGCGCGGCGCGACGCTACCGTAGCCCCTGCCCTTGGGCGGCGTGCGAGCCCGCCGGGACCGCGATCGGCCCCGGCGAGGGAAGGCGGTGAAATTCCGCCGCGGACGCGCCGCTGTGATGGACTAAAGCGCACCCCCGCGGAACTCCAGTTCCGCAGCCACTGCCGGCTCACAGCCGGTGGGAAGGCGGGGTGCGGGAGCAGACAGGGCAAATGACGAAATTCAGAATTTCGTCATTGCGGTCTGCTCCCAGTCCTAAGCCAGAAGACCTGCCCGGGGCGATGCCGGTGCGGCGACGATGCCGCCGCCGGTGGTTTCCGCTCCGTCCCCGCGACTCGGGACGGCCGGGCAGGATGACTTCGTCACGCGGCGTGTGGGACTCGCTCCCCCCCCCGCTTCACGTCGCCGCTTCCACCCTCGGCCCCGAGACGCGCATTTGCCGCGCTTCGCGGGGCCGGGGGTGTTCTCTTTTGGTGCCGCGCGGTTCGGCACAGGAGTCAAGCGGTGTTCCGTTCCTCTTTCATTCTGGCAGCCGGCCTTGCCGGCGGTGTCCTCGCCACACCTGTCCGGGCGACCGTCTTTGCCTCGAACTACGTTCCGTCCCTCACCAGCGGTCTGGTCTCCGGATTGAACGACCCGACGGCGGCGCTGGGTCCGCCACGCGGGGTCAATGGGGTCGCCCTTGGCTTCCCGAACGTGTTGGACCCCTTCAATCCAGCCTTCGAGGAACAGGACATCGTCGAGCTGGGGCCCGGCGGGGTCCTCACGCTCCAATTCCCCAACTTTGTCAAAGTGGGCGGCGGCCTGGAAGTCGGTGTCGTCTCCAACAACCTGCTCCAGGATGCCTCCTTTCCCAGCGGCGTCAATTCCAATCCGGCGGTCGTCTTCGGCAGCAACACGCCCGGCGGCGGGCAGGCCGAAGTGCTCGTCAGCAACGACGGCGTCAACTTCCATTCCATTGGAGTCCAAACGTTTGCCGAGCCGGCCAACTTCTACCAGGACGTCGCCTCCCCCTACCAGTCCACGCCCGGAAACGTCCCGGCCGACTTCGGCATCCCCTTCACCCACCCCATTTCCGATTTCAACGGCCTGAACTTCGCCCAGACCATCGCCCTCTTCGGCCCCTCCGGCGGCGGGACTTGGCTCAACCTCGCTTCCTCGGGCCTCTCGCAGATCGACTACATCCAGTTCAAGGTCCCCGCCGGATCGAGCGAGTTCGTCGTCGACTCCGTCGCCATCAACAACGCCGACGTCGGCGCCGCCATGCCTGAACCAGCAGGTCTTTCGATCATCCTCGCCGGTGGCTTGTTGTTCCTCCGACGCAGAAGTCATTGAGAAACAATAATCGCCACAGATGGACACAGATGAACACGGATGAAGCCGAGGGACTTGCATGCGACACGGGTTTTCAACCCGTGCCTGGCACCTCGTCAACGTCAAGACTCCTCCGTCTCCTTTGAATTCCATCTGTGTTCATCTGTGGCGAACATTTGAATTCACATGCGTCGCGCTTTCACGCTGGTCGAGCTGCTGGTTGTGATCGGCATCATCGCATTGCTGATCGCACTGCTGCTGCCCGCGCTGAATTCCGCCCGCGAGCACGCCCGCAGCGCCAAGTGCCTCAGCAACCTCCGGCAGCTCGGACAGGCGGCCTATTTTTACGCGCAATCCAACCGGGACTTCTTCCCCATCAGCCACGACAGCTTTACCCGTGAATGGGATTTCGACATCACCGGCGGCGTGATCGCGCCGGGTCTGCTCTGGTGGAACCGGGCCGTGCTCGCAGTGCAACAATGCCCCAGTTATTCCGGCAACATCGTTCCCGACAACCCCTACACCGGCTACAACTACAACACCAGCTACATCGGCGGCGGCATGGGCGAAGTCACGCCGCTGGGCCACAGCCACGTCACTCCGGCCAAATTCTCCGGCGTCAAGCACGCCTCACAGGTGGCGCTGTTCGGCGACGGCCAGTATGCCGGCGGCGCCGACAAATACATGCGCGCCCCCGTGCTGATGAGCGGCACCGAGATCGGGGACGGCGTCAGCTCCGCCACCCGGGCCGCCGGCACGCAGGGCTACCGCCACCTGGGCCGCACCAACGTCTGCTACTGCGATGGCCACGCCGAGAGCGTCGCCGACCGCTTTACCGCGCCCGGCGTCTGGTCCAAGGGAAGTGGCGTCGCCTACAGCGCGGGCCTCTCCGCCGCCCCGGGCACGGGATTCCTGTCTGCCGACGACAGCGCCTACGGCGGCGAGGCATTCGCGCCGCCCATCGGCAATTGAATTGCCCCGCCCACCCACGGCCACACCACCGCCGCGATCCCCAGCCACACGATCAGGCTGATCACCGTCGCGATCCCCGCGAACAGTCGCGCCTCGCGCATCTCCAGATCGAACAGCCACATTAACAGCAGCAGCGACACGACGCCGGTCACGATAAACGCCAGCCACAACGGCAGCGCCGCGTCGAGCGAGGTTGGAAGAATATAAACCGCCGCCAGCTTCAGTATCGCCGACCGCAGCTCGCCGAACGATGCGCCGATCATCGCCGCCGTGGCGAACGCGGCGACCAGCATCAGCAACGTCCCCAGCAACGTCGTCGCGGCCAGCGCCGCCAGGGCCAACGGAACCCGCCACGCCCCAAGCTTCCAGAGCACGCCGATCGCCGTCAGCGCCATTCCAGTGAGCACAAGAATCAGCGGAATCCCGCGCTCCTTGGACAGGCCGATCATCTTTCACCCCTCTGCGCCCTGTGGGATGAGCTTGCGGATGAGCGGCACGAGCGCGAAGAGAATCGCCGCGGCGACAAACGTGATCCCCGCCACCGTCCCAAACAGCCTGGCCTGATCGTTCTCGTTCAGATACCGCATCGACCAGCCGGCGATGAATTCGCCGAACGACGTAAACAGGAACCAGGTCCCCATCATGAGCCCGACCAGTCTTGCCGGCGAAAGCCTGGTGACGGTGCTCAGCCCGACAGGGCTCAGACACAATTCGCCGAAGGTTTGCAGCAGGTAGCAGAAGACCAGCCACAGCGGACTGACGCGTCCCGCGCCTGTCAGCGTCGAAGCGAGGGCCATCAATCCGAACGCCATCCCGGCGAAGAGCAAACCGAACGCGAATTTCGTCGGACTGGATGGCTGCCGCCGGCCCAGCTTCACCCACAGTGCCGCGAAAACGGGAGCGAGCAGGATGACGAACAGCGGCTGCACCGCCTGATACCAGCTCGACGGGTATTCATGTCCGAAAATCGAATTGCGCGTGAAACGGTCGGCAAATAAGGTGAGGCTGCCGGCGGACTGCTCGAACGACATCCAGAAAATCACCGAAAAGGCGCACAGGATGAAGATCACCAGCACGCGTTTGAGTTCGTCTCCGCGCAAGCCCCGGAGCACCGCAGCGAGGTATCCCAGCGCGCCCCCCACGACCGTGGGAAAGAGAGCCGTTTCGAAGCTGATTGCATGATTGACGCGATAGCTGACCAGGAAACCGGCCGCGGCGCCGAGCATCGTGAGAAAGATTGCCACGACGTCCGCAGCGCCCGAGGATTCTGAAGCGGGGCCGGAACTGCGGCGGGCGGGCCGTAGTCCGATCCCCCGCAGCCGATTGCCCCCGAGAACATATTGTGTCAAACCCAGGACCATTCCCACCCCCGCCGCGGCGAACCCCCAGTGCCAACTGTTCTCCGGCTTGAAGCCCATCGACACAATGAAGTGCTTGAAGAGCGGGTGCTGCGCCAGAAATCCGCAGACCAGCGGCGCGATAAACGCCCCAAGATTGATTCCCATATAATAGATCGAAAATCCCGCGTCGCGCCTCGCGTCGCCCGCCGCATAGAGCTGCCCCACCATCGCGCTCATGTTCGGCTTGAGCAGCCCCGTCCCCAGCGTGATCAGGATCAATCCGAGGTAAAACGTCGCCATCGACGGAACCGCCAGCGAGAAATGTCCGCAGGCGATAACGATCCCACCGATCAGGACCGCCAGACGCGTCCCCAGATACCGATCCGCCAGCCAACCGCCGACCAGCGGCGTCAGGTAAACGCTCGAGGTGTAGTTTCCCAGAATCAGGCCGGCGTGGGCATCAGACAACTCCATTCCCCCCATCATCAGCGGCGCGGTCATGTAAAGGCTCAGGATCGCCTTCATGCCGTAGAAGCTGAAACGCTCCCACATCTCCGTGAAAAAGAGCGTGGTGAGCCCGCGCGGATGCCCGGCGATGCCGCCGGTATCCAACGCGGCAGCGGCAGTCTGGTCGTCGGCCGTCGTGCTCATAATGAATCCGGGTGCGAGGCGGGTGCGAAGTTTAGTGAGAGAACGGTCGATCTCCAATTTCCGGCCCTAGCTTGCACGCCGACGGACGCTAATCTTGCATGCATGGCCGGGCGCATGCTGCCTCAATGGGCTGCCATTGCAAAACCGATTATCGGCATGCTCCATCTGCCGCCGCTTCCGGGATCGCCTCGGTATGGCGGAAAGCTCGATGCGATCCACGATGCGGTTCTGCGCGACGCCCAAGCCCTGGCCGAGGGCGGCGTCCATGGGCTGATCCTGGAAAACTTCGGCGACGTGCCGTTTTATCCCGCCGCCGTTCCTCCGCACGTGATCGCTCACATGACCGCACTGGCGGCAGGCATTCGCGCGCGGTTCGACCTGCCGCTGGGCATCAACGTGCTCCGCAACGATGGCCGGGCCGCGCTGGCCATCGCTCATGCGGCCGGCGCTTCGTTCATCCGCGTCAACGTGCTGTCCGGCGTGCGCGTTGCCGATCAGGGAATCATCCAGGGAATCGCGCACGAGCTGCTTCGCGACCGCGCAATTCTCGGCGCCGACGTGAAGATCTTCGCCGACGTGGACGTGAAGCATTCCGTGCCGCTTTCCGACCGTCCGCTTGCGGACGAGGTCTCAGACACACTGCACCGCGGCCTGGCCGACGCCCTCATCGTCAGCGGCTGGGCAACCGGCCAGAAGACCGACCCGCGGCAAGTCCGTGAGGTCAAGGCCGCGGCGGGGAGCGCACCGGTTTTCGTCGGCTCGGGCGTAACCGCCGACAACGCCCGCGAGTATGCCCCCTTCTGCGACGGCTTCATCATCGGCTCAGCTTTCAAACGGAACGGAAGAGCATCCGAGCCGGTGGACGTGGATCGGGTGCGGGCGCTGGTAGCAGGCACGCTTCGCGTGCCGTCAGCATCGTAACCATGTGGCACAGTCGCCTCGACTGTGTTCCGCCGGGGGCGGAATGCATTTCGACGATCTTCTTCGGCCTTCGGTCGAACACAGCCGACGGCGGCTGTGCCACAAAAAAGCCTCGCTACCTCAAACCCAGCACATCGGCGATCGCATAGCGTCCCGGCTTCTGTCCGGCGAGCCACTTGGCGGCCTTGAGCGCGCCGTGCACGAAGGTGTCGCGGCTGGTGGCGACGTGAGTCAATTCCAGGCGCTCGCCCAGGGCGGCAAAGTAAGCCGTATGGCGGCCGACTTCGTCGCCGATGCGCAGGGAATGCATGCCGATCTGGCCCCGTTTGCGGGTGGATTCGTCTCCATGACGGTCGAAGACCAGCGCGTCGCGGCTTTTGCCTGTGGCTTTGAGAATGGAATCGGCCAGGCCGTACGCGGTGCCGGAAGGGGCGTCAGTCTTGAAGCGATGATGGGCTTCGATGATCTCGATGTCGTAGTCGTCCCCCAAAAGTTTGGCGACTTCGCCGGCGATCCTGAACAGCACGTTGACGCCCAGGCTCATGTTCGGCGCCTGAAGGATGGGAATGTCGGCGGCGGCGCGATCGATGGCGGCGTGGTCCTGCTCGGCCAGGCCGGTTGTCCCGATCACCATGGCGATGTGCCGGTCGCGGCAGGTCTTGAGCCAGTGTCGCGTCGACGCCGGCACCGTGAAGTCGATCAGCACCTGCGGCGTGGGCTTGAGGTCGTACGTGATCGGCGTGCCGATCGGGCCGACGCCCGCAACCTCACCCGCATCCCGCGCCTGGGCCGGATGATCGGGCCGCTCGATGGCGCCGACGATCTCGAATTCGCCGCTCTGCCTGGCCAGGGCGATCAGCCGATTCCCCATCCGCCCCGCCGATCCGGTAATTGCGATCGTTGTCATTGTTCGATTCCCATGCGCCGAGAGTCGCACGACTGGACAAAACGTGACACGGGTTTTCAACCCGTGCTGGCGGTGTTCTGGCGAAAGTCACCTCGCCCACGCCGAACGAGCTTTATTTTGAACGCCGTCAGCACGGGTTAAAAACCCGTGTCACAACCTGCTTACGCGCCCTTTCGCTGATCCATCGCCCGCAGGATCGAATTGAGATCATCCTCCACCGGCACCGGCTGATTGGATAGCTTTCCATGCGGGTCGGAGCGCGGGGCCAGGTCCTGGATCGCCTTGAGATCGATGCCGGTGTGGTATTTCACCGTCGCGTTGCTGTCCTTGAGCTCGTGGCCCGTCAGGATGCAAACGACGCTCTCGGACGGGCCGATTAGTTGTTCGTCGAGCAGTTTTCTCAACCCCGCAACGCTGGCGGCACTGGCCGGCTCGCAACCGAAGCCCAGCCGTGCGACCAGCGCCCTGTGCTCGAGGATCTCGTCGTCCGTGACTTCGCGGACGACGCCGTTCATGAATTCCAGTGCCCGCAGCGCCTTGGGAAGGTTGACCGGCCGGCCGATCTCGATCGCGCTCGCGATGGTGTGCGGCAGATACCCGACTTCGTCCATCGCCGCATACAACTTCTGGACGACGGTCCCATCGTAGCGTCCGCCGTTCCACGTGAGTTTCTGTTTGTTGACGACCTCGTGAAGCGTATTGGCACCGGAGGCGTTGATAACCGCCAGGCGGGGAACCTTCTTGATCAGCCCCAATTCCTTCAGCTCCATGAACGCCTTGCCGAAGGCCGAGCAGTTGCCCAGGTTTCCGCCGGGCACGATCACCCAGTCCGGCGGGTTCCAGTCCCGCGCCTCCAGCACGCGATACATGATGCTCTTCTGGCCTTCAATGCGAAACGGGTTGACGCTGTTCATCAAATATAGCCCGTTTCGCGGGTCCTGGGCGATCTGGCGGACGCGGCGCAGGCACGCGTCGAAATCACCCTGGATTTGCAGCGTGAGGGCGCCGTAATCCAGCGCCTGCGAAAGCTTGGCGATCGAGATTTTCCCACTGCCGATGAAGACGACACCCTGCACCTCGGCCAGCGACGCGAACATCGCCAAACTCGCACTGGTATTGCCAGTCGACGCACAGGCGACCTTGTGCGCCCCCACCATCCGCGCATGGGTGAACGCGGCGGTCATGCCATTGTCCTTGAAGCTCCCGCTGGGATTGAGCCCTTCGTACTGGAGCAGCAGCGTCCCCGGCTTCATCCCCATTTGTCGGGCAAGCAAATCGGCCTGCTGGAGGACGGTGCGGCCCTCGCCGATCGTCACGATTTCGTCTTCGACGCGATAGAAAGGAAGCAACTCGCGAAAGCGCCACACACCAGAGAAATCGAGGCGCCCTTGAGTCTGCGTACCCTTGGTGATCCAGCGATGCTCGAAGAAGCTCAGGCTCCGCGGAACAGGCAGCCGCGACCAGTCGTAACGGATATCGAGCAACCCGCCGCACTTGTCGCAGGAGACTTTGATCTGGTCGATGGCAACCGTGGCGCCGCACGCCGGGTTGATGCACTGCTGGAACGCCGCGGGGGTCATCGTCTACACGGTAAGAGCAAGGGGGTGAAAGTCAAAGGCGAGGGACTCTACGGCGATGATGTAGGCGCTCTACCAGCGCTACTCAGGCTTCGGACCAAGTAGTTTGATGATGTGCTTGGCCAATCGTTCCTTGATCTCGCGATGCCGCGGGACAGGCTGCGACACGCCCGTCGCGGGGTTGTGATACCAGTCGTGCTTGCCTCCATGACGGACCAAGATGCAGCCGAATCTTTCCAGAGTTCTGACCAGATCATGCCGCTTCACGAGATGGTCAGCTCCTCAACCTTCCGGATTTGGGGAATCTCGCCGCTGCTGATATCGCGATAAAGGTCCCGGAGGTGCTCTTTGAGGTCGTCCAGGGTTTCACCTTGGGTCCAGTAGTCGGGATACTCCTGAAGATACCCCAGCCACGCGTTGCCCTCCTGCCAATATACGAATTTCACCGTCGCCATGAAGAACGCTCCAACCCAATTATACAGTCTGTTGTTTGCCCAGGCTCATTTATTCATCGCCTCATCCGTGTTCATTACTTCGCTGGCAACCATGGTCCACGCCGCCAGGTTCGCCGGCAGGAGGGAAGGATCGGCCTTGGTGTCGCCGGTCTTGAGCAGGTCTGTCGCGGCCACAGGGCTTTGCGAGAAGCGGGATTCAAATGTGCGCAGCGAGCGGAGGAAGATTTCCCGCTCGGTTTTGCTGAGCTGTCGCGAGAGCAGGGTTTCGGCGATGACGTCCAGGCGGTCTTCGTCACCACAATCGCACCGCTCGAGCGTGCGCTGCGCGAGCATTCTGGCCGCCTCGAACCATTGCGGGTCGTTCCAGAGGACCAGGGCCTGGAGCGGCGTGTTCGTTCGCTCGCGGCGCGTGCACGACACGTCCCGCGCGGGAGCGTCGAGGGCGATCATGTCCGGGGCCGGGGCCTGCCGCTTCCAGAAGGTGTAAAGCGATCGGCGGTAGGTGTCATCGCCGTGGTCCTGCTCCCAGGTTTGCGGCTTGGTGGCCAGGCCGCGGACAGCTTCCCAGATTCCCGGGGGCTGGTAGGGTTTGACGCTGGGGCCGCCGAGGTTGTTGACCAGCAGCCCGGATGCTTCCAGCGCGCAATCGCGAAGCATCTCGGCGTCCATGCGGAACCGTGGGCCGCGGGCAAGCAGCCGGTTCTGCGGGTCTCTCTCCAGAAGCTCCGGCGTGATCCGCGCCGACTGACGGTACGCGGCACTGGTCACGATCAATCGGTACAAGTGCTTCACGTCCCAGCCGCTGTCGCGGAACTCGACGGCAAGCCAGTCCAGAAGCTGCGGATTGGAGGGCCGGTCGCCCATCAGGCCGAAGTCGCCAGGAGTGGCGACCAGGCCGACGCCGAAAACCTCCTGCCACATCCGATTGACCGCGACGCGCGCGGCCAGCGGATTCTCCGGGCTGACCGTCCATCGCGCCAAGCCCAGCCGGTTGCGCGGCAGACCCGGATCGTGCCCGAGAAAATGCGGCAAATCCGCCTGCACCCGTTGCGTCCGCGCCGTGTAGATGCCCCGTCCCAGGACATGCGCGTAAGCCAGTTGCGATCGCTCCTGGCAGATCATAGTCGGCTCGCCGCCGGCGGCGAGGGCGTCGAGCTTTTTGTCCAGGGCCCGGGCCTGTGCGGCGAGGCGCTGCGAGGGTTCGTCGACCTGGCGCAGATAGAATTCGCTGACGACGTGGCGCTGGTCGTCGTTCCAACTTTTTTGCGGCCGGGCGATCAGCTCCGCGACGTAATCTTCGTACGGCAGCCGCGAGACTTCATCCGATGCAAGCGCTCGCGAGTAGAGCCGGATGTCCTGAAACCGCGCCAGCTTCATCGCCGAAGCGTCGTATCTTCGTCCCAGTTCCCAGGGCGCGGTGGTCCGGATGCTCCCGCTCAGTCCGTCCGTCACGATCTGGAGCGGCTGCGGTTTTCCGTCGACGTAGATTTTCACCCCCGCCGCCTTCCCCGAGCCGTCGTAGGTGAAAAACGCGTGGTGCCATTCGCCCTTGTCGAACGGCTTGGCTTTCGTCTGGACCCGGATCACGTTCTTGGGCCAGTCGCGGACGAGATGCACGGCAATCGCCCCGTTGTCATACCAGAGGTCCCACCCGCGCAGGCCCGGCGAGGTTTGCATGCGCGACATCAGCGAACCGATGTTCACGTCGCCGATCGCGGTCGGGTTGAAGCGGACCTGGAACCAGCCGCCGGCGGAAAAGGGTTGATCCCGCTCGAAGTCGCCGGCGTCGGGAATCTCCAGCTTGGTCGCAGCCTCGAACCGCAGCGACGGCCACAGCCATGTTTCCTCGCCCCACACCGGCGCCGGGCCGGCGAACTTCACCGTCTTTGGAGCGGGATGCGGCGCGCTGTTGATCGCGACATCGCCCTTCTGCTCGTCGAACCGGAACCGCAGCGCCAGGTCCTGCGTGGAAACACGCTTGGGGCGCTCGCCGAAATCGATCCAGTCCGCCAGCAGCGATTGAATCTGCTGCCGCCGGGCGTTCATCTCTCTCAGAATCGAAGCCTTCTGAGTCAGCACCGTGTTGTATTCCGCCAGATGCTCTCGCTTGGGGACGCGGATGGTGGCCGGCACGTCGAAGCGATCGTCGTTGGACTCGCGCTCGTTGAGGTTATTGAAGTAGGCCGTGAGCTGGTAGAAATCCTTCTGCGTGAGCGGATCGAATTTGTGGTCGTGGCAGACGGCGCAGCCGAGCGTCATGCCCAGGAAGACGGTCCCGTAGCACTCGACTCGGTCGCGGTTGTTGTTGACGCGGATTTCCTCGTTGATGGCGCCGCCCTCGCCCGTGCTGAGGTTGCAGCGCACGAACCCGGTCGCGACGATCTGATCGATGTTGGTCGGCGGGAGCAGGTCGCCGGCAATCTGCTCGAGGGCGAACTGGTCGTACGGCTTGTTCTGGTTGAACGCGCGGATGACGTAATCGCGATAGGGCCAGATATCGCGGTAGTTGTCGTTGTGCAGCCCGTGCGTGTCGCCGTAGCGGACGTAATCGAGCCAGTAATGGGCGCGGTGTTCGCCGAACCGCGGGCTGGCCAGCAGCCGGTCGACGAGGCGATCGTACGCGTCCGGCGACGAGTCGCTGACAAACGCCTCCACGTCCGCGGGCGTCGGCAGCAGTCCCGTCAGATCGAGCGTGACACGCCGGATGAGTGCCTCTTTCGTGGCCGGGGGAGAAGGACTCAGCCCATTCCGCTCCAGGCCGGCGAGAACGAAGCGGTCGATCGGATTTTTCGCCCAATCCGCGCGGTGCACCTCCGGCAACGGCGGCCGCACCGGCTCCTCGAACGACCAGTGATCGCGGTATTTGGCTCCCTGGGCGATCCACCGACGCAATACCTCGATTTCAATGGGTTTTAATGCATCATGCCCTTCAGGGGGCATGTGAACGTCGGGATCATTCGACTCGACCCGTCGAATTACTTCGCTCAGTTCCGGATGCCCCGCGACGACCGGCGTCTTTCTATCCTTGAGGCGCGCAAATGCGGTTTCGGGATGATCGAGGCGAAGATTTGCCTTGCGTCCCCCCGGATCGGGGCCGTGGCATTGATAACAGTTGTCGGCCAGGATCGGCTCGATATCGGCGTTGAAATCAAGCTGTGAGGTCTGTGCCACAACG
>Ga0210396_10003664_pt1 | contig 15248 bp, 13 predicted proteins | sample IncBWH17OmetaG_FD_155466 | JGI IMG/M metagenome (GOLD analysis project Ga0210396, IMG submission 155466) | Forest soil microbial communities from Barre Woods Harvard Forest LTER site, Petersham, Massachusetts, United States - Inc-BW-H-17-O ... | reverse complement strand
CGTAGGGGGCGAACGGAGCGCCTTCCTTCTTCGTCAATTCGTGATACTCGCTTGCGTACGTCGCGCGTTTCACGAGACGTCCCGGCATCGGCCACTCGTTGATTCCGAGGTTCAGCACCATCAAGAGATGCAAACCCACGAGCGCAATCAGTGTCCCTGGAATCACGAACACGTGCAGCGTAAAGAATCGTGAAAGTGTTGCTCCGGCAATGATCGGCCCGCCCAACATCAACCTCACCGCCGCCGGACCTATGACTGGAACATGACTTGCGATCGAGGCTCCGATGCCAATACCCCAGTAGGCGTCCTGATCGAAACGCAACACCTGACCGCTAAAGGCCATCCCCAACGTCATGAGCAAGAGAAAGACGCCAACGATCCAGGTGAGTTCTCGAGGAAATTTATAGGCGCCGAACAGGAAGACCTGCACCACGTGAATCAGGACGATGGCGATCATGAAGTTCGAGCCCCATCCATGCAGAGCGCGGATGAACCAGCCGAGCGTCACATCGTGGTTCAGAGCCTGGAGGCTGCTCCAGGCCTCGCCGGCCGAGGGAACGTAGATGAGCGCCAGAAGAATTCCTGTGGCGAGCTGTAGCAGGAAGATCGTCAGCGCGGCGCTGCCAAACACGTAAAACCAACTTGCCGTGTTCCGCGGCACTGGATGCTCTGCGGCCTCGCGGACAGGAGCCGCGAGCTGCAAACGCCGGTCGAACCATTCCCCAATTTGCGCGATCAGGCGCATGGCGGTTTCTTTCCAACAACTGCCGCACTCGCTCCCGGTGTGGCCAGTTCACCGGCCTGAATGGTGACAAGGCCGTCCTGCACTCTGTAGGGATATTCAAAGAGTCCCCGCTCCGGCGGACCGGAAGCGCGCGAACCGTCGCGGTAATAAGCTCCGCCATGACACGGGCACATGAACAAACCGGATTGTGGAAACCAGCGAACCGGACAACCCAAGTGCGCGCAGTTCACCGCAAACACCTGGAATTGATCGCCCTCGACGCGCCGCACCCAGCATGCGGTGTCTACCGTTTTACCGTCGGTCGGCATCACATTGGGATTTCGGAAGGTGGCCAGCCGTGTTTCGCCTTCTGGAAATTCGCTGACGGGCCCGAGAGGCACCCATGATAAGTAGGCATTCGCGCGCCCCCGCGTAACCGAGGAAAAAAGAAACCCTAAGATCGGGACGCCCAGTGCCGCCGCTACAAGGCCGTTAAACAGAATCCCCAATTTCATGAACAGCCCGCGGCGCGAGAGTGTGTTTTCATTCGACATGGTCAAACTCCTAGTGCTGTGCGTAATTCGAGACGGAATCCGGTTGTCCAGAGTTCTTCGTTCGTTGCGAGGCGAGCCAGGCCACTACGTCGGTAATTTCCTGCTCCGCCATGGGCTTGCCCGAAACATTTTTGGACCAGTCCGGCGCGCCAAGTTCTGGACGGCCGGTGATGACGATAGTGCGCAGCGCTTGATCACTGACCAGGGCGAGAAAGGATTCATCCGTGATGGCGCCGCCTTTTGGTCCGCCGCGACCGCCCGGACCGTGGCAGGATTCGCAGTAGGTTTTATAAGCGACTTCGCCGAGTTGAGAATTGCCCTCCGACTTGGCCTCATAGAATGGAAGATTCGCTCCATCGAGGATCCCAGGGCGGGCCCAACGCGACCGCATACCACTGGTGATCACGTCAATTTGTTTGTCCGTCAGCATCCCGCCTGCATTCCGCGCGAACGCGGGCATCGCCGTTCCGTGCATGCCATTGGCAACTACTTTGCGGATCACCACGTCGTCCGCCACAGCCAGATAAACCGGATCAGCAAGCGCGATGGCCGCGCCTCCGCGGCCTTGCGATCCGTGGCAACCCGCACAGTTTTCCGAGTACAGCGTTTCAAAGTCCAGAATCTCGTCCGGAGCCAGCGTCTCGGAACCTGGGCGGGGCTTGCCGTGGAAGGAACCGCAACCTGAGAGCAGCATCGCGGCGAGCACTGCAAACACCCAGACATTAGAAAATGCTTTCACGTCCGTGTCTCTCCGCTTCCTCGCGTCGCGATTGTTCCCGGTGCTTCAATTCCGGCACGCAAGGCAAATGGCAGATTTTCCCAAGTGGGTACGCGCGACTGTCGCACGACGATGAGGCCCGCAACGATGCCAAAGGCCACCTGCGAAGCTGTGAACCACCACCAGTCAATGCGCCTCGCCAACAACGGATTGAGAAGATCCATAATGGAGTAGAGAAGACCCGACCACAGCACTGGCGCGATCAACCCTCCGAGCACGATCGGCCGCCGCGCGAACATGGGAAGCATTGCTCCATAGAGCAGCCCCACAAGTAGGGATCCGAGTCCGTGCAGAATCACGGCAATGGCGAAGCTGTCGGCGTGAAAAGAATTCAGTCGTTCAGATCCAAGACTCAGAGTTTGTGCGTACACCGTGGCTGCAAGGAGGTTGATGGGATACCAAATGCTGCCGACTTTGAGCATCCCATAGGAGCACGCAATCACGGCCATTGCCACGCTTCCCGCTAAGCCTCCCTTCAAACCGGCCGAAATGGGATAAGTTTCAACAGGAAGCCAGGCGCGAACCAGCTCCCCAGTTACGGGAAGTCGCTCGATTACGGGGCGCTCGGTCGTGACCGAAAGATCCTCCCGGATCACCGGAACCGACTCCTCGTGCTCGCGAGGAAACACTTCCCGGAACCAGCCGACGCAACCCGCTACAGCGAGCACGGTGCCGAAGACACTTACAGACGCATTCGTCAGCAGCCCTGCGAATATAAGCGTAAATCCAAAGGCTAAGACCAACGGCCAAGCCGTCGAGGCGGGTACCTCAATTTCAGCGGGCATATGACGGCTCTGCTCCATTTCATAAGTAGATAGCAACGTTGGCATGTCTCTCCTTAGCGCCCGAGGATGTAAACCACAGTGAAAACGACAACCCAAACGGAATCCACGAAATGCCAGTACAAAGAGAGCACTTCAATGCGAGGAGACTGTTCGGGCCCCACACGACCTGCCAGACCGAACAGAAGCACGATGGTCAACATGATCAGACCTACGATCACGTGGGAGCCGTGCAGACCGACGAGCGAGTAGTAGGTAGTTCCAAAGAGATTCGTCGAAATCGTGAGCCCGTGTTCGTAGATCAGCCGATGCCATTCCTGGCCCGTGCCGTATAGAAAAACGGCCCCTAGAACAATAGTGAGAAACCACAAGCCGAGGAATGCTCCTCGCTTGCCCCGCCCAAGCAGTTTTGCCGCAAAGTGGATGGTCAGACTGCTGGACAATAAGCAGATGGTGTAAAAGATCGGTGTCTCGAGCACCTCGTGGGGCGTCGGTCCGGCGAGACTTTTCCCCGCATAGTACAAATACGCGACGACGAAGATCGTGAAGATGGCAGACTCGGCGACAATCAGACACGCCATGCCCACTTTGCCTCGGTATGGGAGCTTCCACGACGTCGATGCTTCACGAAACGGAATAGTGATTGCGCTCACGATTCACTCCGTTCACTCATAGTGGCTATCCGGGTCTTCGGGGTGCTTCAAGTCCCACAGCGGCCGCCGGCTGGCAACAGTCGGGATCGATGCGAAGTTGTAGGCGGGCGGCGGGGAACTTACCGACCATTCGAGGGTCCACGCATCCCACGGATCGTTCCCGGCCCTCGCGCCTTTGAAGTAAGAAACTATCAGGTTGGCCACGAACACCAGTGTGGCGATTCCCTGGACGAATGCGCCGATGGTGACAAGCAGATTCCAAATATCCCAGCCGCGTCCAGGCTCGTAAGTGTAAATCCGCCGTGGCATGCCGAGCAGACCGGGAATGTGCATCAAGTCAAACGTTAGGTGAAATCCAAGGAAGAACAGCCAGAAATGGAGTTTGCCAAAGCCTTCGCTCAGCATTCTTCCCGTCATTTTTGGGTACCAGTAATAAAATGCGGCGAAGACTGCAAACAGAAATCCGCCCACGAGAGTGTAGTGAAAGTGTGCCACGACAAAATACGAACCACTGAGCTGCCAATTGAACGCCGCACTGCCCAGCATGATCCCGGTGAGACCAGCGATCAAAAACTGAAACAAAAATGCAATACAAAACAGCATGGGCGTCTTGAGCTGGATCTTCCCTCCCCACATGGTTCCGAGCCAGTTGAAGATCTTGATGCCCGTTGGAATACCGACAGCAAGCGTGGTCAGTGTGAAAAAGCTGTTAGCGTAAGAGCTCATCCCTATTGTGAACATGTGGTGCGCCCACACGCTTATGCTCAAGAAACCGATACATAGCGACGCTCCCACCATGACTGGATAACCGAAAATAGGCTTTCGGGAAAATACTGGAACGATTTCCGAGACAAACGCAAAGGCAGGAAGAATCAGGATGTACACTTCCGGATGACCGAAGATCCAGAAGAAGTGCATCCATAGCGTTGCCGACCCTCCAGCTTGGGTGTCGAAGAAATGACCGCCCAGATAGCGATCCACGCAGAGCATGATTTGTGCCGCCGACAATGGCGTAACGGCTATGAGGACCATCCCCGAGACCACGAGGTTCAGCCACACAAGCAACGGCATGCGGCTTAGCTTCATGCCCGGGCACCTCATACAAAGAATTGTGGCAATGATGTTGATCGCCGTCCCGATGCTGCCGAATCCCGAAATGAGCAGCGCGATAGTCCAATAGTCAGTGCTGTGACCCGGAGAAAAAGCACGCGAGGTCAGCGGAGCATAGGCCCACCAGCCGACGTCGGGAGCATTGCCTGCGCCATAAAGACCGCTTCCGCCAACAAAACTGAAATAAAGAACAAAACCACCGAGAGCGGTTAGCCAGAAACTGAACGCGTTCAGCCGTGGAAAGGCCATGTCTCGAGCGCCAATCATCAGCGGCACTAGGTAGTTTGCAAAGCCGAAAAGCACGGGTATGCCTACGAAAAAAACCATGGTCGTGCCATGCATCGTGAACATGCGGTTGAAAACCTGAGGCGAAACAAATTCATTGTGCGGATACATCAGCTGAATACGCATGATCATGGCTTCGGATCCAGCGACCACGAGAAAAAACAGCGCGTACAGGATGTACAGAATGCCCAGACGTTTGTGATCAACCGTGATCACCCACTCGTGAAGTGTCTCGACCCATGGCCGGCCGGAAACCTCCGCTGTTTGAATGGCCATCACATCCGATGACATATCTGGTCCCCCAATCCTTTCTCCCTACCGTAGTGTCTCGAGATAACGCACGAGCGCGTCCAGGTCGACATCGTTTAGTTTCATTGCTGGCATCAGCGAGCCCGGTTTGATGGCCTCAGGGTTTTGAATCCATAAACGAAGATTCTCTTGCGTATTTTCGGCCGCTCCGGCAGCTATCGTTTGACGGCTCATCAGGTGTGTCAGGTCCGGACCAAAGCGCCCCACACCGCGTGTGCCCTCGACCGCGTGACAATTCACGCATGAGGTGCTCTCGAAGACGTGCCTTCCTGCGGCTTCTTTTTCATCCTGAATCACCGGTTGTTTTTGCGCGCGAACCCACGCGTCAAACTCTCCAGGGCTCTCCACCGTTACTCGCAATAGCATCTTTGCGTGTTGCGTACCGCAATACTGCGCGCATTGACCTAGAAACATTCCCGTCTGTTGCGGAGCAATCCACATCTCATTGACCCGATTCGGAATCAAGTCTGTCTTGCCCCCAAGCTGCGGAACCCAAAAACTATGGTCGGTGTCGGCGGAAAGCAGCTTTAAGTAGGTAGGCATATTCGCCGGAATATGTAGTTCGTTCGCTGTGACGATCCCGAGTTTTGGATAGCGGAACTCCCACCAAAACTGATGCCCAATAGCAGTGACCTCAAACACTTTCGCGGGCTTCGGTGAATCCTGGATGCCGTGAATCACGCGGGCTGTCGCCAGGAACAACACAACGACGATTAGGATCGGAACAACCGTCCAGGCGAGTTCGATCTGCGTGCTCCCATACACTTGCGTTGGCTCGCGCCCGGCGTCTGTCGTTCGGTTGCGGAATTTGACCATCACATAGGCCAACAAACTGAACACGACTACAAAGATCGCTCCCGTGATCGCCAGCACGAAATGCGACAGATGATAGAGCGACTCGGCATTTGCAGAGTGCGGATCGAAGATGCTGGGAATAGGGTTGTCGTTTGGAGGATTTGCGGCGCACAGCCCGGCGGCGAGAAGTATCCCGGCCAGAAGAAGGAGTACTGCGGCAAGCCGGCCGACTATCGCTCCTGATTCCGTTTTATGCGATGTTTCGCGCATTCTCCTCAATCTTTCCCGCTCACGCACCGATGCGTGCGTGCATTTCGATTACGATCCAACTGGCGCGTCAACAGGTGCACTTCGCGCTCCATTGCTTCTCATCTCACCCCATCTGACTATCTGGTGTGTGTGCAACTGCTTCCGGGCCGGACGCAGGACGCGGTTTTGCTGGGAGGAACATGCCACCGTCATCGCTTTGACGGCGTTGTCAAAACCTTGGCGTCTTGCAAGTTGATTCGCACGAGTTCTGCGAGGGATTGACCAGGAGCCCCGCTTGATGCCCGACAAGAGAAGCCAGGGAACTTTCCTTCACAGATGAGTGTTGACTGGCTCGTACCGCTCCGCCAGAATCTCACGCAAATAAGGACATGATAGTCACTACCGAATACGCAGACATTGCTCTGCCGGGTGCTCCAATGCGAACGTTCATCGCTGCGCCCAAGGCCGAAGACTTATACCCCGGCATCTGGTGCTATTCCGACATCTTTCAGCTCACGCCGCCGCTGCTAAGGTTCTGCGTTCGGCTTGCAGGCTATGGATTTGTTGCCGTTGCGCCAGAAATTTATCGCCGCATCGAACCGCCGGGAACAGTGATCCCCTTCGATGACGCGGGGCGCACCCGCGGCCAGCAAGATGCCGCGAAAACTCTGGTCGCACATTTCGATGCCGATTGCCGCGCTGGCCTGGACTGGCTTTCCCATCATCCGAAAGTTGCGCGTGAAAAAATCGGCGTTGTGGGTTTCTGCATCGGCGGCCATCTCGCCTTTCGGGCTGCGTTCCAGCCGGATGTGCGGGCAACGGTCTGCTATTACGGAACCGGCATCCACGACGGGAAGCTCGGCCAGGACGCCGATGCCGGATCATTAGACCGCGCAAGCGAAATTCGCGGTGAACTTCTCATGATCTTTGGAACCAGGGACCCGCACGTTCCCGAAGCGGGGCGCGAAACAATTGATCGCGCTCTGCAAACCTCGGGTGCCCGCTATAAAACGCTGCTGTATCCAGCTGAGCACGCCTTCACGCGCGATGAAGGCCCGCGTTTTGATCCGGAGGCAACGGACCTGGCATTCGCGGAGATGATTCGTTTATTCCGTAGAGTTTTTCAGAATTGAAAAGACTCGCATAGGAAATCTCAAAGATCACGCCTCCATTCTTGTTAGCTCTGCGAGTATTCGTTGTACAGGATTTCGCCAATTGGCGAAACGTCGCCAGCCTATTCCCCATGTAACCATATGTTTTCCAACGAGATGCGATTGGCATCGAGATTGCCATGTACTTAGAGGGTCTCGCTCGAGGAGCAAGGTAGATGCTGAAGATTCAAAGAACCACAAACGGGAAAACTGTGTTCAGGCTTATAGGTCGAATGGATGTAGAAAACGTAAAAGAATTTGAAGAAGTATTTCAGGCAGAAGCAAAAGATCGCCATGTGGTTCTGGATCTAAGAGACCTGGTCCTCGTGGATCGAGCAGCGGTCAAGTTTCTCGAACGCTGCGAAACCGACAGCATTGAGCTCACGAATTGCCCTGCGTATATTCGGGAATGGATTGCGAGGGAGCGGGAAGGCTCCTAGGGCGTCGCTTCAGTCCGGGAGCCAGTGGATCTTAGGCAAGTTCGATATTTCATAGCAGTTGCCCGGCATCTGCACTTTTGGCGTGCTGCCCGTAGACGAAAAATCAGCCGGCCCACCTTTAGCCGGCAGATCAGTGCACTCGAAAAACAGGTGGGCACGGAACTATTTGACGGCAACCCAAAAGGCATAGCTCTTTCAAGGAGATGAATCATGGCTGCCGCTTCGACCCCAACTCCCACCACAACGCCAGCGCCGACCCCGTCGGCACAGGCCGAACACGCGCTGCCACAGCCAAGGCCCCCTCGGCCATGGCTGAAATATGTGACGCCAACCGTAGTGTTCCTGCTCGCAGCGGCGGTGATCATCATGATCACCAGAGATTGGAACGCATGGGAAGGTGGACGAATCGAGCAGGTAACCGACGACGCTTACGTCCGAGGTGATCTCACGCCGCTGAGTACAAAGGTCGCCGGTATCGTTCGTGATGTGAAGGTTTCCGATTTCCAACTGGTCCACGGCGGAGACCTGCTCGTCGAACTTGAGGATGACGATTACCAAGCGCAACTGAAACAAGCCAATGCAGCGGTCGAGGCTGGCAAAGCAGCCATCGAGAACAATCGGAGGCAGCGCGAACTCCAAGATGTCCGAATCGAAAAGGCGCTCGCCGGAATCGATCAGGCTAAAGCACAAATCGCTGCTGCCCTCGCTGGTATAGAAGCTGTCCATGCCGACGTGGTTCGCACTCGCTCGGAACGCACCCGTCAAGAAGCACTCTTGGCCACGCAGTCTGCAACAAAACAACATGTGGAGACGGCAGTTGCGGACGAGCAGCGTTTCGCGGCACAAGCGGCAAGCCGCGAAGCCGATCTGGAGCAGGCAAAAACGGCGTTGCGCAGCAACGAAATCGCGGTGGAGGCCGAACGGCGCAGCAAGGCGGTTCTCGAATCGCAAGACCTGCAGCTAATCGCGGATCTCCATGCCAAGGAAGCGGCCCATACGGTCGCGGAGATCAACTTGGGGTATACCACCATCCGCGCCCCGTCGAACGGCACGGTAGGCGAGAGACGCGTTCGTCCGGGACAACTTGTTTCCCCAGGAACGCAGGTGCTCACGTTTGTCGCGGAGACAAAGTGGGTTCAAGCGAACTATCGCGAGACGCAACTCACTCACATGAAAGTTGGCGATCCCGCAGAAATTCGCATCGACGAGTACCCGGGACAAGTCGTGCGCGGCAAAGTTCTTGAGATCGCGCCTGCCAGCGGTTCCCAATTCGCTCTTCTTCCGCCCGACAACGCCACCGGCAACTTCACCAAAATCGTTCAGCGCGTGTCAGTGAAGATTGCGCTCGATCCCGAGCAACCGATCGCCGAGCGCTTGCGGCCTGGGCTTTCGGTCATTGCCAAGGTTCGCACCGGCACCAAATAAATTCTGGAGCAACCTCGTTGAATACTGAATCGCCTAAGGCGCCTGTTCAGCTCTCGACCAACCCCTACGTTGGCGTCTTCGGAGTGTTTCTTGGCGCGAGCGTAGCGACCATGAACAGCCGACTGCTGAGTGTTGGTCTTGCGGATTTGCGCGGAGCACTGGGCTTCAGTTTCGACGATGCCTCCTGGCTGCCGACGGCACTGAACATGGCCATGATGTTTAGTGGCGTCTTCTGCGTGTTTGTGAGCGCCAGGATTGGCCCGCGTCGCGTCCTGCTTTTCTCTGCGCTGGTGTTCACGCTTATTAGCATTCTTTTGCCGTTTTCACCGAACTTCTGGGTCATGCTGGCACTGGAAGCGCTGGCCGGCTTGGCGTCCGGGACTTTTTATTCACTCACCATGACCTTTGTCCTGACGTCGCTCCCGAAACGCCTGATCATTTTCGGTATCGCGGCCTACGCCGCTGACATCATTTTTACGAGCAATGTCGCCTCCGCCCTCCAGGGCTGGTACGCCGACCACCTTTCCTGGCATTGGATATTTTGGAACGCTGCCGTCCTCACACCGTTGATGATGATTTGCGTGCACTTCGGCATTCCCCGCCGCGGTCCGCCGGCGGGTCCAGCACCAAGTTGGGTTGGGTTTGCTTACTTCAGCATGGGCTTGAGCCTGCTTTACGGCGCACTCGACCAGGGGGAACGCCTGGATTGGTTCCATTCCGGGGTGATCGTTGCTATGTCAGTTGCCGGACTTTTCTTGCTCGCAGCTACATACGTAAGGAGGATCCTGCAACCGAATCCACTGGTAGATCTCTCCTTCGTAAATTCTAGGAACCTCGTCATCCTTGCAATCTCGATTTTCGTCTTCAAGTTTGTTCACTTGGCCAGCATCATTCTCGTCCCCGGATTTCTCGGCAACATACAAAAGTATCGCGCAGTCGAGACCGGCCACGCGCTCGCCTGGATCGCTGTGCCACAGTTCGCGGTGGTGTGGCTGGTGGCGGCCGCGATCCTTTACACCAATTCTCGACTCATCCTGGCGGTGAGTCTGACCATTGTGGCGATGGTCTCCCTGATATGCGCTCATCTGGACCCATCCTGGGCGGGCACAAGCTTCGAGACGCTGGAACTCGTCTTGGCCGTGGGGCTGGCGGGGGCATATGTCGGACTCGTGAGCAGCATCGTTTTAGTGGGGCTGGAAAAGGGCGCACTAAAGAGCGCCGCGGCTGCCGCTACTCTTTCCGGATTCATGCATACCTTCCGCATTTTTGGCGGCCAAGTCGGCGTGTCGATCATGAATCGTTTTCTCACCGTACGAGAGGAATTTCATTCCAATCTGCTAGGCCTTCACGTGCAGCTCGGCGATTGGCTGACAGATGAACGCCTGCACATGATCAGTCTCGGGATGCTTCCCAGCTCGTCGGGCATGGACGAAGCGCAAGCGCGTGCAGGCGCAATCCTGGGCCAGCAAGTACACGCCCAAGCGTATACCCTCGCCATCGCGGATGGCTTTGTGTTGATCGCCGGAGTGGCAGCGGCCTTTCTGCTGCTGATGCTGCTCATGACGCCAATAAAGGTCAGCTATCAAGACTTGAGGAAAATGCCATGAGTCACAGGACTCTTCTCCAGTATGCAGCCACGTGGAGATGCGTTGTGGCTCTTCTCTTGATTGCTCAACGGAAGAAATTCTTTCTGAACCACGGCGCACTCGGTTTCACAAACCGCGAAATCTGCGCAAACCAAGGAACAACATCATGAAATTACGCGTCACATTCCTTTGCGCTCTCCTGTCGGTCGTTCACGGCCAGAGCCTTGCCGCCCAGGAGGCCAAATCGCCGGCCCCCCGCCGCATCACGCTCGACGAAGCCGTACAGTTGGCGCTGAAACATAATCACGTGGTGCGTATTGCCGGGTACAAGGTCGAGGAAAAAGAACACGCCAAGGATGTCGCGCGAAGCGGCTATTATCCTCTGCTCCGCAATGACAGCAATGCCTTGCGACTGACCGACACACAGTTCATTGCAATCCCCGGGGGAAGTATCGGCACGGTCGGGGGGAGTCCGCTCCCGGAACGTTCAGTTATTCTGAACCAGGGCGGGCGCACGGTGATTACCAGCGGCACGTCTCTCACGCAGCCGCTGACAGAGCTGTTGAAAATCAGATCCGCGAACGATATGGCTGCCGCAGAGTTGAATGCGACACGCGACCAAGCGCAGCAAACTCAAAACGAAGTCGCCCTGCGCGTTCACCAACTCTATTACCGGATTTTGATTGCCCAGGCTCATCACGAAGCAGCGCAAGCAAGGATCCAAGCGAACGAAGAGCTTAAGAGCGAGCGCGTCTCACAGGTTAAATACGGGAGTGCACTGGAAGAGGAAGGCATCGAAAGTCGCGCACAGGTTCTGGAGGTGAAGCAGGATCTTCTCACCACGGACTTGCAACTATCGGACCTCACGATGCAACTCGACGACGTGATCGGGTTGCCTCTTACAACCCTGCTCGCCCTCGATGCCAGCGTCCGGGAGGTTGGGACCAGCTGCGAACGTGAAGAATGCCTCCGTGTCGCGGCCGGAAACCATCCGGAGATCGCCGAAGCGCGCGCCGAGATCGAAAAAGCCTCGGCCGCGGTCCGCCTTGCCAAACGCCAATATTTGCCGGATGTGGAGGCGTATGCACGTTACAGCTATGCGGACAACGTCCCGTTTCTGGCTCGTAACTTCGGATCATTTGGCGTTCACCTTGGCTACGATATTTTTGACGGAGGGAGGAAGCGCGCGGCGATCGATGAGCACAAAGCCCAGCTGTCCCAGGCCCAGGAGAATCTTAAACGCGTCACGGAAGAAGTAGAGCTAAGCGTGCAAACGGCCTACAACAAGCTCGAACGCACGCAACAGATGGTGAAAGTTTCCGAAGAACTTCTTGCACTTCGCACGGAATCACACCGTGTCTCCGTCCAGCAACTCCAGGAAGGCTCCGCACTGCGGTCCCAGGTGGATTCGGCCGCTGCGCACGAACTGGACGCGAGAACTCTCCTGCTGCAAGCTCAGCTGGATTACATTCAGGCGCGCGATGAAATGACCGAAGCCATGGGACAGACTCCAGAGTAGCGAAAAGAAATTTCGCGAAGTTGTCAATGACCCGCCCAAACCGTCAAAGCCCTATCATCCGTTCTCAGTGGAAGCCGCACTCGCACTTCCTCACGGCCTTTCAAAACATTGATAAAACACTAGATCGACCCTTCTCACCGTAATCCACCGATTGGAATCGTGGATGCTTTATTCAACTTGATGCGCCGAAAGACCAACCACGAACTAAACCAGCCTCGGCGCACTGTGCCCCTCCACCCTTGTGCGCCTGAGCCGCACGCAGTCGGGTGCAGTCTCGAACGGAGCCGGGAGTGAATGTGAAATATCCAAGCCATGCCCCCGGGAACGCAGAAGAAATCCGTATCCGCCTCCGCCGGAAAGCGTGCTGCTACAAGGCCGCGAATATTTTCTATCGCGTGCTTGCGATGTGTTTGTTCGCCTTTGCTGCACAGGCGAAGCAAGTGACTACGCCGAGCGCCACATTCCAAGGAACGGTTTTCGTTCAAGACTCGGCGGGCAACCGGACTCCTGTTGGAGACGCGAGAGTAACACTCGAAGGGCCAGTGACTCTGCACGCGAAAACAGACCGCAATGGCGAGTACCGTCTTGCCGCCGTGCCCTTTGGAACTTACACAGTAGAAGCAGTCTCTCCCGGCCTTCAGGCTAGCGAGACGATTCGCATTGAAACCACTGAAGCCCGCCTCCCTCTCGAATTAAAACCCTTGGCAATTGCAACCTCCGTGGTTGTCACGGCCGACCGGACGGAAAGCAAGGATCCTGCTCCCGGCGAAACTGTTTCCGAGAAGACGTTGCGTGATGCTCCGAATGTGAACGAGAGGTTCGAGAGCTCACTTCCGCTGATCCCCGGTGTCGTTCGTGGCCCCGATGGTCACATCAATCTTAAAGGCGCGCGAAACACGCAGAGCGGCGCGCTGGTCAACAGCGCAAACGTCACCGACCCCGTTACCGGCAGCCCGGCCATCAATCTTCCGGTTGATGTGGTTGCGTCGGTACAAGTTATTTCGAATCCCTATGATCCCGAATACGGCAGGTTCACCGGAGCCGTTTCGACCGTCGCCACGAAGACCAGCGACTATGAAAAGTTTCATTTCTCCTTCCAGAACTTCATACCTCGATTGCGAGATCGCGACGGCTCCATCATGGGTATCGGTGCCGCAACGCCGCGGATGACATTCACCGGTCCGGTCATCAAGGACCGCATTGCGATTACCCAGTCCTTTGAATACCGCTACGTGCGTACGCCGGTGAACAGCCTTCCCCCTGCAGAACGTGATACAAAACTTGAGAGCTTCGATTCCTACACGCAACTCGACTTCACCATTAGTTCGAAGCAGACCGCTAATGTTTCTCTTGCCTTCTATCCCCAGAGACTCGACTACCTCGGCCTGAACACCTTTACGCCACAACCCGCGACGCCAAATTTTCACCAGCGCGGCTATCAGGTGAACGTGCAGGATAGTATCGTCATTGGCACCGCCGGTCTGCTGAGTTCGCAGTTCAGCTACAAACGCTTCGACGCTGACATCACCGCGCAGAGCAACGATCCGTACCGCCTGCTGCTTGAAACCACCGACGGAGGCTTCTTCAATCGCCAGTCTCGCCGGACTGCCCGCACGAGTTGGGAGGAAAACTATCACTTCGCTCCCCGGCGATTCATTGGCATGCACCAGTTCACCGTCGGTCTCAGCTACGAGCACTCCGAATACCAGGGCCGGCAGACGTTCCTCCCAGTTGAGTTGGATGGTGTATCGAACCAACCCTTGGAACGCATCTCCTTCACACCGCCAACATCCTTTCACGTCGATCAAAACGAGACCGCCTGGTTTGCGAACGACCAGTGGACAATCACTCCACGTCTCACCTTGGACTTCGGCGTTCGCTTCGACAACGACACCATCACGAACTCTACCCATGCTGCTCCTCGCGCTGGCTTTCTCCTGGCGCTGACCGGAGATGGAAAGACCCTGCTGAAGGGCGGCGTTGGCCTGTTTTATGACCGCGTTCCGCTCATAGCTCCCACGTTCTCCGATCTTCCCGATCGCACGGTCACCACGTTCGGCCAGACCAGCGCGCCAACCAGCTCAGTGTTTTATCAGAACGTGATCAGCGGTGAGCTGAAAAATCCGCGCAGCACGTCCTGGAGTTTGGAACTCGATCGCCAGGTTCTGGCGAGTCTGTTTCTGCGGCTTGCCTACGAACAGCGCAACACTTCGAGCGACTTCGTCGTATCACCGGTCTCGTACGGGACAACCGGGGTGCTCGCGCTGTCCAACGGTGGGGCGGATTCCTACGGAGAATTTCAAGTGTCAGCCCGCTACAAAGTGCGTCAGCATCTGCTGAACGCGTCTTATGTCCGATCCCGCGCGTTCGGCGACCTCAACGACTTGAATCAGTTCTTTGGGAACCTTGCGCAGCCGGTGATCCAGCCGAATGCTCGCGGACGCCTGCCCTTTGACGCGCCCAACCGCTTCCTGTTCTGGGGCACACTCTCCGCGCCATGGAAACTGACGGTTGTTCCCGTCTACGACCTGCACACCGGATTTCCCTACTCCCTCGAAAATGAATTTCGCGAGTACGTTGGACCACGGAATGTCAATCGGTATCCGCTTTTTTCTTCGTTCGATGTCCAGGTCTCGCGCCCCATCTCGCTGCACGTCCACGGAAAGAGGGTGCCTGCACGCGTGGGTATCGGAGCGTTCAATCTGTTCAACCACTTTAATCCACGCGAGGTGCAGAACAACCTCGCGAGTGCGAGGTTTGGTGAATTCTTCAACTCATCGTGGCGTGAATACCGCGGCAAATTTGTTTTGGAGTTTTGACCATGAACTATTACTTCGTGCTCGCTGTTTTGTTTCTGCTTCCAGCTTCATCTGTCGCTGCGGCGGACA
>Ga0210396_10003663_pt1 | contig 15249 bp, 12 predicted proteins | sample IncBWH17OmetaG_FD_155466 | JGI IMG/M metagenome (GOLD analysis project Ga0210396, IMG submission 155466) | Forest soil microbial communities from Barre Woods Harvard Forest LTER site, Petersham, Massachusetts, United States - Inc-BW-H-17-O ... | reverse complement strand
ATCCGTGGGGCAATACGCGAAGAGCAGTTTCTGCGACTACCAAGATCAATCGCAAAGACTTCGGCCTGACCTGGAATGCGGCACTTGAAACCGGTGGCATTCTGGTCGGCGACGAGGTCACGATAACCCTCGACGTTCAGTTCGTAAAGGCCTAAGAAAATTTGCCTGGCGGCACGAAGTTTGCCGCGTGGGCATTCAAATGAAGGAGGGAGAGTTTATGTCACTCCGCCCCGTAAGACAGATTATTCAACCCAAACCGACCATTGAGGGCGCGGGCGTCAAGCTGCAACGCGCCTTCGGGTTCGGCAAGACAAAAGAGTTCGATCCATTCCTATTGCTGGATGATTTTAGGAACGATAACCCGAACGACTATCGAGCGGGATTTCCGTGGCATCCGCATCGCGGTATCGAAACAATCACCTATGTCCTTGCTGGCTCCGTCGAACATGGCGACAGCTTGGGCAACAAGGGCAAGATGACTGCCGGGGATGTGCAGTGGATGACGGCCGGCAGTGGCATTCTGCACCAGGAAATGCCGAAGGGCGACAACCACGGGCGTATGCACGGATTTCAGTTGTGGGCGAACCTGCCCGCATCGCTGAAGATGACCGACCCGCGCTATCAAGATATTCCGTCGAGCGCGATTCCAGAGGTCACCGACGACGACGACACCCGTGTGCGCGTGATCTGTGGCGAGTTCTGGGGTAAACGAGGACCGGTGCAAGGTGTCGCGGCCGATCCCAATTACCTTGATATTTCGGTTGCCCCCGGTCAGAGCAAGCGGCTCAAGGTCGAGACGACGCGCAATGCGTTTGCCTACGTCTTTGCCGGTTCCGGCACGTTTCGCGACTCCTCGAACCCTCGCGCGGTTTTGACCGAGCAGGTCGAGAATCCTGATGCGCCTCCGCTTTACGACGTCAACAATCATTCGCTGGTGCTGTTCGACCGTGGCGACGAAATTTCCGTCCAAGCTGGGGATGAGGGAATTCGGTTTCTACTGGTTTCGGGTAAGCCGATCGAAGAACCAGTTGCATGGTACGGCCCGATCGTGATGAACACGCAAGATCAGCTGCGCCAGGCAATGTCCGAATTGCAAACCGGCGAGTTCATCAAGCATCGTTGAGTCAGCGTTCCATAGCTCCGCGCAGACGTTCTGCGCGGAGCACATGTTTTGCACTAACCTTTCCCACAGGCATACAGGAATCGCGGATGTCAGACAAAAAGCTGTCGAATCCGTGCTCAAAGCCGCGCCCAGCTTGAGTAGCAATCGACAAAAGTAAAGTCTTTTGGAAGGTTGCTTCCCCATGATTGTGCGGATATGGTGGGAACAATTGTGAAAGAACAACAGACACCCGCAGTCGACCGGCCAATAGGCGATAAAGTTTCAACTGTTGCCGCGAAACGTCCAGCGCACACCACGCTTGCCGGACACCATGTGCGGATGGTTCCGTTGGACGCCGCTTCGCATGCTGCGGATCTCTTCGAAGGCATTCGGGGGCACGACGAGGTTTGGACCTATCTTTTTGATGGTCCCTTCCCTGACCTCAAATCGTTCCGACAGCGACTTGAATCGATGGCAAAATCAGACGACCCGCTTTTCTTCGCGATCATCGATTCCTGCTCGGGGCATGCCGTCGGATATGCCTCGTACATGCGCATTGAACCCGCACACCGTGTGATAGAGGTTGGCAATATCCTCTTCGTTCCTGCCCTGCAACGCACGCCCGGAGCTACCGAAGCGATGTATTTAATGGCAAAGTATGCCTTCGACGATCTTGGCTATCGTCGTTACGAATGGAAATGCAATTCGCTGAATGCCCCCAGCCGCCGTGCTGCCCTTCGCCTCGGATTCAAATTTGAAGGCATATTCCGGAAACACATGATCGTCAAGGGCCGGAACCGCGATACCGCCTGGTACTCGATGACGGATGAAGAATGGCCCAGCAGGAAAATAGCGTTTGAGAAATGGCTGGATCCATCCAACTTCGACGCCAACGGTCACCAACTCCATAGCTTGTCGGAGTTTCAGAACGAATCAAGGACATAATTCAACTAATGGCCGAGATTACTCATTGTGCGGCATTGACACAACATTTGGTCGCCCAGGAGAATCAAATCCGTTCGATTCTGTGCATTTTGCAAAGAAAGTTGCTGTTCTCCCAGATATAGGCAAAACAGAATATTATTGGAGTTTCGGGAGATGCCGCTGCTTGCGTGCTACGCCACTCTCGTTTATTCCGGTTTTTCAATTCAAAGGAGAAAATCGAATGGCTGACAAACCCTCCACAAACGGAAATGAAATTTCCCGCGACCGTCTCGCAGAGCTGTTAAACGAAGACCTTTCCCGCGAATATCAGGCGATTATTTCCTACGTTGTCTATTCCCAGGTGCTCAGCGGCGCCGCGTACATGGACATCGCCGACCAACTGGAAATCCACGCCAAGCAGGAACTCGATCACGCCCTGACCATCTCACGGCAGATCGATTATCTCGGCAAAATGCCAGCGGTCACTCCCAAACCCGTACGCACCTCGAAAGATGCGAAGGAAATGCTTCGCTTCGATCTCGAGAATGAGAACGAAACCATACGCAATTACCGTGATCGCGTCCGGCAATGCGAAGCTCTGGGAGAATACGCGATGGCGGAACAGATTCGCCAGATTCTCGTGCAGGAGCAGGATCATCAAATCGATTTAGCTACTGCTCTCGGCGAAGAAGTTCCAGACATTAACAGTGGTCCCCAGGGACGCCAGCTGCGTAAGGCCGGCTAACGCTATGCGCATTGGTGAGGAGTAGCGAGTTTTTCTGTCATCTCGAGCAGCGAAGCAACGAGGATCTGGGGTGGTCGCCGTGCGGCCCTCCCAGATCCCTCGCTTCGCTCGGGATGACAACAGCTTGTGTTTGGGCCCTCGGTTGGTGTTTGGTCTCAGGTTGCTCTACCGCGAAGGACTGATGCCGCCTGCAGCGATTCTTTGGAGTGCACCATGTCGATCCGACCCGTTAAGCAGCTCATCAAGTCGAAGCCGACTCTCGAAGGTGCGGGCGTGCATCTTCGCAGGGCATTCGGTTTTGGAAACACAAAAGAGTTCGATCCCTTCCTCCTCCTCGACGATTTTCGCAATGATGTTCCAGAGGATTATCTGGCTGGATTCCCGTGGCATCCACACCGTGGAATCGAGACAATCACCTACGTGCTCGCCGGAACCGTTGCGCACGGAGACAGTATGGGCAACAACGGCGTGATCGGCTCCGGCGATGTACAGTGGATGACCGCCGGCAGCGGCATCATTCACCAGGAGATGCCCAAGGGCGATCATGCAGGACGAATGCATGGATTCCAGTTGTGGGGCAATCTGCCGTCATCGCTCAAAATGACCGCCCCCCGCTATCAGGAGGTCAAGGCTGCCGAGATACCCGAGATTATCGATGATGATGGCACCCGTGTGCGAGTTGTCTGCGGAAAGTTCTGGGGCAAGACCGGGCCAGTCGAGGGAGTTGCCGCCGATCCGATTTATCTGGACGTGTCGATTTCTCCGGGCAAGAGAAAAACGATTCCGGTCGAGACCGTTCGTCATGCTTTTGCTTATGTATTCGCGGGCAGCGGAAAATTCTGTAATGCCTCGGGTCCGCTCCAGGTCCCGACCGAGGCAATCAAATGGCTGGACACAAATCCTCCCACGGAAGCGGACAATCGTTCGCTAATCCTTTTCGACCGGGGTGACGAAGTCACGATTCAGGCCGGGGATGATGGAATCAGATTCTTGCTGGTCTCGGGAAAGCCGATCGAGGAGCCCGTCGCCTGGTATGGTCCCATTGTGATGAATACGCAGGAACAGCTGCGGCAAGCATTCACTGAGCTGCAGGAAGGAAAGTTTCTCAAAGAAGCAGATAAGCGTCACGGCGGCAGACTATGAAATTGAAACCACTAAAAGAGTAAATCTGTCAGCCGCCAGTAGGGAACGATCGCACTTGGTGGTGAACACATCCGACCAATTGCATTTGCTATGGGTATGCGCCTTACGGGCATAGCGATCTAGAGACCACTGAAAAACCTCAAGTCTGGTTTCGTTGAGTCGCAATGATGTAGATCATGGCGGACTTACCCCTACCTCAGATTTATACATTCCGGCGATCGACCTCTCATCAACCAGGCAAAAACGCTTCAGCAAGCCTTAAGGTTGCCCCTCTAGTCTTCGAAGCATGAGCCGGATGGATCAAAATCTGCTTATCTTTGTTGCGGGAGCTCTATCCCTGATAAGTGCGGCTGGGCTCGCCGGAATATCCCTCGCTCAAGAGGCAAAACCAGCGAGCGCTGTAGTCATTTCTCTGTCTGAGGCAATTCATCGCGCACAACAAAACGAACCTGCCTTCGCGAGCGCTTTGGCTGCGCAGAAATCTGCCAATATCGACCGTTATATTGCCAAAGCTTCACTGCTTCCTTCCGCGATTTATCACAACCAGATGATCTACACCGAACCGAACGGAAAGATTAATTCTACCGCCCAACCTGGCACACAGGTAGCGCCGGTTTTTATCGCGAACAATGCGGTTCACGAGTATGTCAGTCAGGCCTCGATTAACGAAACTGTAGGGCTGAAGCAATTCGCAGATGCGGCGGTAGCGTCCGCCAATGCGGCCCGCGCAACTGCGGAGTTGGAGATCGCACGTCGCGGGCTTATCGCGAGCGTCGTCAGTCTGTATTACTCGGTCTCAGCTTCTGAAACCAGGCAGCGTCTTTCAACGGAGGCTTTGCGCGAGGCTGAGTCTTTCACCGACCTGACACAGAAGCGTGAGGGCGCGCGTGAAGTGGCGCACGCCGATGTCGTAAAGGCTCAACTACAGCAGCAGCAGCGTCAACGGGACCTGAGTGATGCTGTCTTGGCGGCCGACAAGGCTCGGCTGGAACTGGCGGTCCTTCTTTTTCCTGATCCCAGAACCCCTTATTTAACCGAACCGGCCGGACCTCCAGTTCCCCTCCCCACGCGGGACGAAGTCAACCGGCTCGCCGCAGGCCATAATCCAGAAATACGCAGCGCGTTAGCTGAGGTGCAAGCGGGGAAAGCAGAAGTCAGATCGGCGAGAGCTGCATATTTTCCTGACCTGGCATTGAATTTCAGCTACGGAATCGACGCGCCGCAATTTGCCGAGTACGGGCCCACTGACATCCGGAACATCGGTTACTCCATCACTGGGACCATCGACATTCCGGTGTGGGACTGGTTCTCGACCCAGAAGCGCATCAAGCAAAGCGAGATTCGGCGGGACGTGGCAAAAGTAACGCTCACGGCTGCTCAGCGGAAACTCATTGCAACGCTGGAAGAGGCATACGCGGAGGCGACTGCTTCGCAAGCTCAGTTGGACCTCCTCGATTTGAGCGTCCGCACGGCAGCCGAGAGTCTGCGGTTGACAAAGCTTCGCTATTCGGCGGGCGAAGCCACTGCACTTGAAGTAGTGGATGCGCAGGGTGCATATCTTTCTGCGGGAACGGCACGGGAGGACGGTGCGGTTCGCTACCGGACCGCTCTGGCCGAACTCCAACTACTGAGTGGAACGCTGTGACCACCAACCTCAGCTCTCGTCGAAGATCAGCGGCCCGATTCTATGCGATAGCACTCGCTCTCTTCTCTCTTGCTTTATCGTCAGCCTGCAAGAAAGCAAACCAAGGCGACGCAGCACCTCTGGTCACGGTGCAGGCGGAACATCCTGAAATCGGCCCAATTTCTGAACACATCACGGCTGACGCGACTCTGTCGGCTGTGGCAGAGGCCTCGATCTCTCCCAAGATCACCGCTCCCGTGCGCAAGTTTTACGTGCAGCGTGGTTCGAAGGTGAAACAAGGACAGCTGCTTGCAGAACTTGAGAACCGCGATCTCAGCGCTCAGGCACTGGATAACCAAGGTCAGTACAACGCGGCGCGGGCTGCGTTCGAAATGCAAACCAAGGCCCAAGTGCCCGAGGATTATCACAAGGCCGAGTTAGACGTGGCGCAGGCAAAGGCGCAACTCGATTTACAGCAGCAGATCGTAGACGCTCGGCGAAAACTCCTCGCTGAAGGCGCTATTCCAGGCCGAGATTACGACACCGCGGCGGCAGCTCTGGTGCAGGCGCAAGCGGCATATGACGTGGCTCGAAACCATATGGAGTCGCTGAAGGCTGTGAGCAGAGCGGCTTCTATCGAGCAGGCGCAGGGGCAACTCAGTTCCGCCAAGGGCAAGTACCTCGCAGCCGAGGCTCAGGTTTCTTACTCCGAGGTCCGCAGTCCGATCACAGGAACCGTCACTGATCGCCCGCTCTTTCCAGGTGAAACGGTGAACTCCGGCAGCACACTCATCACCGTGATGGATACTTCTTCGCTCATCGCCAAGGTTCATCTGGCGCAAACCGTGGCGCAGCAGCTGAAAATAGGCGACGATGCCTCCGTTTCCGTCCCTGGGGTAGAAACGCCCGTACCTGCGAAGGTCTACCTGATAAGCCCAGCGCTGGACCCTGCCAGCACCACCATCGAAGTGTGGCTCCGAGTAAACAATAAAGGGGGAGACTACAAAGCCGGCACTCCGGTGCGAACCTCTATTAAAGGAAGAACAGTTGAGAAGGCGGCGAAGATCCCGATCTCCGCCGTGCTGACTGCACAGGATGGCTCAAAGTCCGTGATGGTCGTCGGCACTGATGGTGCTGCCTACAAAACTCCGATCGAACTCGGTATCAATGACGGCGAGGACGTTCAGGTTACAAAGGGGCTGGGCGGTTCCGAGTTGGTCATCACAACTGGATCGTACGGCTTGGACGACGGCACCAAAGTGAAAGTCGGTAAACCTGCGGAGGACGCGGACCACGCCGGCGGAGAGGCGAAGTGACGGAACGCCTTTTGCCGCCGCCCACCGAGCCCGCGCAAGCCGATAAACAATTTTGGCTCGTTCGATATCGCGGTCCGATATTCTTTTTCTTGATTGTGCTTTCGCTCGCTGGTATTTATGCGGCGCAGCAGGTTCCAATCTCGGTCTTCCCCGAAACAAATTTCCCTCGGGTGGTGGTCGGTGTCGACAACGGCGTAATGCCAGTCGAGCAAATGCAGGTAACCATCACCAAGCCTGTTGAAGACGCGGTTAATTCCGTCCCCGGCCTGGTGAGGGTTCGTTCCATAACCAGTCGAGGTTCGGCCGAAATCAGCCTTTTCTTCGATTGGAATGTCGACATGTTTCGCACGCTTCAATTGGTGGACGCGGCCATCAGCGCCGTGCGGCAGACGTTGCCCACTACCGCAGTTATTACAACAAATCGCCTCACCTTCGCCACCTTTCCTATTCTCGGATACAGCCTCACTTCTGCCCGGCTTTCGCAGTCACAACTCTGGGAACTGGCTACCTATCAACTCAAGCCGCCACTAAATCGAGTACTGGGCGTGAGCACCGTCACTGTGCAGGGCGGCAAGGTGCCTGAGTTTCACCTCGTGCCAAACATGGCGCGGATGCAAAACGCAGGCGTGACCATACTTGATCTCGTCAACGCCGTGCAGGCCTCAAACATCATCGATTCGCCCGGACTCTACGAAGCCAATCACCAATTGATATTGGGTCTGGTAGGCGCGCAGGCGCATGACGCGGATCAACTTGGCCGCCTGGTGGTGAAGACTACAGCGGCTGGAGTAGCCGTCCGTGTCTCGGACCTGGCGACCGTCCAGAACGGAGTGTTGCCCACATACACCGCAGTCACAGCGAATGATCGTCCTGCTGTTTTGTTGAACGTGACCCGTCAGCCCTCCAGCAATACGGTCGCTGTTGCCGATGCCGTTGCGGCACAAATTCAGCAACTACGTAAGACTTTGCCGCCAGGGGTGCAGCTTGAACCCTATTACGATCAATCGGAATTGGTACGCGAAAGCATTCGCAGCGTGCGTGATGCGATTCTTATTGGGCTCGTTCTGGCATGCATCATTCTCTTTCTTTTCCTGAGCGACTGGACTAGCTCGGTTGTCGCCGGCCTTGTCATCCCCGTAACAGTTGCCATCACGATCCTTTTCATGTGGGCGATTGGAGAAAGTTTCAATCTGATGACCCTCGGCGGCCTGGCTGCCGCGATCGGATTGGTAATCGACGATGCGATTGTGGTGGTGGAGAATATTGTTTCGCACCGTGATCGCGGCGAAACTCGCGCGCAAGCGGCTAGGCTTGCACTGCGAGAAATTGCTGTGCCGCTCGTCGGATCGACCATCACACCTGTCGTCGTTTTCCTTCCCCTGGTTTCGGTCACTGGGGTTACCGGAAGCTTCTTCCGTGCCCTGGCGATCACGATGACCGTTGGCTTGCTAACGTCGCTGCTCCTGGCCCTAACCTGGACCCCGGCGCTCAGTCTGGTTTTCCTGCGGCTGAAGCGCAACGGCGATAACAATCCAGATAATGACAAACCCCACGAAGAGCATGGCCGCATGATGGGGAAAGTCCTGCGCTGGCACGAGCGTGGCCTCACCTGGTCGCTCAGCCGTCCCTTCATGCTTCTCGGCATCTGCGCCCTGATTGCGGTCGGTACATTCTTTTGCTATCGAGCACTCGGTAGCGATCTGCTTCCCGAGATGGATGAAGGCGGATTCATCCTCGACTACATTATGCCTGCGGGCAGCTCACTTTCGGAGACGAACCGAGTGCTCGAGCACGTGGAGCGAATTCTGCACTCCATGCCTGAGGTCGAAAGCACCTCGCGGCGTACCGGCCTGCAGATGGGGCTGGCGGCGGTCACTGAGGCAAACACTGGCGACGTCACCGTGAAACTGAAGAACAAGCGCGACCGCGGAATCGACGAAGTGATTGCGGATGCCCGCGCCCAGATCAAGAAAACCGAACCTGAACTGGATGTGGAGTTCACGCAGGTTCTTCAGGACATGATTGGCGATCTGTCGAATGCACCCGAGCCCATTCAAATAAAGATTTTCAGCACCAATACGGCATTGCTGAATGACCTCGGTCCTCGAATCGGCGATGCCATCGCCAAAATTAACGGCGTGGTAGACATTCAGAATGGGATAGACAATACCATCAGCGGTCCTGCCACCGACTTCCAGATCGATCCCAGTGTTGCGGCCCGAACCGGCTTCACACCCACAGAGATTGCCGAAGACGCAACTTCCATCCTCGACGGGGTCACTACAACCGACCCCGTCATTGCGAATGGAAAACCATACACGGTTCGTGTGCGCTTGGGAGATGAGACTCGTCAATCGTTAGACACCATTCAGAACACCATCTTCAACAGCGCCACCGGCAAACTGGCGACCCTTGGCTCGCTGGCCCAAGTAACGCAATTGCCCCCGCAAAATGAGATAAGACGAGAGAACCTGCAACAACTCATCACCGTCACGGCGAGGCTGGAGGGCTCGGACCTCGGAACCGCCATCGCGAAGGTTCAGCAAACCATCGCCGCAATGCATCTGCCGCCTGATGTCCGCATTGAATACGGCGGAACCTACCAGGAACAGCAACAGTCGTTCCATGAACTTTTACGCGTCCTGATCTTGTCGCTGGCGCTGGTGTTCGGTGTATTGCTCGCCGAGTTCCGCAATTTCTCGGCGCCCGTTGCCATCCTTACTTCCTCGATTCTTTCGATCGCGGGCGTGGTTCTCGCTTTGTTGATCACGCGCACAACCTTCAACGTCGCCTCTTTCATGGGACTGATCATGGTCATAGGAATTGTGGCGAAAAACGGCATCTTGCTACTCGATGCGGATGAGCGCTATCGCCATGAAGGCGGGTCGGCTCGGGAAGCCATGGTTCACGCCGCCCAACGCCGCTTGCGGCCAATTCTTATGACGGCGATGGCCGCCATCTGCGGCATGTTGCCGCTTGCCTTCGCGCTTGGTTCCGGATCGCAAATGCTGCAACCGCTCGCCATCGCGGTAATAGGTGGGCTGGTAATCTCGATGGTCTTGAGTCTGATTGTGACGCCAGTGATTTACTATTTGCTCACACGTTCGCGCCACCAGACGGCATAAGAAGTCCTGCAAACGGTAACGCACGCTCAGCCCAATGTGCGCCGTTTCTACTCGTGCTGAAGGCTGCATCTATTGCTGCAATCCTTCGACGACGTTGGCCAATGAGTGGAATCGCCGGTTAGTCAGCTATCATTCCAAGATGACCTCCGAGGAAACTCACAGGAAAGATGGGGAGGGAGATGACCTTCAGCCATTGTCCGTGTACGAATGGGAACTGCCGCGATGGGTCCAAGTCCCAGCCGGAATAGTCCTCGGATCGATCACGCTTGTTTGCGGACTTGCCGTTATCTCGCTGTTGCTAATGCGATACGAGCATGCTTCCGCACCACTGTTATTAATTGCTGTCGGACTTTTGCTCCTGCCGGGGTGCTATTGGATATTTTGAGAAGTGCCTTCGTTTGATTACAGGTCGGAAGAAGCGAGGCGGCCTGCTTAGTCCCAACGCATTGCGAGTCGTGGCCCTGTTTATGCTTATTCTCCCCATCGCGGCGCTGTTTACTGGCTACTACCGCGAGAGGCGCCCTCTGGCGATATTTCAAGCGGCGATGTACTTGTTGGGTTTCCTAGGTCTTCGTGTTTTGCTCGAAAACGCGAGGCCTATGAAGGATCACCCGATCGAGTCAAAAACTTGACGTAACATCGCCGTATCACTCATTAGCCTTCCGGTGACAGGATTGATTCTAGATCACAGGCCGCGATTGGTTTCGATAAATTCCGCTACTCGGCTTTAAGCGAACTTGAGAGTGTGGAATCAGACGCCATCACTTCCTCCGGGAGCCTGACAGTGACTATCGCTCCGCCTGCCGGATGGTTTGCGATCTCGATCGATCCTCCCACACGCTCACAGATGGCCTTGCAAATGGAAAGTCCAAGGCCAGTGCCTCCGCTCTTCCGGCTTCGCGACGGGTCGCCCCGATAGAATGGCTCGAAGATAGAAGCGCGGTCTTCCTCCGAGATGCCTTCACCTTGATCCCGAACCGTGAGGTGAACCGTTTCGTCCTCGGCGTGCACGGCAATTACTGCGGTAGATCCTTCGCGGCTGTGTTGTAATGCGTTCAGCAGAATATTCGAGCACAACAGAAGCGCGTCGCGGCCGTCGATCGGCACCTTCACATCACCCGTGAAGTCCACCCTGACTTCAATCGACCGCAACTCTGCGAAAGGCTTGCTTTGATGCACAGCGTCTTCGATCGCATCGCGCAAAGAACAAAACTGAGGCGCTTTCGATGAGTCGTAACTTTCCAAGGGTTGTTCCAACCGGGCCAAAGTAAGCATCTTTTGCACGGTGGACTCCAGTCGAGTGAAGTCCTCCAGACTCAAGGCCAAACCTTGCCCGTACTCCTCGAGAGTGCGCTTGCGCATCGACAGTAGTTGCAGCGATGACTTGACGATGGCCACGTCGGTCTTCAGTTCGTGTGCGGCATCATTAGTGAATCGTCTTTGTTGCTCAAATGAACGTTGCAGGCGTGCAAGCGCCGCCTCAAGAGCGGCAGCAAGCGGCTGCAACTCTACCGTTTCTTTCGCGCTAACGGGCGCGTGGAATCGCCAATCACTCGAACTGATGCGCTCCGCCTCCCGCGCAAGTTCGTGGACCGGAGACAACCCCTTCCGCACCAGCCACGCCATAACGAATGCGGTGATACCCATGAGGAAAGCTGTGGCAATCGCAAAAAAGCGCACAGCTTCAAAAACCTCATGCCAAAGGTGACGCGAACGAGTCCCGTAGACGATGGTGATGCTGTGTTGAACTCCGCCGTTCGGCTGTCCCGGGTCAACAATGCGCAGGCCTTTGAGAACAAGGAATCGATAGCCCCGGCCGCCTACCTCGATATTGCGAAAGACAGGCGCTCCGGACGCTTCAGACTCCAAGCGTGGCGGATCGAGGGCGGAGCCCAGCACTTTGCCCCGCTCATCCTCGACGCGAAACGCGGCATCTTTGGCGACCCGCACTCCGCGCATGTCGAGCATGACAGTGTCGGCTTCATCCTCGGTATCCTGCACTGCACCCATTAATGATTCGGCGGTCGCCACCAGAGACGCATCGAAGACTTGCAACTGCACACGCCACTCATGAACCGTAATCGCCCCAATCAACGCGACTGCGGATAGCAATTCCAGGATAAGAACAGTGACGACAAGCCGGCGCGTGATGGAAACGGACCTTGTCATTGCGCCCCGCCCTCGCGCAATCGATATCCGCGATGCCGCAAAGTCTCGATCAGCGGCTCACTACCATTAATGTTCAGCTTTCTTCGCAGGTTCGATATATGAGCTTCGATCACGTTGGAGTGATGCTCCCAATCGAAGTCGTACAGATGCTCCAGCAACTCCCGCTGCGAAACCACGGCGCGCGGCCGATGGATGAGGTATTCAAGAATTCGGTATTCCGTTGGCGAGAGATCGAGAGAGCGGCCCCGACGACTGACCGTTTGCTGCACCGTATTCAGTTCCAAATCTGAAACCACCAACACCGGAGTAGAGACACCTTTCGCGCGACGTATGAGGGCTTTGATCCGGGCAAGCAGTTCGCCGAGATCGAACGGCTTGCTGAGATAGTCATCCGCCCCCGCGTTCAACAGGCTCACAACTGACTCTTTGTTTTCTTGCGCGGTGAGAATAAGGACTGGTGTATGAAGTTTTCTTCGACGCAGGTCCTGAAGAACGCGCTGACCATTTTTGCCGGGAAGCATCAGGTCAAGCACGATGGCGTCATAAATGTCCTGCTCGGCGAGATGAGAACCGGTTTCCCCGTCGGCAGCATGATCCCCCGCCAGTCCGGTTTCACGCAACGCGGCAACAATGTTCTCCGCCAGCCGCTGCTCGTCTTCAACCAGCAGTACGCGCATGAAATAGTAACCCGGGAATATTGTCTCAAAGGTTGCTTAAGCCTGGCTGAACTCATTTTGCCCGAATCTTATTCCTCACTCAGTCGCAGGCTGCAATCAACAAGAAATCCCGTTCAAGCAGGCCGAACCTGCTCAGGATCGGATTACGCGGCCAGCTCCTCCGCAATTTGTTTGCCCTGCCATTGGGATATTACTGTAGGGGAAATCCCTAATACAAAAGAAGTGGCGCTTTTCGCACGGCCGTAAGGCACCTACGAATCCTCTCGTTATGGCCGGGCATCAATCTTACAGAGGCGTTAATTTCTGAATTGGCCGCCTCATAATCCGAGGAGTTAGTTCGCATTCTTCGAGATCGATATTTCATAAGGAGATCTGCAAAATGAAAACCCTGCGGTACCTGACATTGTCATTGGTGCTCGCCATGCTGTCCCCGATTGGCTTGTTCGCACGCGATAACAACAAACATTCAGTAACTATTCCTTCCAAGCTACAAGTCGGAGGCACGCAATTGGAACCCGGCGACTACAAGGTGGAATGGCAGGGAGCCGGACCTGATACGCAGGTGACTTTCCTGAGGAACGGGAAGACTGTGGCAACTGTCCCGGCGACACTGAAGACGAATGATAGCCAAGTGACTCAGGACGACATCGTGACTGATTCGGCGAACAAAACACTCACAGAGATCGACTTCCATCACGACAAACAAGCCTTGGTGTTTCAGCAGAGCGGTATGTAATCCTCGGGTTTGAACCCCGAGGAAGGCCCACTTTTAGAATCGATTTTGAGAGTGGGCCTTTTTTGTTCGTACCAGTGATGATCCTGTACTTCGATTCTTCTGGCTAAAGGCCGGGACTGCTCTGCATAATGCGGCAGTCAGCGAAAACCGTTGTTTCGTTAACATAACTGGCGCCGTCTCCTGCTAGAAATGCAAATACGGTGGCGCTTTCCTGAATGAGGTTGCCGAGCCGAAACAAGCTCGCGGAGCTGCCGGCGGTGTGCGTGAGGTTGGAGATGCAGTTACAGTTGCATACGCCGACGATCTCGCGATTCTTTCAACTGCAGTCTAAGGCTGCGGCTTCGCGTTCGGGTCAGATGGAGGCGCAGGCTGCTTGTTGTCTTTGGGATCGTTCTGCTGACTTCCGTAAATCGAGTACTGTGCCTCGGGACGCTTCAACTTGATCGTAATCTCCATGGTGGGCTGATTTATTTCGTAATCTTCGCCGAAAGTTTGGAATCCCGGCGCCAGCACCTGCACGCGCAACTTGCCATAGGGGACGCCGTCGAAGCTGGCCTTCCCGTCCGCGTCGGTTTTCAGCTCGAGCCCGCCACGATCCTGCTTGTCGTGCTTGCCCACGCCGTGCATGACAACTCCGGCGTTGCGCACAGGTTTTCCATTGGCGTCTTTGATCACCAGAAAGCTTAACTGCGCTACCTGATAGTCGTTTTTATCGCCCGGCTCAGCCAAGACTGAAGCAGCTGCAAAGAGGAGAGTGCATACGATTAACGACCAAAGACTCATTTTCATTGCAGCATCTCCTTCCTCCATTGAACTTCAAGTAGCCATCTCAAGCTAATGTATACAAACAACTTACATATTATAAAAGACTGTCGCTTGACTCCGTCAGGTCGAAGAATTATACTTAGCACTCACAGACAATGAGTGCTAACAAAGTGTCTTCGAAGGTTGGCGACTGATATCTCTAGCACTTTACCCTAAATCTTAACCGAATACGAACGAAAGGAGCTGTAAGCATGGCTACAAAATTCACCCCACTACACGACCGTATCCTGGTCCGCCGGATCGGGGAAGACGAAACCACCCGAGGTGGCATCATTATCCCTGATTCCGCAAAAGAGAAGAAGACCGAGGCCGAGGTAATCTCCGTTGGCACTGGACGAGTTACCGACAAGGGCGATGTGCGTCCCTTGGTTGTAAAAGTAGGTGATCACGTTCTCATGGGGAAATACGCAGGGAACGAGATTGAGATCGACGGCGAAGATTTTGTCATCGTGCGAGAGGAAGAAGTGCTCGGCATCCTCACCCCCGCCGGCGCGTCGAAGAAGGAACTCGCAGGATCGCGTCGCTAGTTTTCTTGTGTGCCTGACTTGTCCTGAAAAAGCTACACCAAGCGAGGACACGAAAGTGCACAAAGTAAGAGCTCTGGGTCGCGGGTTTCCTTGCTGAAACTTCGTGCCCGTCGTGGTTAAAAGATTTTCGAATTCAACAGGAGAAAAGAAATATATGGCTAAGCAAATCATTCACGGGGAAGAGTCGCGGCAGGCAATTCTGCGCGGCGTAAATCTTCTTGCCGATGCAGTGAAAGTCACTCTCGGCCCCAAGGGCCGCAACGTGGTTATTGAAAAGAAATTCGGTTCGCCGACCATTACCAAGGACGGCGTCACCGTCGCAAAAGAAATCGAATT
>Ga0210396_10003660_pt1 | contig 15251 bp, 7 predicted proteins | sample IncBWH17OmetaG_FD_155466 | JGI IMG/M metagenome (GOLD analysis project Ga0210396, IMG submission 155466) | Forest soil microbial communities from Barre Woods Harvard Forest LTER site, Petersham, Massachusetts, United States - Inc-BW-H-17-O ... | reverse complement strand
TCGTGCCGGGTCAAAGCGTTCGGTCAGCCCGCTTGGCCAGCGGACTACTACGGAGTCAGTCTTGGTGAGCGCACCGAGACCGAAGTGCACGCGCATATCGTTGTTGGAAATAAAACTGGAGCCACTGCGAACTTCGTCGACGAAGATGCGATTCGCGGCTTTCACGGTGATGCGCGCACCGATTGCGTCGCGGCTGGAGGAATACGTCTTGCCGTTGGTCTGTGTCGTGGATGTGGGAGCGCCGATGGCACGAAACGCAATCCAGTGATTGGCATTTTTCAAATCGTTGACGAGTAAAGAGGGAGGCGCATTCATATTGCTGATTACCGCCTCCATCTGGCCATTATTCCAGAGATCGCCAATCGCCAAGCCGCGCGCAGAACTGACCGCAGTGATTCCTGGGCCGGAGTTCTGGGAAATATCGGAAAAGCTGCCATTGCCATTGTTGCGATAGAGAAGTTTAGGCTCGCGGAAATTGCTACCGAGGTGCTGGGAGTCGACTTCGGGGTAGACGTGGCCGTTGACGAGGAGTAGATCGGGCCAACCGTGATTGTCGACATCGACGAACATCACGCCCCAGCCGAGATATTGCGTATTCAAGCCTAGGCCAGCGGGGATTGTGACGTCGGCAAAAGTGCCGTCGCCATTGTTGCGGTACAGAGTGGAGGTGTCGTCGGAGAAATTCGTTTTGAAGAGATCGAGTTTGCCATCGCCATTATAGTCGCCGACGGTGGAACCCATGCCGGCTTGCTCGCGGCCATCGTCGTTGAAGGCAGCACCGGCGACTACCGCTACATCGGTGAAGGTGCCATCGTGATTGTTGTGGTAAAGAATGCTGCCGGTACTGTCGCAAGCTACGTAAATATCGGGCCAGCCGTCGTCATCGTAGTCGAACGTAGAGACACTGAAGGCATAGTGACCGTTGGTCTGATCGATGTGCGCTTTTGTGGTGACGTCTTCGAAGGTGCCATTGCCGAGGTTGTGGTAGAGAATATTTTGCGACCAGGGCAAACCGCGCGGACCGCACATTACCGGAACACCTTTCCAGATGCAGGAGGGACGATCGCCGGGAGCGGGCGCGGTGGTGACGTCGAAATCCACATAGGTGGCGACCATTAAATCAAGCCTGCCATCGCGATCGTAATCGACAAAGGCGCATCCGGTGCCCCAGGCTTTTCCGCTGCCGGCCACTTTTGATTTCTCGCTGACGTCGGTGAAGGTGCCGTCGCCATTGTTGTGGTACAGGATATTTTTTCCGTAGTAGGTGACGTAGAGATCTTCGAAGCCGTCGTTATCGTAGTCGCCGACACACACGCCTTGTCCCCAACCGGCGTGCAGAAGGCCGGCTTTTTGGGTGACGTCGGTAAATGTGCCGTCGTGGTTGTTGTGGTAGAGGTGGCTGGTTTGCTTAGTGGCGGCGGAAAGCGGATCGAGAGTGGTGCCGTTGACGATGAAGATGTCGGGCCAGCCGTCGTTGTCGTAATCAAAAATGGCGACACCGGTGCCGGTTGTTTCGATGATGTATTTTTTGGTGTTTTCGCCGCCGAAGATTACCGGAGAGGTGAGGCCGGCTTTTTGCGCTACGTCGGTGAAGTGCGCGACTGGCTTTGTATCTGGTGAGGTAGCGGGTGCTTGCGACGAAGTGGAGATTGGGAAATTGAGTGAGAGGGCCAAGGCTAGCCCTGATAGGAGAAGGGAGCGAGAAAAACGTGAATCGAAAATCATCGGACGTTTTGTAGTGTAAGGAGGGTTTCTCGTGTGGTCAAATACGCGCGGCCGGGAACGCCAGATAGTGCTTCAAAGCCTTCGTCTTGGAGTGGTCGAAGCGGCGGTGCGAATTTGCTGGTGGTATACTCGGCCGCATGTCCGGCGTTTGCGAACACGGCGGTCGAATTTCTTTGCTGCTGTTGGCGTTCTTAGCATTGGGCTTGGACTGCCTTCCGACCACGGCACAGCTATCGACAAAGGGCGTCGTTGATCTTGATGGACATCCCGCGAATCCATTACTGAACGCGAATGGAAGGATTGTGGTGCTGCTGTTCATTCGGACGGACTGTCCAATTTCCAATCGCTACACGCCTACGATTCAGGAAATGAGTGCGCACTTCGCGAAGCAGGCGGAGTTTTTTTTGGTGTATCCGATTCGGTCGGAGTCGGCGGAACAAATCCGCAAACATTTGAAGGAGTACGGGTACAAACTTTCGGCTCTTCGTGATCCAGAGTTGCAACTCGTGCATGCGGCGCAGGTGAAAGTGACTCCGGAGGCTGCGGTATTTTCCGCGGACGGTCGATTGGTGTACCACGGGCGGATTGACGACTGGTATGCGGATTTTGGGCGAGCGCGGCCGACGCCGACTACGCATGAATTGTATTCCGCCGTGGAAGCAGCGATTGCAGGAAAGATGGTGGCGGTAGCCGCGGTGCCGGTAGTGGGATGTTTTCTTCCGGATACACCATGAAGGCTGGGCTTGCGAGCTGGATTTTGGCGGCAGGCTTGTTCACGTGTCTGTGCGTTTGTGTAATGGCGCAACAGAAGGCAGAAAGTCGCGGGCCTCAGGAAACTGGGCCTGCTGCTGCGTCTCGGACGGTCACATTTAATCGCGACATCGCACCAATCATTTTTAAGTCCTGCGCACTGTGCCACCGGCCCGGAGAAGCGGCACCGTTTCCGCTGTTGAACTACGAAGACACAGCGAAGTTCGCGCGGCAGATTGCGGTGGTGACAAAGCAACACATCATGCCGCCGTGGCTCCCGGCGAAAGGGGAATTTCAATTTAAGGGCGAGATGAGGCTTTCGGACGAGCAGATTGCGCTATTCCAGGAATGGGTGGAGAACGGCGCGCCGCGCGGTGGCGCGGAAGATTTGCCAGCTACACCAAAATTCACGAGCGGATGGCAACTCGGGAAGCCGGACCTGATTCTTCACGCACGAAAGCCATATGCTCTGGCGGCGGGCGGTACGGATAATTACTGGAATTTTATTTTCCCCACGCAATTGAGCGAGACGCATTGGATCAAGGCGATTGAGATTCACCCCGGCGAAAAGCGAGCGGTGCATCACGCAAATATTCTGGTGGACCGGTTGCATTCTTCGCGCGCGCAAGAGAACCATCCGGGTGATGGATTTCCTGGGATGGAGTTGCGCATCGAATCGGAATCATTTGATCCGGATTCACATTTGTTTTTCTGGAAGCCGGGTTCGGCGCCGCATGAGGAGCCAGCGGGAATGGCGCTGCGACTTGATCCGGGAAATGATTTTGTGTTGAACACGCACCTGCAGCCTGCGGGGAAGCCGGAGGTGATCGAGCCAAGCCTGGGCTTGTACTTCACGGATCAAGTAGCGACGAAATTTCCGATGCTGCTGGAATTGCAGAATGATGCGGCGCTCGATATTCCGCCTGGCGTGGCTGATTTTCCGGTGAGTGATTCGTTTACGATGCCCGCTGATGTGGATTTGTTGGCGATCTATCCGCATGCGCACTACCTGGGAAAAGAATTGCGAGCAACGGCGCAGGTGCCGGGTGCGGCTTTGCGGGATTTGATACTGATTCCGCGATGGGATTTGAACTGGCAAGCGGTGTTTTATTACGCGGAACCGGCGTTTTTGCCGAAGGGCACGGTTGTATCGATGAAATATGTGTACGACAACAGCGAAGCCAACACGGCGAATCCGTTTCATCCACCGCAGCGGGTGAAGGCGGGGAACCGTACGACCGACGAAATGGCGCATCTATGGTTACAGGTTCTGCCGCGCGGGACAGTCGCGGAGCAAGAAGTGGCCCGGCGGGCGATACAGGAAGGACTGTCGCGGCATGACATCGACCGCGATCCGAATGATTTCGCAGCGCAATACAACCTGGCGGCAATGCTGCAAGCGCGGGGAGAACTCGGTGAGGCGCTGGAACACTATCGGATGGCGGCGCATCTTCGCCCGGACGATTGCATAGCGAATAATTCGCTGGGTGGCGCGTTGCTGGCGTCTGGCGACGCTCTGGGAGCGGTTGGTCCGCTGCAAGCGGCGGTGGCGAAGAATTCGGAATATTTTCCGGCGCACTATAATTTGGGGAATGCCTACGCGTCGCTGGGACGATTTCCGGAATCAGTTGCAGAATTCAAAGCTGCGGTGCGGTTGAATCCTACGGACTCGATGGCGCAGACGAATTGGGGAGCGGCACTGGCGGAGACCGGAGCGCTGGCAGAGGCGCGAGAGCATTTGAAGAAGGCGGTACAGTTGGACCCGCACAATACCGTGGCGCAAGACAATCTGAGCGAAGTGGAAAGCCGGTTAGCGGGCGGGGGCAATCCTTAAGGATCAAGTCGCGGCGATTCTCATTGATTGTGGCCGCAGGGAATTGTGCGGCTTTCGATGCCGTGGAGGAAGGACCGAGCTTCGGGGAAATCGGGGTTAAATTGCAGAACGCGTTTGAGAGAGGCCTGGGCCTCTGCGGCGTTTGCCAAATTGCAATGGACGCGCGCCAGATTCATCCCGATGGAACTACGCCACGGTTCGCGTTCGAATGCTGATTTCCAAAGACGCAGAGCCTTTTCCACGGAACCGGACTGCGCTTCGATTACGCCGAGGTTGACGGCGGCGTCGAGATTCAGCGGATCGTTTTGCAATGCTGCTTCATATAGTTCTTTGGCCCGTTGCGTGTGATTGTGAAGCAGTTCGCGGTAGGCGTAGGCACTGAGGATTGCGGCGTCGGTGGGATATTCCTTGGCGGCTTTTGGTATAAGTTTTTCTTCCTCGGGAATGGCGAATTCTCTGCCCGCTTCGGCGAGTGCGAGCCAACCTAGAATGAGGTCGCGGTCGGTGGGTGGGGCAGCGGCATCGGCTGGAAAGCGTTCGAGCTTTGCTGCGGACGGGACGTTCGTCGCCGACTGCGCGGCTGTTGCGTTCTGGGCGCGGAGGATGCGGTGATCGGTGGCCTGGGTATGGGCTACATCGCTGCTGGAAATTCTTGGCATGTGGCAAGAAGGGCAATCTGGATTTTTGCTCTTATGTTTTTTGCCGAAACGCTCGCCGTGACAGGCCAAACATTTTGCTCGATAGTAAGTCACGCGATCCGCTGCTGAGACAGCGCGGTGCGGATTGTGGCAGGTGGTGCAGTGCAAGGCGTCGCCGGACCTTCGTTTGCAGACGCTGGTGGCTAATGCTTCAAATTGACTGACCGCGCGCGGATTCGCTGCGGCGTCCGTGGATAACACCAGATAGTGGATATAGTCGGAAAGATTGGCGCCGGGCTGAAAGTCGTAGAGATGTTTGCCGGGCTGCTCGATGGCCGCGTTGCCTTCGAGATGACACTGCATACAGATTGCATCGCGCGCAGCCGGGGCTAATTTCGACGGATTCAGAACGCTTCCTTTTCCTGCGATGTGAGCTTCTGTATCGCCGTGACAGCGTTCGCAGGAAATTCCTGGCTGCGCGAAAATCGGCTCAGCATATTTATTTTCTGTTGAGGGCGCGGGCGGGTGAAATCCGCTGGTGTGGCAATGGAGACATGAGACGGCCGCGGGCAAGTTCAGGGGAGCGTGGTTGGCGTCACGGTACGCGGGGGTCATATCCCATTTATTGCTTTGAGCGTACCAATTGACTGGAGATTCGAAGACGTAGCCGTCGTCGGAGAAGAGGTAGGTGCGACCACGCTGGCCGGAACCAATGAAGTAAAGTAGTTCGCGTTTGCCTTGCAGCGAATCGTCGGTGTCACGATCGAAACTGAGCCATGCTTTGCCAGCTTCTTCGAAGATTCGGTAATGCACGTGCGAAGCAGGATGAGTAAACTCGCCGGGAATTAAAGCTTGCAAAGCTGTGCCGCTGGCTTGGGCCATGGAAGTCTGCGCGTAGCTGGCGACGATATCGGCGTGACAAGGCGCGCACTTTTCTCTAACGGTGAGGTGCGAGCGGCTCGCGGTGAAATTGGGTTCGACCGTTGACTGTGGAGTTTGCGCGTTGATCAGGCGCCCGGCGAACGAAGACAAAATCATCAGGAGAGCATAGCGGAGAGTGCGCTTGAGGACACGATTGGATCTCATGTGTGATTACGCGAAAAGGTAGTCTGCGCTTTCCGGATTATCGCCGCAACCGGGTCGTTTGGCTTGGCGCTCAGTTCTTTTGTGAGATAGGTGCTAGGATTTCATTTCGTTTGGTGAGTGCTGGAGAATTTTTGATTTGATGGGTTGGAGATCGCAAATTTTGTGGGAGGCGCTGGGCTGGCGAACTGCGTTCGTTACGCGGGCAACACTGTTTTTGACGCTAGTGTTTGCTGTGGGAGTAGGAAGTATCGCTCCGGCGCAGCAGGTGCAGAACTCTGCGGCGGAGCAGGCGAAACAACTTTATGCCGAAGCGACGGCGGCGCTGAGAGCGGGTGATTTGACGAAGGCACGAAAGGCCTTTGAGGATGAGCTGAAACTGAATCCCAAGGATGCGCCGGGGCACGATCTGCTGGGATGGATTCTTCTTGCGCAGGGCGAGTTGCAAGCGGCGGAACAACATTTGCGAACGGCGATTCAACTACAGCCAAAAATGGCTGAGGCTCACCTGACGCTGTCTGGGGCCTTGCTGCAGCAGAACGATCTGAAGAACGCGTTAGCGGAGGCGCACACGGCCGTTCAGCTTGCGCCACAATTACCTGACGCGCAATACGCGCTGGCTCGAGCACTGGAGGCTTCGGGAGACTTACAGGGCGCCAAGGCGGCAGTAGAGAAAGCGCTCGAGCTTGCTCCTAATCGTTTCGATCTGCATGATGCTTTGGGCTCGATCATGGCGAGTGAAAAGGAGCCGGATGAGGCTGCGGAGGAATTTCGAAAGAGCATCGCAATTAACCCAAAATTTGCGCCGGCGCACTTGCACCTGGGAGTGATTCTGTTTGAGCAGAAATCACTGGTGGAGGCCGCATCGGAATTGCAGCGCACCGTTGAACTCGATCCACACTCTGCACTGGGCTACTACTATCTGGGCCTTACGCGGCGTGATCTTTCCGACGCTGCGGGCGCAATAATCGCGTTGCAGAATTCACTGCGGATAAATCCGAAGCAGCCGCAAGCACAAAACCAGTTGGGGATCGTGCTGCAACGTGCGGGCCGGCCGGAGGAAGCCGCGGCAGCGTTTCGCGAAGTGTTGCGGGAAACTCCCAACGATGCGGAGGTACGAAACAATCTTGGATTGGCGTTGTTGCAGATGGGGGATGGCGACGGCGCGATCTCCGCATTTCAGGAAGCGATAAAGCTGCGGCCTGACGACGTTTCGTTTCAAGGCAATCTGGGAGCGGCGTATTTGCAAAAATCGGATTTCGCCGGGGCGGTAAAGGAATTCCAATCGGCATTGCAGCGGGCGCCGGACAATCAGTCGTTGCACTACAACCTGGGTCTGGCATTGAAGCTACAGGACAAGTTGCCGGAAGCAGTTGTAGAACTGCGCAAAGCCGAGGCACTTGATCCATCGCAGCCTGATCCGCCGTATACGCTGGGGGTGACGCTGTGGCAGACGGGCGATTTGGAGGGAGCTGTTACGGAATTGCACGCGGCGATACACGCGAAGCCGGATTATGCAGAGGCGTTCTACACGTTGGGTTCGGTGCTAAAGCAAAAAGGAGATTTACCTGGGGCCGCGGCGGCGTTGCAGGAAGCAATTCGTCTGCAACCTGACTTTGCAGGGGCGCATACGACGCTTGCTGGTGTGCTGCGGCAACTAGGCGATACGGAGGCTGCGGCGACGCAGAGCAAATTAGGGGCCGAGATTTCCAAGAAAAAGACGGGCGAGCAGGCGGCACTGTTTGCGACGAATTCCGGAAAGCGGCTGTTGCAAGCAGGGGACGTGGATGGCGCAATCGGACAATTTCGTTCCGCGATTGCTTCTTCACCACAATTTGCGCCGGCGCACTACGGGTTGGGGCAAGCGCTGAGGCAGCAAGGGAAGAGCGAAGAAGCCCGGCAAGAATTTCGCAAGGCGCAAGAATTAGATGCGCACTTAGTAGCGCCCGCCGAAAACTAAGGGCCACGCAACCTAGTCAGCGATTTTGTGCAGAGCCACGAGTTCCGTGCTTACAGGAACGCCCCGCGCGACTTTTACACGAATCACAGCTTCGAAAGGTTTCAGCGTGGACGCGGAAGTGACGCCCATGCGGGAGAGCAATTCTTCGAGCGAGCTTTGCTGGCAAACATATTCAACAGCAGCTTGTGTGCCGATGGTGGTGGTGCCCGCAAGGATCAAGACGGAGTGGGCCGGATCCAGCCCTTTTTCCAAAGCAACTACGGCGTAATCCTCGGTGAGAACTTCGTTGGATGGAGAAGCCTGGTATTCGTGTGCTTCATTAGGCAAGGGATGCGCATTCACGATCTCGACGTTGCCGACGCGGGAACAGCAGTTTAGCCTGTGGAACGAGAATTCCTTGGTAGAGGGGATATCGAGGAGCGTTAGGTTTTCGGATGGCGAGCCAATGAAGATCAGATCGTTGTTTTTGGCGTCATCGAGAGAAAAGAGGCTGCCGCGCTTGAGGCGAAGCTGCTGCTGCAATTGGCGGAAGACGTCGTCGAGGGCGTGTACCGCCAGAACTTCACCGACTCCGGTGTAGTGGTCGAGGATGGGCGCCTTCCCATCGCGTGCCGCATTGGAATAGCGCATGCCGGTATCAGGACGGCCGACGAATGGGGCATTGCTGAAAACCACCCAGGGCTGTTGGTGTCCCGCGAGAAAACCCATCCAGAAGGTGCGAACGGCGGCCGGAGAGCCCGCAGCCTCGACGGTAGGGTGAGCCTCTTGGGTGCGATGGGGAAGGCTGCGATCGATGGCTACAGCTAACAGTGTAGCCAGAACGATGGAGCCGATGACCAGCGCAGCGATCCAACGAAACGAAATGGGGAGCGCAGTCTTCGGTCGTGCGGCGGGTCCGGCTACGGCGGCAGAAGATTTTTCTTCGGGTAACGGTAGCGCGCGTTCGCTGAAGGTCAGGGCATAGGTACCCTTAGGCATTTCGACGAGAAGATGATCGGCCGCGCCCTCGGAGGCGTAGTACTCGGCAAGTTTGGCGCGAAGACGCCCGGCCTGTACGCGGACCATGGAATCAAGATGGGGATCGAAGTCTTCGTTACGGCCGAAGACTTCCGTAGCAATTTGATATTCCTTCGGGGCGACGCCGGGATGATCTAAGGAATGATTGGCAAGGTAGCGCAACATCTTGCAAAGGGATTCGGAGCCATGTAGGGAACGACTTCCGAGTAGGCGTTCAATCTGAGCTAAAGATTGGCTGCGGTCAGTCACGGGGACTCTCGTGTCGCGCATTGTAACACCAAGGTAACGCCTTGCGCAGTCCGTTGAACGACGGTGAGTTAGCGCAGGTAACCGTTTCAGAACCCTAAGAGACTTTGCGGCTAACGCAAGAAACTGCTAGAAGCTATCAAAATGTTGGTAGCTCTAATCAGGTGCGCGTGTCTCTTCGGTCGTGAAGAGGCGAACGACACCGGACGTCGGAACGCGCGACGGGTGCTCTAGGGCTACCTAAGTGCGAGGAGTTTGGGGGCTTTCGCTGTAGTTGGGGTGTGATCGGCGGTTCATTCCATGTTTGAAATCGAGCGCTCAGCGCGAAAGTGTTTTTGTGTTTCTGAGCGATCGACGTCCTCGATCCCCGGCCAACGCAGCGTTTTCCTCATGAACAAACGAATTCACAACTAGTACCGCCCGGAGTCCAGTCTGTGCTGAGGGAGGGTGTGATGAGAAGGCAATTGACGTGGGGTTGGATTTTGGTTTTCTGTATGGCCGCAAGCTTGTGGGCAAGTGCGGCTCGTGGGCAGGCGGTGTACGGAGGAATCATCGGGACGGTAACCGACCCGCAGGGGGGAGCGATTGCTGGGGCCAACGTGACGGTAACGTCCACCGAAAAAGGCACAGTGCAACAGACGGTTACGAATGAAAGTGGGAACTATACAATCACCCACTTAATTCCGGACGCGTATAAGGTTCGCATCGAGGCAAAGGGCTTCAAGGCTTACGATATTGCGAGCATCCAAATTTCCGCGGACACGGATACCCACGCAGATGCGCAGCTCACGGTCGGAGATGTGACGCAGTCGGTGGAAGTGACTGGGGAAGTGCCACAACTGAAGACCGATCGCTCTGACGTCGCCATTGAATTTAACGACCGATACGTCGAGCAGCTTCCGCTCTTGAATCGCAATTTCACTAACCTCGAATTGCTTTCTCCTGGCACGCAAAAGATCGTGGGGTGGAGTCACGCGGCGACCGAAAATCCGCAAGGCTCACAGCAGATTTTCGTGGATGGTCAGCATTTCAGCGGCACTTCTTTCATGTTAGATGGCACAGATAACCAGGATCCGATTCTGGGAATCATCGTCGTGAATCCCAACCTGGACGCAATTCAAGAAACGAAAATCGCTCTACAGAATTATGACGCGGAGTTCGGCAAGGCTGTGGCGGGTGTAATCACCGTTCAAACCAAGTCCGGTACCAACGAAATACACGGCAGCGGATTCTACGACTATCGCGGTGATGGCCAGCAGGCGCGCGATCCGTTCACTCAGCCTGCCAATCTTCCGCTTCCGCAGTTCACCTACAAAGATTTTGGCGTGGCCGCCGGCGGTCCAATTATCAAGAATAAGCTCTTTTTCTTTGGCGACTACCAAGGCGTGCGGGAAATTAGCGGTCTGTCACAATTGCAAACTATACCGACCGCGCTAGTTCAGAGCACTTGTAACCCAGCAACGAATCCGACCAGTGCTACCCCCGGCTCCTGCGATATGAGCCAGTACCTGGGCAATGTTCCCGGCGGCGGGCAGCTCTACAACCCGATGAGCAACACTTGCGGTGCTCCTGGCACTCCTCCGACGCTCGACGGTTCCTGCCGCGCGGCGTTTGCGGGCAACCTGATTCCCATCGGCTTGATCTCGCCGCAAGCGGCGGCGATGTTGGCACTCTTCCCGGCGCCCACAAACGGTGCGGTGGCTAACAACTTCGTAGGATCCGGTTCCGGCAACTTCAACCAGAACGCCTTCGACGTCCGCATCGATTACAACGCGCCGCACGCTTTCCAGGTTTTCGGCCGCTTCAGTCTGGATTACTTCAACCTTAATGGAAAAGGCAGCCTCGGTGCTCTCGGTGGCGCGGGATTCGGACCGGGCGGTCTCAACGGCACTTCCAGGGTGCACAATTACAGCTTGGCCACCGGCTTCGACAAGGCCATCGGTACGACGTTGCTGACCGATTTCCGTTTCGGATACTTTAAGTACAATCCGCAGACGGCTTACTCCGATGCGGCCTCCAATCCGATGACAGCGTTCGGCGTTCCGGGTCTGAACATGGGAACTCCGGAAACTGGTGGTCTCTCAGCCATGCAGGCTACCGTCAATGGTTCCAATAACAACAATCCGCAGTCTTCCATTCAGGAACAAGGTCTGCCGAACTTTGGTGACGGCTTGAACATCGGCCGTTGCAATTGCCCGCTCACCGAGAGCGAGCAGCAATTTCAGTTCGTCAACAACTGGACCAAAATCAAGGGCAATCACCAGTTCAAATTCGGCGCCGACATCCGCTACGCCATGAACCTGCGCGTGCCCAGCGACGCTAGCCGGACCGGCGAATTAAATTTTGACCAGTACGGCACATCGTTAGGCACCAATGGTGGCGTTGCTCTCGGCACCTTTCTGCTGGGCGACGTCAGCCAATTTCAGCGATTCGTCAGCACCAGCCTCAATGCGGCAGAACGCCAAACACGCTGGTTCTATTACGGCCAGGATACTTGGCGGGTAACCACGAAATTTACCTTTAATTACGGACTACGCTGGGAAATGTATGATCCAGAGTATGTGAACGCCAAAGGCAATGGTGGCTTCGCAAACTTGACGCAAGGCGTGATTCGCGTGGCGGGTTACGGTCCCATCGGCTTGGACGGCAATATTAATAACACCTTCAAAGCTTTCGCACCGCGTATTGGCGTCGCCTACCAGGTAACTCCGAAGACTGTGGTTCGTTTGGGATACGGTCGCAGCTTTGACATCGGAGTATTCGGGTCGAACTTCGGCCACGTAGTTACGCAGAACCTTCCGGTTCTCGCCAACCAATTCATTCAAGACAACAACCTCAACACCTCCGCGGTGAACAATGTCACTCCCGTCTTCACGCTGGCACAAGGGCCGCCGGGTTTCGACTTTGGCCAAGTGGTTTCTGCTATCTCACCGGCGGGTACTTTGCCGCTCCTCGGCCCGAGCGGAACCTCCAGTTCCCGCATACGGCCGACTGTTCAGCGCTTGCCCACTCTTGATGCCTGGAATGCGACGGTGCAGCGGCAACTCACTTCGACCATTTCTCTAGAACTCGCTTACATCGGCAACAAGGGTACGCACGTGTTCAACACCGACGGGCCATCCTACAATCCGAATGCGCCTGCAGCAGGCGGTGGCACTAACCTGGTGGCTTGCCCGACTCCTACGACTTGTGCGCCCGCTGGATTCAATGCAACCGTCCCGCAAACAAACCGCCGCCGGTTCTTCGCCAACGGCGTCCCCGCCTTCACCTATCCCGGATCCACTTTCGTTGGCCCCGGAGGGGTTATTCTTCCGACCCCAGCTTGCTGCTCGGGAGACTTGACGTACTTTGGCAATGACGCCAGCAGCAACTACAATGCGTTCCAAGCTAAAGTCGAAAAGCGCTTCAGCAACGGGTTGCAGTTCCTTGCGCACTACACATTCGCGCACTCGAACGCATACAACTCCAACTACTACGCCGTCGATCCTAAGATCGCTTACGGGCCTGATCAGTACAACCGCAGAAACGTGTTCGTAATCAGTACGGTTTACGAGTTGCCGGTCGGCAAAGGAAAGATGTTCCTCGGAGATGTGAGCCGCCCGGTGAACTTTATCGTGGGTGGCTGGCAACTCACCAACACGCTCAACTGGAGCAGCGGCTTGCCGTGGACCGCTTCAATTGGCGAATGCGGCTTAATCGAAGACACTGGGCCGTGCCGCCCGGACTTGGTTAAAGGCCAAGGGTTCAGCGTGGGTCCGCGCAAAGTGAACGGCACGTGGGTCGACTTTGTGCCGGTCGCGCCACTTGCGTATAACCTGAGCCCCGCGAATATAGGGCAAGATACTTGCACCATGGCCCGTCCCACTTCCGGACACTTTGCGCTGCCGGCTTGCGGTGCTATCGGCAACGCCGGAAGCTATAACTTCTTCGGTCCTAGCGCGTTCTTCTCCGATCTGTCCGTCGCCAAGAACTTCCCCATAACCGAACGCATCAATGCGCAGTTCCGCTTTGACGCGTACAACATCTTCAACCACCCGGTGCTAGGCTTTAACTCCAACCAGGGTAATACCTGCGTGGACTGCACCGGGAATGCCGGCCAGATAACCGACATCGAAGCCGATGCTTCGCCAGGTTCGCCAACCGGCATGCGTCAACTGCAATTTGGCGTTAGAGTCACGTTTTAACCCCAATAGCTACACCCCAGAATGGGGAGTCCTTACGGGCTCCCCATTTTTTATGCTCTAATCGGGGAGTTAAGCGATATTTGCACATTCAACATGCCTGCTGCCCAAGCTTCGATGGTTCGGCCTCTTGGTAAGCTGTTGCTCACGTGCTTCCTATTTCTGGTTTTAGTTTCGCAGGCCCTAGGCCGAGCGGATTTAGGCGTTTGGCAGCAAAGCGGTGCAGCACAGAATGCTTCGCCTGCGGCACCGCTTGACCCGGATTTCGAACTAGCTGCGCATCTGCTGCAGCAGGGGAAGGCGGATGAAGCACTGACGCTGCTGGATGGAATTGCGGCGAAGGATCCAACGCGTAAAGGATTGTCGCGGGAAACTGGGCTGGCGAATTACCGGAAGGGCGATTATTTGAAAGCAGCCGCAAACTTCCAGAAAGCGCTGCAGGAAAATCCTGGCGACAACGAGGCGGTGCAGTTGATGGGACTGTCGTATTACCTCGCTGGACGACCTGCGGAGGCGATTGCGCCGCTGGAAAAGGTGCAGACGTGGTATCCCAGCGCGAATGTCGACGCCTCGTACATTCTGGGCGTCTGCTACATGCAGACAAAGGACTACCCGGGCGCGCGGCGGGCTTTTTCGAAAATGTTTGGAGTACCAGCGGATTCGGCTGCGGGCTATCTGTTCACAGCGCGGATGTTGCTGCGTCAGGATTTTGATCCGGTGGCGGAGGAATACGGGAAGAAGGCGGTTGAACTCGATCCGAAGCTGCCGCTGGCGCACGCTTTGTTGGGAGAGCTGTACCTTTATAAGTCGCGGGTACCGGAGGCGATCGAAGAATTCAAGAAGGAACTGGCACTGAATCCAGGGGAAGCGTCGGCCTACTACAAGCTCGCCGATGCGTACACGCGCATGCAGAATTTCGAAGAAGCGGAGCGGCTGTTGCAGCGCTCCATCTGGCTGGACCCCACGTCGACGGGGCCGTACATCTTGATGGGCAAGGTGCTGGCGAAAAAAGGCGAGACGGAATTGGCAGTACGCGCATTGCAGCGCGCGCTCGCGATGGATCCCAATAATCCAATTCCACACCACCTGCTGGGGATGGCCTATCGCGATTTGGGTAAAACGCAGGAAGCCGAACAAGAACTGAAATTGTCGCAACAGTTGCAGGACCAGAAAAACGCGAAGCCTTAAGGATTTGGTGCGGGAAAACGCGGGCAGGGGAGTGAGCTGTGTCGAGGTCTGCTAAATATTTTTATGTTTTGCTGAGCCTATGGGTGGCGCTGGGCTGCGGGACGCTGTGGGCGCAGCAAGCCGCGCCTGTCGCGCAATCTCCTACTGCCAGTGAGACTCAGGCGACTGCTGCTGCTCCCCAGCCGAGGCAGGATCCGTGGTGGAAACGGGCGGTGATTTACGAAATTTATCCGCGAAGCTTTCAGGATTCGAATGGCGATGGCGTCGGCGATATGAACGGAATCACCTCGCGGCTCGATTATCTGCGTGGGCTTGGGATTGACGCCATCTGGATTACGCCAATGTATCCCTCGCCGCTGGTCGATTTTGGGTACGACGTTTCAGACTACACGGCCATCGATCCTCTTTATGGCAGCATGGCGGATTTCGATCATCTGGTTGCGGAAGCGAAGAAGCGGGATATCCGCGTCATCATGGACCTGGTGCCGAATCACACGTCGGACCAGCATCCGTGGTTCAAGGAGTCGCGTTCCTCGCGCACCAACCCTAAACGCGATTGGTACATTTGGCGGGACGGGAAGGGGCCGGGGCAGCCTCCAAATAACTGGCAATCGTGGTTTGGGCATTCG
>Ga0210396_10003659_pt1 | contig 15255 bp, 16 predicted proteins | sample IncBWH17OmetaG_FD_155466 | JGI IMG/M metagenome (GOLD analysis project Ga0210396, IMG submission 155466) | Forest soil microbial communities from Barre Woods Harvard Forest LTER site, Petersham, Massachusetts, United States - Inc-BW-H-17-O ... | reverse complement strand
TTCGGGGCGGTTCCGCCGTAGCTGGTGCGGCTCTTCACGGATGCCTCGACCGACAGCACCGCCAATGCCTCGGCGGTAATCTTCGGCTCGACCGCCTGCATCGCCTTCAACGGCAGCTCATGCAGCGCGACGCCATCCTCGGCGGCCTTGGCGACGATCCGTCCGGTGACGTGATGGGCGTCGCGGAACGGCATCCTTAACGTCCGCACCAGCCAGTCCGCCAGATCGGTGGCGGTGGCGTAACCTTCGCCGGCCGCGGCCTTCATCCGCGCTTGGTCCGGTACGATGTCTGCAACCATTCCGGTCATCGCCCGGATCGCCAGCGAGAGCGCTCCGAATGCCTCCATCGCGCCCTGCTTGTCCTCCTGCATGTCCTTTTGATAGGCCAGCGGCAGACCCTTCATCACGATCAGCAAGGCGGTCAACGCGCCAATCACCCGGCCGGTCTTGGCGCGCACCAGTTCGGCGGCGTCGGGGTTGCGCTTCTGCGGCATGATCGACGAGCCTGACGTGAACTTGTCGCTGAGGCGCACCAGCCCGACCAGGGGCGAGGTCCAGATCACGATTTCCTCGGCGAAGCGCGACAGATGCACCGACGTGATCGCTGCCGCCGACAGCGTTTCGAGCACGAAATCGCGATCCGAGACCGCGTCGAGCGAATTGGCCATCGGCCGATCGAAGCCGAGTGCCTTCGCGGTCGCGTTGCGATCGATCGGGAATGAAGTCCCCGCCAGCGCCGCGGCCCCGAGCGGCGATTCGTTCAGGCGCTTGCGCGCGTCGGCAAAGCGGCCACGGTCGCGCGCCGCCATCTCGACATAGGCCAGGAGATGGTGCCCGAAAGTCACCGGCTGCGCGGTCTGCAGGTGCGTGAATCCGGGCATGACCGTGCCGGCATGTTCGAGCGCGCGCTCCGCCAGCACCTGCTGGAACGCGGCCAGCGCCGCATCGGTCTCGTCGACGGTGTCGCGGACATACAGCCGGAAATCAGTCGCGACCTGGTCATTGCGCGAACGCGCGGTGTGCAGCCTTCCCGCGGCCGGCCCGATCAATTCGCCGAGCCGGCTCTCGACATTCATGTGAATGTCCTCGAGCGCACGCTTGAAATCGAACGATCCCTTGCCGATTTCTGACAAAATCGTGTCTAGACCCCTGGCGATATTTTTCGCATCGTTCGCCGTGATAATGCCTTGCGCAGCGAGCATCGCGGCGTGGGCCTTGGACGCGGCGATGTCCTGGGCGTAAAGGTGACGATCGACGTCGATGGAGACGTTGATTTCCTCCATGATGGCGTCGGGACGCTCGGTGAACCGGCCGCCCCACATCTTGTTACTCATGACCTGTTACTCATGACCTGTTACTTGTGCCTGCCAATTCATCATTGCGCCTGCGGACGGAACGCGTTGCGCCGTTTGGGATGCAACCGAAGCCCTGCATAGCCGTATCTGATACAGGATGACAAACGATATGCCCGAACTACCCTCGCCTCCCCCGGCTGCCACGCGGCGGATTCCCTATGTCATCGGGGCCGTTCTGGTCGGGGCGGTGATTGGATATGCCGCGGTATACGGGTTTGGCAGCCTCAAACACACTGCGGTGGCCGGCGATTCCGCCTGCGCCGGGGCGGTCGACCTTGCGCGCAAGCTCGAGCCCTTGGCGCATGGCGAGGTCGCGGCGCTGACCATGGCGACGGCGCCGCTGAAGCTGCCGGATCTTGCGTTCGAAGACGGCGACGGCAAGCCCAGAAAGCTCTCGGAATGGCGCGGCCGCACGGTGCTGGTGAACCTGTGGGCGACCTGGTGCGTACCCTGCCGCAAGGAAATGCCAGCGCTCGACAGCCTGCAAACCAAGCTCGGCGGGCCGAAATTCGAGGTGGTCGCGATCAATATCGATACCCGCGATCCGGAAAAGCCGAAGAATTTCCTCAAAGAGGCCCATCTGACCCGAATCGGCAATTTCAGCGACCAGAAAGCCAAGGTTTTTCAGGATCTTAAAGCTATAGGCCGGGCGTTGGGAATGCCGACATCGGTGCTGGTCGACGGCCAGGGCTGCGAGATCGCCACCATCGCCGGCCCGGCAGAATGGGCCAGCGACGACGCCGTCAAGCTGATTAATGCCGCGGTCAATGCGCCGGCGGCGGGGCTTTAAGCTGTAACGTTGAGATTGCCGCCAATACCGGCACCGACATTGGCCAGAGACGAAGCGCCTTGCCCGCCGATCCCCAGCAGCGTCTGGACCGTTGACTTCTGCGCGTCGAGATTCGACTTCAACATCGTTGTGGCGACCTCCGTCTGCAGTTTGCCCGCTTGAAGGGCCATCGCCATCATTACCAAACTCATATCCATACGCGAACTTCTCCCGAGGCAGACAAATTACCGGGCGAAAATTAATGATCCATTTCTCTCTGCGGAGATCAGGCGGCTCTCTCTGCGGAGATCAGGCGGCGTTTGCCGCGAAAGCCGCGCCGAGGGTGCGCAGCGCCCGGCGTGCCCTTGCATCGGAAAGCTTTGAATAGAGGACGACCTCCCGCGACGGCAGCGGCGGCAGACCAAGCCGCGCTCCGAGATCGACGGTATCCGACGGCGCCACCCGGCGCGCCAGCGCCGCCACCGCCAGACCCGCAGAAATCGCCGCACCGATGGTAGCCAGCCCGCCACCGACAAATCGCGCGTACGCTGCAAGGCTCGGCCTGGGTCGCAAGCCGCAGCGGCGCGCCCGGCTCGCGATAAAAATCAGGCGCTGCCATCCAGCCAAAGGGCTCTTCAAACAACACATCGCCGTCACGGCGGTGGGCGTCGTCCCCCAGCACGATCGCGGCATCCAGCGCGCCGTCATCGAATGACGCCAATACGTCGCGCGACGCGTCGACGTGCAATTCGATCACCAGCCCCGGATCGGTGGCGTTCATTCGCTTCAACAACGCCGCCAGTTGCGCGCCGACGATATGATGGCTGATGCCGACGATCAGCCGGCGGTGTTCGACGGCAAACGCCCCGATCGCCGATTGATGCGCGGCGACCAGATTGCGCGCTGCGCCAAGGAAGGCGGTGCCCTCCGCGGACAAGCGGACCCGTCGCGGGGTTCGTTCCAATAGCCGCCGCCCAAGCCCGTCTTCCAGGCGCTTGATCTTCAGGCTGACCGACGATTGCGTGGTGTCCAACGCCTCGGCGGCCCGGGTGAAACTGTTCAGGTCAGCTACCAGGACAAAGGCCTGGACCGCCTCGACATCGAGCGCCTTCATGACCATCCATTTAAATATGAAATCACTGAAATAATATTACATATCGTTTTTTAATGATCAAGAAGCTCCTATTGTGCATCGGGTGCTAACGACCAGCACAGGAGAGTCACCATGCCATTGGCCCGGATTTCACTGAGGCGCGGCAAGCCCGCTAGCTACCGCAAGGCCATTCTTGAAGGTCTCTATCAGGCGATGCACGAGACCTTCGATGTTCCCGAAGGCGACCGTTTCATGATCCTTACCGAACATGACGAAGACGATTTCGTCTATGACGCGAATTATCTCGGCATCCGGCGACGACGATCTGGTCATTATCCAGATCACTGTCAGCAACACGCGCCCGACGGCACAAAAGCAGAAGCTATATCGGCGCATCGTCGAACGGCTGACCGAGAATCCGGGCCTGCGCGCCGAGGATATTTTCATCAACCTGATCGAGGTGCTTCCGGAAAACTGGTCGTTCGGCCATGGCGAGGCGCAATACGTCCGATGACCGCCATGCCCGCGTTGTCGACGCGCATAAGCGGTATCCACGCCTCACGCGCATCGATTTGCGCCGCCGGGCCTGCAAGCTGCGGACGGCCGGGCGCAACATTATCGAGTTGTCCCCGGGCAACCTCGACTTTGCGATGCCCGACCATATGACCGCGGCAGCGCGCGCCGCCGCACGGCGGAGGGAAACCCGTTACAGCGCCGTTGACGGCACGCGGGAGCTGAACGGGCTACCGCGTCGGAACCGGCTTGTCGCCGCGATAATCGTAGAAACCGCGCTGGGTTTTGCGGCCGAGCCAGCCGGCCTCGACATATTTCACCAACAGCGGACAAGGTCGGTATTTGGAGTCCGCCAGCCCCTCATGCAGCACCTGCATGATCGACAGGCAGGTATCGAGGCCGATGAAATCGGCGAGTTCGAGCGGCCCCATCGGGTGGTGCGCACCGAGCTTCATCGCCGCATCGATCGCCTCGACGTTACCGACGCCTTCGTACAGCGTATAAATTGCCTCATTGATCATCGGCAGCAGGATGCGGTTGACGATGAAGGCCGGAAAATCCTCGGAAACCGCGATGTGCTTGCCGAGCCGGGTAACGAAATCCTTGGCCGCGTCGAAGGTCGTGTCGTCGGTGGCAATGCCGCGGATCAGTTCTACCAGTTCCATCAGTGGAACCGGATTCATGAAGTGAATGCCGATGAAACGCTCCGGCCGGTCGGTCGAGGCGGCCAGCCGCGTGATCGAGATCGAGGAGGTGTTGGAGGCGACGATGGCGCTCGGTTTCAGGACCGCGCAGACATCATGAAAGATCTTGCGCTTGACCTCTTCTTTTTCGACCGCGGTCTCGATCACCAGATCGCAATCGGACAATCCGTCCATGGTGTCGGCAGAACCGATCCGCGCTAGTGCCTGCTTGCGCGCCTCCTCGGTAACGATCTTCTTGGCGACCTGGCGTGACAGGTTGCCGTTGATGGTCGCCATGGCAGACTTCAGGCGATCGGTGGACACATCGTTGAGCACCACATCGAACCCGGCCAGCGCCGCCACATGCGCGATGCCGTTGCCCATCTGGCCCGAACCGATTACGCCGACCTTCTTGATCATAACCGCCATTTTGCCATCTCACCGGAGCGACGCGCACAGCGCCGCTCATTCCGTCGCATAAACACCACCGAGCTATGTCTCATCAGGCAGGGCAATTTCCGTCAGGAAATAGCCCAATCCGTCCTTATCCATTCTTGAGCGTATATTCGGTCCCGCTTCTACGAAATATACGCGTCGTTTCGATGTTCGTTTCGATCGTCATTACTTTCCGAGCTTACCGATCGCTTCCGTCAGTTCGGGAACCGCCTGATACAAATCCGCGACCAGGCCGTAATCGGCAACCTGGAAGATCGGCGCGTCCTCATCCTTGTTGATCGCGACGATGACCTTGGAGTCCTTCATGCCGGCGAGATGCTGAATCGCCCCGGAAATGCCGATCGCGATATAGAGCTCCGGCGCCACCACCTTGCCGGTCTGGCCCACCTGCCAGTCGTTCGGCGCATAGCCGGCATCGACCGCGGCGCGCGAGGCGCCCACTCCGGCGCCAAGCTTGTCGGCCAGCGGCTCGATATATTTGGTGAAATTTTCGCGGCTTTGCATGGCGCGGCCGCCCGAGACAATGATCTTCGCCGACGTCAATTCGGGACGATCGCTCTTGGCGACTTCCTCGCCGACAAAGCTGGAGAGACCGGGATCCGCCGCCGACGCGGCATTTTCCACCGTCGCACTGCCGCCGTCGCCAGCCGCGGCGAAGGTCGAGGTGCGCACCGTGATAACCTTCTTGGCATCCTTCGATTTCACGGTCTGGATCGCGTTGCCGGCATAGATCGGCCGCTCGAAGGTATCGGGCGAAACCACCTTGATGATTTCCGAGACCTGCATGACGTCGAGCAGAGCCGCCACGCGCGGCATCACATTCTTGAAACGCGAGGTCGCGGGCGCGACGAAGGCGTCATAGGACGGCGCCAACGCCACGATCAGGGCGGCCAGCGGTTCGGCGAGGTCGTGGGCATACGCGGCGTTGTCCGCGAGCAGCACCTTCTTGACACCCGCCAGCTTGGCGGCTGCGTCCGCGGCAGCCTTGGCGTTTTCGCCGGCGACCAGCACATGCACTTCGCCGCCGAGCGCGGTAGCGGCGGTCAACGTCTTGTTGGTCGAGTCCTTGATCGATGCATTGTCGTGTTCGGCAATCAACAGCGTCGTCATCTAGAGAACCCCGGCTTCATTCTTGAGCTTCGACACCAACTCGGCCACGTCCTTGACCTTGACGCCACCCTTGCGGCCCGGCGGTTCGGATGTCTTGAGAATCTCGAGATGGGCGGTGAGATCGACGCCGTAATCGGATGCGCTCTTGTTGGCGATCGGTTTCTTCTTCGCCTTCATGATGTTGGGCAGACTGGCGTAACGCGGTTCGTTGAGCCGCAGGTCGGTGGTAACGATTGCCGGCCCCTTCAATTTGAGGGTCTGCAAGCCGCCGTCGACTTCGCGCGTCACCTTGAAATCGGAACCATCGACCTCAAGCTTGGAGGCGAAGGTTGCCTGCGACCATCCGAGCAGCGCCGCCAGCATCTGGCCGGTCTGGTTTGAGTCGTCGTCGATGGCCTGCTTGCCGAGAATCACCAGGCCCGGCTTTTCTTCATCAACGATGGCTCTGAGAATTTTCGCCACCGCCAGCGGTTCGACATTGCCGTCCGCCTTGACCAGAATGCCGCGGTCGGCGCCCATCGCGAGCCCGGTGCGGATGGTTTCAGCCGCCTGGGCAGGACCGATCGATACCACCACGACTTCGGTTGCCTTGCCGGCCTCTTTCAGGCGCAAGGCTTCCTCGACGGCGATCTCGTCGAACGGATTCATCGACATCTTGACGTTGGACAGTTCGACGCCCGATCCATCGCTCTTGACGCGGACCTTGACGTTGTAATCCACCACCCGCTTTACCGGCACCAGAACCTTCATCGATCCTCTTTCGCTTGAGTTTCAGGTTTGATCTGCTTGGGCGCGGAACCTAAAGCCCCCGCCAACCCCGGTCAACGCGCGAAGACTAAAAATCGCCCCCATGGGCGCAGTCAGCGGTTCTGGCCGGGTACCCACAATACATCCCCGGCGCCATTATCGTTGACGGCGCGGCTGGCGACGAACAGAAAATCCGACAACCGATTCATATACTGGATCGCCGCATCGCTGACCGGCTCGTTGGGCTGGGCCGCGAGTTCCACCATCATCCGTTCCGCCCTGCGACATATTGTGCGGGCCAGATGTAAATACGCCGCAGCCGGCGTGCCGCCAGGCAGTACAAACGACGTCAGGGGCGCCAACTGCGCATTCAGACGGTCGATGTCGTGCTCCAGGCGTTCGACCTGGCTCGACAGTATCCGCAACCGTTCCGCCTTGCCCTCGCGCTCAGGGACCGCGAGATCGGCGCCGAGATCGAACAGATCGTTCTGAATCAGGCCGAGCATCGCGTCGAGTTCGCGCGCGTCCGCCAGATGCAACCTCACGATACCGATGGCCGCATTGGTCTCATCGACGGTTCCATAGGCGCCGATGCGCAGGTCATATTTCGGCCGGCGTTCGCCGCTGCCGAGCGCCGTGGTGCCGTCATCGCCGGTCCGGGTATAGATACGATTGAGGACGACCATTCCCGCCTCCTTGCGCTTCAGTGACCCATCGCCCAAACCGCGAGCATGGTGATGACGATCGCGACGAATTGCAGCAACACCCGCAATTGCATCAGTTTCTGGGAGCGATTCGGCGATCCGCCCCGCATCATGTTGATAAGACCAAGCAGTAGTACCAGCGCGACGGCACCCACTGCGACGGGAAGAACGAACATACTCAAGAATGAAGCCATCGGCGCTACATAACACCACGCCGCGCGCTCCGCCATTGCCTCGCAATAAGCCGGCCGCTCATGCAACGATCTGGCTTTTAGCCTAATAATATCAGAAGGTAGGCCAATGGCCGGCTGGCCGGGATTGGTTGATCCGGTTGAGCCCGTCTGCCCCAGGTCAGGACGAATCGTGAAGCGATTGCGCTACATCTTTCATGTCGGCCTGGACGCGTTCTACACGTTTCTGGCCGATGATGGCTGGGCGATCGCCAGCCATATCGCGCTGTCGACCTTGATGGCGCTGTTCCCGTTTTTGATCGTGCTGACTTCGCTGGCCGGGTTTTTCGGATCAAAGGAACTCGCCGATCAGGCCGCGGGATTGTTGCTCCAGGTCTGGCCGAAGCAGGTCGCCGATTCATTGTCCGGCCAGATCCACGACGTCATGACGACCACCCGCGGCGACATCCTGACCATCGGCGCGGTGCTGGCGGTGTATTTCGCCTCCAACGGCGTTGAAGCGCTGCGCGTCGCGCTCAACCGCGCCTATTCGGTGATCGAGCCGCGGCGCTGGTACTGGCTGCGGCTGGAATCGATCGGCTACACGCTGATCGCCGCCTTCACCTCGCTCGCGATGGCGTTCCTGATCGTGCTTGGCCCCCTGATCATCGAGGCGGTGCGGCGGCATATTCCACTTGTCGTGGAAACCAACGAGCAATTTCTCAATGTTTCGCGCTATGGCATCACCATCGCGGCGCTGATCGTCGCCCTGTTTATTCTGCACGCGTGGCTTCCGGCCGGACGCCGCAGCTTTGTACAGATCCTGCCGGGCACGATCTTCACCCTGGTGGCGTCACTGGTGTCGGGCATCGTGTTCGGACAGTATCTGGCGCGCTTCGCCAACAATTACGTGACGATGTATGCCGGTCTGGCATCGGTCATCATCGCCCTGGTGTTTCTGTATTTCATCGCCGCGATCTTCGTATATGGCGGCGAACTGAACGCAGCGATCATCAAGTCGCAGTTGCCCCACGGCGTGTCGCTTCAAGCAGCGCAGTCGCTAAAGCCCTCGGAGACACGGGCTTGACCAGAAACGCATCCGCGCCTGCCGCACGCGAGGCTGCCTCGTCATCGGCGCGGCCCGACACCCCGATAATCGGGATGCGTCCAAACGGCGGGCCAAGCTCGCGAATTCGCCGGATCGCCTCGATGCCATTGATGCCCGGCAACACCATGTCCATCAGCACCGCATCGAAACCGCCTTGCGCGATCCGCTCGGTAGCGGCCTCGCCTTGTCCGATGAATTCCGCCTGATGACCAAGTTCGGTCAGAACCGCATTGAGCACCACGCGGCCGAATGGATTGTCTTCGACGCTGAGGACACGCAGTGCCCGTACCCGATCCGACGCAACATCGGCATCCGGCCCTGAAGCCATGGCGTTCGATGCCCTGGCGCGGGTCAACGACACTGTCAACGTGAAGGTGGTGCCGCCACCCCGGCGTTGCGCCACCAAAATGTCGCCACCCATCGCGCGCGCCAGCGCCTTCACCGACGACAATCCCAGGCCTGCACCACCGAAGCGTGAGGCGATGCTGACATTGGCCTGCGAAAACGGCCGGAACAGACGTTTGATCTCGCGCAGCGTGAGGCCGATCCCGCTATCCGAAACCGCAAAGCTAACGCCGATCTTGCCTTTCGTGCCGCGCAACGGGCTGACCACCAGCGCGACGCCGCCCTGCTCGGTGAATTTGACCGCATTGTCGATCAGGTTTTCCAGTGCCGCACGCAGGCGAACCGGGTCACCGATCACGAATGACGGAAGTTTCTCGGAAATCTCGACCTGGGATTGCAGGCCCTTGGCCGTTGCCCGGCCCGCCAGCGAATCCCCGACGTTCCGGGCCAGCGTGCGTAAATCAAAGAAATCCCGCCGCGTACCAAATCCGGAATGGCCGCCTTTGGCGGCATCGACAAACAAGGTCGCCAGGCTCGCGAGATGTTCGGCGCCGGCCTTGATGGTGTCGACCCAGCGCCGCTCGCGCTCGTCGAGGCCGGACGTCGCCAACAGATCGCTGATGGCCAGAATGCCCGTCAGCGGCGTGCGGACCTCATGCGCGAAAGCGGCCAACGCCACCTCGACGATACCAGGTGCGGCCTTTCTGACGGCACGTTTGCGCGCCTTGCCGGTGGCAACGTTCGGAGCGCGCTTTTTCGGCGTTCGCTTAGGGCGCTGTGTGCGCGATTTCGACGCCATGATTCCCCCAACCCGGCCGCCGGCAGCATGCCATGGCAGGCCGCCCGGAGTCTCGCTGAAGCGCGTTTTCCACGTGCGATCAATGCTGGCAAAAGCCGGATAATTAAGGCAGGCCCAAAGGTAGGCCCACCAGGCGGCGGATTTCGGCCGGCGTGGCACCCCCGGCGCGGAGCTCGCGTAAACCGGTGGCGGCGGTCGATTTCGACAGCTTTCGCCCGGCATCGTCACGGATGAGCCGGTGATGCCGGTAGGCCGCCTGCGGCAATCCGAGCAGCTGCTGCAGCAGCCGATGCGGGCTGGTCGACCAGAACAGGTCCTGGCCCCGCACCACCTCGGTCACGCCCTGCAAGGCGTCGTCGATGACCACCGAAAGATGATAGCTGGTCGGCGTCTCCTTGCGCGCCAGGATGACATCGCCCCACGCTTCGGGCCGGGCGCCGACCGAGCCGGTCTCCCGATCCGGACCTTCGCCATGCTCGGTCCAGTCGAGACGGCCGGCGTGGGCGCACGCGGCCGCCATATCGAGCCGCAGCGCGTAGGGGGCACCCGATTCAAGTAACCGCGCGCGCTCGCCGGGTGACAACAACCGCGCCGAGCCGGGATAGTGTGGCGCCCCATCCGGGTCGCGCGGCCAGGGGCCGTTCGCCTCCCGCTGTGCCACAAGCCTTGCAATCTCCGCGCGGCTCTCGAAACTCGGATAGACCAACCCTTGGGCTGAGAGCTTTTCGAGCGCCTCGCGATAGTCGGCGAGATGTTCGGATTGCCGCCGCACTGGATTTTCCCAGGCGATGCCGAGCCAGGCCAGATCCTTATAAATCGCGCTCTCGAATTCCGGCTTGCAGCGCGTGGCGTCGATATCCTCGATACGCAGCAGGAAGCGCCCGCCGGTCCGACCCGCCAGGTCGAAATTCAGCAAGGCCGAATAAGCGTGGCCGAGATGCAGATAGCCGTTCGGGCTCGGCGCAAAACGAAACACGGGTGGCATTGATCTCTTTCACCGGACGTGATGGTTCTAAATCGCAATGACCGTCCACCTCAACACCCAGGCCGATCTCGACGCCGCCATCCATGCCCTGGTAAAGCAGGACCCGCGGCTGCAACCCATTTTTGAGCTTGCGGGCATGCCTGCGCTGCGGCGCCGCGCGCCCGGCTTTGCCGGGTTGGCGGCAATCGTCTGCGGCCAGCAATTGTCCACGGCCAGCGCCGCTGCGATCTGGGCGCGTCTTGCGGCCGCATTCGATCCATTTCATCACGATGCGCTGCGCCGCGCCCGCACCGAGCGTCTCGGGCGGCTCGGACTGTCGGCGGCCAAGATCAAGACCCTGAAAAGTCTCGCGCGCGAAATCGCCGCCGAGCGCCTCGATCTCGAGGCGCTGGCGGATGAAGACGCCGACATCGCGCACAACAAGTTGACGGCATTGCATGGCATCGGTCCGTGGACCGCCGATGTCTATCTGCTGTTTTGCCTCGGCCACGGCGACGCCTGGCCTGCCGGCGATCTTGCCGTCCAGGAAGCCGTCAAGATCGGACTCGGACTAAAGACGCGTCCGACCGCGAAGGAGATGGCGCCGCTGGCGGAGCCGTGGCGCCCGCTGCGCGGCGCTGCTGCGCATCTGTGGTGGACCTATTACCGTGTGCTGAAGAAGCGCGAAGGCGTGATCGGCGTAACGGAAAACCCGCCGTCGAAAGCGAACACCGTTTTAAACAAGATATCTGTCGCAAAACAGCCATCGGCAAAAGCAAAGATCACGGCAGCAACCATGCCGGGATCGAAAAAATGAAATCCACCGACTTCATCGTTGCCCGCGACGATCTGCAACAATGCAAATTCGTCGAGACTGAATTGCCCGATACTGCCGCGCTGCCCGACGACGCGCTGCTGGTCAAAGTCGATCGCTTCGCCTTCACGGCCAATAACATCACCTACGCGGTAGCCGGCGATCTCCTGAAGTACTGGCAGTTGTTTCCGGCGCCCGGCAATTTCGGCAACATTCCGGTGTGGGGCTTTGGCGATGTGATCGCGTCGCGCCATCCCGGCATCGCCGAAGGCGAGCGCCTGTTCGGCTATTTTCCGATGGCGACGCATCTGGTGATCGAAGCCGCCGACGTCAGCAAGCGCGGCCTGCGCGATACCGCCGCGCATCGCCAGGGCGTGGCGCCGGTTTACAACGCCTATGCGCGCGTCAGCGGCGACCCTGCTTACGCCGGCCGTCAGGGCGACTATCAGGCGCTGCTGCGGCCGCTGTTCATGTTGTCGTTTCTGGTCGACGACTATCTGGCGGAAAACGCCTTCTTCGATGCGCGCAGCGTGATCCTCTCCAGCGCATCCAGCAAGACCGCGTTCGGCCTCGCGCATCTCTTGCGTCTGCGCAAGAACATCCGTGTGATCGGACTGACATCGGCGGCCAACGCCCCGTTTGTCAGATCGCTTGGATGCTATGATGAGGTGGTCGCCTATGACGAGGTCACTTCGCTGCCGGCCGACTGGCCGGTCGCGTTTGTCGATATGGCGGGCAATAGCGCGTTGCGCGCGACGCTTCACCGGCATTTCGGCGAGGGCGTGAAATATTCCGGTCGCATCGGGCTGACCCATCGCAGTTCATCTCCGGACGAGCCGCAATTGCCGGGCGCCAAGCCGGTCTGGTTCTTCGCGCCCGATCAAATTCGCCAGCGTGCGAGGGAATGGGGACCTGGCGGCATCGAAACGCGATTTGGCGCGGCATGGTCGGGCTTCGCCCCGATGCTGTATCGGTGCCTTGAGGTCATCGAGAGCCGCGGAGACACGGCGATAAAGCAAGTCTACCTCGATACGCTCAACGGCAATGTTCCGCCGAATCAGGGCCATATCCTGTCGCTGGCGGCATAAGCGGACCTGCACATGCTCTTTCTGTCCGGTCCCAAAGCGTATAGGTTTTTGGGTCAGGGAAATGCCGCAAAGACGGCCGGAGCAGAGAAACGCGCATGCTCGATAAAACCGATGATGTTTCGGTTGCCGCCGAAAACTGGCTGACGCAATTCGAAGAAGCGCTCGCAAAGCCCGATCCTGCGCTGCTGAAGTCGCTTTTTCATCCCGACAGTCATTGGCGCGATGTGCTGGCGCTGAGCTGGAACCTGCTGACCATCAACGGCGCGGAACCGATCCTGAATGCGTTGACAGCCCACGCCGTCAACGCGGACCCCAGTGATTTCAGGATCGATCCCGAACGCGCCAGACCGCGCCGCGTGGTCCGCGCCGGTACCAACACGATCGAGGCGATCTTCAAGTTCCAGACCCTGCAAGGCCGCGGCAGCGGAATTCTGCGGCTGATCCCTGACACCGGCGACGGCAACACGCTCAAGGCCTGGACGCTATTGACCGCGCTCGACGAGCTAAAAGGGTTCGAGGAACAACTCGGCTCAGCGCGGCCCCGCGGCCAATCCTACTCGCGCGATTTTCGCGGGCCCAACTGGCTCGATCAGCGCCAAGCCGCGACGGCCTATGCCGATCGCGATCCGGTGGTCCTGGTGGTCGGCGGCGGACAGGCCGGGCTCTCGATCGCGGCGCGGTGCAAACAAATGCAGCTCGATACGCTGATCGTCGATCGCGAGGCGCGGATCGGCGACAATTGGCGCAAACGCTACCACGCGCTGACGCTGCACAATCAGGTGCATGTCAATCACCTGCCCTATATGCCGTTCCCGCCGAACTGGCCGGTCTATATCCCCAAGGACAAGCTCGCCAACTGGTTCGAGGCCTATGTCGACGCCATGGAGCTGAACTACTGGACCGGTACCGAGTTCGAGCGCGGCACCTACGACGAAGCGGAAGGACAATGGACGGTGGTGCTGCGCCGCGCCGATGGCAGCCAGCGCACTATGCATCCCCGGCATGTCGTGCTGGCGACCGGCGTCAGCGGCATCGCGAATGTGCCTGAGATCCCGACGCTGAAGGATTTCGCCGGCACAGTGCTGCATTCCAGCCAGTACAGCGACGGTGAGGAATGGAGCGGCAAAGCCGCTGTCGTGATCGGCACCGGCAACAGCGGTCACGACATCGCGCAGGACCTGCATTCAAGTGGCGCCAAGGTCACGCTCGTTCAACGCAGCCCGACCTTGATCACCAATATCGAGCCTTCAGCGCAACTGGCCTATGCGACGTATAATGAGGGAACCCTCGAGGACAACGATCTGATCGCGACCTCGATGCCGCTCGTGCTGGCGAGACGAAACCATGCGATGATCACCGAGCAGTCGAAAAAATTCGACCGGGAATTGCTCGACGGCCTTGAACGCGTCGGCTTCAAGCTCGATTACGGCGAAGGCAACACCGGCTGGCAGTTCAAATACCTCACCCGCGGCGGTGGCTATTACTTCAACGTCGGCTGCTCCGATCTGGTCGTGCGCCGCGAGATCAAGCTGCTGCAGTTCTCAGATATCGAATCGTTCGCCGGGGAAGGCCTGCGCATGAAAAGCGGCGAGACGCTTGGCGCCGATCTGATCGTGCTGGCGACCGGCTACAAGCCGCAAGCGCATCTGGTGCGCAAGCTGTTCGGCGAAGAGGTCACGGCGCGCGTCGGCCCGATCTGGGGCTTCGGCGAGGGGCAAGAATTGCGCAACATGTATACGCGCACCGGCCAGCCTGGCCTCTGGTTCATCGCCGGCAGCCTGGCGCAATGCCGCATCAACTCGAAGTACCTTGCGCTGCAGATCAAGGCGATCGAGGAAGGGCTATTGCCGCGCGGCGCACTTCACCGCTCCTCGTGATCGAGAATCTCCCTGACGATGAAGGATTCCGCGTGGCGCCAGGCCTTGTCGTTGTCGCCACGGAAGGTGACGAGACGATTGAAGACGACATTCCGCGTCTTCACATCGACGATGTCGAATTTTGCCCATTGCACGAGCGTGCTTAGCTTGTGAAAGCTGCTGATCAGGAGATATGCGGCGCCGGCCGCTTGCGCCTTGCCCAGCAACTGATCTACATCGATATCGCCAACGGAACAGGCGCCGGGCGGACAATCGAGCGCAACGTTTTCTACTTTGCCGCTCGCTGCCAAATCGGTTCGCAACGAGGCCTCGAATTCACGCAACCGTCGAAAATGATCAGCGCTTTGATCGATGACCTCGCCCGAGGTGTCGACATACTGGATTTCGGCGACCGCGACGACGGGCACCTCACCTTGCGCTTCACCGCCTCGAACAACGCTGACGGTGAAAACGGTGGCGACGATCAGGGCGAGGCCGGCCGACCTCAATTTCATCGGTTTTTGCATGACACGGCCCTATTTGCGATGCACCCTCGGCACCTTGTTGCAATGACATCCGGCAGCCTCCCCGGCGGCCTTGTTCCGCGCTAGTACCCACTTTTCTTGGATCGTGAGTCGTGATTCAAGGTCGGGATGATACCCGAAGCAAGAGAAGTCCGCC
>Ga0210396_10003658_pt1 | contig 15258 bp, 13 predicted proteins | sample IncBWH17OmetaG_FD_155466 | JGI IMG/M metagenome (GOLD analysis project Ga0210396, IMG submission 155466) | Forest soil microbial communities from Barre Woods Harvard Forest LTER site, Petersham, Massachusetts, United States - Inc-BW-H-17-O ... | reverse complement strand
CCAGCTGCAGCTCAACGCGTTCGAGCCGACCATCGGCTATTGCGTGATGTCTTCGCTGCGGGTTCTCACCGCCGCAATCAACACATTGACGCGTAAATGCGTCGTCGGCATCGAGGCCGATGAAGAACGCTGTCGTGCCCTTGTCGAGGACAGCATTGGTCTGGTGACCGCACTCGTCCCCGCGCTCGGATATGAAGTTTGTTCGCGCGTTGCCAAGCAGGCGCTCGCGCAAAAACGCCGCGTCGCGGACATCGTCCTGGAAGAGAAACTGCTCACGCCCGAACAGATTGAACGCCTGTTCCGCCCGGAAGCGATGACCGCGCCGGTGCGTTCGACCAAGGGTTTTTGACCGAAATCCGGATCGAACGTCGTCCGATCCGATACCCGTTGCCGCGCGCTTAAAAAGCCCCGCGGCCGCAGTCCGGCGCCCCCCGTACACAATTGCCTCAACTTTCGAGCCACCGCATCGCGCGATCTTATGGGGCTCCTATGAGATCGGCGTTTCGCTACCCTCGAATTCATATTCGGCCGGGAAGATATTGGGCTCATGAATTGGCTTGCAGGCTACATACCCGATCTTCCCACGCCTTTCGATGAAGGCGGCGAGATCGATTTGGCGGCGTTTGCGACGCTTTGCGAACGCCAGATTGCGGCGGGCGCTTCCGCGATCGTGGTCGGCGAAACCGCCGGCGAAGCCTCGACGCTGACGCCGGCGGAGCACGGGGCCCTCATTCGCGCGGCTGTCGAGACCGCGCGTGGCCGCAGTCACATCATTGCCGGAGCGGGTTCGAATTCAACCAGCCAGGCCATCGAACTGACGCGCCGCGCCATCGCCGCGGGCGCCGATGCTGTGCTTTCGGTCGTGCCTTATTACAACAAGCCGATGCAAACAGGCATTTTCAGGCATTTTCAGGCGATCGCCGACTCTACCGATCTTCCCATTATCCTGCACGACATTCCCGGTCGAACGATCCGCGAATTATCCGACGACACCCTCGCGCGGCTGGCCGAATCCGGACAATTCGTCGGATTGAGAGACGGGAGCGGAGACATCACGCGTCCCCTGCGCCTGCGCTCGCTCTTGCCAAGCGGCTTTCGCCTGTTGTCCGGCGACGACGCAACCGCGCTGGCTTTTCTGGTCCATGGCGGGGATGGCTGCATATCCATGGTATCGAACATCGCACCGCTTCTATGTCGGGCCATTTTTTCGAGTTGCAGACAAGGACGGTTGCCGTCCGCGCGATATCTGCAAAGCCGCCTCGCCCCGCTGACGACCGCGCTTTCCAAAGAGAGCCCGGCTGCGCTGAAATATGCGTTGTGCCTGCTCGGCTTCATGCATCCGAACACGCGCCTGCCGATCGTCGAATTGGCAGAGGCCGCGAAAGCCGAGGTGGCAAGCGCCATTGCTGAATTCGAGGACGAAGATTTGGCCTGTCGGACCGAAAGCCGGCGTGCGCCTTATTTCAACAGGGCCCCTGCCCCCATGTTGTAGAGGCTTGGTTCGCGGCCTCAGCCACCCTAGCCGGCTTGCAAAGCCCGCCTGCCCGGCAGCGCCCTGACACGGCGGCGACATTCTGGTAAACAGAGTCGTCGTCGCTTTTCAGGTCCGTCCCCGCATTCATGGCAACCCGCATCGCCACCCTTTCGATCCTGGCCTGCACCGCGCTGCTTGCAGCCTGCAGCGGCAGCGACCGGTTTACGTTGGACAGTGGCGGCTCATCGAGCAGCCCGCCAAGTGGCGGGGCGTCTGCCAGCGGCTCCCCCGCCGTGGCCCCGCCCCTCAACCTCGCCGGCCGATGGACGCTTTCGTCCACGGGGACAAGTTCCTGCGACATGACGTTCGGCACCACCCCGAATGCAACCGAAGGCACCATCGCGCCCGCGGGAGGTTGCCCGTTCAATTTCTACACCAGCCGGAAATGGACCTATGCCGAGACCGGCCTGACCATACGCGACCACAACGCACAAACCCTGGCGCAACTGGCACCCGCGGGACCCAACCGCTTTGAGGGCAAGACCAGTTCCGGCCAGGATGTCGCCCTCTCTCGCTAGCGCGTTTTCGGGCCTGCTCCGGACTCGATCGCAAACGGGGCCCGGTTCGCGTGAAGAGAACCTGTCGTTAGCGCTTTGGAAGGCCCTCTCATCGACCGAAGCTGGAGATTAGCGGCGGCTCGGTCGAACCGGCGCCGAGCGAGCGTTGCACCAGGACGGTGTCGGCCCAGCGGCCGTATCGATAGGCCACGCCCGGCAGCACCCCAACCCTGCGAAAGCCGAATCTCTCGTGAATGGCCAGGGATGCCGTGTTGTCGGCATCGATATAGCCGATCATTTGCCGAAAACCGGCCGCCGCGCAGGTATCGATGAGTTCTTGCATGAGCGACCGTCCCACGCTGCGGCCGAGATGCTCGTGATGGACATAGATCGAATGCTTGACCGCGTAGCGGTAGGCGGGTCGTTTGCGAAACAGCACCACATAGGCGTAGCCCACGACTTCACCGCCGCAGGTCGCCACCAAATGCGGCAAGCGGTGGCTGCGCAGGTTCTTGCGCCGGTCGCGCAAATCCTCCGGTTCCGGTGTACCGCTGTCGTCCACGCTTTCCTCGATCCCGCGGCGGATATGGTGGCGGTAGATCGCGAGCATCGCCTCGACATCGCTGTCGCGCGAGGGACGAACAACGATCGGCTGTTCATTGGTCATGGGTGGGCTCGTTGTTTCCGCCGGCTTCATTCGGAGACCACGTAGGTGTGCAACCGGATGCGGTTGGAGGCATCGATTTCCCGGTAGACGCCCTGAATCTCGACATCGAAGCCGGGGAAAGTATTGAAGCAGGTTTCGAACATCTTGAGATAGTCGATCATGGGCTGCGCCCGTTCGGTGAGACGCTCGCCCGGTACGATCGTGGCGATGCCGGGCGGATAAACCACGAACGGGGTGGTAGCGACGCGGCCAGAGATCGCGTCGATGGGCAGATAGTCGACGTCGTTGCGCACCAGATAACGCGCCGCGTCGCGCGGCGACATCGCGATATCCGGCAAGTGCTCTTGCAGGAATTGCCTGGCCTGGAGGGCGCTGACGCCGGCGTCGCGGAAGAAGCCGTGCATGTCGGCACAGAGATCGCGCAGCCGCACGCCGGCATAGCGCGCCGACCGGCGCCGGTAGAATTCCGGTATCGCCTCTTCCAGCAGCGCGTTGTCGTCGTGCAGTTTCTTGAAGGCGACAAGACCGCTGATCAAGGTGCCGGCCTTGCTGGCCTCGACGCCGGGCGTGAGCAGAAACAACAGCGAGTTGAGGTCGTTCTTCTCCGCCACGATGCGGTTTTCGCGCAGATACTGGGCGACGATGGGCGCCGGGATGCCATGGGCGGCATAGCCGCCCGTCGCATGGTCGAACCCGGGTGTCAGTACCGTCAGCTTGTTGGGATCGGTCATGGTGAATCCCGCGGTCAGGCCGGGGAATCCATGCCAGACGGCGTCCGGCGAGAGCTGCCAATAGGACGGGTTGGTGGCGAGCAGGTCGGTGCTGATCGTCTCCCAGGCGACATTGTGCACGGCGTTCTCGCGGGACACGTCGGGGATCGCCACGCGGTCGGGCACGAACGGCTCAAAGAACCAGCGGCGCTCCTGACGCATTTCCTTCTCTTCGAATTCGCGCCGGACCGCGCGCATCTTTTTGCGCAGTTCGATTCCCAGCCGGATGGTATCGTCCCACAGCACTTCGCCTGAGCGGCCCTTCATCATCTGCGCGCCGACATCCAGCGACGCAAACAGCGGATAGAACGGCGAGGTCGATGCGTGCTGCATGAAGCTTTCGTTGAAGCGCCGGTGTTCGATCCGGCGCTTCTGGCCCCGGATGTGGCGGTCCTTGATGTGGATTTGCGAGGCCTGCGAGAAGCTCGCCAACTGCTTGTGGGTCGACTGGGTCGCGATGATACCCGGCGCGTCGGGGTCGAGACCAGAAAGCCCCATGGCGAAACGCCCGGCATAAAGCGGATGAAACTTCATGAAACCGGCCCAGGCCTCATCGAACAGGATGTAGTCGCAGAGGTGGCCGATGCGCTTGAGGATCATCTCGGCGCTGTGGATCGTGCCGTCATAGGTGCACTGCTCGACAACGGCGACGCGGAACGGGCGCGGCTTGCGCCAGGCTTCCGGGTCTTTGACCAGCGGATGATTGCGGATGCGCTCGCGCAAGGCGGTTTCGTCGAGCGCATCCCAGCGCATCGGACCGATCAAGCCCCAGGCGTTTCGCACCGTCGGAACATAGACGGGAATGCCGCCGGCCATCATCAGCGCACCATGATGGGCCGCCTTGTGATTGTTGCGGTCGAACAAGACCAGGTCGCCGTCGGTGACCAGCGCGCCCAACACCATTTTGTTGGAGGTCGAAGTCCCGTTGAGCACGAAGTAGGTCTTTTCCGCGCCGAAGATCCGGGCCGCTTCCTTTTGCGCCTTCAGCGCCGGGCCTTCGTGCGTCAAGAGGTCGCCGAGGTCGAGCACCGAATTGTCGAGGTCGTCGCGGAACACCGCTTCGCCCAAATGTTCCACGAACACGCGGCCGATCGGGCTGCGGCTGTAAAACATGCCGCCATTGTGGCCCGGGCAGGTCCATAACTGGTTGCCCTCCTCGGCATAGTCGACGAGCGCACCGAAGAACGGGGTCTTCAGGGTCTCGGCATATTGCTTGAGCCGGCTGATCAGGTTCTTGGCGATGAAGGGCGGTGTCTCCTCGGACAGGAAGACATAGCCGTCGATGAAGTCGAGCACCTCGACCGGCAGGTCCTCGAACCGCTTGCGGCGGATCAGGAGGATGATCGGAAAGTCGAGGCCGCGGCGGCGCATCAGATTGATCAGCGCCGCGGTTTTGCCTTCCAGGCCCTTCTTGCCCCAATCGACCACCATGCAGCCGATTGCAGCATCGGTTTGCACCGCGATCTCCGCATCTTCGAGCTTGCGTGCCCTGACGACTTCAAAGCCGGAGCGTTCGATCTCCGTGATGATCTGGTTGAAACGGAGGCCCTCGAGATCATCGGTATCGAAGACGGGTGCTGCGAACAGAAAGGTGAAGCGTCGGAAGTAGTCCATCGGTGTCCTCTAATGCATGCGAAACAACCTGTTGGCACATTCGATGACACTTCGATGACGATGAATTCCGAACCGCGCGGTTTCCTGATCAGCCGCCTGAACAGAAAGGAAAACGAGGCGCAGCTGGCGCCTGTTCCACAAAGAGGACGCCCCCGGGATCTGATCCGGGGGCGGTACCGGTGTTGCTTGCAATTGGATTTACGCGGATGGCGTAAGCCAAAGCCTTCAATGGATTTCGGCCGATTGTTTCAGCGCTGCTTTCAGCTTTTCAAGCGTGAAATCGGGGCTGCGGGCGATCTCAAGAATGGGAGTCTCGCGGCGGCCGCAGAGTTCGGCGGCATCCGGCAGCTTCGGGGCAATATCGAGCGGAATCACGATCGCGCCGTGGCTGTCGGCGTGAATGAGATCATCTGATCGCACTGTCATGCCGGCGACGCGAACTTCGCCGCCGAAATTTTCGGCGTGGACCCAGGCGTGGGACGGACCGATAGAACCCGCAAGCGCCTGGAAACCCGGCGCCCATTGCGGGATATCGCGAATGGAGCCGTCCGTGATCACACCAAGGCAGCCGAGCGCCTTGTGCACGTTGCTTTGAACCTCGCCCCAAAATGCGCCATAGCCAACGTCGGCGCCGTCGATATCCTGGATCACGGTAATGCGCGGCCCAAAGCCGGTGCCCATATATTCGTAATATTCAATGCGGCGTTTGGCCTGCTCGTCCGCCGGCAGACTGGACTTGAGCACCGACCGGATCGTCACGGTCCGCGCATAACCGACCATCGGTGGCAGATCGGGAAACGGACAGACCAGCGGTTTGGTCGTGTAACCGATCAGGCGCCGTTCCGGTGCGACGACTTCCATCGCGTTGCAGATCGTCGGCGTGTCATAGCGCCCGAGCGCTTCAAGAAGTGAAGCGGGCAGCGGCGCTTTGGTAGAATTCGTCACAGCATTTCTCCGGAATTCAGGGGCCGGCCGTTTTCGGAAGGCCGTATGGTCAGCCGTATAACCGAGATTGGGATCGAACCCAACTCGGCTATCACTCATGGCAGACATCCAGCGATGACCTCGTCGATCGGTCGAACCAACCGCTCAGTTCAGCCGGGACGGCCGGTCGTCTTCTGCCGGATCGGAGATCGTCGAAGCGAATGGAGGCGCGGGATTTGCCAGGGTGACACCGGCCGGCTTCGCCGCTTGCGCGGCGGCTTTACGCTGATGGTCGCGATAAGATTTCCATCCGGCGGGCAGGCTCAGGAGATACAGCACGGTCAATATGGAAAGAATGTACCAGGGATAACCGATCAAAAGCGCGATGAAGAAGACCACGGAGACAAAAACCGGCAGCACCATTTCCGGCGGCACCCGCATGCGCACGGTCTTGCCGGAAAACACCGGCAGCCGCGAGACCATCAGGAACCCGATCAATAGCGTATAGAACGCGGTGAGTACCGCGGGCGGCTTTGGCAGGCCAAGGAACGCGAGGTAGATCGGAAGCATCACCAAAATCGCGCCCATGGGTGCCGGGACGCCGGTGAAATAGTTCGCCGCAAAGGCCGGCTTGTTGGGATCGTCCATGGCCGCGTTGAAACGTGCGAGCCGCAGGCCGCCGCTGATCGCGAACACCATCGCGGCGATCCAGCCGCCATTGTTCAACTCATGCAGCTGCCAGAAATACAGCATCAGCCCGGGCGCAACGCCGAAATTGACGAAATCAGCAAGGCTGTCGAGTTCCGCCCCGAATTTCGACTGGCCCTTGATCATGCGCGCGACACGGCCGTCGAGACCGTCGAGCACCGCCGCGAACACGATCGCGGCTACCGCCAATTCCATCCGCCCTTCCGTGGACAGGCGGATCGCCGTCAAGCCTGCGCAGATCGCAAGCAGGGTAATGAAATTGGGCACCAGCATCCGTATCGGGATCGGACGAAACCGACGCCGGCGCATTTCGGGGTATCTCGGATCAAAAGGCATCTGCATGGCTGGGCAACATATAGCAAGCCCCGGCCCTTTTCGCCATTGCGGCGCTCTGCCGCCCGTTCGGCAATGGAGATGGTTAATCGGCGCGGTAGGTTCGGCCGCCGTCACCCAGCCTGAAATCGGCCAGGATGGTCTCCCCGGCCACCGCGGTCTGACCTTCGGACACCAGCGATTTCGCACCTTCCGGAAGATACACATCGAGACGCGATCCGAAACGGATCAATCCGAACCGCTCGCCGGCGCCGATCGACTGCCCTTCGCGAACAAAGGACACGATCCGCCGCGCCACCAAGCCTGCGATCTGCACCACGCCGATGCGGCCGTTGGCAGTCGAGATCACCAGCGAGTTGCGTTCATTATCCTCGCTGGCCTTGTCGAGCTCGGCGTTGATGAAGGTGCCCGGACGATACGCGATCCGGTCGATCCGTCCGGCCACCGGACTGCGGTTCACGTGGCAATTGAACACGCTCATGAAGATCGAAATGCGCAGCAGCGGCCTGTCGCCGAGACCCAGTTCGGCCGGCGGCAGCACCTCTGTCACCATCGAGACGCGCCCATCGGCCGGCGCCACAACGAGGCCCTCGCGCACCGGCGTCACCCGCACCGGATCGCGAAAGAAAAGCGCGCACCAGATCGTCAGCACGGTGCCGATCCAGCCGAGCGGCGTCCAGAGCCAGAACAGGACAAGGCTCACCAGCGCAAAGCCACCGATGAACGGATAGCCCTCGGGATGAACAGGCGGAATTTGCGCGCGGATGGAATTGGCGATCGACATCGGGATTCACTGATCATTTTCCCGCTCCCCCCAGCGGGAGACGGGATCACACTTCGATTATTCAGCAGCAGCGGCGGGCGGTGCGTCGTCGAGGGCCGGCGTTACCAGCGCGTCGTCGAGGGGCGGCGGCTCCCGGTTCGGCGCTTCGTTCTCGTCGGCAATTCGCGCCAGCCTCTCCCGCGCCTCCTGCGCCTCGCGCTGTCTGTTCCACATACTGGCATAAAGTCCACCGCTTGCCAAAAGCCGGGCGTGCGTTCCCCGCTCGGCGATGCGGCCCTGGTCTAATACGATGATTTCGTCGGCGCCGACAATCGTGGACAGCCGATGCGCGATCACCAGCGACGTGCGGTTACGCGACACCCGCTCCAGCGCCTCCTGAATTTCGTGCTCGGTGTGACTATCGAGCGCCGAGGTCGCTTCATCGAGCAGCAGGATCGGCGGCGCCTTGAGAACAGTCCGCGCGATCGCGACGCGCTGCTTCTCGCCTCCGGATAATTTCAGACCTCTTTCGCCGACCTGGGTCTCGTAGCCCTTCGGCGACATCCGGATGAAACTGTCGATTTGAGCCAGTTGCGCCGCCGCTTCCACCTCGGCATCGCTGGCGTCCCAGCGGCCATAGCGAATGTTGTAACGGATGGTGTCGTTGAACAGGACGGTGTCCTGCGGGACCATGCCGATCGACGCCCGCAGCGACGATTGCGTGACGTTCCGGATGTCCTGGCCGTCGATCAGGATCTTGCCGCCCGAGACGTCATAGAGACGAAACAGCAGGCGCGAAATGGTGGATTTGCCGGCGCCGGACGGGCCGACAATTGCCACGGTGTGGCCGGCGGGCACCTCGAAACTGAGACCCTTCAGGATCGGACGTTCGGGATCATACGAGAATTGCACATTATCGAAGCGCACATGGCCTGACGTCACCATCAACGGGCTGGCGCCGGGAATATCCCTGATCTCGGGATTGCGCGACAGAACGTCGAACATTTTCTCGATGTCGATGACCGCCTGCTTGATCTCGCGATAGACCATGCCCATGAAATTCAGCGGCTGGTAGAGCTGGATCATCATGGCGTTGACCATGACGAAATCGCCTACCGTGTTTTTCCCGCTGCGAACGCCGATCGCGCACATCACCATGGTCGCGGTGAGACCGGCGGTGAAGATGATCGCCTGCCCGGTGTTGAGCACCGCGAGCGAGGTATAGGTTTTCACGCTGGCGCGCTCATAGCGCTCCATCGAACGGTCGTAGCGGGTGGCCTCGCGTTGCTCGGCGCTGAAATATTTGACCGTCTCGTAATTCAGAAGCGAGTCGATCGCCTTGGTGTTGGCGTCGGTATCGGACTCGTTCATCTTGCGGCGAATCTCGATCCGCCATTCGGTGGCGATATAGGTATAGTACATGAAGACCACGACCATGATCAGCGTAGCGACCACATAGCGCCAGTCGAACTGCCACAGCAGCACGCCCGTCAGCAGTGACACCTCGACGATGGTCGGAACCAGTTGCAGGATCACCATCCGCACGATGACTTCGATGCCGGAGCGGCCGCGCTCGAGTACCCGCGTCAGGCCGCCGGTCTTGCGCTCGAGATGAAACCGCAGCGACAGTTCATGCATGTGAACGAAGGTGAGATAAGCGAGCTTGCGCACCGCGTGCATCGCCACCCGCGCGAAAATGCCGTCGCGCCATTGGGTCAGAACCGCCATCAGAATGCGCAACGCACCGTAGCTTACGGTCATGATCAGGGGCGAGGCGATCAGCCACATCTTCCAGTTGGACGATTGCACGGGTGCGGTATCCGCGCCCGTCAGCGCGTCGATCGCCCATTTGAAGGTGAAGGGCACGGCCAGCGTCGCCAGCTTGGCGACCAGCAACAGCACGATCGACCAGACCACGCTCATTTTGAGATCGACCCGATCGCCGGGCCAGATATACGGCCATAGATGAGCCAGCGTCCCGATCAGGGTCGCCTTTTCGATCGGTTTATTGGAGGGAGGCAGCGCTTCGCCGGCGCCCCCAGACGAATCGGTATGAGCCATCAATCAGAGCCTGGAGCGCAGCGACGCGCCGGTCCGCTGTCGCGGGTGTGTTCTGTTCATTTGCATGCTGCTCGGTCATATAGAGTGTTTGGATACCCCGTGCACCCTTGCGGAAGCAATTCTTTCACGAATTGCGGGGATTTGCGGATAGATTCGGCTGCCGTCGCGAATCGGACGGCTTGACGATTTTACGCTGCAGTGCCACATGGCAATGATGAGCAAAATCAAAACTGTCTGTGTCTATTGCGGCTCAGGCCCTGGTACCGACCCCCGCTTTGTCGATGCCGCCATCGCATTTGGAAAGGCTCTCGCCGAAAACGGCATCCGTCTCGTCTATGGCGGCGGCTCGATCGGACTGATGGGCGCTGTGGCCACCTCGGTACTCGATCACGGCGGCACAGTGACCGGCATCATCCCCGACTTCCTCACCATCCGCGAAAACGCCCTCAATCGCGTTCAGGAGATGATCGTTACGCCCGACATGCACGAGCGGAAGCGCCTGATGTTCGAGCGTTCCGATGCGTTCGTGGCGCTGCCGGGCGGAATCGGCACGCTGGAGGAGCTGGTCGAACAACTGACCTGGCAGCAGCTTGGCCGCCACGCCAAGCCGATCCTGATCGCGAACATCGCAGGTTTCTGGGAACCCCTGCTCGCGCTGCTCGTACATATGCGCGCAACGCAGTTCATCCGCGCGACCTTGGCTGTCGATATTCTGAAAGCCGAACGGGTCGAGGATATCTTGCCGAGGTTGCAAGCCGCTGCGACCAGGGCCTCGGAAGCTACCAAGCAACTGGCCCCTGAAGTCGCGCGCCGGCTTTGATTTCTACGCCGCCGCGTCGTCTTTCGGAAACGTCACCGCCTCGATACGATTGCCGTCGGGATCTCTGACGAAGGCCGCATAATAGCGCACGCGATCGTGCGGACGCAGGCCCGGCGCGCCATCCGAACTGCCTCCAGCATTCAGTGCCGCCGCATGAAATGCGTCGACCTCCTCAGCCGATTTCGCCCGAAGACAGATGTGGACGCCGCTACCCGGGTCGACCGGCGCCATTTCGGCGCGCAGGTTGATCCAGAACTCGGGATAGTTCTTCCCAAAACCGATCGTCGCCGGCCGCGTGACCAGCCGTGTCAGGCCCAGCGGAGCCAGCGCCACTTCGTAAAAGCGCGCGGCGCGCTGAAGATCACTTACGCCAACCGAGACATGATCGATCATTGGAGATGAATCCCATTGAAACGTCATTCCGGGGCGTCGCGAAGCGACGAGCCCGGAATCTCGAGATTCTCCGATGTGCAATTGCACATCGGAGTTCGCGTCTTCGACGCGCCCCGGAATGACGGAACATTTCCCTCACGCCGGCGCGCCGGACTTCACCAGTTTGTAGATCACCGAATCCATCAGCGCCTGAAATGAAGCATCGATGATGTTGGGCGACACCCCAATCGTGGTCCAGCGCTCGCCTTCCTCATCAGCGCTTTCGATCAGCACCCGCGTCACCGCCTCGGTGCCGCCATTGAGGATACGCACGCGGTAGTCGATCAGTTTCAGGCCTTCGATGTACTTCTGATATTTGCCGAGATCCTTGCGCAGCGCTACGTCGAGCGCGTTGACGGGGCCATTACCCTCCGCCGCCGAAATCAATCTTTCGCCGTCGACGTCGACCTTCACCACGGCCATTGCCACCGTGACGCGCCGGCCATTGGCATTGTAGCGTTGCTCGACATTGACATCGAATTGCTCGACCCGGAAATATTCCGGTACCCGGCCGAGCGTGCGCCGCGCCAGCAGATCAAACGATGCGTTGGCGGACTCGTAAGCAAAGCCCCCGGCTTCGCGTTCCTTCAATTCCTCGACCAGACGAACCAGTTTCGGGTCGTTCTTGTCGTAGGCGATGCCGGCCCGATCGAGTTCGGCAATGACGTTCGAGCGGCCCGCCTGATCCGACACCAGAACCTTGCGATGATTGCCGACCGCTTCGGGCGTCACATGTTCATAGGTTTGCGGATCCTTGAGCACCGCTGAAGCATGAATGCCGGTCTTGGTCACGAACGCACTTTCGCCCACGTAAGGCGCGTGCCGGTCCGGCGCCCGATTGAGCATGTCGTCCAGCGTTCGCGACACCTTCATCAGGGTCGTCATCTTGTCCGGCGACACACCGATGTCGAAGCGATCCGAAAATTCAGGCTTGAGCCGCAACGTCGGGATTAGCGAACACAAATTGGCGTTGCCGCAGCGCTCGCCGAGGCCATTCAGCGTACCCTGGATTTGACGGGCGCCCGCGCGCACCGCGGCCAGCGAATTGGCGACGGCCTGCTCGGTGTCATTATGGGCGTGGATACCGACGTGATCGCCCGGAATGTGTTTTGTCACCTCGGTGACGATGGTCTCGATCTCGTGCGGCATGGTGCCGCCATTGGTATCGCACAACACCACCCAGCGCGCGCCGGATTCGTAGGCTGCCTTGGCGCAGGCCAGCGCGAATTGCGAATTTTCCTTGTAGCCGTCGAAAAAATGCTCGCAGTCGAGTATGACCTCGCGGCCCGCAGATGCCGCGGCTTTCACGCTGTCGCGGATCGAGGCCAGATTTTCCTCGTTGGTGGTCTCCAGTGCAACGCGGACCTGATAGGCCGATGATTTTGCGACAAAACAGATCGTGTCGGCCTTGGCCTCCAGCAATGCCGCCAACCCCGGATCGTTCGAGGCGGAACGCCCGGCACGACGTGTCATGCCGAATGCCGTAAATCGGGCATGGCTGAGTTTCGGCCTCTCGGCGAAGAATGCGGTATCGGTGGGATTGGCGCCGGGATACCCGCCCTCGACATAGTCGATGCCGAGTTCGTCGAGCATCTGCGCGATCAGTTGCTTGTCATGCAGCGTGAAATCGACACCGTTGGTCTGTGCGCCATCGCGCAGCGTGGTGTCGAACAGATACAGGCGTTCCCTGGTCATGTCGGAACTTCCGGCGCGGTATTGTCGCCCAGCGCCTTCTGCATCGTGGTGTTGGCCAGCCATTCGCCATTGACCGTCACGGTGTTGCGCTGCTTGGCGACATAGCCGCGCTTTAAGAAAAACTCCTGCGCGTTGTCGCTGGCGTCGACCGTGAGGCTCTTGGCGCCGCGGCCGCCGGCGAGTTTTTCCAGCGCATCGCACAGCATCGACGCCACGCCCTGCCCGACCGCACTGGGGTGAACATAGAGCATGTCGATATGATCGGCGCCCTTCAGCGCCGCAAAACCAATCGGCGAATTGCGCAGCGTCGCCACCAGCGTGAGTTCGGCGGCCAGCCGCTTGCCAAATTTCTCCTCGTCATCGACCGCGCTGGCCCACGCTTCCTGCTGAGCTTCGCTGTAATCGTCGCCGGTCAATTCCTCGACACTGGCAGCGAAGATCGCCGCCAATACGGGCGTATCCGCATCAAGAAATGGCCGCAGAGCGGGTTTGGGCAGCGCCTGTCCCATTATCGCGCGATCTCCCAAGTGGTGCCTTCCTTGGAATCCTTGATGACAACGCCCATCGCCGCAAGTTCGTCGCGGATGCGGTCGGATTCCTTAAAATCCTTTCGCGCGCGGGCTGCAGTGCGAGAAGCTATCAATTCTTCAATCGCCTTTTGATGGTCAGCGGACAAATTCAAATAACGTCGCTTTTGCAGGATATCTGGATCGTATAATTCTATATCGATACCTAAGAGTCGTAGACCGGCAGCGATCTGTCGATTCGCTAGATGAGTCGTGTCGTCAAGCATCGCGCGCGGCCGCGACATACGACCTGCGAGTTTAAAGCTTCCATCTCGTGCGACATTCAGGAGCCGGTGCAACTCGGCTATGGCGCGTGGAGTATTAAGATCATCGAGCAGCGCTTCCATGAATTCATCTGATGGCTCAGATGTATCATCGACCAAGCTAAAGCTTTTAAAGTAGCGAAGAGCAATCATCGATTGCTCAAGCGCGTTCACGCTAAAATCGATCGGCTGTCGATAATGGGTTGAAAGCATTGCGAGTTTGATAATTTCGCCTTGCCAAGGAATACCTTGCCATCCGTTTAGCAATTCCCTGATCGTGACGAAATTGCCGATCGATTTCGACATTTTCTCGCCTTCGACCTGCAGGAATCCGTTGTGCATCCAGTAATTCGCCATCGCAGACGTGCCGTGGGCGCAGCGCGACTGCGCGATCTCGTTTTCATGGTGCGGAAAAATCAGGTCGAGGCCGCCGCCGTGAATGTCGAAGACATCGCCGAGATAGGCAGCGCTCATCGCCGAGCACTCGATGTGCCAACCCGGACGCCCCCTGCCCCATGGGCTTTCCCAACCGGGTTCGTTGTCGGACGATTGTTTCCAGAGCACAAAATCGGTCGGATGTTTTTTGTGGACATCGACCGCAACCCGCGCGCCGGCCTGCTGCTCGTCGAGCCTGCGGCCTGACAGCGCGCCATAGTCCGGCATCGATTGGGTATCGAACAGCACTTCGCCGCCGGCTTCATAGGCGTGCCCGCGCGCGATTAACTGCTTGATCAGAGTCACCATGTCGGTTTTGCCGTCCGAACGCGGCAGCACGAAATCGGTCGCGCGCGGTTCGACCGTCGGCGGCAGGCAACCCAACGCCGCCACGTCGGCATGAAATTGGCTGGCCGTCTTTTCGGTGACCCGGCGGATCGCCTCGTTCAGCGGCAGGCCCGGAAAATCCCGCACGGCGCGGTCGTTGATCTTGTCGTCGACGTCGGTGATGTTGCGGACATAGGTGACGTGACCCTCGCCATAGAGATGCCGCAGCAGCCGGAACAGCACGTCGAACACGATGACCGGGCGCGCGTTGCCGATATGGGCGAAATCATAAACCGTCGGCCCGCAGACATACATCCGCACATTGGCCGGATCGAGCGGCGTGAAGACGCGCTTTTCCTTGGTTAAAGTATCGTAAAGGCGCAATTCCATGGATATCCCGTCCCTTGCGGCCGGGCGTCCAATGATCTCATGTGAGAAAAGACGGCCTCAGCCAGCGAATCGCTAGCTCATAATCTCGCGGCAAATGCCGCAAATGGCGAGGAAACCGTTCATGCGAGTACCATGGGGCAGCTTGGGGGATTGCGTCAAGTGCCTCAGAAAAGCCTGTTTGGGTCACGAAACCGCCCGCGCCGCCATGGTTGATCATTCTTTACACTTTGAGTTTATCGTCCCGGTGGCGATTCCCTCCTTCATCGGTGCAGCATGCGATCCATTCCCGCGCTTTTGGCCTTGGCGTTCGTCCTCGCGGCGTCGGCGGCATCGGCCGACAGCCGCGTTTACATCATTTCCAACCAGGCGGACGGTTACGGCGTCGACCAGTGCCTCGCCAAGGGCGAGAAGTGTGGTGCCCACGCCGCCCTGTCCTATTGCCAGTCGCGGGATTTCGCC
>Ga0210396_10003657_pt1 | contig 15258 bp, 13 predicted proteins | sample IncBWH17OmetaG_FD_155466 | JGI IMG/M metagenome (GOLD analysis project Ga0210396, IMG submission 155466) | Forest soil microbial communities from Barre Woods Harvard Forest LTER site, Petersham, Massachusetts, United States - Inc-BW-H-17-O ... | reverse complement strand
ACCGGAGTGATCGAGAACGGCTTTGTCCACATTCCGGAGAAGGCGCCGTGGCTCGCCGAATACCTCCACGAGATGACGGTGTTTCCGAAAGGCAAGCACGACGACCACGTAGATTCGACCGCGCAGTTCCTGGACTGGTTCAAGAAGCCTTTCCCGGGTCAGGGCCTCTACGAGTACTACCGCCAGCGGGCGCACGAGCTCGAGGAGCAGCGCAAGCCGCAACCCGTCAAGACCGAATGGGCCGTCGGCTCCATGGAATGGCAAGCCGAGCAGGAGAAAGCGGCCCGAACCGCGGCATCCCTATGCCTCGCAGGCGACCCAACGGCAGGGCGCGACAATTGAGCTAGTAGCTGGGCAGACCAAGGGTTTGAACCCCGCCCCTTCGCGGGGAGTGCGGCGAACTTGAAACCTGGCGAGGCCTGCTTGTAACCGCGACCAAGCGAATGCCGCTTCCGCCAACGGGTCCCCGACGCCACAGCTGCCATGACCTGCTTTGCAACGGTGCACCGGATGATTTTCAGTTCGAATTTGCGATCGATCTCCGCTGCACGCTGTAAAATCTCAGCGACAAGCCGGGACCGATGGTTCGAATCTCGCTTCCTCCAAGGGCGAGTCCGCGAACCTTCCGTCCCAGCCAGCCTTTCGCGCCGCGGCGGCAGGCTGCTGCCGATGAAGCACGTTGACGCGATTTTGACGGGCCCATATTGTTCCAAAATAACCATACCTGTTCCTGCTTTCTGCTCAGCCTGAACGCGGGGTAGAAACACCAGACAATAAGGGAGGAACCCTTGATGAAGCAGCAGCGTCTTCTCGCGTCGATTGGCGTATTCTCGATCACCCCTCGGACTCCTGGCCGTCGTCACAGAGGATTGGCGATGAGTGACCTGCGTCGAAGGGCCCGGCGTTTCGGGCTATCGCTTCTTGTTGGTTCTTCTGGCCTTGTGTTCGGATTGAGCTACCCAGCTTGGCCTCAGGTCTATCCACCGAATGGGCCGGACATCCCGACCATCACACTCAATGAAGGGCAGGAGGGGGCTGCCGGCTTACCGCCGTTAACCGTACCTCCACCCAACGGATTTGACCAACAGTCGATCTGGAACATGCAAGTAGTCGGTTTCAACGACAACCAGGGGCGTCCCAGTTCGGATGACGGTTGGATCGAAAATCAAAATGGCCGGTACATCGTGTACATGACTAGCACTGGCGGCAGCATGTTTAATCCACTTACGGGAAAGGTGGACAACAGTGGCACGTCGCTTATTGACGCCACGGACCCCAGACACCCAATTTACTTGTCCAATGTTCCGACACAAACTACTGGTGGCGCATCGCACGTGGCAGTGTGCGGCGGCAACACCTTGCCGGGCGGGCTGAAGAACCACTGGTACATGCTTCGGCATGACGGATCTTCAAATTGGGAGATCTGGGACACCACCAATCCATCGGCGCCGTTCCGGATCGTCGTCATCATAAACGGTGGCAGCGCGACGCACCATGCCTGGTGGGAATGCGACACGGGGATCGCGTACACGGTCTTCCAAACCTCGGCCGATGGATGGCAAACGAACCAGCACGTCTATATCTGGGATCTGAACAATCCGGCGAACCCGGTTTTCATCCGTCAGTGGGGACTGCCCGGTCAACAACCCACGGCCAACCTCGCTACGGCACAAAGCTGTTACAACGCTCCCGGCCCTAATTGCTACGAAGGCGTTACCAACCCCCCTACTGGCACTCACGATGCGTACTCGGCGGGTGTAACAAAAAACCGGGTGTACTTTGGGTATGGCAGTAGCAGTAACGGCATCGACCAAATCGTCGACCGGCAAAAGCTGCTGACCGGCTGCACGATCCCGGGTGCTTCGCAGAACTGCGCGAACAGTCCGACACAGGCCGATTTGCTCTATCCGCAGATCAGCTATCTCACGACGAATCCTCTCGATGGGGGCCATACTTTTATCCCGATCTTCGGGGTGCCCATACCGCAAGAACAGCAAAATTTTCTGACGGGCGCGCCGGTAAGCTTGGATCTCGCGGTCAGCCTTTCCGAAATGACCGCCAACGACTGCGCTCCGCAAAAGTGGAAAAATCCCAGCATCATCGACATAAGCAACGAGATGGCGCCTTGGCCGATTTCGACCGCGACTGTCGGCCAGTTCCCGGGAGATTTCTGCGCCAAGGGAGCGCGCTTCGGTACCCATGAGATGCCTCGGAGGATTTTTGCTCCCTATTACGGCAAGCTCCTTATCGTCTCCTTCTTCAACGCCGGGCTGCAGGTTTTCGACATCCGTGATCCATATAACCCGAGACGGGTTGCCTATTTCATCCAGGCGCCAAACCACAACACCCAGGCGACTTGCGGGACGTATCAGGGCAATGTGCATTACTGCCGGAATGCGACCTTTTCAGACCTGGGCGAACTAGACGATCGCGGTTATGTCTACAATATGGACCGCGCCGGTTCGGGCCTGACGATCTTACAGTTTACGGGAGACGCCTTGGACGTGGTGATGGGGAATGGGGGCGGGGGATGAGAGATAACAGCACGGCCAGTGTCGCCTAACCGCCAATGTTGTCGCGGCGGGGCGTCCCTCACGACCCCGTGAGGGACGCCCGCGCCGTGTCGAATTCTCTTGAACCGGCGTCTCAGGGACTGAGGGTGCACGCTCGGGTCAGGCGGCACCATCGACAACTTGCCGATCGGTACTCGATTGTTGTCGGCACCGATATGATGCTTGTCGCAATGCAGGTTCGCGCTCGCGACTGTGCCGTGAAGTCGATGTTCACAACAATGTATATTAACTATTGGTTGGAGCCCGCGCAGCGACATGGTATCTGTTGACGGGCTTGCCGGGGGCCCATGACGCTCAACAGAGCTAGTCAGGCAGTCTGTATGAAAGAGGAGGGAAATCATGCGTGGTTATAGGCTGCTCAATGCCGCGTTGGTTGCGGGCCTTGCTAGTTTTCTCACTAGTTACGCGCATGCACAGACTTTTGTTTCGAGCTTGACCGGGTTCAACGAGATCGGCGCGGTTGGAGCGGGTGAAACCGGGGCGGTTCTATCCAACGGAAGGGGTACCCTGCTTCTTCATCTTGATAGTAACGCTCGCAGCGCCGATTTTTCGCTGACTTACTTCGGCTTGAGTTCGCCGGTGACGGTCGCTCATATTCACTTTGGCAAGTCCATGTGGCCGGCGGTGTTGTCGTCTTCTTCTGCGGCGGCGGAGGGCAGGGAGCGTGCCCTCCAAGCGGAACAGTGACCGGCACAATCACGGCCGCAAATGTCCGAGCGACCGACGCAGGGTGTTACGGCTGGCGACTTCGCCGCGCTTGTGGACGCGCTTACCACCAATACGGCGTACGCCAATGTCCACACCAGTAATTTCCCGGCAGGCGAGATTCGTGGCCAGATTCGCAGCGGCGATGATGACGAGTGATCACCTGTTGAGCCCAAGCTTGGTCTGAGGCGGGCACTGTGTAACTCTGCTGCGCCAACCGTGAGCAGCCGTCGATGGGCTCCTGCCAAGCGGCGATATCGAGCCAGGTCCTCTGGTAGCGGTCGGAGCAGTATATCGACCGCCCCGGCGACGGTCCCGCTGTCGGGCCGCTGACCCGGCAGAGCACGGCCCCGGCTGAATTTCATCGCCGACCTTGAGCCTGAGCCGACCGACCGCGGTCGTTGCACATGCATACGGGTTGGCCGATCCCCGAGCTCGCGCACGGCGGCCTCCTCGGGTGGAGAATGCAATGAGGGGGCCTTCCCGTCCCTTCTCTCATCCTCGTGTCCGCGCGCACTCCCGCGAAGAGGTGGGCGCGAAGAGGTGGCCCTCTTCGCTTTTCCCGCTGGCGAGCGATTATCCCCCCGAGTAGCGCCTGGGTTTTAGCCCGAAATATCCTTGCGGTGGTTTTTGGGTTCATCACCCTGCGGCTCCTGTGCGCCCCAATTGTCTCAGGTCGCGGGCGCAACGCCGAAGCCGGAGGTAGCTGCGTACCGGCGGCGTAAACAGTCGCGCCAGTAAGCCCGGGGATTGGAGATAAAACATGTCAAGCCGCTCGACCGCAAACGGATCGCTGTCTGAGCTGACGAATCCCAACGTAGTGGTGCAGGCCAGGGAGAAGTTCGCGGCTGCCAGCGCCCGCACCTGCGCGTCAAATGCGCCGCACGGATATGCGAAGGTGTCGACCGGTACGCCAAGAACGTCCTCAATCCGCGCCTTTGCGCCGATCACCTCTTCCGATATCCCGCTCGATGTAAGGCTCCGAAGATCAGGGTGGGACCGCGTGTGACAGCCGGGCCTGACGCCGGCACGGACGAGCTCGCGCAATTTGCTCCAACCCATGAGCGGTTGCCGAGCAACCCGCGCTGGCTGGCTCGGCCACGCATTGCTTCTGCCGCAGTAGTCACTCACCACAAAGACAGTAGCTGGAAAGCCGTAGCTCGCAATGATGGGGAGAGCGTGCTCGTAAACGCTTAGTAGCCCGTCGTCGAACGTCAGCGCCACGACGCGTTCACTCGCCGATTTTGCTGACATGAGGCTCGGCAGATCACTGAGGTCTACGACGCGAATCCCGGATTCGGCCAGAATTCGCATTTGCTCAGCGAAGACACGCGGCGGTGTCGACAGCACCGATTGCGTCTCGTCGATCGCGTGGTAGGTTAAAATGGCGGCGCGCCATCGATTGCGTCCCGGCTCAGCGGACATGCTTGCAGCTCTCGCCAGAGCCAGACAAATAACCGACGAACTCGCCCACCGCCCAGCTCAGGGCAGCTAAGAAGATCACTGGCATTGCGAGCGCGAGCTTACTTATGTTGCGGCGTTTGGGCAATACGGCTCTAACGGTGCGAGTCATAAGCAGCACAGGAAGGGCTGGCACTCCGGCGAGGTAAAGGGCACGTTTAATTCCGCTCAGCTGTTGTAGCCGCATCCCGGCGAAGCAGCGCCCGTGATGAAACCGGCGGACGAGGAGCGGCCAGAGATTGTAAAGCGCAGTGATAACGCACTGTTAACTGGGGCGCCATACGGAGATGCAGCCCATCGGCCTGTAGCTGCCTGCACCAGTGAGTCTTCCAGAACTCCGCGTGCGCTAACTCTCGGCCGCGATCGAGGGCCCAACGCTTCATTGAAATGTTATTTCCCGGCAGCTCGGTCGCAATGCCCTCGGTCAAGGGCGCCATGAACTGGCTGTAATCCATCAGGTAGGCCGCCCAACCCACACTGCCCCGCAACGCCCCGGGCTCGACCGATCCGCCGATCACTGGGTATTCATTCTCGTGAACCCGGATGAGTGTCGACACCCAGCCATCATCCATTTCGCAGTTTGTATCGGTTATCGCGATTATGTCGCCGCGAGCCCGCTGCAAGGCCGTCCCGAGCAGACGCGGCAATGTTGTCGATTGAGGAACCCTGACACGGACCACGCCATCTGGAAGCTCTGAGACTTCCGAGGGTATAGCCTCGGTCGCTCGCTCGGCGAGAAGTACCTCCACACCCGACGCAGGGCCGCAGTTGGCGAGATCGCTGAGAACCGACTGCACATCATCGCCGGGACGGATCGCCGCAACGATGATCGAGACGCGAGGCGTCTCGGCTTCCACTGCCCCTTTTTTGCGGACGACTTCTGACAAATCCCACCTTGAGCGAGGCACAGATTTGCGGCGATTGAGTATTTTTGCAACCGCTCGGCCGTTAGGCCATCGCGATGGGTACGCGCTTAGCGTCGGACTCGTAGGCCCCGAGCATCAATGCCAGCGTATACCGGTTGTCCGCGGCATTGCACGGGGGAGTCTCGCCGCGCTCGAGCGCGGCGAGGAAGGCCCGCATCAGTTCGCCGGTCGCGGCGGCAAACAAGTTCAAGGGCTCCCGCGCCAGCACCTCGAACCGCTCGCCGAAAAACAGGCGCGCCCTTCCGCCCATCGCAATATCGAGAGCAAGGAATGGCCGCCGCGTCGCGGGCCGGATGCCGACGCTCGCCTCCAGCCTGCCGCCCAGCGACGTCTCGATAGAGCCAGCTTCACCATCGAGTCGGATGTCGAGATAACGGTGCCGGCCGCGCGACAGCCGATCCAGCGTAATGTGGGCGATGCGGTCCCGGCTGAACTCGAGCTGGATCAGGTCAAGATGGTCGGGGCCATCCGGCCGCCCTGCTCTGGGCATCCGCGCGCTGACCGAGGTCGGGTTCTCGCCGAAAAAATAACGGCAGAGATCGAGCGCATGCGTTCCGAATTCCTTCGCCGTGCGTTGCGGATCCTGTCCACGCCAGCCCGCCTCGGTCTCCGCAGTGACGACAAACGTCTGGTGCATGCTGACGAAGAGAAGATCGCCAAACTCGGGGCTCCCGATCTTCGTTTTGGCCGCCCGGTGAATGCGCATGAAGCGGTATTGATTGTTCACCACTACCTGCCGGCCGGATCGACCGGCTAACGCGATGACCGCTTCCGCCTCTTCGAGAGTGTTCATGAACGGCTTCTCGCAAAAGACGTGGCAACCGGCCTGAAGTCCGCGGCTAACCAAATCGAAATGGGAATCCGGCGGTGTCACCACCGCGAGAATATCCGGTCTTGTCTTCTCGAGCATTTCGGACACGGAGGCAAAGACGGGAAAGGGAAAATCGGCCGCTCGCGCGAGTGGATCGCAGCCGCCGACGACCTCAAGGGCTGGCAGGCTGTTATACGCCGGAAGGTGGATCTGCCGCGCGGAAGCTCCAAGTCCGGCTATTGCAATCCGATGGCTCATGGGAGCTCGAGTCAGCCTCGGCGAAGGGCGGCGCCGAGCCGACTGAGGATTGCGCGCCGCTCGTCGTGGTCAAAGGATAGGCGCACAACGAACCCCAACATGGCAGCGCAAACGAGCGACTTGGCGAGAAGGTCCGGTAGCTCAAGGCTGGGGCGGATGCCGACAAACGCACCCGCAAGCCCGATTGCGGCGAACAGCAGCAAGGTACCGAAACCGACGGCGCGGCCGATTTTGAAGCCCTCCCTTGCGTGCAGATACCAGAAAGTGCCTAAACCGACCAGGCTTGCGCTCACAAAGGCTGCAAACCCTGCACCCAAAAGGTTGAGCGCCGGCACCAGCAGAATAGCTAACACGGCATTTGCCGCCATGCCCGTCACCATGGTGACGGCATAGGCCTTCGGCCGATCGAGCCCGATCATCAACGCCGTGTAGACACCGGCGATCTGCAGCATCGCTTGGCTGAGCACGAACCAATACAGTACATGAGCAGCTTCGGCGAACCGGGAGGAATATAGCGCGGCTACTACCAAATCCGGAAAGAGGGTCGGCGGCAAGATGACCAGCGTGATGGGGAGCAGAAGCTTTCGTTGAAATTCCATTGCTTCGCGAAGTTTATCGCTGGCGGAAAGACCTCGGTTCACCAGCGGCGTGAACAGCAGTCCATTCAGCGGATTCAGCACCAAATTTATCGCAAGTGAAATCCCCATTGCCGCTTGCAGGAGGCCGGCGGTGACCACTCCGAAATTCTCTAAGACCGTCGCTCGCACAATGAAAAAGGCTAAGGGTGTAACAAACGCCACGGCGTAGGAAGTGAGCGACAGCTCGACGAACGAATGATTGGCCCTCAGCACGTCGCGGATGCTGCTGACTGGGCCAGCGATCGATAGGCCGAACCGACGCGCGAGGTAGAGGTAGTATACAACAGATACTACTATGCAGCCGACGAATTGTCCGACGAAATATCCGGGCAAACTGAGAAGCCAGATTCCGGCGATTGCCAGACCGGCCAAGACCGCGGCGGTGACAACATCCCAAACTGCCGAAGTGAGGGGCTGCATTGCCGCCGCCGGCACGTTTCTAAAAAAGGCGTGCAGGATCATCGCGGGCAGCGTGAGGAGCCCGACCGTAACGAGAGGGATGTGCGCTCCTAAAGATGCACTCACCCAATTTGGCTCGAACGAAATCAATGTGATGCCAAGCGCGGCGCCAACGCTGCCGAGGGCCAATAGCAGGCGCAGCAGGGCCGCGTAGGTTGCTCTGAACGCCTCGGCGCTCTCGCTGTGGGCTTTTGATAGAATCTTGATCGCCGCAAAAGGAACGGCAAGTGCCGACAGTTGCAGTACCATTTGAACAAACTGGTCGATGACGCTCACCAGACCGACACCATCGGGGCCAAGTACAAGCGCCATGACCTTTGTGCGAAGCAAGAAGATCAGACCACCGAGCACCTGAAATGCACCAATTCGGGCGAGCAGCGAGTACGTGCTAACGCGTCTCACGAAGCGGTGCGTCCCGTTCGCACAGAGCGACAGAAATTCCGGCATCTTCGGCGACGATCCCGGCGAACATCTCGACGAACGCCTCCTTGGTTGACGGCCGGAATCCCGGTGACCTGAGGTATTCTCGCGCCTGCTCTCGATATTGCCGGATCTGCTTTGCACTCACCGAGCGCAGATGTCGGCGGAGGTCGTTGTAGTCGGTGAAATTGCGCATATCGATGAAGCATTCGGCCGGTACGTAGTCCTCGATATTCGGCGCGCCCCAATAGACAGGCACGGTACCCGCAAAAAAACAGTCGAAGATCTTCTCGGTCACCCAACCGTGCAGCTTCATATTCTCGAAACAGACCGCGAATGTGTATTGACCCAAGACCTCCGACTTCGATCGAGCCGGGCCTTGGTAAACGCGCCGGGCAGCCTCGAGGTAAACGTTCGGGCGCAACCGTTGCCAGCGATGCAGCAGCCACCGCTCGGCCCGCCGTATGATTGCTGGCGCCCATCTCCTGCCGACCTGATAGGGAGGCCCGTCCCAGCCGACCCCGTACAGGTCGATCTCTCCACGGGATGCAAAAAATGCCAGGGCCCGAAGCCGCTCGGTGTAGAGCTCGTCCACATAGATCCGCGGGAGCTTGTTGCCGTTGATCATCACCAGAAACTTCCGATCCATTCGGTCCCAGATGCCCGCGTGGACTTCGCTGAAGCTCTGGGGCCAGCGAAAGGATGTGAGGGTCACCGGCTGACCGACGAAAGGCTCCAGGGAGCGGCTGTCGCTCCACGAGAAGACCCGTTTGACGTGCCGCTGGATGCGCGGGAGAGCCCGATAGAGTTCCGGTGCGGCGATCGGGCATTCCATAGCGAAGAACGCGCTCAGCACGGTGTCGCCTCGTTCCTTGAGCCGCTTCCAGTCCGGGATGCGGCCCATTGAAACGTAAATATTACGGTCTCCAGTCGGAATTGCGGGGAGACGGTCCGCGGTGTGGATGGAGAGGCCTTTGGCCGTCAAATGCTCACGTAGCGCCGCGTATGGCGCGAGGATCCGGTCGCCATTTGGTCGACCATCATCGACGAGAAAAAGCCGGTCGTCGAGAAAGTGATGGGATGGAGGGTCGATATAAAGCGCGACCCGCGGGGTCACCGGCTGCCTCAGCCCGTACGGGTTATGAGTGCGTGAAAGATCCCTGCGGGGTTCGGGGCATCGAGGGGCGCCGCGTGATAACCCAGGCGTTCAAGGTATGCAAACGTCGCCGGCATTGAGCCTCCGCAGTTCTCCATCTGAGCAGGATGGATTTCGCAGAGGATCACGGGAGATCCGGTCCGCAGAAGGTCATGGGCGCCCTCGAGGACCCGCAACTCCGCCCCTTCCACATCGATCTTCAGGAGCGCGGGCCTGATGTTTCTCTCGTCGCAAAAACGGTCCAGAGTGACCGTTCGCACATCGATCCGCGTCGCCGCTTCGATCCGCTCGGGGTTTAGAGCTTCGACGTTGTCTCGACTCAGCGAGGCCGCCATGCTCAATCCATGGACGTAGAAAGGCGCGACGCCATCGGCGTCGCTCACGACCGCACGAACGACCTCGACCCGATCCGAGCACCGGTTTAGCGCGACGTGACGGGTCAGTACGTCCGCCGTATCCGGTGATGGCTCGAAGGCGAAGACCCGGCCTCCACCGCCGACACGCGAAGCGGCTCCCAACGTAAAGATGCCGACATGCGCCCCGATGTCGACGACCACCATTCCTTCGCTCACCCTATCGACAAACGCGCTGTAGAAGGCCGGCTCGTACTCTCGCTGATCATGACGGTCGTAACGGGCGCCGAAGGAGTACTGAAGTTTAAAAACATCGCCATTTATCCGAGTGGAGAAACCGCGCTCGTCCGACAACTTACCGAACAAACGTTGCCAATGTGGCTCTACGCGGTCCCAAAGCCAGCTTTGGCCGGCCAGGATCCCAGAATGTCTGAGCCGCGACCCGAGCGCATGCAGCGTTTCGATCATTGCTCCTCCCCCGTGGATACCTACCGCCGCGCCGACCGCACGGGTGAGATAGCGAGGTTCAAACCCATGTTTTGGGGGCAGCAATACACCATTCCGGAGTAATAGACCCACCACTCGTCGCCGACGCGCAGTACGTTGATGCCGCCCTCCAGCCCGTAGTCGTCGCCTTTTCCCAGCGGAGAAGGCGGTTTCGTCAGGAGGGGGTTTGCCGGGCGCTTCGTCCATTTCTTCCCGTCGCGACTCCATGCGTAGCCAATGCCGCCGCCGTCCCACCGGGAGTTCTGCGCCCGAAACCACATATGAAACAGCCGCCCGTCCCACACGACACCACCGACCTCAAACCATTCATCGTCCCAACTCCCGCGCGGGCCAGCGGTCAGCACGGGATTACCCGAGTATTTCGTCCAGTTGATTCCGTCGGGGCTGGTCGCCAAGCCAATCCCGTGGTGGCCGGTGGTCCGCATGTAATACATGTAATACTCGGTGCCGACGCATATCACCTCCGGCTCGCCAATCCCGCCAGCGTCCCATTCCCAGAAAGCTCCGGGCTCCAGGATCGGGTTTTTGGGATATTTCGTCCAGCTAATGCCGTCCAACGAACTCGCGTAACCGATCCGCCTGACCATATCAGCAGCGATTGAGTGATACCACATTCTGTAGAGCCCATCCACTTTGAGGACCGTCGCCGGCGTGACCTCGCCCACCCGACCGTCCGGACCGCCCTCCCAAGGCTCCAACGTGCGAATGATCGGATTGCCCGGGTACTTGGTCCAATGGATCCCATCGGGGCTCGTGGCATACCCCGCGCTGGCCTTGTTCCCAGCCGAGACGCCCTCGTACCACATCCGCCAATCGTTCGGTCCTTCGCGCAAGATGGCGCGCGGTCCGATCTTGAGTTGATCGAAGGCGCCCGCGGGTCCGCGAGAAAGGAGCGGGTTGGCCGGCGATGTGGAGAGGGGAGCGTCCTGAAGGGTCTCCAGCTCTGGCAAGGCCGGCTCCGCGCCGAACGCGGACGAACTCGCTCCGCCCCACGCGAACGAGCACCTGGCCGTCAGCGTCAGTCCTGCCGACAGGATTAGACCGGCTTTCATGAGGCTCCGCCTTGATCCCGACCAGTTCGGCAGCTTGCCAAGATCAAGCAGCCGTTCTTTCGCTGACGGGAACTCCATCACCGGGCCTCGAGCACGAGTTCGAGGCGCATTCGACTGGATGGGAATCGATGAACCTCCGGTCCCGTGGCATGCCGCCAAGTGAAAAACGACTTCGCGCCGCAGGTCGGAGCCGACGCGCGGTAGTGGATCACTTTAACTGACTCACTACCCGACGCGCTTGCCCCGTGCGGCGCCACTTCGTATTGTCCATCGATTTTGCTCACCGTCCATCAATTGGAGAACTATTTTTTCCAGGCCTGGGGCAGGGCATCGGGGCACCCAGCTATTTGAGCGATGAGGTTTCCGGTGATGCGTAGCCAGATACAACTCCCTTCGGACTATAAGCGACTGGACGCGGCGAGCTACGACGATGCCGCGGCCGAGTTCGATCGCCTGACGGAGCAGTTCAATGGGCCATTGGCGGCGCAGCTTCTCCACCTCGCTCGGCTGCAGCCGACCGACCACGTGCTCGATATCGGCTGCGGGACGGGTCTGGTCGCGTTACACGCGGCGAGGCTCGCGTGTAACGGGCGTGTCGTCGGGATCGATCACTCGGCTGGAATGCTGCGACAAGCCTCAGTTAAAGCCGAAGCGTCTGGGCTGGGCGACGTAATAATATTCCGGTGGATGGACGCAGAGCGGCTCGAGTTCCCCGAGCAAAGCTTCGATGTCGTGTTGTCGCTCTATGCGCTGTTTCATTTCCCTGATCCGCTGGCGGCCGTGAGAGAAATGCACCGGGTGCTGCGCCCGAACGGCCGGCTGGTGATCGGTGTCGGCGGGGGTCCGAGCCTGCTCTCATGGAACGGCGTCGCGCAGGGCACGAGAGCGGCGTCCGAACGGGTCGCCGCGGCACGCGGCCGCTTGGTTAGGGCGCCGCAGTTCCTGCTGCAGCTGATGGGAGAACACGGAATGGGGCCGGACGAGGAGCACCGACCGAGAGGTTCTCCGATGCGTATCGGTCAAATGCTGCGGCGGATTGGATTTAAGCGGGTCTCCAGATGCTGGCAAGGGGGCCGCGAGGAGCTGAACCCGGAAGAGTTCTGGAACCTTCAGGTCACCTTCACGAGCGAGGCGCGAATGCGCCTGCAGTGCGCCGGACCCGCGCAGCAGGCGGCGCTCAAAGAAGACTTCATCGAGCGGTGTCGAAATGTACAGGCCAAAGGCGGCAAGCTCATTTATCCGCACGCTGCGATGTTCTATGCCGGAACACGGGCTTGACTATCGGTGATTTCGGGCAAGGTGGGCTTTACACAACACGGCGGTTTTTCGTGGAATTTGTGCCCTGCTGCGGGGCCATTCCGGCTGCAATCCCCCTTTAGTCGGTCGAAGACATTCTCAACTGTGCATCCTTCTTGACTCGCACGTACCATCGCCGTCAGGCTGTGCTCTGCTGACAGCCTGATCGTAAACCGTAAATTGAGCCCATGGACCCATGTCGGTAACTGCGCGTATTCGCCGCCACACCCGGATCTCATCGAGGGTGCAGAATCGAGACAAACGGGCAACGCCCCCGTTCATGATCGTTTTCATCAACTCGATTTGCAATCTCACGTGCGAGCACTGTTTTTACTGGCAGAATCTGAATCGCCGCGATGACTTGACGTATCAGGAATTCGACAAGCTGTCCCGCGAGCTCGGTGGTTTCGAAAATCTCAATCTGTCCGGCGGCGAGCCGTTCCTCCGACGAGAGTTCGGCGATATTTGTCTGTTGTTCACAGAGAACAACGGGGTCAAGCGTATTTATGTCCCAACCAACGGCTATTTCACCGACCGAACGGAAAAGCAGCTGCGCCGCGTTTTTCAATCAAAGACGCTGGAGAGCTTCGTTTGCGAAATCTCGCTGGACGGCATGCCGGAATATCACGATCGGTTTCGCGGCAACCCGCGGTCGTTCGCGAAAGCCATGGAAACTTACGATATGCTTGCGGCATTTCAAGAACAGGAGCCTCGACTGCGGATTCACGCAAATACCGTGGCGATGAGCGAAAATATGGATGAGATCTGGAGATTAACGGAGTACCTGCACGACCGCTGCCCGTCATTGGAGCACCATAATCTCGCGATCATCAGGGGAGACCGGAAAAACCCGTCGTTGCGGGGGCCAGCGTTACAGAATTATCGGAATCTCTATCTGCATGTCGCCAAGGTCTGGAGAGACCGCGACCGCAGGCGTTTCGGCGGTGTGGTCGAACCTATGTTGCAGTGGGCAAAGCTGAAAACCATCGAATCAGAGTCGCAATATGTGCCGTGCACTGCCGGCATTCTGACCGGCGTCGTCTACGCCAACGGCGATGTCAGCGTCTGCGAGACCCATGCGCCGCTGGGTAATTTGCGTCAGAAGAGCTTTTTCGAAATCTGGGATTCCGAGGAAGCCGAAGCGCTGCGCGGGCGGGTCAGGGCGAAAGAGTGTTATTGCACAAACGAAGTGTTTTTGTGGCCGAGCATCGTCTTTCAACCCGTCCAGCTCGCCAAGGCAGCGGTCGGTGCGAAGGTAATGGCAACGAAAACCGTGGGATCGAAGCCCTACTGATTTCGCCTCACGCGGCCATTTGCCTGTTCACGAGCGAGAGCATCAGCTCCAGATACCGTCTCGTGATCAAATGCCAGTCGTAAGCGGCGGCCCGCGACGGCCCCTGTCTCGACATACGCTTTCTGAGGACGGCGTCGCCTAACACCGTGTCGATGCCCCGGCTCAGCGTGGGGATTGCGGCGTCTTCGAGTAGATGGGCTACACCGAGCGCGAATTCCGGGAAAGAAGTATTGTTGAGGGTGATCACCGGGGTTCCGCATGCCATCGCCTCCAATACCGGCATCCCGAACCCCTCATAGGAGGACGGGTATACCAACAGGTCGGCTGAATTGTAAACGAGCGGCATTTCACGATGGCCGACATAGCCCAAGACGAACACTTCGCTCGTCAGCTGCTCGCTGGCGATGACCCGACGGAACGGGGACGTGCCGGGGAGGTCAGTGCCGACGATCAGCAATTTGTGAGGAATCCGTCTCTCCCGCTTCAGAAAGCCGAAGGCTCTTATCAGTGGAGAGAGGTTACGCCTTTCCACCGGTTTTCCGACATAGACGATATAAGGCGTGTCCGATCCGAGTGTCCGCACGCGCCATTGCACGAGGCGTTCGGGTTCCGGTATCGGGCGGAACAGACGCGTATCAACGCCTTCCGGGACGACGTGAATGTCCTCCGGCCGCATTCCGTAAAAGCGCACCATGTCCCGTCGGCTGTATTCGCTGACCGTACAGACTATGCTCGCCCGCTTCGCGCTCAGTGAATAGGCTGCTTTCGCTTTGTTCCGGACCCACCAGCTGAAGGCCTGCGGATAGCCTTCATAGGAACCGTGATGGATCAGAAGCGTCGGGCATCGTGCCAGAAGGGGGATCACATAGCTCGGGCAAAACAACAGATCTTTCTGCCCGTGCGCCCGCAATAGGGTTAACTGCTCCCACATCGCCAAGGGCAGCGGCGAGCCCAGCACGATATTTTTTGCACACGGCGGCAGTCCCACCTCTTCGGCAATCGGTGCCGGCGTGTAGACACGGAACTCATCGAAGGGATGGTCCATCTCTGCCATGCATTTGAGGACAGCTTCGATGCACCGGCCGACCCCGGAGCGCTTGCCGACCAGACGGACTCCGTTTACACCAAGAATCACGGGTCCGGACTCAACCCTGCGGCGGGTTACCCCGCCCAGCCGCAGCGAGAAGCGCCGGAGATACGACGATCAGCGGCCCCCTGCACAACGCGAACCTTGCGAGCCAAACATAAATCCTGGCAGCGGCCCGCTCGAAGCCTTTGAGATTGTCCCAGTCGGCCGCTGTGATGACCGGAACCAAAAATCTGATCGGGTGGAGCCCGGCCCGCTTGAG
>Ga0210396_10003656_pt1 | contig 15263 bp, 16 predicted proteins | sample IncBWH17OmetaG_FD_155466 | JGI IMG/M metagenome (GOLD analysis project Ga0210396, IMG submission 155466) | Forest soil microbial communities from Barre Woods Harvard Forest LTER site, Petersham, Massachusetts, United States - Inc-BW-H-17-O ... | reverse complement strand
CCAGTCCGGTTCGATGAGCGGGATGTGGAAACGGAGCCACGGCCGAACCAGTGAGGCACCGCCAGACGAAAGGGGCGGCTACAGATATGTTCGACCTACAGCCAGCGGGATTAGCGAAGGTCGGCAATCCACCCGACCTCGCCGTTGCTGCATCGCGACGGGAAGGTCGGTTTCGGGGCAGGAAGAGCCGTTCCGAATGCGAAGCTGAGTGACAGAGAAGGGTCGATCTGAGCGGTTCGCTTGCAAAGCGGCAAAGGACCGTTCGGGATCGAAAAATCGGTTGCGGCTCCGCGACGAGGAGGTAGATCACCGGCCCTGAAGGCGCAAAATACCAGGATCGCGATCATCAGCCACGGGAGGCGCGACATGGTGACGGGAGAGACGTTTTCGTTGCTCGACAGGCTGAGCGCCTACGATGCCGAAGGCGGCGCGGCGCGAGCCCGCGATGCGAACCTGGAGCGGCGCAGCCCCAATGAGCCTCCAGGTGATCGAGGGCAGCCCTATATCCGAGAGCACTATCTGGATGCCACCTTCGCGCGCGACGATTTTCGCCGTCACAACGGTCGAGTGTTCTCGCACCGCGTCTGTCGGCGTCACCCTCCGAAATTAGCGGGCAAAGGCAGCAGCCGCGCTGCCGAGGGTGTAAGCCCCGGCCACTGCGAGGAGGGCAATGGCCAGCACGGCAAAGGCTTTGGCGCCGAGGCGATCACCTATTGGCCGACCGGCGAGGCCGCCGAGGAAGGCGAAGGGGATCAGGATGCCGGCAGCAACCCAGGTCGGGGCAGGGATGCCGATCGTCGCCGCATGGGAAACGAGCGTCACTCCGTAGGAGAGCGCGAAGAACGCGAGGAGCGTCGCGCGCACGGTCCTCGCCTCCGCCCCGGCAAGCAGCAGGTAGATCAGCACCGGCGGTCCGGCCATCCCCACCACTGCGTTGGCGATGCCCGACACGGCACCGGCGGCGAGATCGCGGCCGGGGCTCATCGCAAACGCGGTCCAGTGCGTGACCTGGCCGGGTTGGCCCGACCGGCGGCGCGAGACCGCCATCAACACGGCGAAGCCAAAGATCGTGGCCCCAGCGGCCGCCCGCACCAGGATCGGATCAGCATGACGGAAGGCGACGAGTCCGAGCGGCAACCCGACAAGACTGCCGAGCGCCAGGCGCAGCAGCAGCCACGGCGCGATTGCCCGCAGCAACCCTGGAACCACGACGATCGATAGCGCCGTCGAGATGATGATGACGAGCTGAATTGCCCGTGCCGGGTCGAGAAACAACAGAAAGAGGGGTGCCGCGAGGACGGCAAAGCCGAAACCGCTTATTGCATAGATCAGCGCCGCGACAATGGTTGCCGCAGCTAGCGCGATGAGAATGCCGCTGGCCATGACGCCCGGCGCGCCGGCGCCGAGCGCCATGCCGAACAACCAAGCTCCAAAGCCGGCGTTCATATCAGTCGCGTCCGGTTTGTGTCGTGGCCCTCGGGCGTCGGGCAAGGCGCGTCACGAACCGGATCAAATCGCCGCGATAATGCAGCCTCTCATAATCGACCGGCCGATTGCCGGCGGTGTAGGACGTGCGCTCGATCAGAAAGATCGGGCTGCCAGCCGGCACTTGGAGCGCCTGCGCGGCAACCGGGTCGGCCGCGGCCGCCTCCAACTTGTATTCAGCCTCGACCAAAGGCGTATCGTACTTGTCCTCCAGCAGGGCGAAGACCGGCTCGGCCTCGAGGTCGTTATCCGCGACCTTCTCCCCGATGTCGCGAGGCAAATACGTCTCGTCGAAAGACATCGCCACACCGTCGGCCAAGCGAACACGCTGAAGCCTGACCACCAACGTCCCGGGCAGCAATGAAAGGTGGTGGGCGACGGTTTCGTCGGCTGCCACGATGCATTTGTCGAGCAAGTGGGCGGTCGGGGTTCGCCCCAACGCCTGCATGTCCTCGACGAAACCAGTCAGCTCGGTCAGCTCCTGCGTGATCTTCGGCTGGGTGACGAAAGTGCCCTTGCCCCTCCTGACCTCGACGAGGCCGCGCTCGACCAAATTCTGAATCGCCTTCCGCACGGTCGTGCGGCTGACTTTGAACCGTTCGATCAGGCCGTCTTCCGGCGGCAATTGGGTCTCTGGGGGCAAGCTGCCGTCGGCGATATCGCCGACCAGAACAGACTCGACACGTTCGTAGAGAGGTGACCGCGACATCACGACAACGTGACATCATTATGTCTTGCCGTCAAGGGTCGACTCCTTAAATTTTCGGAAAGCGTGGCGGCGGTCAATCCGCCCCGCCATCGAAAGGCGATGCCGCTGTTCGCTGGATCAGCGCAGCTGGGTCGCGCGACTCGAACTTGCGCTCAAACATGTACGGAGTACGGAAATGAAATCCCTATTGCTCGCCGGCGTGGCTCTCGCCTTGCTGACCGCCGCAAACTACTCGTCCGCAATGGCGCCGGGACCGAAGCTCTCGGGCGGGAACGCTTGGGCCGGCATCTCCCAACGCGTCGACACCAGCTCTGCAAATGCTACCACGACAACCGCACATTACGAGTACCAGTACGGATACGACAAGCACGCAGCATGGCGGGGTCACTGGGTGCTAGCCCGCTAGCAGACAGCTGATCCAAGAGATTTCAATGAGCCCGCGGACGGCGTCCAGCGCCGTGGGCTCATTGAGACTATGGAGGTTGGTCGGATATGAAAACGACGAGCTACATCGAAAGACGGTCGGCAACATGGCGCGATCTTCGTATCGATCTGATCAGCAGATCTGCGATCGCCCATTGGGCCCCAGTCCCACTGCGTCTGATTGTCGGGTACGGCTTCATGGAGCATGGCTTCGCCAAGCTGGCCAGGGGCCTCGACGCGTTCCCCACAATATTGCAGGCAATTGGCGTGCCCGCACCGCATCTCATGGGATGGCTCACGATCTTCGTTGAAATAGCTGGCGGGCTGGCCGTGCTTCTCGGTGCGCTGGTACCGCTGGCCAGCATACCGATGGCGGCGGTTCTCTTGATTGCTATGTTTACCGTCCATCTGCCCTACGGGTTCAGCTCGATCAAGCTTCAGGCTGTGACGGCTAGCGGCGCGCAGTTCGGGCCGCCGGGTTATGAAACCGATCTACTTTACCTCGCGTGCCTGGCGGCCCTCGTCTTGAGCGGCCCGGGGCCGTTCGCGATCGACGATCTTCTGGCGAAGCGCAGAAAAGTCGCGCGTCCGTAAAAACGTTCAGATCCATGCCGGCCGATTTTGCCACGACTGAGATTACCCCGCCGGCGCTCCCCGCGACCACACCGCCCGCTGCGGGTGGCTGAGCGGTTGGCGGTCAGTCGCTGGCGTAAATGACGTTCCGCAGGATCGGATAGATGTAGCTGCTCCAGCGGCGTCCGGCGAAGACGCCGTAATGGCCGACGCCGGTGTGGACATGGTGACGCTTCATGTAGGGCCTGATGCCGCTGCACAATTCTTGCGCAGCCAATGTCTGGCCGACGCCGCAAATGTCGTCGCGCTCGCCTTCGACGGTAAAGAACGCAATGCGTCGGATTACACCGGGAGCGATACGGCGGCCGTGCCATTCGAATTTGCCGAGCGGCAGCAAATGCTCCTGAAACACTCTGCGCACGGTCTCAAGGTAGAATTCCGCCGGTAGATCCATGACCGCGCAATATTCGTCATAGAGCGCGCGGATCGCCGCCGCCTTTTCGTCCTCGCCATTGGCGAGATGGCAAAAAAGATCGATCTGGGCTTTGACGTGGCGGTCCAGGTTCATGCTCATAAAAGCGGCAAGCTGCACAAAAACCCTGATAGACGCGGCGTAGCGCGCCCGGATAGCGCAGCGGCACGATCCCGATCAGGTTGCGCTCGAACCAATTGATCGGGCGGGTCGTCGCCAGCCGGTTGACCTCGGTCGGGTTGACCCGCGCATCGAGCTCGCAAATGGCCGTCCCAGCCCGATGGAGCCCATTGCACGGCATTCCAGAGAGCGAGTGCGCAAGCGCGGCCGCAGCCAGGTCGACAACAGCCCGCACCGGTCCACCCATATCGGAATAAGCCTGAAAGTTTTGATGATTATTGGGCGTCACCGACCGGCTGCGAGGGGTCCCAGATCTGGCATTGTTGCTGGCATGAGGGCTGCATGCACGCAGGGTGAAGGAGGATGCGCGGATGACCGGGACCTTTCTCACGATCAGCAGCAGGAACTATTCCTCCTGGTCGCTGCGCGGCTGGCTGTTGTGCAGAATGGCGGGCCTGGATTTCGTCGAAGAGGTCGCGGCGGCCGACGATCCGGCGAACCGTGCCGAGTTGCTGCTGCTGTCACCGTCGATCCTCGTCCCTTGCCTGACCCACAAGGGCGTCAGGATCTGGGACACCTTGGCCATCGCCGAGTATCTCAACGAAGTGAAGCCGAAGGCGGGACTGCTGCCGGCGGATCGTGCCGCCCGCGCCCGCTGCCGCTCGATCTGCGGGGAAATGCATTCGGGGTTCACCAATCTGCGGTCGGCGCTGCCGATGAACCTCAAAGCCCATCGCCCCGGCTTCAAGATATGGTCCGGAGCGCAGGCGGATATCGACCGCATCACGACGATCTGGCGCGAGTGTTTCGCGGCCCACCACGGTCCCTATCTCTTTGGGAGGTTGACGATGGCCGACGCGATGTACGCGCCTGTCGTCACGCGCTTCTTGACCTATGACGTGAAGCTCGACCCGCAATGCGCCGACTATTGCGAGCGCGTCATGGCGCTGCCGGACATGGTCGCATGGCGCTCGGGCGCGATGCTCGAACCCGAGGAGCTCGAAGAACTCGATATGGAGTTCTGAGTCGGAGCTCAGCAACCCTCCCGAGAAAATGATCACAACTTGCTTCGAAGAGGCGCTACCCTCACCGACCAAGGGAGAGGAGCTTTGAGCTGGATTCGCGGTAGCCCCTCTCCCGCACCACGGGGACGACTGCAGATTAGTAGTCGTCATTGATGCAGACCCAATTTCCGCGGACAGCCCGCGGCTCAACAGCCGTTTCTCGCCGCCAAAGGCGATCGAAATGTCTACCGCGGACGTCAGACCTTCACGGTCGAGGCTTGATAGATCTCGTCGATCGCTTTTGCCAAGGCCGCCTCGAATTCGGCATCGCTCATCGAGTGCCTGAGCTCTTCGACGAGGGCACGCGAAAAGCTCGCGATCATGCCGTGATTGTCGGCGAGGCGCTTGCAGGCGACGGCTCGCGTATAGCCGCCGGAGAGCGCCACGACCCTGGCCACGCGCCGGTGTTTCGTCAGCGGCACGTAGAGATCGGGAACGTCCGGGATTGTCAGCTTGAACATGACGCGAGGGCCATTCGGCGCGGCATCGAGGTTCTTCGTCAATTCGGCGAGCAGAATAGCCTCCGCACCGGGCTTGTCCGGGCTCTTGATCGAGACTTCCGGCTCGAGGATCGGCATCAGCCCATGCTCGGCGATCCGTGCGCCCACCTCGAATTGCTGCGCCGCAATTGCAGCGATGCCGTCCTTGGAGGCCAGGTTGATGACCGAGCGCATCTTGGTGCCGAACACACCGCGCTTCACCGCCCGCGTCAGAAGCGCATCGAGTTCCGGCATGGGCCGCATCAGCTGGACGCCGTCTTTCTCAGCCTCAAGTCCCTTGTCGACCTTCACAAAAGGGACAACGCCCGTTTCCTCCCACAGGAACGAGGGGGTGGGTTTTCCTCCGACCTCACCGTCCATCGTCCCTTCAAAAAGGATCGTCCCGATGACCTTGGCTCCGGTGAAGGCCGGCGCGGTCATGATGCGCACTCGCATCTCATGCATCAGCCTGAACATCTCGGCGTCGCCGCTATAGGCATTGTCCGGAATGCCGTAGAGGCGCAGGGCGCCGGGCGTCGATCCACCGCTCTGGTCGAGCGCGGCGATAAAGCCGCTCTTCCCAGACATTTGCGACATCATCTTGTCATTGCTCATGATCGTCATCCTCGCGTTTGGCCGGCAAGCGTAGGACGGATTAGCGTAGCGCCATCCGCCTGTTCGCTCGATTGGTTTGCGTGGCGGATTACGCTCCGCTCATACGCTACAATGGGCGGACGACATCCGGCAAGCAAATGGCTGGTTCGGTCGCTTGCGGTCGGACATGTCCACGAACCGCCAAGGGCCTAGACCGGGGAAGAGCGGTCGAAACCTGCCGGGCGTGCGCGGGTTCGCGCTGGGGCGCCGCTCGCCGTGTCATGCTCCGCCACCAGTTCTCGGACCCGCGGGATCAGCTCCTCGCCGTACTGATCAGCATCCGGCCGGGGATCGTAGCCTCGGATCAGGAGGCTGGTGGCGCCCAGCTTATAGTATTCGAGCAGTGCCTTGGCGACCGTTTCGGGCGTGCCGACGAGCGCCGTCGAATTTCCTTGAGCGCCCGTCGCGGCGGCAACGGAGGTCCACAAACAGGTGTCGTGCACCTCGGCTTCTGCGGCGGCCCGCAGGAGGCGTTTGGAGCCGACATTCTGGCGCTTTGGTGCTGGGGCGCCGCCGCGATTGAGCAGCACCCGGTCGAGAACGGCTCTCGCCCGGTCCCATGCTGCGCCCTCCGTTGCCGCCAAGATCGGGCGCGTCGAGAGGCTGAAGGTCGGCTTGCGGCCGGAGAGCGCCGCCTTCCTTCGGACGCGATCCATGAACAGCGCCGTGTTCTTCAGCGGCTCGCCCCACAACATGAAGACATCGACATGCGGAGCCAACGCCCGGATCGCCGCATCCGAGCCGCCGCCGCCGTAGATCGGGATATGCGGCTGCTGCCGGCAGCGGATTTCCGAATAAGTCCCTCGGGTCCGATAGAACTCACCCGCGTGGTCGAACGGCGTCGGCTCGGTCCAGGTTCTGCGCAACAGGGAGAGGTACTCTGCGGCGCGGCGGTAGCGGGTCTCATGGTCGGTCCAGTCGCCGTCTTTGGCCTGATCAGCGTCGCTGCCGCCGGCAATGATGTGCACCGCCAGACGGCCGTCGCTCAGCTGGTCCAATGTCGCCAGCTTGCGCGCGGCGACCGGCGGTGCGACGAATCCTGGCCGATGCGCCAAGAGGAAACTCAGCCGCTCGGTCACGGACGCGGCGTGCGCCCCAACCAGAAACCCGTCGGGCGCGTCCGAGAAATAGCCGATCAGCACGCGGTCGAAGCCGGCCCGCTCGTGAATGCGCGCCGTCTCGGCAATCACATTGGCATCAAAAGGAGGTCCGGACGGTGGGATCAGCTCCGAGGAGACCCGCGGCGCGATCCAGCCGATCATCTCCGCAGGCATGTCAACGCCTTCTGGAAAGTGAAGCAGCTCGCGTCCGGCGTATGGCAGCTGCTCTTCGAGCGCTGGGTCGCTCCCTCTCCCGCTGAAGGGCGCAGAGGGGCTTTGCCCCCGAGTTCGAGTCGGCATCGCATTGCTGGCTGTTTCTGCTACGAGGCAATGCCCGCCGGGCGCCGTTCGTGCCAGTCGGTGGCCTCTTCGTAGGCCTGACCGATGCGCAGGGCGGTCGCCTCGTCATAGCCGCGGCAGACGATCTGCAGCGATAATGGCAGCCCCATCGCGGTGAACCCGTTGGGCAATGCCAGCGCGCACAGCTCCAGCGCATTCACGAACCGCGTGAAATGTGCCGGGGTGGAAGCTTGGTCAACCTGGTCCACCGGTATCGCGGCGGTCTGCGTCGTTGGGGTCAGCAACGCGTCCACGTCGGCGAGCGCTGCTGCGAAATCCCGTTTCGCCGCGTCGCGCTCGGCGAGCGCGCGCAGGTAATCGCGCGCCGAGATGCCTCTGCCGGCCCCGATGCGGGGCCGCACGGCATCGTCGATCGGCAGGGTCATGTCGTCGACCAGGTGGCCGACGAGGAAATACCCTTCGGCGCCGATGATCCGGCCCGTCAGATCGGTGAAATCGGCAAACCGGCGCGGGAGGTCGACACGGACGATCTCCGCGCCGAGCCGCGCCAGAGCATCGAGCGAAGCGTCGTAGGCGGCGAGGACCTCCGCGGCGACACCCGCGCGCTCGGCTTCCGGCATGCGGGCGAGCCGCAATCCGCGTACTCCGCGCCTGATTGCCGGCATCGGGTCGTCGGGTATGACGCCGCGAGTGCGCGGGTCGAGCGGGTCCGAGCCCTGCATGACATTGTAAAGGAGGGCCGTGTCAATAACTGAACGGGCCATCGGCCCGGGCGTGTCGAGGGTCGGGGCGAGCGGGAGGATGCCATAGGTGCTGACCCGGCCGATCGTCGTCTTCAATCCGGCAAGGCCGCACCACGATGCCGGCAGCCGCACCGAGCCGCCGGTGTCGGTGCCGATCGCCCACGGCGCAAACCCGGCCGCGACCGCCACCCCCGAGCCGCTGCTCGACCCTCCCGGGGTGCGCGCGACGTCGGGGTCCCACGGGTTCCACGGCGTGCCCCGGTGCTGGTTGGTCCCCCAGCCGCCCATCGCGAACTCGACCGTGTGGGTCTTGCCGATCACGATCAGCCCGGCGGCGATCAGCTTTTGCGCCAAGGTCGCCGTATACGCGGAGCGCCGCTCGCGCCAGACTTGGGAGCCACCGGTCGTGACCCGCCCTTCGATTTCGATCAGGTCTTTGAGCGCAATCGGGATGCCGTGCAACGGGCCGACCCGATGCCCCGAGCGGATCGCCTTGTCCGCCGCCTCGGCGGCGAGCCGCGCTTCCTTGTCGTATACCTCCACAAAGGCGTGGAGTTTTCCGTCCGCCGCCTCGATCCGTTTGAGCTCGGCCTCGACGAGATCAACCGGCGAGAGCCGGCCGGCGCCAATCTCGTCCGACACGACTTGGGCCGGCAGCAGCGCCGGATCGGTATTGCGCGACGGCATGGCTTCCCCTCGCAGGCGGCAATCCCGCCAGCATAGGCCCGTTCGCGACGCAGCTGTCAATCGAGGCGGGCTGGCGATGGTTGAATGCGCCGGCCGCCGGCTCGCCGCCGGCATGATCGATGCGGCCACCCATGAGATCGCGCTCGACGAGTTCGTTGCCGCCGTAACGGCGATCGATCGTGACCCTTTACTCACCGCATTGGTGCTCGGGCATCGGGCGCGATTACGCCTGTGGTACCCGACCGCGTGGCTGTTCCGGCAGGCCGCACCTGGTCGAATGTCCTCGAGGGAATTGCTCACGAACTCGACGGTGTCAATCGACGGGGCGATCGGTCTCGGCACGACGCGTAGGCACGGCAAAAGCCGCATCTGTGGGGTGTGTCGTCCAGCCCCCTTTCCGCGCTGGCGCGGCCGATGTGCTGTGTTTGGCAGATGTCAGATGAAAAAGGCCGGCCGGTGATACCGGCGAGTCGACGATATCCCGCAGGCCGGCTGGCGGATATATGAAGCCGAAGGTCGGGTTGTCGCGCCCGTGCTTGCCGGAGCGCAGTTCCATGACTGCGACCATCGTCCAATCATGGTTCGACGAGGTGTCGATCACCGACGTGCCGCGGTTGACCGTGCCGTGGTGCCAGTTTGCGTGGTCGACGAGGATCTCGCGCGAACTGACGACTTTCGTGACGAGAGCGACGTGACCGGAGCGCATATGCCCGGTTCTCTTGAAGACAAGGATCGCGCCGACCGCCGGCGCCTGTCCGCGCACGTAACGCCCTTCTGCCTCGTTCCACCATCCGCCGGCGGCGCCGTAAAGAGCGATGCCGGTTTCGGCGCGGACGTAGAGCGCGCAATTGGCGCCAAACGACGGCTTGTTCGATTGAATAACGCCGGTGACAAGCACGGCGCAGCAAAGGACGCGTGATATCCCCCTCGATCGCATTCGATTTTCCCCCGGATGATGATGGCCGCGAAGCCTTGGATTTCGTGATCTCCGGCTTTGAAGCCGGTTAAGCATCATTAACCCACCCATAAAACCGCACGTTGGGGGCGGAACGCACGTATAAATCGCAGGTTTGCGAGTTGAAAACGCAGCACCACTATTCGACCAAAGCTAGGTCCTCATCGACTCGGGTTCGATAAGAAATTAATATCTATTGACAAATTAGTTAAATTGTATATAAGGCAAATAGCAATGGAATTGCTCGCCGCCGGCAGTGGGAGTCCGAACCATGCCAATGGTAATGGAGTATGATTTTAGGCTTAAAACGTGCCATTTCAGAGGCCAAGGGTGGCGGGGGCTCTTGGCTCTCGGGATTGTGTTGACGCTGCGCACGGCAATGGTTGGGAGTGTTGCAATTATGGCAAAGACCGCCTGCGCCTCGCTTATTCAGCTCCTTCAGCGGCTGCTCGGCAGCTGAGCGTGCTCAGCCTCCGAGCACACTCATCAGCCCTGCCAAAGCGGCGCGAAGCGGGTTGCGACGACCCGGTCATAGGGAACCTCGCCCTGCAGGATACCGAGGTCGCGAGCGAATTGGTTCATGCCGGCGACGAACTTCGGCAAGATTGCGGCGTCGTAGAATGGCAGGTCGCGGCGAATCAGCTCGGCGATCAGCGCTGCCTCGGCGGGCGGAAAGAGCTTGCGGCCGACCTCGGCGGCGCGTTCCGGGTCGGCTCTGAGCGCCGCCTGGGTCTTGACGATTGCGCGGATCGCGGCGGCCGCCGCTTCCGGAGAGCCGCCGATCAGCCGGTCGGTCGCCGCCAGCGAGGCCATCGTGTAGTTGAAACAGGGTTTTGGCCCGTCGCCGCGACGGACATCGAGGACGATGGTGCCGATGCCGCGGCGCACCGCGACTTCGGTGCCCATGCCGTTCGCCCAGAACCCGTCGATCTTGCCGTCTTCGAGCGCCTTGGCGGCGGTCAGCCCGAAATTAACGGTCCTTCCCGAGGCGCCCGGCACCGGGGCGATCGCCACGCCGTCCCGCTCGAGGTCGACCCCGGCCTCGACCAGCAGCCGCCTCAGACCCATCTCGACCCAAGGCGCAGCCCCGATGCGGCGACCGCGCACCACGCCGAGATCGCCGCGCGCGGCGCCGAGATCGGCGCGCATCACGAGAAACCAGTACATGCCTTGCGCCTGAGCGCAGAGCAATTTTGCGCCCTGCCATTCGGGAAAGGCGGCGAGCGCCGAATGCGCCGACCCGGCGACGAAATCGACCCTGCCGTCACGCATCGCGCGATAGGCCTCGTCGACCGGGAAGATCAGCTCCAGCGAGACCTCGAGCTCCTCCTCTTCCAAGAACCCGAGCGCAACCGCCGCTACGGCCGGGAAATAGGAATTCGAGATCAAGTCAGGGACGGCGAGCTTCATCACATCATCCTTAGGATTTCGGCGCGTTGGCGGCCGGGCTGTCAGAGCGGCGGGGCACCGTCAACATTAGCAGTATCGCGATCGCCAATATGATCACCAGGGAGCTTTCGAGAACCGGGATCGGCAGGACGAGCCTCCGTCAGCTTCGCTCGACCTCGCCCGCGACGCGGTCGAGTGCCTCGGTGATCGTGCGCACTTGTCCTGCATCGAGCGGACCTCTGCCGAGACGGATCGACAGAGCCATCTCCAAATTGTGCATTGCCCGCCGGATCTCCGGCGCCGGGCCGCCGCCGGAGATCCGGCTCGCTTCCGCCATTCGGGTGAAGATAGCGTCGACGAGCGCCTTGTTGGCCGCCAAGGACTGCGCGCCCTCCTCGGTGATCGAGTAGAGCTTTTTGGTGCCGCCGCCGCTTTCCGATCGCAAATAGCCGAGCTCTTCGAGATGGGTCAAAGTCGGGTAGACGACCCCCGGGCTGGGGCTATAGCTCCCGCCGAATTTCTCCTCGACGGCCTTGATCAGCTCATAGCCGTGGCTCGGCTTCTCTGTGATCAGCTGCAGCAGGACGTAGCGCAGATCGCCATGATCGAAAACACGACCGTGCGGCCCGCGCCGGCCACCACCATGATGGTGGTGGCGACTGCCAAACCGTCCGCCTCCGAAGCCGAAGGGGCCTCGTGAGTGCCGTTGACCGTGGGTGCCTCGAAATCCGAACATCAAGAAATCCTTTGTAAATTCACGTGCCGGCGCGTTCAGTAGTGGGTAACAGCTCGGGCCGATAAGTCGGACGAAGCGTCTTGAGCCGCAAAGGAACGGGCGTCCCGAGCCACAGCGCATAAGCACTGTGATCATCCACTGAATCATCGGTCAGTGGATGGACCAGGACATCGAGACCGGCCCGGTTCAGCATTAGCCACGGCACGACGTTCTGAACCTCTGCGATGGTGAAAATGATCTGAAGGTTCGCCATAGGATGCGGGCCAACCGGACCGTCGCGGAATCCTCCGAACTCGACGGCAAACTTTCCGCCGATCGCCTCGGCAAGTCGCTCCGCGGTCGGCTTGGTCTCGCTGTTGTAGTAGACGTGGGCGTGGTAGCCGTTGACCTTGATCGGCGTGGGTTTTGGATCGGGCATCTTCGTACTCCTGTTTGGTTTGGTGCTTTACGACTGTTACCAGATATATCTAATTACGCTCGTGTCAAGGGTCGTGAACACACTTGGCCAGGCATGGTAAGATCGGCCACTACACAGGAGTGGAGCAGGACGTGAGCGAGCAGCAGCGGCACGAGCCGATCGAGTGGAAGACGCACGGCGTCAAGGTGATCCCGAGCGACCAGCTCGACCCCAACACCGCGCAGACGCCGGGCATGGACCGCGCCGCGGCAATCAATCTCGCCCGGGTCGGGGCGCAAAAGATCTGGGCGGGCACGGTCAAGATCCACCCCAACGCCAAGACCGGGGCACATCACCACGGGCACCTCGAGAGCGTAATCTACGTCCTCAAAGGCCGGGCGCGGATGCGCTGGGGCGAGCAATTGGAATACGTCGCGGAAGCCGGTCCCGGCGATTTCATCTTTGTGCCGCCCTACGTGCCGCACCAGGAGATCAACGCCTTGACCGACGAGACACTCGAATGCGTATTGGTGCGCAGCGACAACGAGGCGGTCGTAGTCAACCTCGATATCGAGCCGGTCGAGCGTCCGCAGGAGGTGCGCTGGATCGATCCGATCCACACACGCGGCTAAATGCCCCTCACCCCGACCCTCTCCCCGCTCGCGGGCGAGGGAGATGCTGTATTGCTCCCTCGCCCCGCTTTTGCGGGGAGAGGGTCGGGGTGAGGGGCGTGGCGACGGTAGTAGATTGATGGACCGGGATTGGAGTGGCGAGGACAATATGATGCAACTGATCGACGGGGGCAGTGTCTGGACGCGCCGGGACGTCCGTCCCGAGGAGTACCGGATCGATCTTTCCGCCGCCTGCCTCGACGAGATCCGCCGGGCAGCCGACGAAATCAGGGCTTATCCGTTGCCGACGATCCTGCGCGCCCCTGGGGATTTCGCGATGCCGATGTGTCGGCAGGAGATGGCGCGCGTCCGCGAGATGCTCGATCACGGCCGGCGCTTCGCGATAGTCGACCGCTTGCCGATGGCCGATATGGACGCGGCGGAGGCCACGGCGATCTATTGGCTGCTATCGAGCATGGTGTCGCGCCCGGTAGCGCAAAAGCTCGACGGCACGATGATCTACGATGTTCTCGACACCGGGCAACAGGCGCTTCCCGGCTCTGGTGTCCGGCCGGACAAGACCAACATCGAGATCCGCTTCCACAACGACAACGCTTATAACGACAGGACGCCCGAATATGTCGGTCTGCTCTGTCTGCGCCAGGCGCAAAGCGGCGGGCATAGCCGCGTCATCAGCTTTCATACCGTCCACAACGCCGTGCGGGAGCGCCATCCGGACCGGCTGGAGCGGCTGTACCGGGAGTTCTGGTTCGACCGCCAACGCGAATTTCGGCCGGGCGAGAGTCCGATATTTTCGGCGCCGGTATTCGAGAATGCCGGGGAACCGAAGGCGCGGTTCAGCGCCCACCAGATCGGCGGCGGATACGTGTTGCGCGGCGAGCCGATGGACCGCGACGGCGACGCCGCGATTGCGGCAATGCTCGACATCTTTGAGGAAGACGAACTGTCGGTCGATTTCGACCTCGAGCCGGGGCAGATCCAGTTCGTCGACAACCGGGCGCTGGGCCACAGTCGCACTGCCTTCGTCGATGACCCGCACCCCGACCGCAGGCGCCATCTCGTACGCCTGTGGCTGCGCGATCAGGGCCGCCGTGCCTATCCGGGCTAACATCGATATCGGGGCGGCGCTCGCCGAGGCCGAAGGCCTCTACCGCGAACGCAACCCGAAGAGCCTCGCGCAGCATCGTGAGGCGTGCGCCGCGATGCCCGGCGGCAACACCCGCTCGGCGATCCATGTCGATCCGTTTCCGCTGACGATGTCGCGCGGCGAGGGGGCACGGCTGTGGGACATCGACGGGAACGAATATGTCGATTTCCTCAGTGAGTTCACCGCCGGCATCTTCGGCCATTCGCATCCTGCTATCCGCAAGGCGATCGAGGCCGCGCTCGATCAGGGGCTCAATTTCGGGGCGCATAACGCGCTCGAAGCGCGGTTTGCTGCGGCGATCTGCGCGCGGTTCCCGTCGATCGAGCTGGTGCGCTTCACCAATTCCGGCACCGAGGCCAATCTGATGGCGGTCAGTGCGGCGCGGGCGATCACCGGTCGACCCAAGGTTCTGGTATTCAGTGGAGGTTACCACGGCGGAGTTTTCTATTTTCGCGGCCGTGGCAGTGCGCTCAATGCACCGTTCGAGTATCTTCTCGGAAAGTATAATGACCTCGCGGCGGTCGAAGAGCTGGTGCAGCCGCACCGCAGTCAGCTCGCCGCGATCCTGATCGAGCCGATGCAGGGCACCACCGGCTGCATACCGGCGGACCCATCGTTTCTCGCGGGATTGCGCGGATTGGCGAGCGAAACCGGGGCGCTGTTGATCTTCGACGAGGTAATGACCTCGCGCCTGGCGCCGGGCGGCTTGCAGGAGGCGCACGGCATCCTGCCCGACCTGACGACATTGGGAAAATATGTCGCCGGCGGCATGAGCTTTGGCGCTTTTGGTGGGCGCACCGATCTGATGGAGCATTTCGACCCGCGCCGGTCGGACGCGTTCCAGCATGCCGGCACCTTCAACAACAATGTGCTGACGATGAATGCCGGGCTCGTCGGTCTGACCGAGATCTACACTCCGGAGCGCGCCCGCACCCTCAATGCCGCGGGGGATCGGCTGCGCGAGCGGCTCAATACTGTGGCGCGCCGGCACGGGCTCGCAATGCAGTTCACCGGGCTCGGCTCCATGATCGCAGTACACATGACCGACCGTCCCATCCGATCGGCCGAGGATGCCGAGCGAGGTAATGCTCCACTGCGCGATCTCTTTTATTTCGACCTGGTCGCGCGCGGCATCTGGTTCGCCAAGCGCGGCATGTTCACCCTATCAATCGCCCTCCACGCGGCCGACCACGACAAG
>Ga0210396_10003654_pt1 | contig 15268 bp, 16 predicted proteins | sample IncBWH17OmetaG_FD_155466 | JGI IMG/M metagenome (GOLD analysis project Ga0210396, IMG submission 155466) | Forest soil microbial communities from Barre Woods Harvard Forest LTER site, Petersham, Massachusetts, United States - Inc-BW-H-17-O ... | reverse complement strand
GGGCGAGGAGCGGCTGATGCCGCATCTGCATTTGTCGCTGCAGTCCGGCGATGATCTGATCCTGAAGCGGATGAAGCGCCGTCATTCCCGGCAACAGGCGGTTGATTTCTGCGCCGACGTGCGGCGCTTGCGGCCCGATATCGCGTTCGGCGCGGACATCATCGCGGGCTTTCCGACCGAGACCGAAGATATGTTCGCGCGTTCGCTCGACCTCGTGAACGAATGCGGTCTGAGCTTCCTTCACGTCTTTCCCTATTCGCCACGCCCGGGCACACCGGCCTCGCGCATGCCGCAGGTCGAAGGCAGCCTGATCAAGGAGCGTGCCAAACGTTTGCGGGCTGCGGGTGATGCTGCGTTGCGGCGGCGGCTTCAATTGGAAATCGGCAAGACGCGAGAGGTCCTGATCGAAAGCGGCACGCAGGGGCGCACCGAGCACTTCCTGCCCGTCGCGATCAGCAGCGAGACGGCGGGCACGGTGCGGCGATTGACGATTGCGGGCCACGATGGCACGCGTCTAACCATATAATGCGTTCCGCGCTCTTAAGTCTCTCCCGCGAAAATTCGCAATTGTGTTCTCGCCATCAGGCGATATCCTTTCGCTCCAAGGGAGCAAACGGCCGCAAAAATCATGTGACGGGCGTCTCCCAACAAAAATGCCGGACAACGGCTTTCAGAATGACCGGGGGAAACTCATCATGACGTCAGGCGATAGCGAGAGGATTTCGCGCCAGTCGAAAATCGCGGCGGCAAGCGGCTGGATCGGATCGGCGCTCGAATACTACGACTTCTTCATCTATGCGACCGCAGCCTCGCTTGTGTTTCCGCAGGTCTTTTTCCCCTCGCAGAATCCGACGGTTGCAATCGTCGCTTCACTGGCGACCTACGGCGTCGGCTACGTTGCCCGGCCGATCGGCGCCTTCGTGCTCGGTCACTATGGCGATACGCATGGGCGGAAAAGCGTTCTGGTGCTCTGCCTGTTCTTGATGGGCTGCTCGACGGTGCTCGTCGGCCTGCTTCCGACGTATCAGCACATCGGAATATGGGCGCCGGTCCTTCTTGTCGCGCTGCGGCTGATGCAGGGTTTCGCGGTCGCGGGTGAAATTTCAGGCGCAAGTTCGATGGTGCTCGAGCATGCGCCTTTCGGACGACGGGGATTCTTTGCAAGCTTTGCGTTGCAGGGCGTTCAGACCGGGCAAATTCTCGCCGCCGCCGTTTTCCTCCCCATCGCCGCTTACATGCCAAAGGAAGATTTCAACGCCTGGGGATGGCGCATCCCGTTCTTGTTGAGCTTCCTCGTGCTCATCGTTGCTTATCTCATCCGGCGGGAAGTGGAGGAGTCGCCGGCCTTTGCCAAAGAAAGCCAGCAGGGCGCAGTGCCGAGGGCGCCCGTCGTTCAGGCTTTCAAAACCAGCTGGGCCGACATGTTGCGCGTGATCTTCATGGCGCTGATGAACACCATTCCTGTCGTGGCGACGATCTTTGGCGCGGCTTACGCCGTGCAGCCCGCTTACGGAATCGGCTTCAAGCCGGATGTCTATCTCTGGATTCCCGTGCTCGGCAATATTGCCGCCGTGCTTGTAATCCCGCTGGTCGGCAATTTGTCCGACAAGATCGGCAGACGACCGCCGATGATCGCCGGCGCGCTGGGTTCCGGCCTGCTCGCTTTTGCCTATCTTTATGCAATCAGCATCAAGAACGTTCCGATGGCGATTGCGCTTTCCATTCTGATGTGGGGCATCGTCTATCAGGGCTACAATGCCGTGTTCCCGAGCTTCTATCCCGAGCTGTTCCAGACCCGGTACCGCGTCTCGGCGATGGCAATCGCACAGAACATCGGCACCATGATTACGGCGCTGCTGCCGGCGCTTTTTGCTACCGTCGCGCCTCCGGGATCAAGCGATGTCTGGTTCACGGTCGGCGCGATCGCCTTTGCGGTCACCATGCTCTCGGCCATCGCCGCCTACTCGGCGCGGGAAACCTATCGGGTTGCGGCAAACGACCTCGGCAATCCGAACGCCGCGCCGATCGAGAAGCAGGATTACGACCGGCAGCGAGCGGCCTCACTCGCCGGTGTGGCGCCGGCGTAGCTGTTGATAGCGGGTAGCCGAAGATGATCGATGGACGAACGAAGCTGATCGCCCACATCGGCGATCCGACCGAAACGTTCAAATCTCCGATGATCTACAATCCGTTGTTCGAGGCGCGAAAGATCAACGCGGTCGTTATGCCCTTGGGCTGCAAGAGCGAGGACTACGCACTCTTTCTGAAGCCGCTGTTCAAGCTCACGAACATTCTTGGCGCGCTCATCACCATGCCGCACAAGGTCGCAACGCTTGCGCTCGTTGACGAAGCCTCGGTATCGGCGAGGATCGCGGGCGCCTGCAACGCCGTGAAGATGGACGAACGTGGCCGCCTGATCGGCGATATGTTTGACGGCGAGGGGTTTGTACGCGGTGTTGAGAGGAAAGGCCGGCGGATCGCCGGAGCAAGTGCCTTTATCGCCGGTTGCGGCGGGGTTGGCAGCGCGATTGCGGCGTCCATCGCAAAGGCCGGCGTTTCCAGGCTCGGCCTCTACGACGTGTCGGCGCCTGCGCTCGATGCGCTCGCCAAGCGTCTCAAATCCCATTATCCGAATCTTGAAGTGATCGCGGGTTCAACTGATTCCGCCGGATATGACATCGTCGTCAACGCTACGCCGCTTGGCATGAAAAAGGACGATCCGCTTCCGATGCGAATGGACGGCATTTCCCCTTCGGCCTTTGTCGGCGAAGTCGTCATGAAAGAGGAAATGACGCCGTTTCTGGCCGCGGCGCGCGCGAAAGGATGCGAGGTTCAAGTGGGTCTCGATATGCTGTTCGAACAGATCCCGGCCTACCTTGAATTCCTCGGCCTTGGCACGGCGACGCCGGACGAATTGCGCAAACTCGCACAAATTCATTATTGAGCGGCTGGTTCCGCGTTATTCGCCATTCCAACCACAGGCACGTAGTCGCTCGCGCATATGTTCCGGCGCTGGCGCCACCACGCGCACCGGCTCTTTGTTTTTGGAAATCGGAATTCCGATCTCGCGGGAATGCAGATGCAGGCGCGGTTCGCCAAAACGAGGCCCGTTGCCGTAGATATTGTCACCGAAAATCGGCCAGCCCTGAGCTGATGAGTGCACGCGCAATTGATGGGTACGGCCGGTGACGGGTTCCAGCGCGAGCCAGGTCAGGCCTTCCCCGCGCCCCATCACTTTCCAGTTGGTCACGGCCTGTTGTCCTTCTGGGTCGACCTTTTGCCACCAGCCGCGCTCGGCGTTGAGCCGGCCGAGCGGCATGTCGATCGCCCCCTCATCCCCAGCCGGGCCGCCCTCGACGACGGCCCAATAGGTTTTCGAAATCTTGCCGTGCTTGAACAGAAGCCCCAGCGAGGCCGTCGCCTTGCGGTGCCGTCCCAGCACCAGGCAGCCCGACGTATCCTTGTCGAGCCGATGCGCCAGCACCGGCGGGCGGGGCAGGCCAAACCTTAACGCATCGAAGGAGGCTTCGAGATTGGGACCGCCCTTTGGACCGCGATGGACCGGAAGGCCTGCCGGCTTGTCGATCACCAGCATCAGCCCGTCGCGATGAAGCACGCGGGCGAGGATTTCCTCCGCGGTCAGTTGGGGAACGTCAATCGGGCGGTCAAGACTTTCGCTCATCGCTTTAAACCGCTAACACACCCCGCCATGACTGAGGAAGCACCTAAACAGAGCTGGTGGCGGCGGCTGTCCAGCGGGTTGAAGCGGACATCGAGTTCGCTCGGCACCGCGGTTGCCGATCTCGTGACCAAGCGCAAGCTCGACCGTGCCATGCTCGACGACATCGAGGATGTGCTGCTGCGCGCCGATCTCGGAACCGAGGTCGCGGCGCGAATATCCACGGCCGTCGGCGTCGGCCGCTACGACAAATCGATTTCGGCCGATGAAGTCAAAGCGGTGGTCGCAACCGAAGTCGAAAAAGTGCTGGCGCCGGTCGCCAAGTCCTTGGTCATTGACGAGACCAAAAAACCGTTCGTCATCTTGGTCGTCGGCGTCAACGGCTCCGGCAAGACCACCACCATCGGCAAACTGGCGGCGAAGTTTTCGGCCGAAGGCCGCAAGGTGATGCTGGCCGCCGGAGACACTTTCCGCGCCGCCGCGATCGAGCAGCTGAAAGTCTGGGGCGAACGAACGAAGTCGCCGGTCATTGCCGGAACGCAAGGTTCGGACTCTGCCAGCCTCGCTTTTAACGCGCTGTCGGCGGCGCGCGATGAGAAGCGTGACGTGCTCCTGATCGATACCGCTGGACGGCTGCAAAACAAGGCCGAGCTCATGAACGAACTCGAAAAGGTCGTTCGCGTCATTCGAAAGGTGGATGACACCGCGCCGCACGCAGTGCTGCTGGTGCTGGATGCCACGGTGGGACAAAACGCACTCTCGCAAGTCGAGGCATTTCATCGTATCGCTGGCGTCACCGGCCTGGTGATGACCAAGCTCGACGGCACCGCCCGCGGAGGAATTCTGGTGGCGCTGGCCGAGAAATATAAGCTGCCGGTGCATTTCATCGGCGTCGGCGAAGGCGTTGACGATCTCGCGCCCTTTACCGCACGGGATTTCGCGCAAGCCATCGCCGGAATAGAGTAGGCGTTATCCTTCGGGACGCGGCTGCGCCGCTCCTTCTAATGGAACAATGATGGACAAGACCCAGCCGCATCCGATGTTCAAGCTCGCCACCGAATTGGGGCCGCTTCTCGTATTCTTTGTCGCGAACGCAAAGTTTCATTTGTTTGTCGCCACTGGCGCTTTCATGGTGGCGATTGTCGCGGCGATGATCGCCTCTTATGTCGTGACACGACACGTGCCGCTGATGGCGCTCGTCACCGGCATCGTCGTGCTGGTGTTCGGAACGCTGACGCTCGTGCTGCATGATGAGACCTTCATCAAGGTCAAGCCCACCATCATCTATGGCTTGTTTGCGTTTGTGCTTGGCGGCGGACTTTTGTTCGGCCGCTCCTTCATCGCCATTCTGTTCGACCAGATGTTCAATCTGACCCCGCAGGGCTGGCGAATTCTCACGTTGCGCTGGGCGCTGTTCTTTCTCGCGATGGCCGCTCTGAACGAAGTCATCTGGCGCACGCAGAGCACCGATTTCTGGGTCGGCTTCAAGGCCTTCGGTGTGATTCCGCTGACGATGCTGTTTGCGATCACCCAGATGCCGCTGATCAAGCGCTTCCATATTGACCCGGTCTCGCTGCAAACCAGCGACGCGGCGGAGGGAGACGTCAGCACGGATAGAAGCTAGGGCGAGGTTAGCCGCATTGCGGAATCTCGCATTTCTCTCCGAGGGTAACTCAGTTTCGAGTTAGTCGAGAATTGGCAGAAGCCGCCGGCTGCGAACAACGCACGGTTCCGTTGGCTCGTGGTTTGCGAGACCGCCTTGCAATTCCAGGAATCGCTGGCAAGGTTGCGTCCGTTTCAAAATCCGGTTGCTCGCATCAAGAAGTCGATCAATGACTCACGCGGAATTGCTAGGTTACGCCGCTGCAGCATGCGTTTTCGTGACGTTCTACATGAAAACCATGGTGCCGCTTCGGATCGCGGGCATTGTCAGCAATTTCCTTTTTATCGGCTACGGCTACGCCGTCGATGCCTACCCGGTGCTGATCCTTCACCTGGTTTTGTTGCCGCTCAACATCGTCCGGTTGCGCCAGATGCTGCGGCTGATCAAACAGATCGAGGAAGCGACCCGAGACGACATGAATCTGAACTGGGTCAAGCCTTTCAGCTCTACGCAGGTGGCTGCCGTTGGCGACGTGCTGTTTCGTCGTGGCGACCCGGCAAGTGAAATGTACTTCATTGTGTCTGGGCGTTTCCGGGTGAGGGAACTCAGCGTCGATCTCGAAGCCGGCGAGGTGTTCGGCGAGCTTGGATTTTTGAACGCGGGCCAGGCTCGAACGGCGACGGTCGAATGTTTGGCGAGCGGTGAATTGCTGCGGATCAGCTATGACCATGTCATGCAGCTTTATGTACAGGATCCCAAATTCGGGTTTTATTTTCTGCACCTTGTGAGCAAGCGGCTGTTCCACAATTTGTCGCTGGTATCGCAACCGCCCGGCCAGTCGGGTTAGCTCTTTGATAGAGCATGATCTCTGCGTAACCGCTTCGCGTTTGTCGCGAGGGAAAACCGCTACACACTTTTCCGGATCATGCTTGGTCAGGATCCTGCCTTCAGCGCCTTGTCGATCTCGGCGCGAAGGACGGTGTTGATGTTGTCCGGCGTTACCGGGCCGACCAGCTTGTAGACGATGGTGCCTTCGCGGCCGACGATGAAGGTTTCGGGCACGCCATAGACGCCCCATTCGATCGAGGCGCGGCCGTTGGCGTCGACGCCGACAATGCCGAACGGGTTGCCATAGCGCCCGAGAAAGCGCCGGGCATTGTCGGCGGAGTCCTTGTAATTGATGCCGACGATTTGCAGCCGCGGGTCGCGGCCAAGCTCGGTCAGCAACGGGGCTTCGTCATGGCAGGGCACGCACCAGGACGCCCAGACATTGACGAGCGAGACCTTGCCCTTGAAGGCGGAGGGATCAAGTCCGGGGATTGGCGCGCCGTTGTTGGCGAGCCCTTGCAATGCCGGCAATGGCGTTTGTGGCGCGGGATGGCCGATCAGGGCGGATGGAATGCGCGAGGGGTCGCCGTCGCCAAGCCGGAACCAGAAGATCGCGGCGAGCGCCGCAAAGACGACCAGCGGCAACGCCATCAGCCAGCGCGAACTTCGCGGCGCATCGTTTGATATTTTGGGCTCGCTCTCGCTCATGTCTTATCCGTCATGTTGCGCCCGGAGCGGCGGACGACCCCTTCAGATTCCAGTTCGCTCAAGCGTCGCTTCTGGGCGCGATAATCGATCGCAATCCACCCGATCAGCAACACCACGACCGCCAGGACCACCAGATAGGAGGTCGCGATAAAATTCGCGTAGGGACCAAGCGACATGGCGTCAGGCCGGACGCTGGCCGGCTTGCGCCACGTGAATCATCTGCATCGCGCGCACACGGCGGCGGAGGATTTCATTGCGCATCGCGGCCAGGTGCAGGGTGAGGAACAACAGCGAAAACGCCAGTGCCATCACCAATAGCGGCGTCAGGAAGGCACGGTCGAGCGTCGGTCCGCCCATCCGCATCACCGAGGCCGGTTGATGCAGTGTGTTCCACCAGTCGACCGAAAACTTGATGATCGGAAGGTTGATGGCGCCAACCAGCGTCAGCACCGCAGCGGCCCGTGCCGCGCGTGACGGATCTTCGACCGCCCGCCACAGCGCGATCAGGCCAAGATACATCAGGAACAGGATCAACACCGATGTCAGCCGCGCATCCCATTCCCAATAGGTGCCCCACATCGGCCGGCCCCAGAGCGAGCCGGTGACCAGCGCTAGAAAGGTGAAGGCAGCGCCAAGCGGGGCGGCGGCTTTTGCGGCGACGTCGGCAAGCGGATGCCGCCACACCAGTGTGCCCAGCGCGGCCAAGCTCATCACACCCCAGACGAACATCGACAGCCACGCGTTCGGCACGTGAATGAACATGATCTTGACGGTCGCGCCCTGCTGATAGTCATCGGGCGCCATCGCCGACTGGTATAGGCCGATCGCGAGCAGGATAGCGGTTACTCCCGCAAGCCACGGCAACAGGCGCGCCGTGAAAGCGAGGAACCGAGTCGGATTGGCGAGGTCGATCAGCGTCATGGCATCCTGTTAATGGTCGGGGGCGTTGCAGGCAATCGGCATAAAGGCTTTTGAGCGAGAGTTGATGGGCATCAATCCAGTCCGTGCCGAAGGCTCGCGGCCGCTGCAAATGGCCCAATGACCAGGCCGAACAGCGACAGCGCGCACAGGATCGAAAACGGTGCGCCGAAAGACAACGACCCGGTGATCGCCGCTTCCGAGGCCGCCACGCCAAAGATCAGCACGGGTATCGACAGCGGCAATACCAAAACGGCGAGCAGCAGGCCGCCGCGATGCAGCGTCACTGCGAGGGCTGCTCCAATCATGCCGGTGAATGTCAGTGCCGGCGTGCCTGCGAGGAGTGTCAGCGCCACGGCCGCGGTCGCGCTGACGTCGAGATTAAGCAGAAGGCCCAGGACCGGCGTCGCAATGATGAGCGGCAATCCCGCGGCGAGCCAATGGGCCAGCGCTTTGGCTGCGCACGATAATTCCAGTGGCGTTCGGCTCATCGTGATCAGATCGAGCGAGCCGTCATCGTGATCGGCCGTGAACAGGCGATCCAGCGTCAAGAGACTAGCGAGCAAGGCGCCGAGCCAGAGGATCGCGGGCCCGAGCCGCGCCAACAGCGCAAGGTCGGGTCCGATGGCGAACGGCATCAGCACCACGACGGTGAGGAAGAACAACACGCCGATCAGGGCGCCGCCGCCGACGCGAAGCGCGATCCGGATGTCGCGGCGGATCAGGGCGGAAAGCGCGCTCACGAGGCGTCTCCGACGCGCAAGGTGCGCGCGGCAATTCCTAACGGCATGTGGGTGGCGGCGATGATCAGGCCGCCGCGCGCCAGATGATCCCCCATCAGGGTTGAGAACAGTTTTTGCCCCGCGGTATCCAGCGCGTTGGTGGGTTCATCGAGCAGCCAGACCGGCCGCCGCACGGTCAGCAGACGGGCGATCGAAAGCCTCCGCCGCTGTCCCGCGGACAGATAGGCGGCCGGCAAACGTGCCGCATGGTCGAGCTCGACGATGGCGAGGTTCTCGGCCGGATCCGACGTCATCCCGCCCAGAAAATCCCGCCAAAACCTGAGGTTCTCCGACACGCTGAGCGCCGGCTTCAGCGCATCGCGATGGCCGAGATAATGCGATTGCTCGGCCAGCGTCAGCTCGTCTTCGCCGCCTTCGAGCACGATCGACCCACCGGCGGGAGCCAGCACGCCCGCAATCAGCCGTAGCAACGAGGTTTTGCCGGCTCCGTTGGGGCCGACCACCGCCAGCGCCTCGCCGGAGCTCGCCTCGAAATCGAGGCCGGAAAAGACTTCCCGGCCGCCCCGCACACATCTGACGCCGCGTCCCGAGAGCCGCATTATTTCCCCTTGCCGCGCATTGCTTTTAAACGCTTCTCGGTGTGGCGGTGATTGTTGAAAGATTCTATAAGCCGGAACTTGACTCGCCGCACAATCCGCCGGCTGCGAGCTTTCGGCCAACTGCCTCAGTTGGTGCTATAGTACCCTTGCCGGGTATGGACCGACAATTTGGGATTGCCTCACATGACCTCTCTCGACAGCTTCAAATGCCAGAAAACCCTCAAGGTTGGTGGCAAGACCTACGTCTATTACAGCCTGCCCGCCGCCGAGAAGAACGGTCTGAAAGGGATAGCCAAGCTTCCTTATTCGATGAAGGTGCTGTTGGAGAACCTCCTGCGCAACGAGGACGGCCGTACCGTCAAGAAGGAAGACATCGTTGCGGTTTCGAAGTGGCTGAAGAAGCGCGCACTCGAGCATGAAATCGCTTTCCGCCCGGCGCGCGTGCTGATGCAGGATTTCACCGGCGTGCCTGCCGTGGTCGATCTCGCCGCGATGCGTAACGCGATGCAAAGCCTCGGCGGCGACGCTGAAAAGATCAATCCGCTGGTGCCGGTCGATCTCGTCATCGACCACTCGGTGATCGTGAACTTCTTCGGCGACAACAAGGCGTTCGGCAAGAACGTGGTCGAGGAGTACAAGCAGAACCAGGAACGCTACGAATTCCTGAAATGGGGTCAGAAGGCGTTTTCGAATTTCTCGGTGGTGCCGCCCGGCACCGGCATCTGCCATCAGGTCAATCTCGAATACCTCGCGCAGACCGTGTGGACCAAGAAGCAGAAGATGACGGTCGGCAAGAAGACCGGCACGTTCGAGGTCGCCTATCCGGATTCGCTGGTCGGCACTGACTCGCACACCACGATGGTGAATGGCCTCGCCGTGCTCGGCTGGGGCGTCGGCGGCATCGAGGCGGAAGCCTGCATGCTCGGCCAGCCGCTGTCGATGCTGCTGCCGGAGGTGGTGGGCTTCAAATTGAAGGGACAGCTCAAGGAAGGCGTCACCGCGACCGACCTCGTGCTCACGGTCACGCAGATGCTGCGCAAGCAGGGCGTGGTCGGAAAATTCGTCGAGTTCTTCGGCCCCGGTCTCGATCACCTCTCGGTTGCGGACAAGGCAACCATCGGCAACATGGCGCCCGAATATGGCGCGACCTGCGGCTTCTTCCCGGTTGATACCGCAACCATCGATTACCTGAAGACCTCCGGCCGCAAGGCTGACCGCGTCGCGCTCGTTAAGGCCTATGCGAAGGCGCAAGGCTTGTTCCGCGACGCCAAGTCCGCTGACCCGGTATTCACCACGACGTTGACGCTCGATCTCAAGGACGTCGTACCGTCGATGGCCGGACCGAAGCGTCCCGAGGGCCGAATTGCTCTGCCCGCGGTGGCCGAAGGTTTTGGCGTCGCGCTCGCTGGCGAATACAAGAAGACCACCGATGCTACGTCCCGCTATTCGGTGGAAAACCGCGATTTCGATCTCGGCCATGGCGATGTGGTGATTGCGGCCATCACCTCTTGCACCAACACGTCCAATCCGAGCGTTCTGATCGGCGCCGGACTGCTCGCCCGCAATGCGGCCGCCAAGGGATTGAAAGCCAAGCCCTGGGTGAAGACCTCGCTCGCGCCCGGCAGCCAGGTCGTCGCCGAGTATCTTTCCAATTCCGGATTGCAGACCGATCTCGACAAGGTCGGCTTCAATCTCGTCGGCTTCGGCTGCACCACCTGCATCGGCAACTCCGGCCCGCTGCCGGAAGAGATTTCGAAGTCGATCAACGACAACGGCATTGTCGCGGCCGCCGTGCTGTCGGGCAACCGCAACTTTGAAGGCCGCGTCTCGCCGGACGTACAGGCGAATTATCTGGCCTCGCCACCGCTCGTCGTCGCCTATGCGCTCGCCGGCACAGTCAAGAAGGATCTGGCGGTCGAACCGATCGGCACCGGCAAGGACGGCAAGCCGGTCTACCTGAAGGACATCTGGCCGACGACGAAAGAGATCAACGCGCTGATGAAGAAGTTCGTGACCGCGTCGATCTTCAAGAAGAAATATGCCGACGTGTTCAAGGGCGACACCAACTGGCGCAAGATCAAGACCGTCGAGAGCGAGACCTATCGCTGGAACATGAGTTCGACCTATGTGCAGAACCCGCCTTACTTCGAAGGCATGAAGAAAGAGCCGGACCCGATCGTCGACGTGGTCGATGCGCGGATTCTTGCGATGTTCGGCGACAAGATCACGACCGATCACATCTCGCCCGCGGGGTCGATCAAGCTGACGTCGCCGGCTGGAAAATTCCTCAGCGAGCATCAAGTGCGCCCAGCCGACTTCAATCAGTACGGCACACGGCGCGGTAACCATGAAATCATGATGCGCGGCACCTTCGCCAACATCCGCATCAAGAATTTCATGCTGAAGGGCGCCGACGGCAACATCCCGGAAGGCGGCATGACCAAGCACTGGCCTGACGGCGAGCAGATGTCGATCTACGATGCCGCGATGAAGTATCAGGCCGAGCATGTGCCGCTGGTGGTGTTCGCCGGCGCCGAATACGGCAACGGTTCGTCGCGGGATTGGGCCGCGAAGGGAACCCGGCTCCTCGGCGTGCGTGCCGTGATTTGCCAGAGCTTCGAGCGCATCCATCGCTCCAACCTGGTCGGCATGGGCGTGCTGCCGCTGACCTTCGAGGACGGCGCATCGTGGCAGTCGATCGGCCTCAAGGGCGACGAAAAAGTAACCATACGCGGGTTGCAGGGTGATCTGAAACCACGCCAAAAGTTGACCGCCGAGATCGTATCGAGCGACGGTGCACTGCAGCGCGTTTCATTGCTGTGTCGGATCGATACCCTCGATGAGCTGGATTACTACCGAAACGGCGGCATTTTGCAGTATGTGCTGCGCAAACTCGCCGCGTGATTGTGATCGGGGGCTCACCGCGAAGTGAGTAGCGACCAGGGGGCAGGCACCCTAAATTGCGGGTCCTGCCGGTTCGCAAGCTAATGGCTTTGTGATCCGTTAGGTGGTAGCGGCGAGTGGCGGCGACAACGAATCCCCGGTCCGGTATGACAGTGATGATGGCCTGTAACTCAATTTCACGGTGGTCGAGCGCGATTGGCGTTTGCGCGATCGTGGCCGTCGTTCGTCCCGCTGTTGCCGCGGAACCCCGCGCCGTGATCGAGTTGTTCACGTCGCAAGGCTGTTCGTCCTGCCCGCCCGCCGACAAGGTGGTCGGTGAATTGGCGAAGGATCCTTCGGTGATCGCGCTAAGCATGCCGATCGACTACTGGGATTATCTCGGTTGGAAAGATACGCTGGCGGACGCGCGTTTTTCTGCCCGCCAGAAGGCTTATTCGCTGATGCGTGGCGACCGCGATGTCTATACGCCGCAAGCAGTCGTCAATGGCGAGGCGCATGTGATCGGTAGCGATCGCGGCGGGATTGAGCGTGCGATTGAGGTCACCCGGGAGAGCGACGGGGTGATGTCGGTGCCGGTGACGATGAAGCTGAGCGGGAAACAGATCACGGTTTCGGTAGCCGCTTCGAACCGGCCGCCAGTGTCAACCCATGGCGAAATCTGGATTTGCTCGATCTCCAAGGCGGTCCCGATCTCCATCGGCCGCGGCGAAAACCGCGGACGCGAGGTGACCTATTACAACGTGGTCCGCAACGTGCTGAAGGTCGGCGACTGGAACGGTAGCGCCGGGAGCTGGACGGTGCCGCTGGAAAATATTTCCCACGAAGGCATCGATGCCGCGGCCGTCTTTGTTCAGGATGGAAGCCGCGATCGGCCTGGCCCGATGTTGGGTGCAGTATACGTCGCTGCACTAGACGGCTTCCTAAGACCCCTGCTTCCAAAATCCTATCCGCGTCAGGTGCGCGCTCACACGAGTGCAGTCTCTGCGGAGCGGATGCTTCGGCGTGTTTCTCAAAGCCGAAGCGGAAATCTCTCCTGAAAAAGAAAAAGGACCAACTTGCGTTGGTCCAGTCACGGATCAATATCTGCGCGAGACCCGATCCCGACGACCCCGGGGGGCTGGGGGCTGAGGAATCCGGTATCGAAAGGACCGGGCCAACGCAGGTGATTCTTATCGCAAGCTAGCGCGGCGTGCGGTGGGCAGAAGTGGGGCGGTATTATGATTCAGCTAACGATCCCGTGACGGCGCTGACAGGCCTTGTTCCACCCAAAGTCGAGGTCCGGTAACCCGCGGCCAGCCAAATGCGTAAACACGGGCCTCTTGCGGAGCGGTCCTGTCGGCGCAATCATGTCGGTCAAATGACAGGAATGACAGGAGATGCGCCATGAGTTTGATTTCGGAGGATGCCGATCCAAGCGAGGCCCGCGCTGCGGTGCGTCAGGCCGCTGCGCCCGCCCAGTCGAGCCGGGTGACGTTCAATCGTCTCGAACTCAACCGCATCCTGAATCTATATGGACGCATGGTCTCGGACGGTGAGTGGCGCGACTATGCCATCGACTTCCTGCGCGACCGTGCGGTTTTCTCGATCTTCCGCCGCGCCTCGGAAGTTCCGCTCTACCGGATCGAGAAAGACCCAAGGCTGGCGCGCAAGCAAGGCATGTACAGCGTGATCTCCGCCAGCGGCCTGATCCTGCGACGCGGGCATGAACTGGATCGCGTGCTGCTGGTGATTGACCGCAAGCTGGCGGTGGTCTGACGCCTGCCCCTCATCCTGAGGAGCCGCGTCTTCGCGGCGTTTCGAAGGATGGGCACGAGCCTCGCGCCCGATGACAGGCTCCGCATCATCCGGCGACGCATCGCTTTTAGCGCCGTTCGCTGACGGCCTCGCCAGTGCTCGGGCGGTTGCGCTCCTCACCATGAGGGTAAGCCGTTATCTTGTTCCGCTTTCACTTCCCGGCACTGTGCTGGCGCCCTCGCCGAGCTCGCGCTGCATCATCACCGTGTCGAGCCAGCGGCCGAACTTGAGGCCAACGTGGGGGTGGGTTCCAATCATCTGAAAGCCGCAGGCCGCGTGGACGCCGATGGATGCGGCATTCGCCGAATCCCCGATCACCGCGATCATCTGCCGAAAGCCGCGCGCCTCGCATTCGGCAACCAGCCGTTCGAGTAACTGCCGGCCGATTCCACGTCGGTGAGTAGCCGGCCGCAGATAGACCGAATTCTCCACCGTGAAGCGATAGGCTGGCCGCGGCCGATAGGAGGACGCATAGGCGTATCCGACCACGCTGCCCTCGAGGGTGGCCGCGAAATAAGGGAAACCACCGCCGATCAGCGTCTGAAAGCGCCGCGTCATCTCGGCCAGATCGGGCGGAACAAGTTCGAAGGTCGCGGTTCCCTGGCGAACCTCGTGCGCGTAGATCTCGGTGATGGAGGGCAGGTCGGCCGTGGTGGTCGGCCTGATTTCGAGCGAGGACATCGGCGAAGATTATTTTCAGCAACCCCAAAAGAAAAGCCCCGGCTTGAGGCCGGGGCTTCTTTGTCTTTGATCGACTTGCAGGCGTTAGTCGCGCTGGCCGAGCAGCTGCAACAGCAGCGTGAACAGGTTGATGAAGTTCAGGTAAAGCGACAAGGCGCCAGTAATCGCCGCGCGCTCTGCCACGTCACCACCCGCACTGGCGTAGCCGTAGATGTAGTCGTTCTTCAGCCGCTGGGTATCCCAGGCGGTGAGACCGGCGAACACCAGGACGCCGACCACGGAAACCACGAATTGCAGCATCGAGCTCGCCAGGAAGATATTGACCAGGCTCGCGATGATGATGCCGAACAGGCCCATGATCAGGAATGACCCCATCCCGGTGAGGTCACGTCGCGTGGTGTAGCCATAGAGGCTCAGCGCGCCGAACGTGGCCGCGGTGATGAAGAACACCCGCACGATCGAGGTGTGCGTGTACACCAGGAAGATCGAGGACAGCGAGACGCCCATCAGCGCCGAGAACACCCAGAACAGCATTTGGGCGGTCGAAGGCGCGAGACGGTTGATGCCGGCCGAGATCACGAAAACCATCGCAAGCGGCGCCAGGATGAACAGCCACTTCAACGGGCTCACGAACATCGCGTAACCGAACGGCGTCAGGAACGCGCTGCCGATCTTGGCGGCGGCCCCCGAGGGGTCGTTGGTCACGGCGGCCATATAGACGCCAAGCGCGGCCAGGCCGGTAATGGCGAGGCCGATGCTCATATAGTTGTAGATGCGCAGCATGTAGGCGCGCAGACCGGCGTCGACGGTC
>Ga0210396_10003653_pt1 | contig 15268 bp, 9 predicted proteins | sample IncBWH17OmetaG_FD_155466 | JGI IMG/M metagenome (GOLD analysis project Ga0210396, IMG submission 155466) | Forest soil microbial communities from Barre Woods Harvard Forest LTER site, Petersham, Massachusetts, United States - Inc-BW-H-17-O ... | reverse complement strand
CTCTCATCGGCGAGCCGCACATGCATGGCGTCGGCGTCGGCAGTGGAATGCACCGCCACCGTTGCGATACCAAGCTCCTTGCACGCGCGCAGAATCCGCAGTGCGATTTCGCCGCGATTGGCTATGAGGATTTTATCGAACATGCGGTTCCAAAGGCGAAGGGCGAATAGCGAGTGACGAATGGCAACGGAACACTCTATTCGCTATTCGCCACTCGCTATTCGCGTCTACTCGATTATGACCAGCGGCTCGCCGAATTCCACCGGCTGGCCATCCTCGACGAGAATCTGTGTGACGGTGCCGGCCCGCGGGGAAGGAATCTGGTTCATCGTCTTCATGGCTTCGATGATGAGCAGGGTCTGCCCCACCGACACCTTGGAGCCGACCTCGATGAAGGGCTTCGCGCCGGGCTCGGAAGCCCAGTAGGCCGTGCCGACCATCGGCGAGGGCACGGCACCGGGATGCTTGGCCATGTCGGCTGCGGGAGCCGCCACAGCTGTTGCCGGCAGTGGCGCCGGTGCGGAGGCAACCGGCGCGGCGGCCGGCACTGAAGCGGCAATGCTGACATTGCGCGCCACGCGCACCCTCAAGCCTGCGCGCTCGATCTCGATTTCGGTCAGGCTGGTTTCGTCGAGCAACAAAGCGAGTTCGCGAATGAGCGCTCCGTCGCTGGTTGCGAACTTTGCGGCTGCTTTGTCCTCAGGCTGGCGCGCCATGATCTTGATCCGGAACTCTCTATCTCGTGGTTTAAGGGGCCCCGTCGGGCCTTAAGCTTTCAGGTCTCGATTTTTCAGATCTTGGCTTTGACGCCGAGCTTGGCCGCAAGGCCGCTGATCGCAAGGCGGTAGCCGTCAATGCCGAAACCCGCAAGTGTCGCGAAGGCGGCCCGGGCGGTAAATGAATGGTGGCGGAAGCTCTCGCGGGCGTGGATGTTGCTGATGTGGACCTCGACCGTCGGGATTTTCACCGCGACCAGCGCATCGTGGAGCGCGATCGAGGTGTGCGAATAGGCACCCGCATTGAGGACGATGCCGGCGGCCTTTTTGGCGTGGGCTTCGTGGATGAAGTCGATCAGCTCACCCTCCCGGTTCGACTGCCGGCAATCGGCCTTGAGACCGAATTTGGCACACGCTTCCGCGCACAACTTCTCGACGTCGGCGAGCGTGGCGTGGCCGTAGGTTTCGGGCTCGCGGGTTCCCAACAGATTGAGGTTTGGGCCGTTAAGCACGTAAATCGTGTCGGCAGCGGTCTTGGCCATCCATATCCCGGTGATGTGGTGGTGATGGCGCGGTTATAGGTAACTCTAGGGCGGGAGGGAAGCCTTAAGCCCCGCTGGGGTGGGCCTCAAATGCCTCATCTACTTGGTGAAAACCCCGATAGAATCGATGGAAACCATTCATTAACCATAAAGGATGGTGTAGCGCCGCCCGGGCCAGATGCCGGGCGGGAGCGCCCAAAACGAACAGGGCGGGCCTCAACGGCCCGCCCCGGATTCGCGAATTTCAGGATCGAGATCAGGCGTCGAGCACGGCGACGATCTCAAGGGTTCGCGGATCTACCACCACGATTTGGTCGCGGACGAGGAAAAACTCATAACCTCGCCAATCCGGATAGTACGTCACGATTTCGGCCGGAAGCGGATGGAAGCCGACGTCGCGGGGAACGCGGGTGCCAACCGAGATCGCGAAGTTGACGTTGGTCACCGGCGACACGTGCTGATCACGGATCACGGTCGTGATCTTGGTGCGCTGTTCGGTCGAGAGCTTGGCTCCAGCGCCCGCCTGTCCGACGGTTTGCGAACGTTCTTCCTGTTTCGCGCCGGCAGTGGTGCTGTTTTCGCGGCCTTCAGCCTTCTGGTTGGTGTTACGCTCCTGGCCTTCCGCCTTCATGTCCTTACCGCTACGCTCATCGCGGCTCTCGGCTTTCATGTCCTTGCCGGCGGCGCCCTTTTCATTCTGCGAGTTCATGCTCTTGGATCGCTCGCCTGGGCTGTTTTCCTGAGCCGATTTCTGGCCGGTCGATTTTTCACCCATCGCACCTCGTTCGCCGCCGGACTTCATATCCTGCTGCGCGCTACGATTGGCCGCGCCGCCCTTTTCCTCGGACTGGCTGGCCTTCATACCGGGCGAACCTTCATGGCTGGCTGCGCCAGACGACGGTGAAGCGGCAGGCGCCGACGGTGCGCTCTGCTGCATTCCGGTGCCACCGGCGGCTCCGCCTTCGCGACCGCCGCCCATGCCTTGCGCATTGGCAAGACCTGTTCCCGCGATCAACGCCGCGGTCGCTGCGGTGATCATCAAACGATTAATCATCGAAATTCCTCCTCACGAGTTTGCACTGCCCGGCCGACAACGAAGGGAGGGTGGCGATGTTCCGTGGTTTCCTCGGTTCCGTAAAGTTTGTTTGATGAACGGCAGATAAACGCCGCGCGCTGCAAAAAGCCTGCAAAAAAAGAGGCCGGCGAAATCGCCGGCCTCTTGCTTCAAAGGATCGTCGCTTGATGTGCGACTCTGTGCCGCTGGACTAGCAGGTCGCCTTGCCGCAGCGGGCGACGCCGATTTTTTCCTTCAGGCCGTCGAGACCGATGGCGCCGACAACCACCTGCTTTCCGATGACGTAACTTGGCGTGCCGTTCATACCCATCGATTCGGCGAGCTTGAAGTTCTCCTCAATGGTGGCCTTCACTTCCGGGCTTGCCATGTCCTTTTCGATGCGAGCAACGTCAAGCCCGGCATCCTTCGCGACTGCCAACGCCCGCGCCTTGTCGGCCGCGCCGCGGCCGCCGAGCAGCTTCTGATGGAAGTCGAGATATTTGGCGCCGCCGGGATCCTGCATCCGCACGGCGACCGCGACCTTCGCTGCCTCCACCGAACCTTCGCTCAACACCGGAAACTCCTTCAACACCACCTTGAGCTTGGGGTCGGACTTCATGAGATCGAGCATGTCGGACATTGCTCGCTTGCAGTAGCCGCAATTGTAATCGAAGAACTCGACGAAGGTGACGTCGCCGTTCTTGTTGCCGAGCGTGACGTTACGGGGCGAGTTGAAGATCGCGTCCGAGTTCTGGACAATGCTCGCTTCGTGCTTCTGGTCTTCGGCGGCGGCCTGGCGCTTGTTCAGCTCGGTCATCGCTTCTTCGAGCACTTCGGGATGGCTGACCAGATAGTTCTTCACGATGGTCTCGATCTCGCCGCGCTGGCCGTCGGAGAAGGTCTGCGCCGAAGCAGTTTGAGGTGCTGCAATGATTGCCAGCGCGAAAAGAGCGGGAGAGAGCAGGCGGAACGGGGACATTCGATGATTCCTCGGGTTTTCTCTAAATCGGGTTCATTATTGGTTCGCATCAGAATCGGGTTGGCGCCCTGGGCCTAAAAAGCGACCTGTTCGATTTTGAGATGATTGCGATGATCCTGTCTCAAACTGAAATTTGGGTGCGTCTTTCCTTTGTCCTGCGGGCAACTTGGCTGAAACAATATCGTCCGCTTTGACCCATCCCGGCGTGCCGACGGCAAATCGGGTCTTGGCGCGAGAGGCGAGGTCTTTCGCGGTCTTGTTGTCTCCGCGCAAGAACGCCGCTTGTGCCGACGCAAGATCGGCTTCTGCGAGATCTCCCTTTCGGGCATAGGCCATGGCCAATTGAGTATAACCGATCGGTTGCTCGGTCTCATGCGCCATCGCGTTGCGCAAAATGTTGATCGCTTCCTCCGTGTAGGCCTTGTTATCGGCCGCTACGAGCGCCTGCCCAAGTAAAATCTCGATGAGCGGGGCGTTATTGGATAGAGCCACGGCCTTGCGCAGCGCCGGAATAGCCTCCACGGGCCTCGCGCCTTCCAGCAGCGCCTGGCCGCGCAATTCATAGAAATAGGGGTTGTTGGGCTGGGCCTGGATCAACGAGTCGATCTGGCCGAGCGCGTTGTTCAAGTCGCCATGAAGATAGGTCGCGATCGCGTGCGCATAGCGCGCCGGCAGGCTGGTATTGGAGAGCGGATAGCGCCGATAGACGCTGTCCGGACGTTCCAGAAAGCCGGAAATCTTGGCGCGCATCATATCGTGACGCAATTGCAGCGCGGGATCGTCCTTCTTGTCCCAGTAGGGGCTGGTGCGCGCGATTTCTTCGAGTGCTGCGACGCGTTCGGCCGGCATCGGGTGCGACTGGTAATAGGGGTCGGCGCCATGGGCCGAGAAAAGGCTGTCGTTGGTGAAGCGCTTGAAGGTTTCGTACATGCCCTTCGCGGATTGACCGGTCGCGGTCAGGAATTTGACCCCGGCGCGGTCGGCGCTCTCTTCTTGCTGGCGCTGATACGAGAGCATGTTGCGCATGATCACGGTCTGGGGCGCTGAAATCGCAGCCGCGCCCGCATCCGCCATACCGGCGCCGCCGCCCCTTGAACCGGCCAAGAGAGCGCCGGCGCCAAGCACCATCGCGATGATCATCTGCGTCTGAGCCTGGGCCAATTGCTCGCGCAACCGGGCCAGATGGCCACCTGCCAAATGGCCGGTTTCGTGTGCCAGCACCCCGATGATCTGGTTCGGGGTCTCCGATTGCAGCAATGCACCGTGGTTCACGAAAATGCGATGGCCGTCCGCGACAAACGCGTTGAATACGGGCTGATTGATGATCGTGACCTGGATATTCTGCTTCTCGAGGTTCGCGACGCGTAGGATCGGCCGCGTATAATCGCGCAGCAGCTGTTCGCTCTCGGTGTCGCGCAGGATCCCAAGCTTCTCCTCCTGGGCGAAGGCGGCCGTCGGCGCGGCCAGGAGAGCGACGGCCGTGGCGATCGCGGTCAGTTTGGTCGTTTTCCGGAGCAGGGCGAGGCGCAGCAGCATCAAGCAATCTTTATTGATTGGCGGCGGGTTTGATACGGGATATGCCCTAACAATCCGCGGAATAAGGCTAGTGTGGGGCGGCAGTTCCAACGCCCGTAAAGCTCTTTCCCGAAACACGACAAAATGCCAGAGCCGGAACACCAATCCAGTAGCAGAAATCGATGCTTGAAGCGACATTGAGAGAACGAGCCAAAGGTCTTTTGACAGCCGCGTCCGGACGTAGCGACGTCCCGCCCTTCATGGTGATGGACGTCATGGCGGCCGCCGCCCGTATCGAGGCGGCTGGCGGTCATGTGATTCACATGGAAGTCGGGCAACCGGCCGCATCGGCGCCGAAAGCCGCCATTCAGGCGGCGCGCGCCGCACTGGACTCACGGATCGACTACACCGCCGCGCTCGGAACCCCGAGCTTAAGGGAGCGAATTGCCCGCCATTACCGCGAAAGCTATGGCTTTGCCGTCGATTCCAGCCGGATCGTCGTTACCACGGGTTCTTCGGCTGCCTTCATTTTAGCCTTTATGGCGATGTTCGAACCCGGCGACCGGGTCGCGGTGACTGTTCCCGGTTACCCGCCGTACCGGCATATTCTCACGGCGCTCGGCTGCGAGCCGGTGTTGATCGAGACAACGAGCGAAACCCGGCACGCCCTGACCGGCGAAGCCTTGCTCGCCGCGCACCACAAGGCGCCGCTGAAGGGTGTGCTGGTTGCAAGCCCGGCCAATCCGACTGGCACCATGATGTCGCGGGAGGCGTTGAGCGGGCTGATTTCGGCCGCCGAAAGCGCCGGCATCCGATTCATCTCCGATGAAATCTATCATGGCCTCGACTATGCGTTCCCGGCGGTGACGGCAGCGGAACTCTCCGCCGATGCGCTCGTGATCAATTCCTTCTCGAAATACTTCTGCATGACCGGCTGGCGCGTCGGTTGGATGGTAGTGCCCGAGCCGCTGGTGCGTCCGATCGAGCGGCTGCAGCAAAATCTCTCCATTTCGGTGCCGACGCTGTCGCAGATCGCGGCGGAAGCTGCCTTCGACGGCAAGCCTGAGATGGAGGAGGTGAAGCGCGCCTATCTGGAAAACCGGCGTATCCTGATCGAGGGCCTGCCGCGCGCCGGCCTCACCAAATTCCTGCCAGCAGATGGCGCCTTCTACCTTTACGCCGACGTGTCGGACTTCACCTCCGACAGTCTCGCATTCGCGGGCCAAATGCTGGAAAAGGCCCATGTCGCGGCGACCCCGGGCGTCGACTTCGACCCCATTCACGGCCGGCAGTTCATCCGCTTTTCCTATGCGCGGTCGGCGCAGGAAATGCGCGAGGCTGTGGAGCGCATCGCCCGTTGGCTGAAGTGACGCGGGTCAAGCTGAAGTGACGCGGATTAAAATGGGCCCATGCCATTGACACTCCCGGCGCAATGGATTTTGGCTTGAAATCAAGAAAGTCGAGGAGGGGGTGAATCCGATGGCGCCAACAACCGTAACTGCGGCACCGGTCCGTGTGGCCAAGCCCTGGTACAAGATCCTCTACATCCAGGTGTTGATCGCGATCGTGCTCGGCGCGCTCGTCGGCTGGCAGTTCCAGGATTTCGCGACCAGCGACTGGGTCAGGGCGCTCGGCGACGGCTTCATCAAGCTGATCAAGATGGTGATCGCACCGATCATCTTCTGCACCGTGGTGTCGGGCATCGCGCATATTCAGGATGCGAAAAAAGTCGGCCGTATCGGCATCAAGGCACTGGTCTATTTCGAGGTCGTCTCAACCTTCGCACTCGTCATCGGCCTTCTGGTCGGAAACATCGTTCGTCCCGGCGCGGGCTTCGGCGGCGCGATGGCCAATGCGGACAGGGTGGCCACCTACGCCAAGCAGGCGGGCGAGCAAAAGAGCGTCGATTTCTTCCTGCACATCATTCCCGACACGGTGGTCGGCGCATTTGCGAGCGGCGAGATTTTGCAGGTTCTGCTGTTCTCGATCCTGTTCGGTTTTTCGCTGATGGCGCTCGGCGAGCGCGGCCATACGCTGCGCGCTTTCATCGACGACGCGGCGCAAGGCGTGTTCGGCGTGATTTCGATCGTGATGCGGGCAGCCCCGATCGGCGCCTTCGGCGCCATGGCCTATACCATCGGTAAATTCGGCACCGGCGCCATCCTCAATCTCGTGGGCCTGATCGCGACGTTCTATCTTACCGCGGCGCTGTTCGTGATCGTGGTGCTCGGCATCATCGCGCGTGTCCTCGGCTTCTCGATTTTCAAGTTCCTGGCCTACATCAAGGACGAGCTCCTGATCGTGCTCGGCACCTCGTCGTCGGAAAGCGCGCTGCCCTCCTTGATGGAAAAACTCGAACGCCTCGGTTGTTCGAAGTCGGTGGTCGGGCTTGTGGTGCCGACCGGATATTCCTTCAATCTCGACGGCACCAACATCTACATGACGCTGGCGACGCTCTTTATCGCGCAGGCGCTCGGCTTCGATCTGACGCTTGGGCAGCAGATCACGATCCTTGTCGTCGCGATGTTGACGTCAAAGGGCGCGTCGGGAATCACGGGAGCGGGTTTCATTACACTCGCGGCAACGCTCGCTGTGGTCGATCCACGCCTCGTACCGGGCATGGCGATCGTGCTTGGTATCGACAAGTTCATGAGCGAATGCCGCGCGCTGACCAATCTGTGTGGTAACGGCATCGCCTGTGTCGTGGTGTCGGCATGGGAAGGCGAGCTTGATCGCGACCGTCTGGTAGCGAATCTTAAAAAGCAGATCGATCCGACCGATATCGAAACCGCGGTGACGACGAGCTAGCTATCCAACGCGGCGATCTGCAAATTCAAAAACCGCCCGGTTTGCGCCGGGCGGTTTTTTATTGGTCTGAAATTTAAGTCTTCTATTCGCCACCGCCGAAGCGTCGTGACCACCATCCCGCGCGCCGGGGCTGTGCTGCTTCCGTCGCGGTTTCTTGGGCAGTTTCTCGGGCCGGTTCGGAATGCGCTTCAGCAGGTGCAGGCTGCGGCTGATGGGAACCCGGCGTTGCCGGCTCAGCCTGCGAGATGGACCCAAAACTCACTTTCTCGCGCACCGTCGAACGTCGCCGTGCGGCTTTTTCAGCCTCATGCGCCTCGGCCTCTGCTGTCGATGGTGCGGCCGGTTGGACAGTTGCGGGCTGCTCGGCAGGATACGTCTGTGGCGCGTATTCGGCCGGGGAGGGCGATGGCTGCGGCGAAATCCCATCGAAGTCGGCGACGGCGCTTGCCGCCTCCGGCACTGGAACAGGCCCGAGTTCGTCGGTGATCGATCCGGCAAGACCGTCTTCGGTTCCGCCACGCCGGCGGCGTCCACCACGGCGTCCACGGCGCCTCGGCCGCCGTTCGCCCGATCCATTATCGGAACGCGCCTGATTCGGTTGTTCGCCGGTTTCGTCGTCGTCAGCTTCGGCTTCGCCTTCGTCGGCGATTTCAGCATCGGCCGAAACGCCTGCGTCCGGCGCGAAAGCACTATCCTGGCGCGGCATTCCGCCTTCGCGCGGCTCGCCGCTGCGGCCACGCCGCCGCCGCCGTCGCTTGCGCCGGGGCCCGTCGCCTCCGGCCTCAGTGCTTCCTTCTTCGCCACCGACGGAATCTTCGCCGAGTCCCTCGGTCTCGTCGGTTTCCACTTCCGATTCCGCCTCGGCGTCGAGCAGTTCCTCGTCGTCGAAGGCCTCTTCCACCTGCGGGGGCGAGGCCGCAGCCTGGGCGGCGAGCAACGCCTTTGCCGCCTCCAGCGTGTGCACCTGTTCGCCGCGATCGATCACGAACGACTGTTGTCCGCTCACGGTCGGGTCGGCGATCACGGCCAGCGTCACCTTGAAGGAGTTCTCGAGATCGCGCAGATGACCGCGCTTGTGGTTGAGGACATAGAGCGCAACGTCGGTGCGGGTCCGCACCACCAGATTGTGGGTCGCACCCTTCATCAAGACTTCCTCAAGTCCGCGCAGCAATTGCAGCGCCACCGAGGAGACCGAACGAACATGGCCGCTGCCGCCGCATTGCGGGCAGGGCTCGGTCGAGCTTTCAAGCACACTGGCGCGGATGCGCTGACGTGACATTTCAAGCAGGCCGAAATGCGAGATGCGCCCGACCTGGATCCGCGCGCGGTCCTGCCGCAGGCAGTCGGACAGCTTGCGTTCGACCGAGCGGTTGTTGCGCTTCTCGTCCATGTCGATGAAGTCGATGACGATCAGGCCGGCCAAGTCGCGCAACCTGAGCTGTCTTGCGACCTCTTCCGCAGCCTCGAGATTGGTCTTGAGCGCGGTGTCTTCGATATGATGTTCTCGGGTGGAGCGGCCGGAGTTGACGTCGATCGAAACCAGCGCCTCGGTCTGGTTGATGACGATGTATCCGCCTGACCGTAACTGCACGGTTGGCGAGAACATCGCGTCCAGCTGACTTTCCACGCCCATGCGTGAGAACAACGGCTGGCCGTCGCGATATTGTTTCACCGCCCGCACGTTGGAGGGCATCAGCATCTTCATGAAATCGCGCGCTTCGTGGTAGCCGGCTTCGCCCGCGACCAGGATGTCGTCGATTTCCTTGTTGTAGAGGTCGCGCAGCGATCGCTTGATCAGCGAGCCTTCTTCGTAAACCAGCGTCGGGGCCTGCGACTTCAGCGTCATGTCGCGCACCGTCTCCCACATCCGGATCAGGTACTCGAAGTCGCGCTTGATCTCGGGCTTGGTGCGGGAAGCGCCCGCGGTGCGCAGGATGATGCCCATGCCCTCGGGCACGTCGAGGTCCTGAACGACCTCTTTCAGCCGCGAGCGGTCCTGGGCGGAAGTGATCTTGCGGCTGATGCCGCCGCCGCGCGCCGTATTCGGCATCAACACCGCATAGCGTCCGGCAAGCGACAGATAGGTGGTCAGCGCCGCCCCCTTGCTGCCGCGCTCTTCCTTGACGACCTGCACCAGCATCACCTGGCGCCGCTTGATGACTTCCTGAATTTTGTACTGGCGGCGCGGACGGAAAGCGCGTTCGGGAACTTCTTCCATGACGTCGTCGCCGCCGACGGATTCGACAACCTCTTCCTCGGCCTCATCGCCTTCGTCGTCCTGAGGCTCCTCGCCATCAGCGGCCGCATGCCCGTCGTCGGGCGGTGCGGCGTGCTGTTCGCTCGCATATCCGGCATGAGCGGCGTTTTCGGCCGCAACCTCATCCGCCGATGCCTCGTCGCTGGCATGGTCTTCGAGCGCGTCGTCTTCATGTGCGCCGTCTTGGTGTGCGCCATCCTCGGGAGCTTCCCGCAGCGCCTCCGAAATATCCGCAATGGCCGCTACGGGCTCGGCCGCGCCAACAGGCGTCTCGGCGACGTGAGCCGAACCATGGCCGTGGTCTTCGGCATGCGCGTCATGATGGTGCTCGTGATCATGGGAATGCCCGTGATCATCGTCATGGTCGTCGTGATGATGCGCGGTCTCGCCGTGGTGGTCGGCGTCATCGGCGTGGTGCTCGTGGTCGTGCTCGTCGTGATGGCCGTCTTCAGCGTGAGCATGGGCGGCCTCGTGCGATCCCTCTGCCGGTGTCTCCAGGCTTGAGGTTTCGACGATCTCGCTCTGAACGCGCTCGCCATGCCCGCGCCGGCGCGAACTGCGATGGCGCGAACGGCGGCGGCTGGCGCGGTTCTCGGATTCTTCCTCCGCCTCACGATGGGCACGCTCATCGGCTTCGATCAGCGCCTGACGATCGGCGACGGGGATCTGATAGTAGTCGGGATGAATTTCGCTGAAGGCGAGAAAGCCGTGGCGGTTGCCGCCATACTCGATGAAGGCGGCTTGCAGCGACGGTTCGACCCGCGTGACCTTCGCCAGATAAATATTGCCGCGCAGTTGTTTGCGTTGCGCGGTCTCGAAATCAAATTCTTCGACGCGGTTGCCGCGGACCACAACGACCCGGGTCTCCTCCGGGTGGGTGGCATCGATAAGCATTTTGTTGGGCATTTTGGAACTCTTGACGGCGGCGGGCGCGCAGGGCGGCGCGCGCAAATCGCACGGCCGGGTGACGCGACGGTCCACCTGATTCGGGGGTGAGGGGAAGGCCGAAACGCAATCCTGCGCGCCTCGCCGAACATGATTCCCGGGATAGACAACGACGCGCGCGGCTTGCGCCCCGCATCGGCGGTATTTTTCCCTGGAGTTCCGGCAATACAGTCTGGCGCATTAAGCGTCGGCCCGTCTGAGTAATTTGGGGCGGCGAAGTGGCCGCTTATCGGTCGCTGAAGACTTGGCGCTAAAGCGCACGCCTCAATCGTATATCGGGGCCAAAAAGGCCCGATATCGGTTAGGTCGGATCTCGAGCCGTCCCTGGAACAAGCTGTTGACCTGGGAGCGGAGCCGCTCGGGCTTGAAACCGCCCCTCCTGTCAGCCGCGCGCTGCGCTGGCTCCGAAGGGGCCGGAAAGACGCTGAATTCTCCTGCTTTGGAGGCTCCTGCGCTGCACCGGGAGGCTGAACACGACACAACCGGGAATTTTGGCCGTCAGCACTACCTACATACGTGGATCGGCCTTTCCGTGCAAGGGAGTCGCCTGCCGGCCACACTCTGCCCTTTTCAGGGTATAGCGTTTAAGACGCGATTAACCCCGTGGTTTTATTGGGGTAAGAGAGCTGCTCGGAGGCACGGATTCGGTGGCGGGCCGCGCAAATCACCTTGTATTACTGGGCTTCGCGCTGTTGTGCGCCGCAGCATGCGTGTGCCTTCCCCTCGGCAAAGTGGCTGCCGAGAGCCAGCCGTCCAAGCCGACCCTGCCGGTTCGATTGCCCGTCGCCTCCGATGCCCGCCTGGCCGGCGATGGCAAACAGACCCGCTTCGTTCTCGACCTCGACCAGCCGATCTCGGTCCACGCCTTTGCGCTCGCCGATCCCTATCGCGTGGTGGTCGATATCCCGCAGGTCAGTTTTCAGCTTCCGCCCGGAATTGGCACCGGGGGCCGGGGCCTGATCAAGGCATTCCGCTACGGCCTCGTGCTGCCGGGCGGCTCGCGGATCGTCTTCGACCTCACGGGGCCTGCGAAGATCGCCAATGCGTCGGTACTTGCCGCCGCCAACGGCCAGCCGGCGCGGCTCGTGCTTGAACTGGAGGAGGTCGACCGCACCACCTTCGTGCAGATGCTCGCGCCGGAAAGCCGCCCCGAGCTTCGACCGGCGATCGCCGGCGCGAAGGAAGGCTCGCTTCCGATATCGACCATGCCTGCGAAACTGGAAGCGCCTGCCGTGTCGCCTTCGCCGCCGGATACGCGTCCCGTGATCGTCATCGATCCCGGCCACGGCGGCCCGGACAACGGCACCCAGTCCGGTACCGAGAGCGAGAAGAATCTGGTGCTCGGCTTTGCGCTCATCTTGCGCGATCGCATCGAGAAGGGCGGAAAATACCGCGTCGTGATGACGCGCACCGACGATACGTTCATCCCGCTCGACGATCGCGTGAAGTTCGCGCGCGCCCAGTCGGCTGCTTTGTTTGTCTCGATCCACGCCGACGCGTTGCCGCGTCATGAAGGCGATGCCCAGGGGGCAACGATCTACACGCTGTCCGATCGCGCCTCGGACGCCGAGGCCGAGCGGCTGGCGGAGGCCGAAAACAAGGCCGACGCCATTGGCGGCGTCAACCTGACCGCGGAGCCGACCGAGGTCGCCGACATCCTGATCGATCTTGCCCAGCGCGAAACCCGCACCTTCTCCAACCGTTTTGCCCGCGTCTTGATGGGTGAGATGAAAACCGTCACGCGAATGCATAAGAACCCGCTCAAGTCGGCCGGATTTCGGGTGCTGAAGGCGCCGGATGTGCCGTCGGTTCTGGTCGAACTCGGCTACGTCTCGAACAAGGACGACATGGAACATCTGGCATCGGAGAACTGGCGCACCCGAACCGCGGGTTCGGTGGCGCATGCCATCGATATGTTCTTCGCCAAGCGGTTGGCGACGGCGGGAAACGGGAACTAAAGGCTGAAGAAAAACCGAGGCTTAACAAGCCCTAGTTTGGCCACAGCGGCCGCACTATAACCGGCGCGGTACCTTGAGGAATCGGCGTCATTCGTGCCGCGGCGGCGTATGATATAATCGTCTGATACGATCGTCTGCCGGCCACGGATGGCCGGAGCGGAAAATACCTCCATCGGACGCCGGTCATTTCGGCGCGGGGACAAACGGAATTTATATTATGCGCTTGCTGGTGCGGTTCTTGGGTTTCTTGTTCGCCGCGGGAACCGTCGTGTTCCTGGTTGGCGTCGCCGCCGTAGCCGGGCTGATCTGGCACTTCTCCAAGGATTTGCCGGACTATTCTCAGCTTCAGGATTACGAGCCGCCGGTGATGACACGCGTTCACGCCGCCGACGGCGCGCTGCTCGGCGAATATTCCAAGGAGCGGCGTCTTTACCTGCCGATCCAGGCGGTGCCGAAACTCGTCATCAACGCGTTCCTCGCCGCCGAAGACAAGAATTTCTACGAGCACGGCGGCATCGATTATTCGGGCATGGCGCGCGCGGCCCTTCTCTACGCGCAGAACTTCGGCTCGAACCGAAGGCCGCAGGGCGCTTCCACCATTACCCAACAGGTCGCCAAGAACTTTCTGTTGACCAACGAGGTTTCCTTCACCCGCAAGATCAAGGAAGCGCTGTTGGCGATGCGGATCGAGCGAACCTATTCGAAGGACAAGATTCTCGAACTCTATCTCAATGAAATCTATCTCGGCCTTGGTGCCTACGGGGTCGCTGCGGCGTCACTGGTCTATTTCGACAAATCGGTCAACGAACTGACGGTCGCCGAGGCCTCTTATCTCGCCGCGTTGCCGAAAGCGCCGGCCGCATTGCATCCGGTGCGTAACCGCGACCGCGCGATCGAGCGGCGCAACTATGTGGTCGACCGCCTGTTGGAAAACGGCTGGATCAAGCAGGCCGATGCGGACAAGGCCCGCAAGGATCCCTTGACCGTCACCAGCCGCACCAATGTCGCGCATACGTTCGCGGGCGAGTATTTCGCCGAGGAAGTCCGCCGTGATATTTTCGAACGTTACGGCGAGAAGAAGCTGTATGAGGGCGGCCTTTCGGTTCGCGCCACACTCGATCCGAAAATTCAGGTGATGGCGCGCAAGACCATGGCCGCCGGCATCGTCAATTACGACGAGACGCAGGGTTGGCGAGGGGCCTCCAGCAAGCTCGATATTTCCGGCGACTGGGGCGTCAAGCTCGCCGACGTCAAATCGCTGTCGGACATATCGCCGTGGCGGATGGCGGTGGTGTTGGACACCAGCGACCAGTCTGCACGCATCGGTTTTCAGCCGAACCGCGAACTCGGTGGCGCCGTGAGCAAGGAGCGGCCGACCGGAATCATCACGCTTGAAGGCATCAAATGGGCGAAGCCCGTGGCAGGTCCGATGAAGGGCCGGACGCCGACCTCGGTATCGCAGGTGCTGTCGCCGGGCGACGTGATCTACGCCGACCCACTGTTCAGGGACGGCAACCCGGTTGAAGGTCAATACCGGCTGCGGCAGCTGCCGGAAGTGTCCGGCGCGATGGTCGTGATGGACCCCTGGACTGGCCGCGTGCTGGCGATGGTCGGCGGCTTCTCGTTCGACCAGAGCCAGTTCAACCGCGCCACGCAGGCCTATCGGCAGCCGGGTTCTTCGTTCAAGCCGATCGTCTATTCGGCGGCGCTCGACAACGGCTATACGCCGTCGACCCAGGTGGTCGACGCGCCGATCGAAATCGATCAGGGGCAGGGCGGTGGCGTCTGGCGTCCCGAGAATTTCTCTTCGGGCAAATATCAGGGGCCGACGACGTTGCGTAACGCGTTGCGGCTGTCGCTCAACACCGTCACGGTGCGTCTGGCGCAGGATATCGGCATGCCGCTGATCGGCGAATATGCCCGCCGCTTCGGCGTCTATGACGAACTGCCGAACTATCTGTCCTACGCGCTCGGCGCCGGTGAAACGACGGTCATGCGCATGGTCACGGCCTATTCGATGATCGCCAATGGCGGGCGTCGCGTGAAGCCGACCTTGATCGACCGCATCCAGGACCGCTACGGCCATACCATCTTCAAGCACGATGCACGGGAGTGCCGCGGCTGCGACGCGCCGACGGGCTGGAAGAACCAGGCCGAGCCACAACTGATCGACCGCCGCGAGCAGGTACTCGACACCATGACCGCCTATCAGATGACCTCCATGCTGGAGGGCGTGGTGCAGGGCGGTACCGCGATCGCGGTCAAGGAAGTCGGCAAGCCGATCGCCGGCAAGACCGGCACGACCAACGAGGCCAAGGACGCCTGGTTCATCGGCTTCTCGCCGGACGTCGTGGTCGGCATCTATCTCGGCTACGACAAGCCGCGTCCACTGGGGCATGGCAATGCCGCGACCGGCGGCCATTTGGCCGCGCCGATCGCGCGCGACTTCCTCAAATTGGCGCTCGCCGACAAGCCGGCGATCCCGTTCAAGGTC
>Ga0210396_10003651_pt1 | contig 15270 bp, 12 predicted proteins | sample IncBWH17OmetaG_FD_155466 | JGI IMG/M metagenome (GOLD analysis project Ga0210396, IMG submission 155466) | Forest soil microbial communities from Barre Woods Harvard Forest LTER site, Petersham, Massachusetts, United States - Inc-BW-H-17-O ... | reverse complement strand
TGGAGCGCGCCAGCCGCATGCCCAGGGTCGCGATCATCACAGCGACGCCGATGGCGGCGGCGGCATCGCCCCAGGCATAGCCCAATCCCGAAAGGACCAATCCGACGATGACGGCAACCGATCCGAGCACGTCGGAAGCAAAATGCAGCGCGTCGGCGGCCAATGCCTGGCTCTTGGTGTCGTGCGCGGCCCGGTGCAGCGCCCGGGCGCGCCAGAAATTCACGGCAATATCGACGAGCAGCACGATAAACGGGATCGCCGACAGCGTTGGCGGCGGCGCGCCTTCACGCAAACGGCTGTAGGATTCGACCAGAATGCCGCCCGCCAGCACATAGAGCATCGCGATGATGCCCAGCGCCGACACGCTCTCAAGCTTGCCGTGCCCATAATGATGTTGCTTATCCGCCGGGCGGTCGGAAACCCGCACCACCATCCAGGTGATCACGGTTGCAATCACATCGACCGAGGAGTGCAGCGCTTCGGAGATCAGCGCGAGACTGCCGATGGCGGCGCCGACCACGAATTTGGCCGCGGCCATGCCGGCGCTGGCAAAGATCGAAATCGCCGCGACGCGGGATTTGACGGTGTGATTGGGATGACTCATGGGCGCGGTTTAGCAGCCCATCATGCAACATTAAAGACGCACTCAAAGGACAGGGGCGAGGCGCAATCGCCACTCACTTGCAACAGCGCCACCGATAGCCAAGCGCTTCGGAGATCAGCGCGAGACTGCCGATGGCGGCGCTGCTCAGGGATTACCAGCACCGGGAATTTCCACATCGACTGCGTCGATGCGGGCGGATGACTTGCGTTGTCGCAGTTCTTCATGTGACGTTGCCGCGCTAAGGCAGAAGAGCGTCCGCCGCTCCGGGCCGCCGAGAACACAGGCAATAGCGCGGCGGCCGGCTACTTCAATTCGTTGTAGCTCGCGCCCCTCGCGGTCTATCCGAATGAAGGCGTCCTCATTGAAGGATGCGACCCACAGGGCTTCCTCGCGATCTAGACAAATCCCGTCTGGAGCTTTCATGTTTCCGAATCGACGACGAAAGTTCAAGCCGCCGTCGTCCTCTATCTGATACTCGGCCACGCATTCGCCATCCATCTCGGCCACGAATAGCCGGCGGTTATCGGCCGAGATTGCGATGCCATTGGGAAACCGCAATCCCTCGGCCACGACGCGCGCCGCGCCGTCGGGCATCACCAGAATAATGCGGCCGACAGAGCCTCGATCTGGCGGCGGTGGCAAATCGAAGCCGAGATCTCCGACATAAGCGCGCCCCAGCCCGTCGACGATCATGTCGTCGATCGTACCCTTAGCTATCACTGATAGGTCGGCGTAGAGCGAAAGCCGGCCGTCCACACAGGTCATCAGATGCTTGCGGAACATCGTCAACACGACGATTTTGCCATCTGGCAGGATACCGAGGCCGCACGGTGTGTCATCCTCAAACTTCGCGTGCTGTTCGCATGCGCCTGAGGAACTGAGACTCAGCAGTGTTCGATTCATGCAGTCAACGAACCAGAGCCGGCCGGAGTGCCAGCGTGGCCCCTCGTAATAGCGTCCACCATCGAGCAGGCAACGTAGCTTGATCGGTGCCATCCACTGCTCCATGTCGTCGCCAGCGGTGCCTCAAACCGGGCAGGCGCCGCGCCTGGTCTCGACTTTAGAGCCCTACGCTACAACGTCACGACAATCTTTCCGAGATGCTTATTGGCTTCCATGTGTTCGAACGCCTTGCCGATATCGTCGAATGCGAACACCTTGTCGATCGGCAACTGCAGTTTGCGCGATTCCACCGCCGGCCAGATATCCTTGCGGACTTCGTCGAATATGTTGCGGATTTCCTCGATCGAGCGGGTGCGAAAGGTGACGCCGATATAGCTGATGCGGCGCGCGGCGTGCAGGTCGAAGTTGAAATCGGCGTGGGTACCGCCGAGCCTGCCGACATTGACGATGCGGCCCTTGATCCTGGTGGCCTTGAGGTTTTGGTTCGCGACCTGGCCGGAGACCTGGTCGACGATCAGATCGACGCCTTCGCCGCCGGTCGCCTGCAACACCTGATCGACCCAGCCGGGATCGCTGGAATCCACCGCCAGATCGGCGCCGAACTCCTTCAGCCTGCTCCTGCGCGCTGCATCGGTTGAGGAGCCGATCACGAGCCTGGCGCCCTTGAACTTCGCGATCTGCATGGCCATCAGGCCGACGCCGGAGCTGGCGCCTTGAATCAAGACGGTCTGGCCGGGCTGCAACGCGCCGTTGGTCACGACCGCGTTGTGCATGGTGGAGATGGCGATGGGCAGAGTGCAGGCTTCCTCGAAGTTCATATTCGAGGGAGTGCGGAACAGCCGGCCGTGATCGGCCAATGTATATTCCGCGAAGGCGGCGCTACCCGAACCCATCACCTTGTCGCCAACCTTGACGCCCCGGGCGTCGGGGCCGAGTTCGGCGACTTCGCCCGCCCATTCCATGCCCAGCACGGTGCCGGCGCCGCCCGCGGCGCCATGCGCGTGCCCCTTGGTCATGCCGAGGTCGGCACGATTGAGGCCGCAGGCGTGGACGCGGATCAAGACCTGCGGGCCCTTCGGGGTGGGCCTGGCGACATCGGTAATTGCAGCGCCGTTGGCGCCGTAGACATAGGCCTTCATGCGATCATTCTCGGTTGGTTGGGGATGGTGAAGCGGTCTATTCGGCGGCTTGACGGCGGTTGCCGGACATCATGCCTTCGAGCCGGCTTTGAATAATGGCTTCGGCGTCGCGCATGATGCGCGACACCAGTTCCGCGCAGCTCGGGATATCGTGGATCAACCCCTGAACCTGTCCTGCGGACCAGATGCCCTCATCGGCATCGCCGGTCGCGTATACCATTTTGCCGCGGGCGCCGGCCACGAGATCGCGAACCTGCTCGAAGGTGGCGCCTTCCTTTTCCATGGCGACCACTTTGGTGCTGATCGCATTTTTGGCGACGCGCGAAGTGTTGCGCATGGTGCGGAAGATCAGTTCGGTTTCACGCTCGTCGTTGGCGACGATTTTCTCCTTGATCAATTGATGGATCGGGCTCTCCTTGGTGCACATGAAGCGCGTGCCCATGTTGATGCCCTCGGCGCCCAGCGCAAGCGCCGCGACCAGGCCGCGGCCGTCGCCGAATCCGCCCGATGCGATCATCGGAATTTTCACTTTGTCGGCGGCTACCGGGATCAGGATCAGGCCCGGGGTATCGTCCTCGCCGGGATGGCCTGCGCACTCAAAACCGTCGATCGAGATCGCATCGACCCCCATGCGCTCCGCCGACAGCGCGTGGCGGACGCTGGTGCATTTGTGCACGACCACGATGCCGTGCTTCTTGAACTCGGTTACGTGTTCCTGCGGCTTGTTGCCGGCTGTCTCGACGATCTTGATGCCGCTCTCGATAATAGCCTGACGATATTCCGCGTAAGGCGGTGGCTTGATCGACGGCAGAATGGTCAGGTTGACGCCGAACGGCTTGTCGGTCAGGCCGCGGCATCGCGCGATTTCCCTGGTCAGGTCATCGGGGGTCGGCTGCGTCAGTGCGGTGATGAAGCCGAGCGCCCCGGCGTTGGCGACCGCCGCGACCAGCTCGGCCCGGCCGACCCATTGCATCCCGCCCTGGACGATCGGATGTTCGACGCCGACGAGTTCGGTAAATCGTGTTTTGATCATGGCCTGCCTTCTGAACCGTTTTCCCGGCGTCGTATGCGCGCCTTGATCAGTTTTGGCTTTCAGAAGGCGCAGGATGCCGTTGCGACCGGCAAATGTCCACCGGGCGCGCCGCCGATCAAGGCAATACGATCATGCAAAAGCGGGGGAGTTCGCGGGGGAAACCATTTGCAGTTTCAATGCGTGAGCCCGCATGGCGGCGAGATGCGCCCCTCGCGCGACGAGGCTGACGTCGGCGCCTGCGCGTGCGAACTATACTCCGAGATATCCGCCGATCGCACCGGCGCCGTAGATACAGATTTTCATGGCGTCCTTCGAACCTGGGGGACGGAAATGCCAGCCGAACTCACCCGCTGGCTTTGAGCTGCACTCAAAGCCAGCGCGATTGCGGCTGAAGCGGAGAGGGGAGGTCAGGCCGGAACGGAGCGTTCCATCGCGGTTGCCTGGTCATCGAATGCGGTCGAGATGTCACGGACGCTGACGACACCGATCAGGCTGTAGTTGTCGATGACAGGCAGATGCCGGATGTGATGCCTGTTCATGAGGTGACGAACGTGCTCCAGCGTATCGGTCGAAGTGCAGGAGACCAGCTCTCGCACCGATATCAATTGCGAAATCTTCAGATTGACGCCGGCGGCACCATGTTCGGCGATGACGCGGACGACGTCGCGCTCGGTGAACATGCCGACCGCGGTATTGCCCTCGGTCCGGACGACATCCTTGACCACCAGCGCGCTGATATTGCTGGCGCGCATCAATTGGGCGGCAATGGCTACGGTTTCATTCATCCGAACTGTCGCAACACGGGCAGTCTTTTTGCGCAGGATGTCTTCGACTTTCATCGCAACCTCCTTCAGGTCAGCCGCAGGTGTGTTCGTGTAACTAGACTGGTATACATTATTCCAATTGTCAATTTAGTATCGAAAAGAAATTGGTAACAGAAAGCGGCAGTAATACTGACACTTTGACGCGGATGCGAAGCCGCCGTGCTTCAATGCGAGAGAGCGCAAAGCCCATTTGGTATTTTATATACCAGATGCATTTGGGTGAAAAAAGAGGCGCACCGGGATGCGCCTCTTTCGGAAAAAGTGAGGGAGGACGTCAGGCGGCTTTGGCGTCTCGCGCCTTGGCCTCCATCGTCGCTTCATGGCCGAGAATAAAGGCGCGGCGCATCGGCTTGATAACGAACAGGGCCATCAGCGCCGCGGTGGCGTTGAGCGCAACGGCGACAACGAACACGGCCTGCCAGCCAAATTTGGCCGCGATAATGCTCGCAAGCGGCACCAGCAACGAGGCCGTCCCCTTCGCCGTATACAGCATGCCGCTGTTGGTGGTGGCGTACTTCACGCCGAATGTGTCGCCGCTGGTCGCCGGGAACAGGCTGTAGATCTCGCCGAACACGCCGAAATACACCGCGGTCGACAGTACGAAGACGACCGGGATGTGACCGTACATCGATAGCGTCAGCAGCATGAGCGCCGCGGTTCCGAATGCGATGAACATGGTGGGCTCGCGGCCGATCCGGTCGGAAACGAATCCAAAGAACGGGCGGCCGAAACCGTCGAAGATCCGGTCGAGCGAAATCGCAAACGTCAACGCGGCCATCTGGAAACCGAACAGGCCGACGGGCTCGTTGGCGATCTTGAAGTCATGTGCGATCGGGGCAATTTGCGCCGCGGCCATCAAACCACCGGCGGCGACCATCACGAACACCAGATACAACACCCAGAAGATCGGGCTGCGCAGCACCTGCGGCGGGGTGAAGTCGATCTTGGTCTGCGGCAGGTTGAGCTGTTTCTTTTTCGCCGGCATCGCACGGGACGGCTTGCGCAGGAAAATTGCAACGATGAAAACGATCACGCCTTGACCGATGCCGAACGTCAAAAAGGCGTGCTGATAGCCGCTCGCCGCAATCATGTGCGCAATCGGCACCACGGTGATTGCAGCACCCGCACCGAAGCCGGCCGCGGTCGCGCCCGCGGCGAGGCCGCGGTGATCCGGAAACCATTTCAGGGCATTGCCGACGCATGTCCCGTAGACCGAGCCCGCGCCGATTCCGCCACAGATCGCGCCGATATAAAGTAGCACTACCGAGTCAGCGAATGAGTTCAGTACCCAGGCGATGGCGATCATCACCCCGCCAAACCTGACGACGATACTCGGGCCGTATTTGTCGACGAACCAGGCTTCGACCGGGACCAGCCAGGTCTCCGTCACCACGAAAAGCGTAAAGGCCAGCTGGATCGCAGCCCGGCCCCAGTGATATTTCGCGTCGATCGGATCGACGAACAGGGTCCAGCCGTATTGCAGGTTTGCGATCATCGCCATGCAGACGACACCCATCGCGAGTTGCACCCAGCGGAAGGACGGGCCTTCAGCCATCGGTGTCGCGGTCGGTTCTGTGGTGGCAGTCATGGTTCCTCCCCCTGGCACGCTTCTGTTTTACGCTGAGCGTTGCCAGCGGCGCATATTGGTATGTGATATGCCAGAGCGCAAGCAATATTCTGAAACGACCCAGCCAGCCAGATAAGGCCGCAGGGCGTTCCTGGACCGGTACTGCGGACAAAAAAAGACCCCGGAAAACCGGGGTCTTTCAGGAAGATTGGCCTTGGGGCAGTAGGCGGCCGGAGAGGGTACGCCGCAATGGCCGGTCAGAGGCCAAAATACGGCAGGTCTCCGTTGCGGATCGCGATGCTGGCGCTCGCCATCAGCAGACGATCGATCGTCGCCATCAGGCGGCCGAATAACGTGGGCGAAGGTGCAAGGTGGAAAGCAGCAGTCTCGGACATATCGTCCCCCTTGTTGCGGGTAAACGGATCGTGGTTGTCCTTATCTACGTATACCAGATGCCAGAGGCAACTCATTTGTTTGCATAGCAGCATAATATTTATCGCAATGCAGCATGACTGCCTGTGAGGAGCCGGGCTCTATCCCGGGCCAAACAAAAAGGCCGCCGGAAAACCGGCGGCCCCTGAAATGTCTGGAAACATCCCTTACTCGGCGGCGACCTTTCGTGGCGGGTCGAGCGCGCCGGAATCGTGGATCTCCGCCACCTGATGATCGGTAAAGCCGAGAACCTGGCGCAAGATCTCGTCGGTATGCTCTCCGAGCAGAGGAGAGCGCTTCACCTCGGTCGGACTGTCCGACAGCTTGATGGGATTGCCGACCGACAGATATTTGCCGCGCTCGGGATGGTCCACCTCGACCACGGTGCCGGTGGCGCGCAGGGACTGGTCTTCCGCCAGTTCCTTCATCGAGAGGATCGGACCGCAGGGAATGTCGTCCTTGTTGAGAATGTCCATCGCCTCGAACTTGGTCTTGGTCATGGTCCACTGCTCGATGCGCGCGAAGATCTGGTTCAGGCGCGACAGCCGGGCCGGGGGTTTCGCGTAATCGGCATGGGTCTTCCAGCCGGGCTCGCCGATGATATCGCAAATCTTCTCCCAGACCGGCGCCTGGGTGATGAAGTAGATGTAGGCATTGGGATCGGTCTCCCAGCCCTTGCACTTGAGGATGCGGCCCGGCTGACCGCCGCCGGAATCGTTGCCGGCGCGCGGCACCGCGTCGCCAAACGGAATGCCTTCACCGAACTGGCTATATTCCTTGAGCGGACCGTGGGCGAGGCGCTGCTGATCGCGCAGCTTGACGCGGGCAAGGTTCAAGACGCCATCCTGCATGGCGGCGGTGACCTTTTGTCCCTCGCCGGTGACCGTGCGCTGGTAGAGCGCGGTGACGATGCCGAGCGCCAGATGCAGCCCGGTGCCGCTGTCGCCGATCTGCGCGCCGGTGACCAGCGGCAATCCGTCGCGAAAACCGGTGGTGGACGCGGCGCCGCCGGTGCACTGCGCGACATTCTCATACACCTTACAATCCTCATAGGGACCGGGGCCGAAGCCCTTGATCGACGCCACGATCATCTTCGGATTGAGGGCGTGAATCTTTTCCCAGGGAAATCCCATGCGGTCGAGCACGCCGGGGCCGAAATTCTCCACCAGGACGTCGCAGCTCTTGATCAACGCGGTGAGGACTTCCTTGCCCTTCGGATTTTTGGTGTCGAGCGTGATCGAGCGCTTGTTGTGGTTGAGCATGGTGAAATACAGGCTGTCGGCATTCGGGACATCCTGCAATTGCCCACGCGTAATATCGCCGACGCCGGGACGCTCGACCTTGATCACGTCGGCGCCGAACCAAGCCAGCAGTTGCGTGCAGGTTGGGCCTGACTGGACGTGGGTGAAATCGAGAATGCGAACGCCCTTGAGCGCCTTAGTCATTTGTTCTCTCCTAAGATCTTTAAATCTGTTGTCGTCATGCCCGCGAAAGCGGGCATCCGGTATTCACCGCCGATCCAGTTGGGCACAGCCTTCGTCTCGCGATAGTTCGGTGATTGCTGGATTCCCCGCCTGCGCGGGGAATGACGCCGATAGGTTGCCATCTCACTTTTTCTTCAACTTGCTTTGCGGATTGAGGTTGCCGATGCGGCCACTCTCGCTGCCGGCCGCGGGATCGAGCACCGCGTTGATGAGGGTAGGCTTGCCGGAGTCCATCGCTTCGTTCACCGCACGCTTGAGTTCGTCCGGCGTCGTCGCATTGATGCCGACGCCGCCGAAGGCCTCCATCATCTTGTCGTAGCGCGAGCCCTTGACGAAGACGGTGGGCGCCACATCCGGACCGCCGGTGGGATTGATATCGGTGCCGCGGTAGATGCCGTCATTGTTGAAGATGACGACGCAGACCGGCAGGTCGTAGCGGCAGATGGTTTCGACCTCCATGCCGGAGAAGCCGAAGGCGCTGTCGCCTTCGACGGCGAGCACCGGTTTGCCGGTCTCGATCGCGGCCGCGATGGCGAAGCCCATGCCGATGCCCATCACGCCCCAGGTGCCGACGTCGAGACGCTTGCGCGGCTGGTACATGTCGATGATGCCGCGCGCGAGATCGAGCGTATTGGCGCCTTCGTTGACCAGGATGGCATCCGGCCGTTCCTTGATGATGGTGCGCAGCGCGCCAAGCGCGCCGTGGTAGTCCATCGGCGAGTTGTTGTTCATCAGCCGCGGCGCCATCTTGGCGATATTGTCGTCCTTCTTGGTCCGCACGGCGTTGGTCCAGTCGGCCGGCGGGGCCGGCCATTTGCCGTCGATGCCTTCAAGAAGAGCCGACACGCAGGAACCGATATCGCCGACCACAGGTGCAACGATTTCGACGTTCGAATCCATTTCCTTGGGCTCGATGTCGATCTGGATGAACTTCTTCGGTGCGTCGCCCCAGGCCTTGCCCTTGCCGTGCGACAACAGCCAGTTGAGCCGTGCGCCGATCAGCATCACAACGTCGGCGTCTTTCAGCACCGTGGAACGCGCCGCGCCCGCGCACTGCGGATGCGTGTCCGGCAGCAGGCCCTTGGCCATGCTCATCGGCAGGAACGGAATGCCGCTCTTCTCGACCAGTGCGCGGATTTCTGCGTCGGCCTGCGCATAGGCGGCGCCCTTGCCGAGAATGATCAGCGGGCGCTTGGCGCTCTTGAGCACATCGAGCGCGCGCTTGACCGCGGCCGGCGCGGGAATCTGGGCCGGCGCGGCGTCGATGACTTTGACGAGGGACTTCTGCCCAGCCTCTGCATCCATCAACTGGCCGAAAAGTTTGGCCGGCAAATCGAGATAGACGCCGCCCGGGCGTCCCGATACCGCCGCGCGGATCGCGCGTGCCAGACCAATGCCGATATCCGCGGCATGCAACACGCGGAACGCCGCCTTGCAAAGCGGCTTGGCGATGGCGAGCTGGTCCATCTCTTCGTAGTCGCCCTGCTGCAGGTCGACGATCTCGCGCTCGGACGAACCCGAGATCAGGATCATCGGAAAGCAGTTGGTCGTGGCATTGGCCAGCGCCGTCAGGCCATTGAGGAAGCCGGGAGCGGACACCGTCAGGCAGATGCCGGGCTTTTTCGTCAGGAAGCCGGCGATCGCCGCGGCGTTACCGGCGTTCTGTTCATGCCGGAACGAGATGACGCGAATGCCCGCGGCCTGGGCCATACGGCCAAAGTCGGTGATCGGAATGCCGGGCACGCCGTAGATCGTCGTGAGGCCATTGAGCTTGAGCGCATCGATAATGAGGTTGAAGCCATCCGTCTGCTCGCGCTCCGCTTCGGCTTTGTTCACGTCAATGCTCTGTACTACTGCGGACATTCCGCTTCTCCCTGATCTTCTCGATGCTGACGAGTTCGTCGTCTTATCGGTTATCGTCCGGCAAAGGACGGTCGTTAAAAGAGTTCCTGGCCGTGCGCTTCGACGTAAGCGGCAAGGCCGAGGGTGTGGTCGCGGGCGCGCTTTTCCGCAAGTTCGGTATCGCGCAGTTCGAGCGCTTCGATGATCGCCATGTGCTCGGGCAGGGACGTTGCGGTGCGGTCGACGCGCCCGATCGTCAGTTGCCGGTAGCCGCGCACGTGCAACAGGATATCGTTGGTCATATCGACCAGCACCGGGGATTCGCTCAGCGAAATCAGCGCCTGGTGAAAGGCGATGTTGGCCTTCGAATATTCCTCGACGTGATCCTGCGGCAGGCGATCCTTGCCGAAATCCTTGAAAAAGTTGCGCAGCGCGGAAATGTCCTTTTTGCGCGCGGTGGTCGTGATCAACCGGGCGGCCATGCTCTCGAGCGCGGCCCATGCACGGATCATGTCCACGATCTCGCTCTTGGTGCGGCGTACCACGACAATGCCGCGGCGTGGCACGGTCTTGACGAAGCCGTCCTGCTCCAGCATCGCGATCGCTTCGCGGATCGGAGTCCGGCTGACGCCGAGGCGCTCGGACAGCGCACGCTCGTCGAGCATGACCGGTTCGGGCGTCGCGTAGATATCCATCTTCAGGATGGCTTCCTTCAAGGCCTCATAAGCCTTGTTCTTGAAACTCGTCTCCGGCACGATCCGGACGATTGCAATATCTGCCTCGGCCATGGTGGGCGGCGCCTTGGTTTGTTTCCGTTTGAACATGACGTAATCTCCTCAGCGGGGAGACGTCTTTTATCAAAACAATAGCTGGATTATTTTTGGCATACCACATGCCAGAATGTCAAGTTACCCATGTTTTCAACACTTCCGTGTCTTGACAAGTTCGATTCTGGCATACCAAATGCCATCATGAGCTAACTATCGGCGGCCGAACCCGGCCCGGCGGACGCGGACCCCGTTTGCGATCACCGTGAACCAATTGAATGCGCGCTGGCAAGTGCGGCCCTGATGCTCGCATGGCTGCCAGCGAACCAAAAATAGATCTCAAGGAGGAAGCTGATGTCGAATTCCAAAGATGCGGTCCGCAAAATACTCGATCTGGTCAAGGCGGACAAACGCACCAGTCTGACGGCGCCGGAAGGCAAGCTGGTGTGCGATGCCTACGGCATCCCGGTTCCGAAAGAGGGCGTCGCCAAATCCGCCGAAGAGGCATCCAGGATCGCGACCGACATGGGCTTCCCGGTGGTCATGAAGATTGTCTCGCCGGATATCCTGCACAAGACCGAAGCCGGCGGCGTGATGGTGGGCGTGAAAACCGCCGCCGATGTCGCCACCAACTATACGACCATTCTGGCCAACGCCAAGAAATACAAATCCGATGCGAAGATCGAAGGCATCCAGGTCCAGCAGATGCTGGCCGGCGGAACCGAAGTCATCGTCGGCTCGATCACCGACGGATCGTTCGGCAAGCTTGTGGCATTCGGCCTCGGCGGTGTGCTGGTGGAGGTGCTGAAGGACATCACCTTCCGCCTCGCTCCCGCCACCAAGGACGACGCGTTGTCGATGCTCGACGGCATTCAGGCCCATGATATGCTGAAGGGCGTGCGTGGCGGCGACCCGGTCAACCGCGAAGCGCTGGCTGACGTCATCGTCAAGGTGTCGCAGCTCGTCGGCGACTTCCCCGAAATCGTCGAACTCGATCTCAATCCGGTTTTCGCTACCAAGAAAGACGCGATCGCTGCCGACGTGCGCATCGTGGTCGACTTCGAATACAAGCCGCGCCCGGCGCCACGCCCGACCGAGGAAATCGTCACAGCGATGAATCGCATCATGCAGCCCAAGGCGGTTGCTGTGATCGGCGCCTCGGCAGAGGACGGCAAGATCGGCAATTCGGTGATGAAGAATCTGATCAACGGCGGCTACAAGGGCGACATCTATCCGATTCATCCGAAGGCCGCGGAGATCCTGGGCTACAAGGCCTACAAGAGCGTCAAGGACGTGCCGGGTGTGATCGACACCGCCGTGTTCGCTATCCCGGCGAAGTTCGTCGCGGGCGCGCTCGTCGAATGCGGCGAGAAGAAAATTCCTGGCGCCGTCCTCATTCCATCGGGCTTTGCGGAAGCGGGTGCGCCCGAATTGCAGGCCGAGATCGTCGAAATTGGCAAGAAGTACAATGTGCGCCTGATGGGGCCGAATATTTACGGCTTCTATTACACCCCTGCCAATCTCTGCGCGACCTTCTGCACCGCCTATGACGTCAAGGGTTCCGCGGCGCTGTCGTCGCAATCCGGCGGCATCGGCATGGCCATCATCGGTTTCTCGCGGTCCGCCAAAATGGGTGTTTCCGCCATCGTCGGCCTCGGCAACAAGTCGGATATCGACGAGGACGATCTGCTCGCCTTCTTCGAGCAGGATCCCAATACGACCATCATCGCGCAGCACTGCGAGGACCTGAAAGACGGTCGTGCCTTCGCGGAAGCCGCAAAGCGCGTCGCCAAGAAGAAGCCGGTCGTGGTGCTCAAGGCGGGCCGTACATCTGCCGGCGCCAAGGCTGCGTCCTCGCATACCGGCGCGCTGGCCGGCAACGACAAGATCTACGAGGACGTGTTCAAGCAGTCCGGCGTGATCCGCGCCCGCTCGCTGCGGCAATTGCTGGAGTTCGCGCGCGGCGTGCCGGTGCTGCCGACGCCAAAGGGCGAGAACATCCTGATCATTACCGGCGCGGGCGGCTCCGGCGTGTTGTTGTCAGACTCCGTGGTCGACAACGGTATGTCGCTGATGGCGATGCCGCCGGACCTCGATGCAGCGTTCCGCAAATTCATCCCGCCGTTCGGCGCTGCCGGTAACCCGGTCGACATCACCGGCGGCGAACCGCCGATCACCTATGTCAATACGGTGAAACTCGGCCTGTCCGACGAGCGCATCCACTCGCTGATCCTCGGTTACTGGCATACGATCGTTACGCCGCCGATGGTGTTCGCCCGCAATATGGTGGAAGTGAAGAAGGAGATGGAGGCCAAGGGTTTCGTGAAGCCGATGGTCGCCTCGCTCGCGGGCGATGTGGAGGTCGAGGAAGCCGCCGAGTATCTCTACCAGAACGGCATCCCGGCCTATGCATACTCGACGGAATTGCCGGTCGAGGTGTTAGGCGCCAAATACAAGTGGGCGCGCGGCGCCGGCCTGCTGTAAAGTTTCCGAACTTACCTAAGTAAAATGCCGCTCGGTATTTCCGGGCGGCATTTTTTGTGGGTCGAGAACGAGTCGTGGTAGGCGAGCCGCTGCCGCCGACCGTCGAGTTGCGGACCGTTCCCAGCCACTCTGAATATAGCTACGCGGTGGTGAATGACCGGAGGGTGATCGTCGAGCCCGCACGCGCAAGATCGTCAAGATCATCGACTAACCGAGCGGCAAAACGTGCGAACCCATCCTCGCGGGACCTGTTCCCGCGAGGATTCTTTATGCCCATGGTTCGCCGGATGTCCGCGTTCAGAATCTGAATGCGCCTCGCAGTGCCGAAAACGACAGAGCGTAGTTGTCAAAGAGCGTGTAGCTCAGCCCAAGCGCCACCCATGACATGGTGAGCGCCCAACCGAAGAACTGCACTGCGACGCGACCCATTGGCAGGTCGTCAAAGCGCGCGAGCGGACTTCCTTCACGGAAGGCCACCTCGAGAAATTTGATCGTGACGCCTAGTCCGATCCCGTGATGCAGCGCCCACGCCGTCCACCCGAAATTAGGCTGATGCCAGACGCCAATAGTCAGCATCGCGCATAAAGCCGCCAGGATCGGCGAGCGGGAATCCATGTAAGCCGGAAAATAGACGCGCCTCATTACCCAATTTGACAGCGTCATATGCCATGACTGCCAATAGCGCCGAAGGTTCGATCTCACCAGCGGCCAGTTGAAGTTTTCCGGCAGCCGCCACCCCAGTGCCCGGCCGGTGCCGAGCGCCAGATCCGTATAGCCGGTGAAGTCGAGATAGATGTAGAGCAATTGACCAAAAAGCATGGGCCAAACAACCCGCGCGTTCGCAGCTTCCGGATGGAGGGCTATGGTCTGAGTAAGTTTCAGGACGAGGGGAGCAAGCCATAAGTCGGCGAGAAATTTTTTGGTGAGACCCACCAGGCACCGCGCGATTCCGCTCGCGTAATCGACAATAGACCAGCTCTCAATCCGAGCCTGTCTGAATTCTGCAATTGTCGTGATCGGCCCCGCCGTCAGCATGGACGGATGAAGCATGAAGCCAAGGAATTCGATGGCGCTTGAAGTCTTCAGCGTTCGCGCGCGGGCGGCGAAAATTATGTCGATGAGGCGAATTCCAAAATAGGAAAGCCCAAGCGGCAAGGCCAGCGGCGACGTTTGGCCAAAAGCCGACGACGCATAAGGCGCAACAACCTTGAAAAAAAGCAAAGTAAGGACAACGAATCCTGCGACCAGCAATAGAATTGAGGATTGTGTACCTTTCCGATGAAGCTCAAGCCTGACAAAGGAATATCCAATGGCGAGAAAGACCGCTATCGCCAGCGCGCTGACGGTTCCGGTTGTTGCAATCCAGGCGGCGCTCAGGCAGATCAGAATGACTAGCTCAAGTCCTGAAGACGCCCGTCTTGCCAGCACGATCAGTGGCGCGAGCAAAAGAAGCACCGCGAGAAACAGCAGCAACCCCGCAAAGGTGGTCGCAGGTGTCCTCAACGTTGACACAGTGTTGAAAGTCGCAGAATCGATTGTAACCGCGCCGTCCGCCGAATAAAGCGGCAATCGCTCCTCGGGCCTGTTGGCTCGCCAGATAATTCTGCATTCCCATTTGTCTATCGCAATCGCAGCGCAATCCGGCTCGCCCGAAGCGAGTATTCTTCGGTCCAGCGATCCAAGTATCGCGCGACCATTGCGCCCGGCGATCTTGAGAACGCCTGCCGTTTGCAGCCCCCGGGCATCAAGTTCGATAGCAAGCGAATCCGCTGCATCGCTATGAAGCGTCACGGACTGACCGGCACGGATCGGCTCACGCAGCAGTTCATCTCCTTTCGGCGACGCTGATAGATGATAGATATGTAATTCATCTCGCTGGCTGAAGCTGATCGCCTCCACGATTCCAACGATTGTCAGCCCCAGAACGAGGATGGCGATTAGTCGTGACATGTCAGCGTGACACGCCGGGAGCGCAACCCAACGCGCCAGACACGGCCGCGACGAAAGCCGGTTGAAGTTTTGCGCGGCCTTTCGCGACCAGGTGCTGAACGTCGAAGAAGTCGCTCGAATCAAGGCCTTTTGACTGGTTGCGAAGATCTATTATTCTGCCATCGCCTCCGAGCAGTCCGACGGCCTCCCGCAAATCGGCTGAGATCAACTCATCGACTTTTTCGAAAGTCACGTCCGTCGG